>Ga0256841_1001287_pt1 | contig 22258 bp, 18 predicted proteins | sample 356308metaG_FD_185971 | JGI IMG/M metagenome (GOLD analysis project Ga0256841, IMG submission 185971) | Hydrothermal vent microbial communities from Mid Atlantic Ridge, Atlantic Ocean - 356-308 | ecosystem: Environmental > Aquatic > Marine > Hydrothermal vents | place: Atlantic Ocean: Mid... | reverse complement strand
AACTATTCAAACCTGCCAACTTGCAAACTATTCAAACCTGCCAACTTGCAAACTATTCAAACCTGCCAACTTGCAAACTATTCAAACCTGCCAACTTGCAAACTTTTCAAACCTGCCAACTTGCAAACTATTCAAACCTGCCAACCTGCAAACTTTTCAAACCTGCCAACCTGCAAACTTTTCAAACCTGCCAACCTGCAAACTTTTCAACCCTGCCAACCTCTAACCGAAATCAGCCAAAACAAACTTCCCGTTCAGTTTAATAAAATTGAAAGAGATATTTAAAGCCTGGTTTCCGCTTTTAAATTTTACATTTACAATGTAGCGCTCAATTCCGTCAATTTTTTTCTTTTGAAAACCGGCATACTCAAACGAATCGCTTAAATCGAGATAAGCTTTAATTTTTTTACAGTTTCTTTTAACCTTACTCTTTTCTTTCCGGTTCGTAAAGTTATATGTTACATTATATTTTTTAGCCGGATCCGAACTTGTATTTACAAAATAGTCTGCTGCGGTTTTATAGTCTCCTTTTTTACTCAATTCGAATATTTTTTCCAAAGTAGATTTTGTTTTATTTTTCCAATTATCCGATTGAGCAGAAACGGATTTAGCGCCTAAAATAAAAATTAAAGTTGCTAATGTTATGTTTATGATTTTTTTCATTTTGTATCCTAAAATGTTCATAATGTTGTATTATCGGTACAGTCTTTGTACTAATTTAATTAAAAAATCAACTTGATGTCAACTTTTAATTATCCGTTATATTTCAGGAGTCAAGTATAGTGCCAAAAAAGGGAAAAATATTTGCATTAAAGAAGAAAAATGGGAGAAAATAAATCAAACCGGTTATAAAACATTAATCAATACATAAAATGCTTTATTTCCTCGCCTTTTTTACCTATATCTGTCATTGCTTCAATTCCCAAGTTCAGGTGTAAATCCACAAATTTTGCGGTTACGGCTTTATCCATTTTTTCTGTTTTTATACCTTCGGGAATCATAGGAAGATCGGATACCAAAAGAAGAGCTCCCCTGGCAATTTGGTTGGCATACCCAACGACAAATATGGTGGCGGTTTCCATATCGATGCCTATTGCTCCTAATTTCCTAAGATAATTTTTAAAATCGGTATCCCATTCCCAAACTCTTCTGTTTGTTGTGTAAATTACCCCGGTCCGGTATTCCATTTTTCTGGCCAAAATCTTTTCGGATACAAATTTATGTAATTTAAAAGAGGGTAGAGCCGGAACTTCTTTAGGAATATAATCGTTGCTTGTACCTTCGCCGCGGATTGCTGCAATCGGTAGAATAAAATGCCCGATTTCCGTTGAGCGTTTTAATCCGCCGCATTTTCCTAAAAACAGTATTCCTTTGGGTTTGCGGGCAATTAGTAAATCCATAATAGTTGCTGCGTTAGACGAACCCATTCCAAAATTTATAATTGACAGACCGTTGGAATTGGTAGCTGTTTGCATGGGTTTGGAAAGCCCTTTAATTTCGCAGTTAAACTTATCGGCAAATTTTTCAACGTAATTCTGAAAATTTGTGAGTAAAATATAATCGCCAAATTCATCTATTGCCGTTCCGGTATAACGCGGCAGCCAATTTTTTGCTATGTCCAACTTTGTTCTCATAATTTCTCCGTTAAGTTAAATTTTTTCGCTCCGGAATTAATTTGTATTTTCGAATTTAAATATATCACCAAAATAGAAAATAAATATCCTACTAAACCGCCTATTATTGCCCCGACGAAAATATCCGAAGGATAATGAACTCCTATGTAAGGTCTTGAAATTGCTACAAGTGTAGCAACCGTAATCAAAATCCATTTGAATTTCGGAAACAACTTGGAAAAATATACTGCAATTGCAAAATTATTAAATGCGTGTGAAGAAGGCATGGAAAACGATCCGCTGCAGTTTACAATTAACCGTACATCCGCCAATTGTTTGCATGGACGTATTCTATCGAATAAGTTTTTTAATAAAGAGCTGCTTAATTGATCGGATACTATAATTAAAAATATCGCTCCTATTGCCGCAAGTTTACCTATTTTTCCGCCTTTGAAAAAAACAATAAACCACAAAATTATATAAGCGATGTACCAATGTGTTACATCGGTTATGAACACAAAAAACTTATCAAAAACCGGATTAGCGATTGTATGATTAAAAAAATAAAACAGAGAAAGATCAATCGAGTAAAGAAAGTCTGTCATTAAAAATCCGGAATGTGATTTAAATCAAACAATGATATTTGTATAAAAATAATATTAAATAAATAAAGTAATTCTCCGATAATAAATTTCGAGAGAAGCAAATTTAACTGACACAAATTAATAAAACAATCTGGGTTATTTATAATCAATAAACCGCTTCTCACTTATTGTTCAAATATAATAATAATTCGTAAGAAAAAAGACCGATCAGTTTATGTCGCAGCCATTAAAAATTGTAAAATTCGAACCGGTACCAAAAGGCAATGATAAAAATAAAAATATTAGTAGCGATGAAAATGATTCTCAATTAAAATCCAATCTTCTTTTACCGTTAAAAATTGCTGCAACGGTTTCTGCAATTGCCGGTGTTTTGGCTTTGGTTTTTGAAGTTCGGTCTATGATTGGTCACTCATTCGAAATTTACCTTTCCAGACTTTTTGCCACGATAATTTCATTCACGGTATTAGTCGTTTCGCAAACAAAAACGGGAAAAAAACATTCCGAGTTTTTAGTCCATGCATTTTTTATTTCAATTCTTCTTTCGTTTGGATTTATTTCGTTCAGACTGCCGGCTCAATTTGTATTAAGTTCTCAACTTTCCGTTTTGCTTATATTTACTTTATCGTTATTCCTCGGTTGGAAAGATTCTCATCAAATTGCGGTAGTTGTTTACTACATTTTAATTTTCACCGCGGTTTTTGTTATTAAGGACTTATGGCAATCCGGTTTAGTAACGCCGGAAAATTTTCTTCCCACTTTATTTTTGTTGATCCTCTCATTTTTTGCAAATCGCTTAACGTATAAAAATAAAGTTAGAGCTTTTGAGGATTTTAATTCGCTTGTTGCCGAACTAAATTCACCCGATGACGAATTACAGAACGGAAGCGGTAAAGTAAACGAATTGATTGAAAATTCTCCCTTGGGAATGTTTCAACTTTCTACCGATGCAAATTTAACTATGGTTAACAATTCGCTAATTGATTTATTGGAAGCTAAAAGCCGTAACGAATTAATAGGAAAAAATTTTGCCAAGGAGTTTTTACAAAACGAATCGGATATAGAAAAGGTATTTCAAATTCTAAAAGGGAAGGGAGAGGTAAAGAATTTTAAAATTCAAATAAAATCAAAGCCTGGAAATGTTTTTACCGGAAAGCTAAATTTAAGACCCGTAAATAAATCCAAAAAAAATAACGTTTGTTGTTTTGGAACTTTAGAAGATATTACCGAAGAAGAGGAACGAAAAAAAGAGCTTAAAAAAGAACTAAGCAAGCTGAAAAAAGAGAGAAACGAAGCTAACATTTCAAAAAATTCCGCAGAGTATTCCAGCAATTTTAAAAGCAAATTTCTTGCAAGCATGTCTCACGAAATAAGAACTCCGATGAATTCCGTATTGGGATTTCTTACATTAATTGAAAACGGATTGTTCGAAAGTGAAGACGAACTGAAAGATTTTGCAAGGAATGCCAAAATGTCTGCCGAGTCGTTATTGGATATTATAAATAATATCCTCGATCTGTCTAAAATAGAAGCGGGCAAAATGGAGGTCGATGTAATTGAATTCAATCTGATAGAAGAAGTTAAGAAAAGTATATCGATTATTTCGCCGCTGGCACACGAAAAAGGTTTGGAAATTAATTTGAGTGCTATGCAGGATATTCCACATAAGCTTTTCGGTGATTCGACAAAATACAGGCAAATTTTGGTTAATCTGTTAAATAATGCCGTTAAATTTACTTCGGAAGGGCAGATAGATATTGTTATAGAAATATTAAAGGAAACCGATGCGGTTATGAAAATCCAAACTTCGGTAAGCGACACGGGCAAAGGAATTCCGGAAAATAAATTAAAAGATCTTTTCAGACCTTTCACTCAAATTAAAACCGCAACGTCTTCGTCACGCGACGGTAGCGGCTTGGGTTTAATGATTTGCAAAGAATTTGTAAATCTGCTGGGCGGAGAAATTAGTGTGGAAAGTGAAGTAGACAAAGGCAGTAAATTCATTTTTACAACGGTGTTTAGTTTGAATGAAAAATTTGAAATTGATGAGGCCGGTTTTTCCGGAGAGTTAGATTTGGAAAATAATCCCGAATATCAAAATTTACTTGAAACCGTTAGCGAAGAGGAAATTAAAGTTTTCAAAAAAATTAAAAGTGATAGCGGCAATAGAAAAAGACTGTTGTTAGTAGAAGATAATCCGATAAGTCAAAAAGTGGAATTGAAATTACTTAGAGAAACCGGTTATGATGTTGATTCGGTAAATAACGGATTCGATGCAATCGAAGCGATTAGATCGGGAAAATTCGATCTTGTTTTAATGGATATTGAAATGTCGGATATGAACGGTTTGGAAGCGACTAAAAAAATCCGGGCAATGGAAAAACCGGTCAGCAATATTCCCATTATTGCTGTAACGGCTCATTCAAGTATGAAGGATAGGGAAAAATGTTTAGCGGCCGGAATGGATGATTACATTGCCAAACCGATAAATATAAACTTTTTAAAAATGACAATAGATCAATGGTTGAATGAGGAAAGAGTATAAAGTAATAAACCAAGTTCCTGTTAGGAACTTGGTTTATTGAAAAACGCTAATCCATTAATAAAACTTCGCGTATTCTTTCCATAGCCCAATCAATTTCTTCTTTGGTAATAATTAGGGGCGGCGCAAATCTTATTACGTTTTCATGTGTTTCTTTTGCTAAAATACCGCGTTCCATCAGCGCTTCGCAAAATCTTCTGGCGCCTCCGGCTTCGTTGTTCAGTTCAACGCCAATAAACAATCCTTTCCCTCTTATTTCCTTAACGTGTTTTGAATTTACTTCTTTCAATTGATTTCTGAAATAAATACCCAATTCGTAAGAGTTTTCTATTAATTTTTCTTCCTTCAAAACGTTTAAAGCTTCAACGGCAATTGCTGCTCCCAATGGATTACCGCCGAAAGTAGAACCGTGGTCGCCCGGATTAAAAACGCCTAAAATTTCTTTGCTCGATAAAACAGCCGATACAGGGTACAATCCGCCGGAAAGGGCTTTCCCTATTGTAACAACGTCGGGTCGTATGTTTTCATATTCGAAAGCAAATAATTTTCCGCTTCTGCCCAAACCGGATTGAATTTCATCAGCCATAAAAAGCACATTATTTTTTTTGCAAATTTCGTATGCTTCTTTCAAATATCCTTCGGGCGGTACAACAACTCCGCCTTCGCCTTGAATCGGTTCCACTAAGAAAGCGACGGTGTTAGAAGTGATTGCTTCTTCCAACGCTTTAGCATTTCCGTACTCAACAATTTTAAAACCGGGAGTTAAAGGACCGAATCCATCCTTGTATTGTTCTTCGGTGGAAAAACTGATTATAGTAATTGTACGGCCGGCAAAATTATTTGTACATGCAATTATTTCGGCTTTGTTTTCCTCAACGCCTTTAACTTTATAACCCCACTTTCTTGCGGCTTTCAAAGCGGTTTCTACGGCTTCGGCGCCGGAATTCATAGGTAAAAACATTTCGTAACCGGTCATTTCGGCAAGTTTTTCGTAGAGCAATGGTAATTTACTGTTTCTGAATGCCCGTGAAGTTAATGTAACTTTTTCGGCTTGTTCTTGTAATGCTTTAACAATTCGCGGATGGCAATGCCCTTGGTTTACGGCAGAATATGCCGCAAGAAAATCCATGTACCTGTTGCCGTCAACATCGGTTACCCAAATTCCTTCCGCTTTATCGATAACTACATCCAAAGGATGATAATTGTGAGCGCCGTATTTTTCTTCTAAAGCAATATATTCTTTCGAAGTCATTGTTTGCGTTTCCATATATTTTCCTTTTTTTAATTAATAGAATATTTTTATAATGAAAATCTATCAAAATTAATAGTTAGTTCCGAATTTTTAGTTAATTGTAAAGTAATATTAATTTTTATTTAAGAGAATAAAAAGGGAGTAAAAATGGCAGTTAAAACTTACGAATTTCAAATAAGCACAAAAGGGTGGAACGATATTATTGATATTACAGACCGCATTCAGGAATACGTTAAAAAATCGGGAATGAATCAGGGTAATGCATTGGTGTTTGTTCCGGGTTCTACAGCCGGAATTACCACAATTGAATATGAGCCCGGATTATTAAAAGATTACCCGGAATTTATGGAGAAAATTATTCCTTCGAACATAAGGTACAAACATGACGATACTTGGCACGACGGTAACGGTTTTTCCCATGTTCGCGCAGCATTGCAAGGCGCTTCCTTTACTGTGCCTTTTTTAAACGGCGGTTTATTACTTGGCACATGGCAACAAATAATTTTAGTAGATTTCGATAATCGTTCCAGAAACAGAAGAATAATTGTTCAAGTATCGGGAGAATAATTTGAAAAAAACAATTACGGTATTTGGAAGTTCTATGCCTTTGCCGGGCGATGAAGAATATGAAACAGCTTATAAATTGGGCAGATTGTTAGCCGAAAATAATTTTAACGTTTGTTCCGGCGGTTACGGAGGAATTATGGACGCCGTGTCAAAAGGAGCTAAAGAATCCGGCGCAGAAGTAACCGGCGTTACGGTTAAAATATTTAAACGGATTCCTTCAAAATTTCTTACCAAAGAAATTAAAACAAATACTTTGTTCGAAAGAATTGATAAGTTAATTGAAGTTGGCGACGGATTTGTTGTTTTACGCGGTGGAACCGGTACTTTGGTTGAACTTTCCGTAGTTTGGGAATATATGAATAAAAATATTATTCCCTTAAAACCCGTAGTTTGCCATGGCAAAATGTGGAGAGATTTAGTTAAAGCTATTGATAGACGAATGGATTATGAGGGAAGAAGAACTGGAATTGTTAAGTATTGCAATAATTTAGAAGATATAATATCTTTTTTAATTTAGAAAAGGGTTGTTTAAAAATTTAAACAACCCTTAACTGAAAATTGGAATTATTTTTTGGTTGAATCTTTTTGAGCCGCTAATTGTTTGTAATGATTAATCAGAGCTTTCAAACCGCTGTCGTTTGGCAGTTCTTCTTGAAGTTTTTCCAAAACAGAAACAAACTTACCGTATTCTTTTAGATTGTCGTAAACTTGTCTTAATATTAAATACGGATTGTATCCATTATTTAAATTAGCTAGCGGATTGATGTTTATTTGTCTAAGAGCTTGCTTTTCCACTTCGCGGGCAATCGGCAAATATTTATCCATTGCACCTGCATCAAAATACAGGTTTCCGATATCGTTTAGTAAAGTATAGTTAATGGGGAATATTTTACGAGGAATTTTTTTCTCCATTTCGTCTAAAACTTGAAGCGCTTTTTTCTGATTATTTTCGGCTTTCAAATAATATAATGCTAATCTGATAAAAGAATTTCTGTAGTTTAAAGTCAATCTAACGTGTGTATCATCAAAGAAAATAGTTGAGTCGTTAAGTCCCCTAAACTTGAATCCCGGATGGTAATCTTTATAAAATCCTTCAGGTTCGTCAAACAAATCGGCATGCATTACAGGTTCATTTAAGGCTTTATAATACCCTTTTGTTTTGAATGGAACAACTCTGAACGCCATACCTTCCATTTGCAGATAACTATCCAAACCAATTTTTCCTTGCTCGGATGTAGTTACGGCAAAATAAATAGGTCTTTTCCATTTATTGGATTTAATAATATTCAAAGCCATAATATCTTGCACGCGCACAGCCTTTATGTTGCCGAAAGTAACTGTGTTTTTCATTTTCCAAGAAATTTCACCTTTATTAACAATAGAAGTATCTGTTATACCATAACGCGCGTAAACTTCTTTAGGAACCTTAATGTGTATAGTTGATGTTTGCCAACGGCTCGGACCTATTCTATCAATCTGAGCGTCTGAATAGGAAATGTCTACTTTTGCGGCGCCGTATGGTGTTGTATGTTTTAGTTCCTTGATATACCAAGGCGTATTTAACAGACTAAGATTTACAATCCTGACGTCTCTACGTACACCTTCCACATCTTGTAAATACCAAACCGGGAATGTATCGTTATCGCCGTTTGTAAAAAGAATGGCGTTGGGAGCGGCGCTTTGCAGCAGATTGTATGAATAATCCCAAGGAACGTAATTTTTGGATCTGTCGTGTGTAAAGTAATTTACTTTCATCATGTTAATCGGTACAAAAACAAATCCTAATACCATCATAACAATAGAAGCTACCTTTGCAATATTAGAATCCTTCAATTGTTCAATAATGAGTTCAAAAATTCCCTTCATTCCCAGCGCAATCCATAACGAGTAAACAAAAAATGCCCCCACATAAAAATAATCCCTTTCGCGTGGTTGCGGCTCCTGCTGATTTTGGTAATAAGCAGTTAAGTAACCGAGAAATATAAATAGCATCAAAAATGCCGAAGCCATTTTCCAATCTTTTTTAAAGTGATAATAAAGCCCGAACAAACCTAATAAAAACGGAATTCCCCAAAGCTTTGTCCAATCAACGCCGGAATCTTGTACCGTAGAAACCCTGCCGGCATAATTCCATAACAAATATCTGTTAAACATATGATCCATTTGATACCTGATCAGAAAGTCCAAATCGCTGGAGTAATTTTTATAAATTCCCTGTTGATGAGATTCTTGCGAGAACCTTCTTTTAAATATTGGTTGATCCCCGTATTGTTCACGGCTTAAATACGATTCCAAACCCGGCACCGTATCGGGATCGTTTAAGTTTATAGGCGGTTCTTGATTTGCACGGATAATTATTGTTGTATACGTGGTAAACCCTAATAATGCAAATAGAAATGCTTTAGCAATAAAATTTACCGTTTCCTTTTTGTTTTGCCTCGACCAATATATAACATAACCGATAACGCCGAATAAAAGTATTACAATGATAATATTCATTACAAAATCTTTTCCTGAAAGAGCTTCAATTAAAATCGGTACATATCTGATAATTCCCGGATAAACCGCTAATAGGACAATTCCTCCGATAATTACGGGAATGTAAATTGAGTTTCTCTGAAAAATCTTTTTATAAAAAATGCCCATGTAAATTATACTGAATGAGCCTATAATCATCAAAAACCTGGAGTCGAAAGCTTTACTTTCATTTGGTCCGGGAGGAGCATTATTTGTAGAAGACCATAACGCTGCCGCTATAATCAAACCAATTATAATATGACCAATAAAGTAATAGGTTGTTTTTAAATATTCTTCTTCGTTTGTAAGATATTTTCTGTAATAAATTACCATTACAATAGTTACCAAACCCAGAAGGGACATAAGATGCACGCCGGTGGAGAGTCCGATTAAGTATGCAATCATTAATAAATATTTTTCATTATCGGGCTCATCTGCTTTTTCATGCCAAATCATTAACAACCAGATAACAATTGTAATAAAGAAAGTAGCCGATGCATAAACTTCGGCTTCAACGGCGTTAAACCAAAATGTGTCGCTAAATGCTAATGATAATGCGCCAATTGCAGCTGCGGCAAATGTAAGAATCGCGTCAAAAAGGTTTTCATGTTTTCCGCCTTTCCAATTTTTAATTACTCTTACTGCAATAAGATATAAAAACAAAATTGCAAACGAACTTGTAACCACGGAAATTGTGTTAACGCGCAAACCTATATTGCTTACAAAAGGAATGAGGGATAACAAACGTCCTACCATTAAAAACAAAGGTGTTCCGGGTGGATGTGGGACTTGCATACCGTACGACGAAGCAATAAACTCTCCGCAATCCCAAAATGAAACGGAAGGTTGAACGGTAGAAAAAAAAGTGATTAAAGCTATTACAAAAACAAAAAATCCGATTATCCTATTAAGATTTTTTTCGTTCATTATTTCCTCTTAATTTCAACATTTTATTTAATATATTAAAAAATTTATTTTTTCATAAAAAAAGTTTTAAACTTGTTGTGAAGAAATTAAACCGGACGGAAATTATTTTTTAAATAGATCATCCAAGTTCGGCTTTGCTCTGTTCACATAATATTTTTGATATAAGGATTTCAATTTTTCAAAAGAAAGTCTGTCAAGCTCTTCATCGTCCTTGTGTCTTTTTAAAAGCATTTTATATTCTTCTTTTTCCTTTGCGGAAAATTTCGGCTCGAATCTTTTTAATTTTTCAAAATATTTTTTTTGATCGTTGAAACGCATAAACGAATCCAATTTTTCTCAAACCACAAATATAAAAAATATCTTTTAGAAGTTTACTTGATTTATTTTTTATTATCAGTTCAATTGAGGGTACCATTCTTTAACTTTTCTTAAAAAATGTTCGGCGGAAACATCCCAATTAAACTTTTTAGACCATTCTTGTGCTGCGCGAGACAATTCTTTTAGTTTTTCTTTATCTGATAAAAATTCAACAATTTCCCTGGCTAAAATAGTAACATTACCTTGTGGCGTTAAAATACCGGTTTCTCCGTTTTTAATGGAATCTCTTAAACCCGGTACATCCGAACCGATTGCGGGAGTTCCCATTGCATTTGCTTCCGTTACCGTTATTCCCCATCCTTCTTTGGATGACATTGAAACGAATAACCAGGCTCTTCCCAAAATTTTTGCTTTTTCCTCTTCCGTTACATAACCTAAAAATTCCACAAAATTTTGAAGTCCTTTTTTATTTACATATTCTTTCAATGTGTTTTCATAATCACCGGTTCCGGCAATTTGAAGTTTTATTTCCGGAATCCTTTCCTTAACTATGTTTACGGCATCAATAACAAGCTGTATGTTTTTATATTTTTTTAATCTTCCAACGTAAGTAATAAGCGGAGTTTCGCTTTTGTTTACGTCGGATTTTTTAAATAATTCGTGGTCAATTGCATTGAAAAGAATATCAACTTTATTTTCGGGCTGACCTAATTCAATTAGTTCATTTTTAGTGCTTTCCGATACGGTAAAAATAGGAGTATTATGATAAACTTTAGGTATTTTTTTTTCTTGTGAAACAATGTAATAAGCAAGCGGAAAGGAGATTTCATCATATAAAGAATTACCATGAATGTGATGTAAAATTCCGACTAACGGTTTTTTTATGTACACGGGAGTAAAAAGTGGAATTTTAGAAATATCGTCAACAACCAAATCGTATTCGTTTTTTCTATCGAAATTTTTATAAAAAGATTTAAACTGCTTATCGAATAAATATTTATTTCCTATTCTAATAATTTCTATCCCGTCTATAATTTCTTTTTCCGGCGCATTTTTAAATTTATGAACTATAAGAGTAACTTTATGTCCCTTTTTTGCTATTCTTTTAAATATCTCTTGAAAATGTACTTCGGCTCCGCCTTTTTCGGGATTTTTTATACATCTCCAATTGATTGCAAGGATATTCATTATTAAGTTTAAAATAAAATTTCAGCAAATAAACATGCAATTATACAAAAACTTTAGTCCTATTGTTTCGGTTATTTTACCAACGTTTAATCGTGCGGGACTTTTGGAAAGAGCAATCATTTCAGTCATCAATCAAAGTTTTATTTATTGGGAATTGCTAGTAGTTGACGACGGCAGCAATGATAATACTTTCGAAATAGTAAAACAATATCAAGAAAAGTTTGAAAAAATAAGATATTTAAGACATTCCAACAGACGTTTGCCGTTTTCGCTTAACGCAGGTATACAAGCATCATCGGGAAAATTTATTACATTTTTAGGAAGCGACGACGAGTATTTATCCGAACATCTTATGTTGCGAATGGAAATTATGAATAAAGAACCAAATGTGGATTTGTTGCACGGGGGAGTTAAAATTACCGGCGATCCGTTTGTTAAAGATAAAAATGATAAATCAAGAAAAATTCATCTTAAAAATTGCGTAATCGGGGGAACTTTTTTCGGGAAAAGGAAAGTGTTTGTTGATGCGGGTGGTTTTAGTAATCTTGAATATAGTGAAGATTCGGAATTTTTAGAAAGAGTGATAAATATATATAATGTTCGCAAGATTGATTTCCCGACTTACATTTATCACAGAGAGACGGAAGACAGTATTACGAACAATATTTAAAGTGAGCAAAGTTAATGGTAATTGCAGACTGGGAACCGGAAACTTCAATTTGAAATGATAATGTAAATCCACGCTTAATTATAACGGCAGAAAAGGGAAGTAGTTATGAAAACATTGAATTTTTGTTAAAATATTTTCTGTAAAAATCCGTTACATTTGCGTTCTATCTTTTAAGCTACCGCTGTTTCACAAAGTAACACAAAGCAGATCACAAAGTTTCACAAAGTAAAAAAAATACTTTTACATTCCCTGAGGTTTCTCAAATAAATTTATATCTATTTCTTAAAATTTCTAATTTCTAACTCCTAACTCCTAACTCCTAACTTCTAGCTCCTAAGTTCTAATTTCCGAATTCATTCCCATCTGTAAAAATCCGTTGCATCCGTGTCATTGGTGGTCTGTTATTTTAACACTCAACGTTTTCCCCGGATCTACACGGAATATTTCTCAATTACATCGTCGGGAATTTTAACGGGTCTGCCGGACTTTGTTGAAATTATGCTGAAAACCATTTGTCCCTCTGCCGCTATTTTATTATTCTCCGATTTAATTATCCAAAAATTTAATACAACTTGTGCGCCTCTGGCGGAATCGATTTGAGCGCGGACAAATATTTTATCGGATAACTTAAGAGCTCTTTTATAATTGATTTCAACTTTGGAAGCGACCCAAGTATATCCTCTTTCTATAAATTCTTCCATGCTCATTTTATAATTCTCTTTCATTTGATGATAACGCGCGGTTAGAACATAATCCAAATATTTTGAATAATGCACGTGATTGTTCATATCGATATCGTCTGGCCGGATTTCTATAGGAGTTTCAAAAGCGCTGTACATGATTTTTCCTTTTTGTTAATTATTTCTAAAACTTTAATGTAAAGTTAATGAAAAAATTTTTAGCGGGATAAAGGTTGGAATTTATTTAACTTAAAAAGTATCGGAAATCTTATCTGCAAGTCTATCGCTTAACAAAGTTTTCCGGTCATCCGGTTTGGTATTGTTTACGGCTCTTTTTATTGAATCCTCTTCACCAATTAGGTATACTTTTTGTTTGCCGCGGGTAATGGCCGTGTACAATAGTTTTCTTTGCAACATAATGGAATGTGATTTTAATATTGGAATAATTACAACGGGATATTCGCTGCCCTGCGATTTATGGATTGAAATTGCATAAGCTAAGGTTATTTCATCAATTTCCGGCAAATCATATTTTACCGGACGACCGTAAAAATCGATTATAAGCTGTTGTGAATTTCTATCGTAATTAATTAACTTTCCGATATCCCCGTTAAAAACATCTTTATCATAATTATTTACAATTTGCATTACTTTATCGCCGGTTTTGAATTTACCGGAAGTCCCTTCAATAAATTCTCCTTCGCCGTTTAATTTATATTGTAATTTTGAATTTAAATTCGTAACGCCCGATTTACCTTTATACATTGGTGAAAGCACTTGTACATCATCAAAAGGGTTAAAACCGAATTTTGACGGCAGATACTCGCCGCACAACTTTAAAATAGTATTAACCGTGCGCTCTTCATTCGTGCTTCTTATGTAAATAAAATCATCTTCTTCGGAACTTATCAAATCCGGCAGTTTGCCGTTATTTATTTTGTGCGCATTAAGAATGATTTGGCTTCCCTCTGCTTGTCGGAATATTTTATTAAATATTAAAGTTTCAACAATATGAGATGAAATTATATCTTTTAAAATATTTCCTGGACCTATCGGCGGAATTTGATCGACGTCTCCAACCAAAATTAACACGGTATTTTCTTTTAATGCATCCAACAATCTGTAAAAAAGAATCATATCCAGCATCGAAGCTTCGTCAACAATTACAAGATCGGCGTCCAATAAATTTTCGCTGTTTTTATTAAACGAACCGTCATGCGGGCTATATTCCAATAATCTGTGAATTGTTTTGGCTTCAAAATTTGTTGTTAGGCTCATTCGTTTTGCTGCCCTTCCGGTCGGCGCGCATAAAGCAATATCGAAATTCAACTCTTTATAAATATCAATCAAATATTTAATTAATGTTGTTTTTCCGGTACCAGGTCCGCCTGTAATTACCAATAAATTGCTTTTAAGTGTGGCTTTAAGTGCATTTATTTGCTGCCCGGAAAGATTTAAGTCTGAATTATTAATTATATTATTAACTTCCAATCTTACATTAGGCATATCAAAAACGGGGAGCGCCCGGGTCATACTTTTTATTTTATTTGATATAATTACCTCGGCAAGAAACATATTATAAAGGTAAATGCAGTTGTCGTTATATTTTTCTGAAAAGGTGGATTTTAATCTTCTCTCTTCAAGTAACGAATCGAGCGCAAATTCAATTTCGTCGGGATTTATTTTCAACATGCCGGAACATTGCATTATTAATTTATTTTTAGGAAAACAAACATGACCTTCGTTTCCTAATTCTTTTAATTTAAATTCGATAGCGGCTTTAATACGAATACCGGCATCATAAGAGAAGCCAAGGTTAAAAGCGAGTTTATCGGCGGTTTTAAATCCTATTCCATCTATATCGTCTATCAATTGATAAGGATTTTTTTCAATTTTATTTTTTGCGGTTTTACCGTATAAATCATAAACTTTTATAGCTTGAGAGGTTGAAAGTCCTATTGACTGAAGAAAAAAAACCGCTTCCCTGGATTCTTTAAGTTTTTCCCAATTAGAAGAAATTTGATCAAATCTTTTTTTGCCGATTCCCTTAATATTTTTCAATGCTTCGATATTATTGTCTAATATATCAAAAGTATCCGCGCCAAATTTTTGCGCTATTCTTTTTGCAAGATGGCTTCCAACGCCTTTCAATAGGTTAGATGCCAGATAATGTTCGATTTTATCGGTGGTTTCAGGAAGTATAGTTTTGAAATTTTTAATCTTAAATTGAGTTCCGTACTTAGGATGCTCGTAAAAAGATCCTTCCAGCTCCAAACGGTCGCCTGTATTAACTTTGTATAAATTCCCCGTAACTGTTAATAGTCCGTCCGACTCGGAAGACAACAAGGCCACTGTATAGTAGTCGTTATCATTCCTAAAAATGATTTTTTCTATAGTTCCCGTCAGTATTGACATTCCAAGAAAACAAAAAATAAATATTTGAAAAATTAGAATATAATTTACAAAAGAAGTTATTAATGTTTAGGTTAAAATTACCCGATTGTTTGCAAGAGAAACAAAAAAAACCCCTCACGTGAGTGAGGGGAAAATAACCTCCTTCGCCCTAAAGCGACAAAAGTTATAAAATGAAGGTAGTGTTGGACCTCCGGATGATTCACCTTAAATTTATTTTTCTCGGTTTTTGCTTGAAACCCAATTTTTACACTTATAGGTTCCTCATCCAATTTTAAGCTAACGATTTTCGGAAAGATTGTCAATGCTTTTATGAGTAATAAGAAAATAATTTTTTTCGCGACTGAAAATCGAATTTAAATAGAGAGTTTTTGAGGAAATTATTCATTTATAAAAAGGATTATTGGGCTGTTTTGGATTTTTTCAAAGGTCCTTTAAATAATTTATAATTGTAAAATTTGCATTCCAAAGCACCGTTGAAAAGAGTAAGTCTTTTAGAAGTTTTTAGACCGATATTTTTCATCGCTTCTTTATCGCTGCTTAAAATCCAGGCATCGTAACCGGTAAATTTTTGCTTTAGCACATCTCCAAAATTTTTATATAGATTGTTAAGGTTTCTTTCTTTTATTCTTTCCCCGTAAGGCGGGTTGGTTACAATTAATCCGTTCCCTCCAATTTTATCAACGTCGGTAAAATTTTTTCTTTCCAAAATTATTTTATTTGATAATCCGGCTCTTTGCGCATTTTTCTTTGCAATATTAACGGCTTTACTTGATTTATCGCTTCCGTAAATTTTTATTTTAAGTTCTTTTTGATTTTCAGTTAGTTTATTTTTTACGTTATTGAATAATTCGTTGTCAAAATCTTTCCATTTCATAAATCCTAAATTATTCCGGTTTAAGTTAGGAGCAATATTCATTGCAATCATTGCCGCTTCTATTACGAGAGTTCCGGAGCCGCACATCGGATCGATGAAATTAGAATCACCGTTCCATCCAGTAAGCAAAATCATACCGGCAGCAAGGGTTTCGTTAAGGGGAGCGGTAAATCCTTCCAATCTATATCCCCGCTTGTGTAAAGATTCGCCCGAGCTGTCCAAAAATATTCTGCACGAGTTATTTTGAATATGCAGATGAATTTTAATATCGGGCTCAACTGTATTTATATTTGGCCGTTTCCCTCTGGATTCTCTTATTTTGTCTACTATAGCATCTTTAACTTTTAGCGACGGAAACTTGGAGTGTTTGAACAATTTGGAATTCACTACACTTTCAATCATAAATGTTTTATTGGGATTGATAAATTTTACCCAATTAACGGCAAAAGTTTTTTTGTAAAGATTGCCGGCATTACTAATATTAAAAGAAGAAAGGGGAACAAGAATTCTTAAAGCCGTGCGCAAAGAAAGATTTGCCGTGTAAAGTAATTCTTTGTTCCCTTCAAATCCGACAGCCCGGTTCATAATTTTAATATTTTTTGCGCCGTATTTTTCCAGTTCACCGGCTAATACATTTTCCAAACCGAATTGTGTTTTTGCTATAAAACTTTTGTAGTTAATAAAATTCTTCACATTACTTAACAAACTATTGATTCAAAATTTTACGAAGGTTTTCTTTATTAACTTTTAACAAACCTACTTTAGGTAAGCGGGGAAGTAATATCTTCCAATTATTATTTTTTTCAAATACTTTTTTAAATAAAGGAAGAGACTCATTTACTTTACCGGTGTTAGCAAGTGTAACTGCGTGCCAAAATTTCATTTCCTCGTTTTGCGGAAACATATTTTCGGCTGTAGAATATTCTTTCATGGCAAGGCTCATTTTACCGTTTTCTACGGCAAGATCTCCGTTATTCATATGTTCGTATGCGCGGTGTACTTTTAATAATCTTTTTAACTCTTTAACAGGATGTTCACTGTCTTCCACTCTTAAATCAATTAGTCTGTCAGCCCAAACTTTACCGGTAGATTTTCCTTTAACAACAAGAATAGCGGCGGATTGTTTTCCTCTTATATCACCGCCTGCATTTTGAGCGGCTTCAAGAGCAGCTATCATTCTTTCAGCTAACGGAGCTTTCGTAGTTTTAAAAGCGTGAGCCATTGCCGGCCAAACTTTATTATTTACCATTAAGTTTGCTTGAACGGAAAAATTTTTTTCGTGATAATCGCCGGCAGCGGGAATACAATTTTTACCCGTATAAACTGCCGTTCTGCCTTTTGTATCCAAAACTGCCAATTGCCTTACGTCTCTGCCCGGATCCGATTCAATTAAATATTTTACTACCTGTGCAGGTGTTAAACCTTGTTTTAATAATGCCAGTCCGCGGGGACCGAAAGACGCATTTATAAAAGATTGAGTTGCTACAACTCCAACGCCGGCTTCTCCCCATGAAACTAAAGTGCCGACAGAAAACCAATGCGATTGAACGGCCACACCCATTTCTCCTGTTACGGAATCCCTGGCGACAATAGAATAAGTATGAACAAGCGGTGAAGATGATTTATAGGTCTGCGAACAGACAAACGAAAGACTTAACAGAAGAAATAATATTAAGAGAAATCTTTTTGTCATTTTAACCTCCGGTAATTAAAAATAATTTATTTAGGATTTATAACAAGATTCATCAAGATATCGCCCGGTTGGGGAACGGGTTTATTATTGACGGAATAAATCAACAATTCTTTTTTAGAGTTAATTAAAAACATCGGAATAATATTTTGTTCGCCGTATTTAGCTTTGATGTCGTCTATATTAAAATCTTCGGTTATTTTTGTTGAACTGATCGACGAATCGTCTATAATATAATGCTCAAGCGTATAAAGCATTGTGTTTTCGTTAAAAAGTATTGTTCCCCTTAGCTCTTTTGAAACCTCGTCCAATTCACCGTCTTTATCGCGGTCAATACCGACTTGAAAAACGTTTTGGCTTCCAAACAATGTAGAGAAATGAAGAGCAGCGAGTGAATTTACTTCGTTATTCGGAGTTATTGCCAATAGTTTCCCTATTCCTTCAAAATCCAATTCATCTTCAATGGTTTCCGACAAAACATTGCCGCGAATTGCATTTAATCCTTTTAATTTTGCTTCCAAAACATTATGACTGTTTGTATCAATTAACATGGTTTTAAATCCTTCGTCTTGTAACGCTTTTGCAATTGATTGAGCCAATTTATGCGCACCAACTATTAAACAGCCTTGAGGATTGGAATCTGCCAATTTTAATTTTTTTGTTAAGGGAAATGCTCCGAGTCCATATACTGTTATTGTTGAAATGATAATTAAAAACATAAGCGGAACAAGGAGTTCCGAATTATCGATTCCTTTTCCGCCAAGTTCAATTGCGAACAAGGAAGTTATTGCGGCGGCTACAATCCCGCGCGGAGCCATAGCGCTTAGAAATATTTTCTCATTCAATTTTAGTGTTGATTTGTATGTAGAAATAAAAATAGAAAGCGGACGGATTATAAAAATTAAACTCAGAACAAATAGAAAACTTGAAACATCAAGAAGTTTTAAATCCGAAATTTTTAATCTTGCAGCTAATACAATAAATAAAAGGGAAATTAACAGAACTCTTAAATTTTCCTTAAATTCAATAATGTGGTGAACAACTACCGATTTTTGATTTCCCAAATAAATTCCCATTAAAGTGACGGTAATTAAACCGCTTTCCGGTTGAATGGAATTAGAGATAACAAAAATTCCTACTACAAGCGCAAGAGTAACCGGGTTTTCCAAATAATCCGGAATTAAATTATGTTTTACCGCATGCACCAATAAATAACCTGTTCCTATTCCCAAAATAGAACCTACAAGTATCGATTTTACTATTGTAAGAATTACAACTGTTGTTGCGTCTTTAACTCCCGCGGTTAAAATCACCTCCAACACTATTACCGATAAAATAGCACCAATAGGATCGTTAACAATTCCTTCCCACTTCAAAATTGAATTTACTTTACCTTTGGGTTTTACTTGGTGGAGCAGCGGAATTATAACAGTAGGACCGGTAACGATTAAAATAGCAGCCAATAAAAGGGAAATATCCAACTGAAGATTAAGAATATAATATACGGCTAGGGTTGTTAAACCCCAAGTAATAATGTTCCCGACAGTAATTAAATTTCTAATTATGCCCGAACTTTTCTTAAATTCCGAAAAATGTAAACTTAAACCGCCTTCGAATAAAATAATCGAAACGGAAATAGAAACAAAAGGAAATAACAAATCGCCAAACAGTTTATCCGGATCGAGTAAATTTAATACGGGTCCGGCAAGAATACCGAAAATAAGTAACAATAAAATTGAAGGAATTTTATAACGCCACGAAATCCATTGTGCAGCAATACCCACAACAATAAGAGAAGCCAAACCGATTAGAATAAATTCATTCATATTTTATTTAGCGCCTAATGGTTTTCTCCGGATGGGCATTGTCATGCATCTGCAACCGCCTCCGCCCCTGGCAAGTTCATCACCTTCAATTGTTACAACACAATTTTTATAATCTTCCGGTTTCAGGTTACCGTTAATAACCTCATCGGCTTCCAGAATTTCAAAACCGTTTTTATTCAATTCATCAATTGTATAAACATTTCTTCCGTAACCTAAAATTTTACCGGGAGCAAATGCAAAAAAATTTGCGCCGCTATGCCATTGCTCTCTTTCCTGTATCCATTCATCCGTATTACCGCCGCAATAAACTGGTTTCAGATCAAATCCTAATTTATTCAGAGCTTCCAAAATATTTCTTTCTTCTTTGATGGAAGTAACTTTGCCGGCATCAATTTTAATATGAACCGTTCTTAAACTGTGCTTATCAATTATTACCGGTTTGTAAATCATACATTTGTCAAAATCCAATAATGTAAAAACCATATCAAGATGGATAAACGATTCCATATTATGCGGAAGTTCTTGAACGATAATATGTTTAGTCTTTTTTTTCTTTTTTAAATGCTCAATAATAAAATCAACTCCTTGTGTAGTTGTCCTCATTCCAATTCCTATTAGCAATACATCTTCGCCGGCAATTATTATATCTCCGCCCTCGATTGTTATTTTATTATTGTCAATCGATTTTGCTTTATGAGGATCTAAAATATTGTTTTTCATTTCCGGGTGAAATTTAAAAATTGTTTCCATTATTTTAGCTTCTCTTTCCCGCACGCGGTTAGCTAATTTACCGATCAACACTTTTTGTAAAATACTGATTGAACTGTCCCTTGTAAAAAATAAATTATGCAACGGTTGTAACGCATACCTTTCACCGCTAAGAAACGATGTGAGATTATCGATATTTAACGGAACGCCTTCAATTAATTGACGGGTTAGCTCTTTAACAGGTAACTTTTGCAGCTTGTTTTTTACATGCACAAATTCTTTATCGATGCAAATATTATTTAATAAGTGTGATCTTGCAGATGAATCGGAAAGAACTTCGCGCAGTAAATCCGTTACCTCAAAAGTTTTGGTTACGCGTTTAAGAACACTAATAAACTGAGAATATTCTTGTTGCGCAACGGAAAGATTTAAAATATCGCTGTATAAAGCCCTTTCTGCATTTTGAGGAGTCATGTTTTCCACTTCTTTACCGGGAGTGTGCACAATAACGCCTTCAAGTTTTCCAATTTCCGAATTTACTAAAACTTTCATATTTATTCTTTTTTTATTTATGTAAATTATTTTTTCATTTTAATTTTCAACTTATCCAACCATAATTCCTTTACAATTCTTGGGTTTCCGCTTTCGTCATAAAATCCGGTATCTCTCCATACTTTATTAATATCGTCAGGCGAACCGATTGCTTTCCAAAGAGCATCATAGTCCCTTATTACAAAGTTAATAATAAATTTTACATTATATTTTTCCGCAGAAGATAGTAATAGCTCAAAATATTTTTTTTGTTTCTTTGCACTGCCGTTAAAAATTAAAGAATTGTTAAATATTGAAAATTTCTGTGCCGGATAACTCGTTTCACAAATTGCAATGGGTTTGGATGACAGACTAAAAATATTTTTAAATATTGCCGCGTTAATTGTATCGGCTAAAAATTTGCTTAAAAATGTGTGCATCGAGAGTCCGAAATAATCTGTGTAATCAATCATATCGTTAAATGCTTTTATTTGCACATCATGATTAACGTTGCGATAACCTTCTATTAAATCCATTCCTACAAATGAAACCATTATAGGTAATGCCGGAAAAAGTTTTTTAAGTTCCGAATAAACAAATTTGTGAAGTTCCAAATATGCATTCCATTTTACCAGTGATGTATCGGAATCAGCTAATAAATTTACTTCTATACCGATTGTTAAAAAGTCGGGATTAAAAAAATTAATTATACGTTTTGCATAATTGAAATATGCCGTTTTTATTTTAGGATTATTAAATTTATAAGTATTCCAAGGAGGGGGGAGAGGTATATTGCCTTTTTCGGCTTTGTACGGAGCCAGTCCGTTTCTGGTTATATTAATCGGAGTTATTGCCAAATATATTTTATGTCCAACCGGTGTATGAGATTTTCTGTATTCCCAATCGGCCATTAAATTTTGATGAAATTCTTTGTCGTCCAAAGCTTCCTGCCATGGAATACCGTCATCAAAATGATGAGCAACAATATCGGACTCAGATTTTATAATTTTATAACTAAATTCCACCGCTTCCGGAGTTACATCATAAGGAAAGGGAGTAAAGCCTAAATAATAGTTGCGGATTTTACCCGTCTCAGGTGTTGTTATTGAGTTTTCTTTACAAGAATTTATTAATAAAAGCAAAATCAATATAAACAGGTAATTTATATAATTTAGCATTAAAGGAACCTGCTTGATTGTTATGATGTAATAATTAATCCGGGACAATCCAAATATTATCTTCAATTTCTAATTTTGTGTCATCCAAATAAACTGCTCTACCGGTTCCGCCTTCCCGGAAATCAGTAACTATATCCACATGTTGAGCTGATGTATTCAT
>Ga0256841_1001286_pt1 | contig 22282 bp, 17 predicted proteins | sample 356308metaG_FD_185971 | JGI IMG/M metagenome (GOLD analysis project Ga0256841, IMG submission 185971) | Hydrothermal vent microbial communities from Mid Atlantic Ridge, Atlantic Ocean - 356-308 | ecosystem: Environmental > Aquatic > Marine > Hydrothermal vents | place: Atlantic Ocean: Mid... | reverse complement strand
GTGTCCAGGTCGTGTTTATCGGGGTCCGGTTCGAAGCGTTCGATATAGATTCTCAACGTGGCGCCTTCGGTGCCTGTTCCCGATAGACGAAACACCAGCCGCGCTTCGGGTTCGAAGCCGATTCGTAAGCCTTGTCCCGTTGTCACGCTGCCATCGACGGGATCGGTGTAGCTGAATTCGTCCGCCAGCACCACTTGATAATTTCCAAATTGGCGGCCCGGGAGGGACGGCAATTGTTCCCGCAGGTGCGCCATAACGCCTTCGGCAGCCTGAGTTTCGACTGCTTCGTAGTCGTGCCGGGAATAATAATGGCGTCCGAAATGGCGCCAGTGCGCCTGGACTATCGTGGCGACCGGCTGCTCTTTCTCCACCAAAATATTGAGCCAGAACAGGACAGCCCATAAGCCGTCTTTTTCCCGGACATGATTGGAACCGGTGCCGAAGCTTTCCTCGCCGCACAAAGTGATTTTCCCGGCGTCGAGCAGGTTGCCAAAAAACTTCCAGCCCGTTGGGGTTTCGAAACAAGGGATGCCGAATTCCTTGGCTACTCGGTCAACGGCGCGGCTGGTGGGCATGGAACGGGCGACACCGCTCAGCCCTTGAGCGTAGCCTGGAACGAGTCGAGCGTTGGCCGCCAGAAGCGCCAAACTATCGCTGGGCGTGACAAAGAAATCCGCGCCCAGAATCATATTGCGATCGCCATCGCCATCAGAAGCGGCGCCCAAGGTGGGCGCATCGGGTCCCTGCATCTTTTCTACCAGTTCTTTGGCATAGGCCAGATTAGGATCGGGGTGGCCGCCACCGAAATCCTCTTGGGGAACACCATTGATGACTGACCCTTGAGGCGCGCCGAGCTGATCTTCCAGAATCCTTTTGGCATAGGGGCCGGTAATGGCATGCATGGCATCGAAACAAATGCTTACCTTGCCTGTGGTCAAGGCACTTCGCATCTTGTCGAAGTCAAAAAGCTGCGCCATCAGTTCTGCGTAGTCGTCCACAGGATCGATGATAGTGATTTGAGCGTTACCGATTCTGAGTTGTTGCCGCCGGTCCAGGTCGATATCGTCGATCCGGGCGATTTTGTATTCGGTAATTTCTTTGCTGTGTTGATAAAAGGCTTCTGTATAACTTTCAGGCGCGGGACCGCCGTTGGCAATATTGTATTTGATGCCGAAATCTCCTCCGGGTCCGCCTGGATTGTGGCTGGCGGAAAGAATGATGCCGCCGAGGGCCTGGTTTTTGCGGATCAAGTTGGACGCCGCCGGCGTGGAAAGCAAGCCGCCTTGGCCAATCAAAAGCGCGCCGAAATCATTGGCGATGGCCATCTTGATAATGGTTTGCAGAGCCTGGCGGTTAAAATATCGCCCGTCTCCGCCCAAGACCAGGGTTTTGCCCGCGTGGTCCGGCAGGCAATCGAAGATGGATTGGACAAAGTTTTCCAGGTAATTGGGTTGTTCAAGAAAAACCCTGGTTTTTTTGCGCAGGCCGGAAGTGCCGGGTTTTTGATCTTGGTAAGGCGTGGTTTTACGTGTTTCGATTTGCATGGCCTCAATACCCGTTTCGTTTTTTTGTATATTATTTAAGGAGACGCTGAATAATGCATCCATGAATGCTCAGCATCTGGGTACATCCTCGTACCCCAGGAAGTATCGATTTACTCAATACTTTCTTAGCTGCGTCAAATCTATAGGCAAGCTGAACTAAGCAGATTATTTTTCTTCAAGTTTATCACGGCTATCGGCGGGGGCGAATGATAGAAAAAAACAAGATTTGGGGATTGGTCTTAGGGATAGTATTGTGTTGGGGAGGCTGGGTTGATGCTAATGAAGAAATCTGGTTATTGGTAGATACCAAGTCACTGCGGCTTTATGTTAAACGGGGTGAAAAGGATCTGGCGGTTTTTGATAATATTTCCATCGGCCGCAGGGGGGTCACCCAGCAAAAGCGCCAAGGAGACAACAAAACTCCGGTAGGGGAATTTCACATTGGCTGGATTAAAGAGAACAGCCGTTATCATCGTTTTTTTGGCTTGAATTATCCAACCATACCGTTTGTTAAATACGGACAAAGCGCCGGGCTGATTGACGATCAGACTTTCCGTTCTCTGCTCAAAGCGAATTTCGAGGAGGTTGTGCCGCCACAGAATACCCCCTTGGGAGGGTATATCGGCATCCACGGCCTGGGCCAGGCTGATGAGAGAATCCACGGTTTGTTTAACTGGACCCGGGGTTGCATTGCTTTAACCAATGAGCAAATTGACCAACTCAGCCGATGGGTTGAAGAAGGGACAAGGGTGGTTATCCGTTAGAATCCGTTGCTTTTTTTGACTTGTAAATGCTATTTGTGTGATGATTAAACTCTCTGTTGTGCCACTCAAGAAAAAGGATGGAACCATGTTCAAAACAATCGTAAAAATTTCTACCGTTCTCGCTGTTGCAGGGGTTGTGACCGGCTGTGCTTCTGCCCATAAACATGAGGAAATGCATTCCAAGCTTTCCGCGCTGGAATCGCGCTTAAATAGCGTCGAGCAGACTTCTCAACAAGCCTTGGCGGAAGCCCGCGGGGCTCATGAGCATTTCCATCAGCTGGAAAAACAAACGGCGGAAAATGCCAGCCAGTTAGAGGCCATCAACGCCAAGCTGGATCGTTTATTCCATAAATCCATGATGAAATGAACGCCAAAAATTTCTATTGATTCCAAATAAGCCCCTTTTTGGGGCTTATTTTTTGGCCGTGGAAACCCGGGCCAGCAAAGGCTGAAACGGGCTTTTTGATATTTTGACCGGGATACCTTGTTGTTTCTGCAGTGCCTGTTTTAAAGCCGCACCATCGATCTGAATGGCGGGAAACTGACCAATCTTTTTTTCAATTAAAGCCAATGCGTGTTCCAGCATGGCTTCATAGGGTTTTGACTCTTCTTCCAGCGGCGGATGGACTTCAATGAAGAGCTCGCCAGCGAACCAACCCACCTTGATAGGTTGGTTGACCAGGGTCACTGGCGTACCTACCTTAATTTCAGGAAACAATCTCTCGATGTCTTCAGGATACATTCTCACGCAGCCATGGGTTACCCGCATGCCAATTCCATAAGGTTTGTTGGTGCTATGGATCAGATAGCCCGGTATCCCCAAGCGCATGGCGTAGCGGCCAAGGGGGTTGTCAGGCCCGGGCGGAACCACGTCGGGCAAGGGATCGCCTTCTGCGGCGTGTTCTTTTTTTATCGAGGCTGGCGGACGCCAACTAGGGTTTTTGACCTTGGCAACGACTCGGGTGGTTCCCAACGGGGTGGTCCAGTCCATTCGCCCGATGCTGACAGGATGAGTGATAACCTTGCGTGGTTCGCCTCGGCGGGGATCGGGATAGTAATACATGCGCATTTCGGGAATGTTGAGTACGATGCCTTGGCGCGGGGCATCCGGAAGTATAAAGCGGCTGGGAATAATGACTTTGGCGCCGGGTTTGGGCAGCCAGCGGTCAAGTTTGGCATTGACTAAAAGAATTTCATTTTGCCCTATGTCATAACGCCGGGCGATATCGAGAAGATCTTCTCCGGGTTGCACTTGGGTATACTCAAGCGCGCCGACGAGATCAACATCGGCAGGTGGCAATATAAAACTATCCGCCAGCAGTTGAGGCACCAAAAACATCCCTGCTACAAGCCATCCAATCAATCGGATCATTTTTGCCCTGATGTTCACCAAAATAGTTTTCTTGACGATAGAATAACATCGAATCTTAATGAATTTCTTAAATGAATGAATTTCAGGGAGGCATCATGAATCAAAGTGAATTCGCCAAAGCGGTTAGAGCGGCCATGGAACTCGATCCTTGGGTGAACCCCCATCGTGATCAGATTGAAGTGGAATGTTTGGGCAACGTCGTGATTTTGAAGGGCGAGGTGGCGGAAATTTCTGCCAAACGGCGCGCCAACTATTGCGCCTTGGAAGTGGAAGGCGTATCCGCCGTGGATGACAGGGTCCTTGTGCATCCAGCCGAAGAGATGGGAGATGACGAAATCCTGGATCATCTCGCCAAGGCGCTTTATGGTGACTTGGCATTTCAACACTATGGCCTGGTGACGGTCGATCACAAGGGAGAAAAAGAGATCTGGCGTCAATTGACGCCACAAGACGGAGAATTTTTACTGCATGTGGCGGATGGCGTTGTGCATCTTGAAGGACGGGTAAAGTCCTTGTGTGACCGGCGTTTGGCCGAAGTGTATGGGTGGTGGGTGCCAGGCAGCCGGAACGTTGCGAATGATCTTGCGGTTACCCCGCCCGAAGAAGACAGCGACGAACAGTTGCAGGAAGCCTTGAGGGTGGTCTTGGATGCGGATCGATTTATCGATGCGGTGGAAGTGACCTGCCTTTGTCAAAACTTCGAAGTCACTTTAACGGGGGTGGTGCCATTGCGGGAGCAGATCAAGCTGGCAGAAAACGATTGCTGGTACACGGAAGGCGTGAGAAAAGTAAACAATCAACTGGATTTGCCCTGAATGAAAATTCAGGGTCCCTGGCTATCCGGAAAGCTCATCAAGCGGTATCAACGCTTTCTGGCGGATGTGATTCTGGAAGACGGTACCCAGGTTACTGCTCATACACCCAATACGGGCTCATTGAGGGGGTGTTGTACCCCAGGCTCGAAGGTTTGGTTGCGCGATACGCAAAACCAGTCACGCAAGTATCCTTATTCCTGGGAATTGGTGGAAGCTATGCCAGGCGTATGGGTGGGGATCAATACTGGGTTAAGCAATCACCTGGTTCGGGAAGCAATCGAGAATGGGGTGATCGAGCCATTGCAAGGCTATGGACAGGTTTCAACGGAAGTGCGCTATGGCATGGAAAAGAGCCGGATTGATTTGTTGCTGGAAGAGGAAAACCGGCCGCCTTGTTATGTGGAAGTGAAGAATGTCACCCTGGTTGAGGAAAAGATTGCCCTATTTCCGGATGCCGTCACCACCCGGGGGGCCAAACACTTGCGGGAATTGATGGAAGTTGTCAGGCAGGGAGGCCGGGGTGTATTGGTGTTTTGTGTGCAGCGGGCAGATGCAATGGAAGTACGGCCAGCCGATGCTATTGACCCCGAATATGGACGAACCTTGCGGCAAGCTTTAATGGCAGGCGTGGAAGCGTACGCTTATCAAGCCAATCCAACGCCGGAAGAGATATGTCTGGATCGGCCATTGCCGGTAATTTGTCCTTGAAAACTGAATTTTCCAGAGCGTGTTAAAGCATATCTTTGTGCTCCAGGCATGGATTAAAAAAAACGCTCGCCCATTATTCTTTCTCCTTACGGCGCTCTTCCGCCAGTCTTTTCTGTATTTGAGGCGGCAGCGGATCGTAGTGGCTGAAAGTCATGGTAAAGCTGCCTTCGCCGCCGGTAATGGATTTTAAGGTGGATTCATAGTCTTGCAGTTCACTCAAGGGTGCCAGTGCGTTGATTTCCACCCAGCCATTGGCGAGCGCGTTACTGCTGTTGATCCGTCCCCGGCGGGCGGCGATATCGCCGGTGATATCGCCCATGCTGGCATTGGGCGCCGTAATGATGATCTGCATAATGGGCTCTAAAATGATTGCCTGGGCCTTTTCCACGGCATCGAAAAAGGCCTTTTTGCCAGCGGCGACGAAAGCCACCTCTTTGGAATCGACCGGGTGGTGCTTGCCGTCATACACAATGACCCGGACATCTTGCATGGGGAAGCCTGCCGCAAAGCCTTCTGCCATGGCTTGCCGCACTCCCTTTTCTACCGCGGGAATAAATTGCGAGGGAATCGCGCCGCCCACCACTTGATTGACGAATTCAAAACCCCCGCCTCGGGGCAAAGGTTCTATTTTCAGAAAGACTTCGCCAAATTGGCCCGCGCCACCGGTTTGTTTTTTGTGACGATGATGACCTTCCGCGGGGCGGGATATGGTTTCCCGGTAAGGGATACTGGGAGGGTGGGTTTCGACTTCCAGGTTGAAACGGCTTTTCATCCGTTCCAATAAGACCCGCAAATGGAGTCCTCCCAATCCCCAAAGAACGGTTTCATTGGCTTCTGGGTCGTGTGCCACCTTGGCGCTGGGATCTTCGGCCACCAGCTTGTGCAGCGCATCGGAAAGTTTCTGTTCGTCGCCCCGGCGAACCGGTTGTACGGCGACACCGACCATCGGGGTAGGCAGCTGGATGGGCTCCAAGTGGAAGAAATCTTCATCGTGGGAGTCGTGCAGCACCGCATCATAATGAATAGCCTCCACTTTGGCGACCGCGCACAGATCCCCGGGAACACCGCGCTCGATTTCCACTTGTTGCTTGCCTTGGAGTTGATAAAGGTGGCTGACCTTGAAAGGTTTGCGGCCATCCCCAATGAATAATTGGCTGTCTTTGCCAATTGCTCCCTGATGCACTCTGAAAACCCCCAATTTACCGATAAAGGGGTCGACATTGACTTTAAAGACATGGGCAATGGCGTGGGCATCATCGTCGGGTGAAACCGTCACCGGTTCGGCCTGATCCCCTTCTCCTTTGTAAAATTGGGGCGGATTGCCTTCCTTTGGATTGGGCATGAGTTTGGCCATCACTTGCAGTAATGGTTCGATGCCGGCGCCAGTCCTGGCGGAAACGAAGCAAACTGGAATCAAATGGCCTTCCCTAAGCGCCTTTTCGAAAGGATCATGGAGCTGCTCCGGTTGCAGTTCCTGGCCCTGCTCCAGGTAAATTTCCATCAAGGCTTCATCCACTTCCACAACTTGGTCCACCAAATCGGAATGGGCCTGCTCCACTGATGAAAAGTCGGTGGGCTTGCCGTCTGGCTGGAAAAAACAATCCACCACGGATTTCCCTTGATCGGCAGGTAAATTCAAAGGCAGGCACTCGTTGCCAAATGTTGTTTGCAGGGCTTGTAAAATACCGTGGGGATCAGCCTCGGGGGAGTCGATTTTGTTGATGATGATCAAACGGCAAAGCTTTCTGCTGGCGGCCACTTCCATGAGCTTTTGATCCAAGGTACTGGAACCGGTGACGGCATCTACGACCAAGGCCGCCGTGTCCACAGCGGGCAAGATACTCAAGGTGCGGCCTAGAAAATCGGGAAACCCCGGTGTATCAAGCAAATTGACCCGGGTGTGTAGATGATCGAGAAAGTAAAGTGAAGGGTCGAGGGAATGCCCTAGTTGTTTCTCTAAGGGATCAAAATCGCAGATTTGGCCGCTTTTTTGTGGGATCGTGCCGCTGGTAGCAAGCAGGGTTTCTATGAGCTGTGTCTTGCCACCACCAGCATGGCCGATGAAAGCGATATTGCGAATGTCTTCTGTAGCATAATCGGGCATGAGAGGTCTCCTAAGCTTGAGGCAGTATGCTAAAGTACATCGCAAAAAACTGAAGTTGGCAAGGGTGCGTGTTTGCGAGGGGAAGTTAGCCTGTTGGCAATTGGATCCTTTCTTGATTCAGGCGATTGCGCCAAGTGGCTCTAATTTCTGGCTTGATCTCAAGTGAAATGGATTAATTCGAACTATTGTTTGTTATAGACCGTCTTTAAACAAGAGGGAAAAAGCGGGGGCATTGCGTGTAAAAATGAGGTGGTAATGGCCATTTTGATTGTGGATGACGATAGCCATTTGGGTAAGTTATTAGGCTTGCGGCTGCAAGTGGACGGATATGAAACTATTTCCGCCCATACTGCGGATCAAGCATTGGAATATTTGGGTATTGGCAGTGAAAGCCCCCGTATCAATATTGATTTGGTGATTCTGGATATCTTTTTGCCTGATCTGTCGGGGATAGAGATGTGCAGGAAAATCAAAGAAGATCCCGACACCTGCGATATCCCGGTTATCATGATTACCGGAAGTAGCGACGAGGAGCACCTGCGGGAAGCATTTGAAGCCGGTGCCATGGATTATATTGAAAAGCCCTTCAAGGGCGTGGAAGTGATAGCCAGAATCCGTTCAGCGCTAAAGCTCAAAAGGGAAATCGAGCAACGGAAGCGCCAGACCCAGAAATTGATGGAGGCAACCAAAGAGCTCCAAGAGGCCAATAACCGGTTGCGGCTAATGTCATTTCAAGATGCCTTGACTGGCCTGCATAATCGCCGTTATTTTGATGAATTCCTGGATAAGGAATTTGCCAGGGCGAAAAGGAATCGGACTCCGATTGCCATGATTATGATAGATATCGATTACTTCAAGCCCTACAACGATTATTTCGGCCATCAGGCCGGAGATGATTGCTTGAAGCAGATCGCTTCTGCTTTTGCCAAAGTGATTCACAGATCCCACGATCTGGTGGCCCGTTACGGCGGGGAAGAATTTGCCGTGGTGCTCCCCGAGACTGGCAAGGAGGGGGCATTGGCTGTGGCAGAAGCACTGCGCCAGAGTGTGCTCGACTTGCAAATCGAGCATCCTGCTTCCCCTTTTGGAATCGTTACGATCAGCGAGGGCGTGGCAGCGCCAATTCCAGAGTTGGAAGATACCGCCAAGCTGTTAATTAAGGCGGCCGATGCGGCCATGTACCAATCCAAAACATCCGGCCGCAACCGGATTACCGCCGTGGAGTGAGGGGCTGGCCAAAAAACTCGATTCCCTTCCAGCCATGGCGCATGAATTGGCGGATATTTCGGTGGTCACTGCCTTGCGGGTGGGAGAGAACATGACGGTAATGTTCGCCAAACAATGCCAAGGTTTGGTTTTCGTCAAGGCCGAGTTGACGGGCAAAGGCAAAAATTTTGCAAGAACCTTCATTGACGCCCGCTTCATTGAGCATACGATCATTCCCCAACCCGTTGGCAAAGGCGGTGGGGGTATAGTGAAAATGACGCTCGATTAGAGCCATCGTGTCAGCGAATTGAATGGGTTCGTCGTTCGCCAATTTGTTGAGAAAAGTTTGAATCTCCATGTTTTTCAACGGATAAGTTGCGCCAATGATTTGAATTTGGGGTGGTTGGCATCTCTGAGCCACTCAAATAAAACCGATTCGCCGCAAGTCACGACTGCCCCTGCCTGGCGCATGCGTTCCAAAGCATAGATTTTGTGTTCCGGGTCACGGGAGCAAACGGCATCTTCCACTACGAAGACTTGATAGCCTTGAAGGAGAAAATCAAATACCGTTTGCAGAACGCAAACATGAGTCTCTTGCCCGGCAATAATGATTTGCGAGCGGCGCGTATTTTTTATTGCGGTCTCAAACCCTTCGGCGCAAAAACAGGAAAAGCCGGTTTTAGGGAGAGGTGTGGCGCCTTGTGGTAAAAGCCCAAGAAGTTCAGGGCTGGTGGTGCCCAATCCCTTCGGATATTGTTCGGTTGCCAGGGCGGGAATGTCCAGCTGCCCTGCTGCTTGCAAAAGCATCGCGGTATTGTCTAGCATGGATTTGCTTTCTTCTTCCGGCATGGCCTCAGCCAGGCGGGGTTGAATATCAATGACTACCAGCAGACTGTCGGCAGCAGAACACAAGACGGGATCGACGGCCATGAATTGTCCTCTCGGTCTGAAACGCATTAGTGTAACATGCCGGACAACGGCGCCCAGACAGCTTTCAGCAATTGTTCTTGGGCCTCGGCGTTGGGATGAATGCCGTCAGACTGCATCAGATTGGTATTCATTGCTACGCCATCGAGGAAAAAGGGCACCCATTTCACATGGTATTTATTCGCTAATCTTGAATAAACAGATTCGAACAACCGGGCGAATTGAGGGCCATAATTGGTGGGCATTTTCATGCCCAATAACAAAACTTTGGCGCCGCTTTCCTCGGCAGCTTCTATCATGGCGGCGAGATTTTGTTCCATTTGTTTCGGGGCGATGCCGCGCAATCCGTCATTGCCTCCCAACTCCAGGATGACGATGTCGGGTCGATGGCGCTGCAAAAGTCCGGCAAGACGGTGTCTGCCTCCGGCAGTGGTTTCGCCGCTGATGCTAGCATTGACAACCTGGATATCTTTATGTTCTTTTTTGAGGCGTCGTTCCAGCAAGGCAACCCAGCCTTGGTTGATTGGGATACCATAGCCCGCGCTGAGACTATCGCCCAATACTAAAATCGTGGCCGACCATGCTGACTGCGGCAAACCCATGAACAGGATTAAAATGAGCCAAATTTTACCCATGCAACAAGCCTCAATTCGTGAGCAGGCAAAGGCAGCGAGCCCTGCCCAAGCCATGATTCAAACCCATAATCTAGGAAAGTCCGTCCCTACCTTGGAGGGCCGGTTAAATATTTTAACGGATGTTAACCTGACAATTCACGCTGGCGAGACCGTTGCGGTGGTGGGTGTTTCCGGTTCCGGGAAATCCACCCTGCTAGGCTTGCTGGCGGGATTGGATTTGCCAACCTCGGGCACTGTCTTGGTCAATGGCATTTCATTGACTGATTTGGACGAAGATGGCCGCTCTCAATTACGGGGGCAAATGGTGGGTTTTGTATTTCAGTCGTTTCAACTGCTGCCTAGCTTGACGGCGCTTGAAAATGTCATGTTGCCTTTGGAGCTAAAAGGTGAGACGAAGGCGGAAACCATGGCCCGGGATTTTCTGGCGCGGGTGGAACTCAGCCATCGCCTAGACCACTATCCGCGGCAATTGTCGGGCGGAGAACAGCAACGGGTAGCCCTCGCCCGGGCATTTGTTTCCACGCCCAAAATCCTGTTTGCCGATGAACCGACGGGTAACCTGGATCGGCGCACCGGCGGACATATTATCGAACTTCTGTTTGAATTGAACCGCGCTCAATCCACCACACTGGTATTGGTGACTCACGATGAGGCGTTATCCCAGCGCTGTGAAAGAACCTTGTTATTGGAGGCGGGAAAAATCGTGGCGCAACGATGAAAACTGAAATCTCAATGGCCTGGCGTCTGTTGCGTAGAGATTGGCGAGCAGGCGAGCTGGGTATCTTGGTGTTGGCGCTGATTATTGCGGTAGTCAGCACTACCGCTATCGCGCTGGTGGCCAATCGCTTGACCCGTACCATGACTCAGCAGGCCGCGGATTTCCTGGCGGCCGATATGGTGGTCAGCAGCCATTCACCGCTTCCCAAGGCATGGCTGGAACAGGCAAGATCCTTAGGCCTTATCGTTGGCGAAAAAGTTGAATTCACCAGTGTTGTGGTGGAAAAGGATCAACTGTTGCTGGTGGGAGTTAAAGCGGTTTCTGAACATTACCCGCTACGGGGATTTCTGAAAACCACCCAAACCGATCTGGCCCATGAGATGATTACCCGCCGATCTCCCCCGCCTGGCCATGTATGGGTGGCAAGCCGGGTTTTGAGTCAATTGGGATTGCGGTTGGGTGATACCCTGCAAGTAGGTAGAACGTCATTGGTGATTGACCGCCTGATCACCTATGAGCCCGATACCCGCACTAACTTCTACAGTTTGGCTCCCCGGGTGTTGATGCGGGTCGAGGACTTGCCAGCCGCAGGGATTTTGGCTCCAGGAAGCCGGGCCCACTATAACGCCTTATTTGCTGGTTCCCAGAGGCAGCTGGCGCGCTTCAAGCGCTGGCTGAAACCAAAGTTGCAGAGTCATCAGCGGTTGCTGGATATTCACGTCGATCGGCCCGATGTGGGACGAGCTGTCAGCCGCGCTGAACGCTATCTTGGGTTGACCAGTATTATGGTGGTTCTGATTGCCGGGGTGGCCGTGGCCATGGCTGCGCGCCGCTATAGCGAGCGACATTTTGATGCCACCGCTGTGATGAAATGTTTCGGAGCGCGGCAAGGAGAAATTTTACGTTTGTATTTGCTGCAGTTTTTGGCGCTGGGCATTATTGCGTGCGGCATCGGCACGTTTATTGGCTGGGCGGTACAAGAGACCTTGCTTTATTTTTTGCGGCATTTAATGCCTGAACATCTCGCGCAACCGGAGTGGTTTGCCTATAGCTTTGGGCCGGTCACTGGATTATTGATGCTTTTGGGGTTTGCCTTGCCACCCTTGCTGCGGTTGAAGAAAGTACCGCCCTTGCTGGTACTGCGCCGGGAATTAAGCCCGTCGCCTCTCAGCGCGTGGTTGGTCTATGGCTCGGCCTTGGCGGTGGTGGCGTTGCTCTTGTGGCGGTTTACCCGGGATTTTGAATTGAGTTTTTTGATTTTAGGGGGAGGTATCGGCGGATTATTGATATTAGCGGCATTGGTTTACGGTTTGTTGCTGCTGAGCCAGGTTGCCACAAAACCCATGGGCTTGGCGTGGCGTTTGGGGCTACAGAATTTGAGCCGGCATCGTCAATCCACCATCGGCCAGGTTTTGGCATTTTGTGTCACTTTGGCGGCGATGGCAGTGAGCTTGCTGGTGCGAACCGATTTGGTGGAAACTTGGCAAGCCCAGCTTCCCGAAAACGCCCCCAATCATTTTGTCCTGAATATTTTTCCCCACGAACTGGACCCATTCAAAAAGTTTTTAAGACAGAATCTAGGCGCTCAAAGCAGTGAATTCTTCCCTATCGTTCGCGGCCGGTTGATAGAAGTTAATGGAATGGATGTCCACCGCCTGGCACGCAAGGATAGCGAAGGAGAAATGGCCATCAATCGTGATTTGAGCCTGACTTGGGCAAAGCAATTGCCAGGGGATAACCGTCTAGTTTCCGGCCAATGGTGGCAAGACAGGACTGAAGGGCGGCAAGTATCGGTGGAGCTGGATTTAGCCAAGAGTTTGGGAATACGGGTAGGAGATCGTTTGACCTTCCTGGTCGAAGGCAGACGGATTGACGCCCAGGCTATCAGTTTGCGCACGGTGCAATGGGATTCCATGACCCCTAATTTTTATATGATCTTTGCCCCTGGCGGTTTGGAAGGTTTTGCCGCCACTTATATGACCAGCTTTTATTTACCCGTCACGGAAAAGTCCAAGCTCAGTCAATTAATCAAACGCTTTCCCAATGTCACCCTGGTAGAAGTGGAAATGATCCTGAAGCGCTTTCGAATGATTTTGCGCCAAGTCAATTTTGCTGTGGAGTATGTGCTTTCTTTTGCCTTGTTGGCGGGGATTACCGTTTTAATGGCGGCAGTGAGGAATTCCATTGATGAAAGGATCTATCAAGGCGCGCTGTTGAAGGCCCTTGGCGCCAGGAAAAAATTATTACAAACCAGTTTGTGGATCGAGTTTCTTTGCCTAGGGGCATTGGCAGGCGTGTTAGCAGCAGGTCTCAGTGAAATTGTGATATGGGTGGTTTATGTCAGGATTTTCCGCATGGCCTACCATTTCCATCCTTTTGTATGGGGGCTATTGCCTTTGGGCGGGGCCCTGCTGACCGGAGCGGCAGGTTATTGGAATACCCGTAAGGTATTTCGTCAAAGCCCGGTGCGGGTGTTCCGGGAAATATGAAAAGAGGCATGGGTTATTGCAATCCATGCCTCTTCCAAAGTTTTGGAGTGCTTTATTGGGTTTTCAGGTTGACAATGGACGTCCAGCCCGACTTTCCTGCGCAGTCCCCTTCCAGAGGTTCAACTTTAACGTACTGAATATAATTCACCACGGTTTGTTCGGTGACCTTGGCCTTAGTGCCGGCGTCCACAACGCACACTTGCTCTTTTTCGCGGATTTTAGGATCGGTGGCACCTAACCGTCCTGGCGCGGAAAACAGAAGAACATCCCCGCCACCTGTCACATTGGGATTAACCAGGGCGTATGTTTGGCCAATTTGAATGGTGGGTACCGGCGCTTTGGTCCCGCCGCCGCCACCGATGAAGAACAGCCCCACCAGCAAAAGTGCCGCAGCGGCAATACCACCATAGAATAGCTTTGGATTTTTCTCCTTTAGGGAAGTGATGGTTTCGGAGATTCCTGATGCTGCTTCTTTTGCTTCTTCAGTGACATCTTCAGCGAGCTCTTCGACTTTTTCCGCCGCTTCACCTGCTACTTCTTTGGCTTTTTCTACGGCTTCCTCGACTTTTTCGGTTACCCCGCTTTCTTCAGGGTTTTGATCCTTTTCATTTGCCATTTTCTACCTCCTCTTGACGTCAGCCTTGCTGGCTGATTGATCTAAATGTTCTAAATACCAAGCGATTATACTAATGACGCCTCTGAATAATAAAGAGAGATAAGGCTTTCAGCAAATCGGCTTGCTCTTGCAAAGGCTCCAGTGCGGCCAAAGCGGCTTCGTGCATCTCCCGTGCTTTTTGTTTGGCGCCTTCAAGCCCCAATAGTCCAGGATAGGTAGGCTTGTTTTGAGCCTTGTCTTTACCCTGAGTTTTGCCCAAGGTGGCGGTGTCGCTTTCTTCATCCAGAATATCGTCCTGAATCTGGAAAGCCAGGCCAATACACTTGGCATAATGATCCAGCCCTTCTGCAATTTCAGGCGCCACACCAGGCTTGGCCAACGTTGCCAAGCGTACACTGGCGCGAATCAAGGCGCCGGTTTTGTGAATATGCATCATTTCCAGGGCTGGCAGATCCAGTTTCAGGCCCACGGAAGCCAGATCGATTGCCTGTCCGCCCACCATGCCTGTAGAACCACTGGCGGTGGCCAAAGTATCCACCATGGCGATGCGGGCATCAGCGCAAACGTCCATGCTTTGATCCCGGGCCAGTACCTGAAACGCTAATGCTTGCAGGGCATCCCCCGCAAGAATGGCGGTGGCTTCATCGAATTGAACATGGCAAGTGGGTTTGCCGCGCCGCAACTCATCGTCATCCATGGCGGGCAGATCATCGTGAATCAAAGAATACACATGAATGAATTCTACCGCACAGGCAGGACCATCCAACTGACCCAGAGGCACCTCCAGCGCTTGGCCAGTGGCATAAGTCAAAATCGGACGCAGCCTTTTACCGCCATTGAGTACGCTGTAGCGCATGGCTTGATGTAACCGGGATGGGAGCCTGTTTGCCGCCGGCAAGCGTTGATCTAAGGCAGATTCTACACGTTGCTGGCAGGATGCCATAAATTCTTTCAAATGATTTTCAGCCTTCATTGTCACCTGGGAAAGGTTTAAGTTGTGAATCGCCGTTGGCCTGGGCCAGGATCTGAACTTTTTGTTCCGCTTCTTGCAGGGCGCTTTGGCAAGCACTGGCCAATTGTACCCCTTTCTCGAACAGCTTAAGAGACTCTTCCAAACTTACATCGCCTTGTTCCAGGCGAGTGATGACTTTTTCCAGTTCTTTCAATTGGGTTTCAAAACTGATCTTACGTTTGGCCATAAGTGTTTCAACTGCGGAAAAGCCGTTACCATAAGGTTTTTGGCATAATGTGTCAAAAATCTCGACAGTATTGGAATGTGAATAGAAGACAGCTTTTAGAAATCTTGCAAACACGCCCCTTTACGCTATGGGAGTTGGCCCGGGAGTTTGAATGTACTCCCAAAGAAATAGAAGAGGATTTGCAGCATCTTCGTCGATCCCTCGTTCACCAAAAGTGCCGTTTGCTGATTGAGCCAGCCAGGTGCCGGCATTGTGGATTCGTTTTCAGTAAAGAAAAAATGAAAAAACCGGGTAAATGTCCCAAGTGTAAACACACCTGGATCTTGGATCCCAAGGTTTGGGTAGAGCCGAGTGACTAAAAAAATCATCCTGGACAAGGTTACCACCCGTCAAGTTTTCTCTCTTGCCTGGCCGGCAGCGGTTTCCGTGTTGCTCAACAATGCTTTCAAGGTCATTGACCAGTTTTCCGTGCAGTGGATTGGTGTGGCTGCCCAAGCGGCGGTAGGTGCTTGCACCTTTGTTTTGATTTTCTTTTATGCCGTTTACAGCATCACGGCGGCTGGCGCTGGACCTTTGGTGGCCCGCGCCACTGGCGCAAGGGATGATAACTGGCGGCGGCGGGTTGTGGGTAATGGCTTGTTTGGTGCGGTGATCATTGGCTTGCTGGTTCTGTTGGTATCAGGTTTTGGGGCGGGGCGGATTGCCGCCATGCTCAATCTTGCTCCCCTGGCCCGGCATGAAGCCGCTGAATATTTGCGTTGGCTGGCGATTGCCGGGTTTCCGCTTACTATCGCGCCTTTGCTCGATGGGATATTCATCGCTATGGGGCATACCCGCAAGGTTATGTTATTACAGATTATTGCTACGCTGCTCAACATGGCGTTAAACCCTTTGTTTATCTATCACTGGGGGATGGGTATCGGAGGTGCAGCCATTGCGACCGGTATTAGCCGGGGGGTATCGGTGGCAATCGGGTTTTGGTGGCTGCTCAAACACATACAACTGAGGTGGCATGATTGCCTTCCGGATAATGTTTTGCGTTGGATCATTTCCATCGGCGTGCCCGCTGCTTGGGGAACCGGTTTATACGCCTTGGTGTATTGGGGGCTGTTGGCCTTCGTCATCTCTCCCTTGGGGCCAGAGGTCAATGCGGCATTAGGCATTGGTTATTCCGCACTGGAAGGATTTACCTGGCCCTTGTTTTGGGGGCTGGCTGCTGCCAGTGCAAGCCTTGTGGGGCGCAGTCTGGGCGCAGGAAAGCCGGAACTGGCCACACAGGTCATACGCAAGGCCATGCCGCTGGCGTTGATTTGCGGCATTTTTACCTCCGCCGTCTTTTGGTTCGGCGCTGAACCGCTCGCTTCCCTATTCACTGACGATCCAACAGTGCTGGTTGAGGCCGCTCGCTATGCCAGAATTCTGGCCTTTTCACAATTGTTTGTGGCTTTTGAGGCGCTTGCCGGGGGCATATTGGAAGGGGCTGGTTCGACCCGGCCGGTATTTTGGTGGTCCGCGCCATTCAATCTTTTGCGGGTACCGTTGGCATTGTATTTTGCCTTTATATTGGACTGGCGAGCAGCGGGCGTTTGGTGGGTAATCAACTTTACTACTTATGCAAAAGCGTTGTGCCTGTGGTTGGTTTTGTTGCGAGGGCGTTGGCAAACATTGCGCTTTTGAGGGTTAAAAGCTTCTTGCAAATTCGCTTTATGAGCAATAAAGTACTCTGGTGTAAGTAATCGCTTACAGTTGGAGGAAGTGGTTTCTGTGATTGGCCTGGCCTAATGGCCCCAGAACTTTTTGGTGATAAGCAAGGTAAGCCTTCGGGTTTAGGAGGTATTCCCCACCATTTTGCTTGCAAAAAAGGCAAGGCATCTTTCTGATTTAAGAAGTCACTTTTTTTTACATTTCATCATTTATCCCTGGCAGGCAATTGGATTATTTTGGTTTAAATGTATGATTACAAATATTTAAATTAAAATTGGTCCAAATATTGCCTGTCTTCAGAGGGATGGGTTATTCATTTAATCATTAAGGAAGAATAGATAATGCGCAATACCCAGAGAAAAGCAGCAAGGTCCGCCAGTTATTTGTTGGTGGTCTGTTCGTTGCTTCCATGTTTTTCTGTCGCCGCCAAAGTGGTCGATCTAAAGGTTTTAGTCATCTCAACTGGCACGCCTCAAGAGGATATTGGTTTGGATTTCATTGACGATGTGCTGGACAACATAGGCGTTCCGTATGAGGTTCTGGACGCAAAGCGGGAGTCGCTCACCCTTGCCAAATTGGCGAGCGGGGATCATGGTCGCTATAACGGCATTATTTTGACCAATGCTGAATTATACGTCCCGGGAATAGGATCAGGTCTGACGTTAGATGAATGGCGAGCCTTGCATGAATATGAGCGCGCTTTTTCGGTTCGCGAATCGGTCATCTCGGGGTTTCCGGCAACCAACCCCTCGTTAGATCTCAATTACGGCATGACCAATATGAGCGCGGGGGCTGATTTTATGGCGGTATGGTTGCCGCCCGCTGGCGGTAACGAGCTTTTTGAGTACGTGAACACCGCCAATACCTTTCCTGTCACGGATTATGCAGTCAGTGCCGAGCCTTTATATCCGGCGGGAGGGCCTTTGCCGCCCGAGGGTTCTGGGTATCCTGTGGTAGAGCCTTTGTTGGTAGATCAGAATTCTGGCAAGGCATTGGTATCCAAATTGACTTATGCGGATGGGCGGGAAGTATTGTTGTCTACGATTACCAACGCCTGGTATCTGAACCACTCGCAGGTGCTTGCCTATGAATTCCTCAACTTTGCGACCAAGGGGGTTTTTCTGGGTGCGCGCAAAGTGTATTTTTCCGCCCATCTGGACGATCTTTTCCTGGCGGATGATGTTTGGAATCCGGATACCAATCAACCTGATTTGCCGCCATATCGCAACATAGGTTCTGATATTGAAAACGCGGTAGCGGTCCAACAGGCTTTTATCGGCGCGCATCCCACCATTAAGGACTTTAAGCTGAATTTTGCCTTTAATGGTTCTGGCGCTGGCATTCCCGTGACAACAGCGCGAGACAATTTCTCTGTCAAATCATATAACAACAACGATGGCGATTTGGATTGGCTGACGTCCTGGATTGAAGAGGATCCCCGGGGACAGGGAGCGCTTGGAGGATTTGTGAGGATTGACGGAGGGGAGCTGGTAATTAGCAGCAGGAATGCGGCGGAACCCACGGTGATGAGATTGGTAAATCTTTCTCCTCCCGAAGATTCCAAGGGTACGGCTACCGCAACCCTCACAGTCAAGCTTGCGGTTTCTAAGGCTAAGCCTGGCGATGTGGCCGTTATTGAAGTTTCTCCTGATGGAGATCATTGGTTTTTAGTCGAAGAGTTTAAGGGCGGGATTCCCTGGACCATCAAAAACTATGACATCACTGCCCAGGCAGCGGAAGAGTCCTATGTTCGGTTCCGGGTATACAACTATGATGGCGGGACTTTTAGAGGGCGGCTCAAGGTGGATTATGTGGCCATCCGCAAGGAAGTGGAAGACGATCTGACACAGGCGGTGATGGCAAATAAATCCCATTTCCGGTTCATCAACCATACCTACACTCATGAGGTGATGGATGCCAGCTCTGGCATGACCTACGAGCAACTTAAGCGGGAAGTGGTGAAAAATCGCCAGGTTTGGCAGCAGTTGGGGTTACCTGAATATCAAGAGAACCGTTACACCATTGTGACCGGGAATCATTCAGGCCTGGAAGATGTAAGGTTGGGAATCCCTTATCCAGATGGAATGAACACCATGCTTATGCAAGCGTTGGAAGATTCCGGGTTTCAATACTTGGCATCTGACTCTTCCAGACTCAATCAAAATAAAGCGTCTAATGTACCTGGATTCAACATGATGATACTGCCCCGTTATCCGGCTAACCTCTTTTACAATGTGACTACGCCGGAAAACTGGGTGGATGAATACAACTATGTCTTCCATGACCGGTACATCGAAAATGGGCAAGACCCATGCGTTATTCCAGGAGCCATTTGCTATTCGCGCACGTATTCGGAAATCCTGCAGGCCGAGGCAAAAACTGCGTTCAGCCATCTTCTGGGTTACCGCCCATGGCCTCATTTCTTTCACGTTTCTAATTTACATGAATATAGCCCCGGCCGGTTTTTGATGTTCGACTGGCTGGAGTCGATGGTATCGCATTACGAACAATGGATGACTTTACCCATTGTCGATTTGCCTTATTACCAGATTGGTGAGCTTTCCAAAAAACGTTTGCGAGCCCGGGCAGCCAATGTTAACGCCTATTGGGATTTGGATACCGATACCGTGACTGTCACTGCCGACACCCCGGTTTCCATAGAGATGACTGGAATCCAAGGTGGAGATTTATATGGCGGGCAACGTTTGGGTGAAGTGAGGGTAGGGCCAACGCCAGTGACGGTAGCAGTTGATCGGGCAAATTAGATGCTCATCTATCAAATAGTTAACAAGGAAGAAAGAGTGGCTGGGGAGCGAATATTCCGATAGTCCACTGCTATAGAAGGCTTGTTTAACTCTGTAAATCCCCAGGCTGAATACATTTTTCAGTCTGGGCCTTTTAACCGTTGAGGAATAAAAAATGCTATCAAGAAAGCGACATAAAAAATTTGCTTGGATATTGCTTTTAGGCTTGGTTTTACCGGCTTTTTCTTTTGCAGATCAAGTTGTGGATCTCAAGGTTCTGGTGATTTCCACAGGAACACCAGCGGAAGACGCGGGCTTGGACCTGATTGACGACATGCTTGATCAGATTGGCGTGCCTTACGACGTCCTGGATGCCAAGCGCGAGCAGCTGACGGCGGACAAACTGGCGGCTGGGGACCACGGCTACTATAACGGCATTATTTTGACTAATGCCGAACTGTTTATCCCTGGCGTCGGCTCAGGTTTTACGTTATCCGAATGGCAAGCCCTGTTTGATTACGAACGTACCTTTTCGGTACGGGAGTCGGTTATATCAGGATTTCCGGCCACCAATCCATCCCTGGGGCTAAATTACGGGATGACCAATATCACTGCAAGCTCTAACATCACTGCAGTATGGCAACCGCCTGCCGGAGGGGATGAGCTTTACGAATATATCAATACAGCTAATCCATTTTTAATTACCGACTTTGCGTTTATGGCGGATCCTCTTTACCCGGCAGGTGGCGCATTACCTCCACCGGGGTCAGGGGCGCCTGTTGTCCAGCCTTTACTGGTGGACCAAGCCACAGGGAAAACACTTGTTTCCAAATTGAGCTATGAAGATGGCCGGGAAGTCCTGTTATCCACGATCACCAACGCTTGGTATTTAATACATTCCCAACTTTTGAATTACGAGTTCCTTAACTTTGCCTCTAAAGGTGTTTTCATCGGAGCGCGGAAAGTTTATCTTGCCACGCACTTGGATGATCTGTTTTTGGGAGATGATATTTGGAATCCGGTCACCAAACAAACAGATTTGCCACCCTACCGAAATACAGCTGCTGATTTCAGTGATGCGGTAGCGGCACAACAGGCGTTTGTTGCGGCACATCCGACCATTTCGGCTTTCAAATTGGACTTTGCCTTCAATGGTTCTGGTGCCGGCATGCCTTTGCAAACAGCCAGAGATAATTTCCGCACCCGCAGCTATGACAACAATGATGGCGATCTGGACTGGGTATCTTCCTGGATAGAGGATGATGTTTATGGCGGTGGCGCGAGAAAAGGCCAGGTCAGAATCAAAAAAGGCAAGCTGGTTTTGGATGACTATCCTGATACAGGCACCGACCCCAGCATCGAACGGGTGGTGAATTTATTGGGTGCCACGCAAGCAACCTTGTCCTTTAAGTTTGAAACCACCAAGGGAGTGGACCGTGATGATGCGGTTGTTGTGGAAGTGTCTCCCGATGGGGTGAATTGGACGATTCTCGAAGAATTTACCGGAATTCGCGGCAAGGTTAAGAGAAACCGTTCTTACGATATAACCGCCTATGCTTCCGAAGAAACCCATATCCGTTTCCGTGTCAGTAATAAGTATGGCGGGAAAAAAGAAGCATTCAAAGTAGCCTATGTTGCCGTTTCCCGTGAGAAACAAGACCCCCTGACTGATGCGGTTATCGCCAACCAATCTCATTTCCGGTTTATCAACCACACATACAGTCATCCCGATATGGATGCCAGTGCTGGCATGACCTATGACCAGCTCCGGCAGGAGATTGTCAAGAATCAGGACGTGTGGCAACTGCTAGGCTTGCCGGAATATTTCGAAAACCTCAATACCATTGTCACGGGGAATCATTCCGGTCTTGAAGACAAAATGGGGACCGAAAATGATCCTTCCGATGACCTTCCTTATCCAGCGGGTATGAATACGACGTTGATGCAAGTCCTGGAAGATTTGAATTTTGAATTTCTGGCTTCCGATACTTCCAGGCAGAATCAAGGGATAGAGTCCTACGTCCCAGGATTCGATTTGTTGTTGTTGCCCCGCTATCCCGCCAATTTGTTCTATAACGTGACCACGCCTGAAAACTGGATGGATGAATACAACTATATTTTCTATGAACGTTATATTGAAATGGGGCAGGATCCTTGCACCATTCCTGGCGCAATCTGCCAACCACGGAACTATGCGGAAATCTTGCAGGCTGAAGCAGAAACGGCCCTCAGGCATATGCTGACTTATACGCCCAGGCCGCACTTTTTTCATATTTCTAATCTGCATGAATACAGCGCTGGTAAATTTTTAATCTTTGACTGGTTGGAGTCAGTTGTTTCTCAGTATGAGCAGTTGATGACCCTGCCCATCATCAATCTGCCGTATTACCAAATTGGTCAGCTATCCAAAGAGCGTTTGCAAGCCCGTTCCTCGAATGTCCAAGGGCAGTGGAATCTGGCAAACAATACACTTATTTTCAGCGCTAATGGTGACGCAGTCATTGATGTGACCGGCGTCAAGGGTGGAGAGCTCTATGGTGGACAACGATTGGGCAGACTGCGTGTTGGTCCTGTGCCAATTACTGTGGATGTCGATCGTGCTGTCGATGACAATAATAGCGGCGGAGGTTCAGGGGCTCTGGTCGGTGAATACCGAGATGACTTTGAAGTCGAGTCCTATGATAACAATGATGGCACCCTTTCTTGGGCTGGTCCCTGGATTGAAGATGACATCTAT
>Ga0256841_1001285_pt1 | contig 22298 bp, 20 predicted proteins | sample 356308metaG_FD_185971 | JGI IMG/M metagenome (GOLD analysis project Ga0256841, IMG submission 185971) | Hydrothermal vent microbial communities from Mid Atlantic Ridge, Atlantic Ocean - 356-308 | ecosystem: Environmental > Aquatic > Marine > Hydrothermal vents | place: Atlantic Ocean: Mid... | reverse complement strand
AACGCGGTCATCTGCCCGGGGCGGTCAATCTGCCCATCCGCAAGCTGCCGACCAAAGAACTGGAGGCGCGCCTGCGGCAACTGCCCAAGGATCGCCCCGTCATCGCCCCCTGCTATGACAAGCGCAGCTGTTTCTACGCCCAGATCCTGGGAATCCGGCTGTCCCGCCTGGGGTACGACTACCGCGGCCGCTACACCCTGCCCCACGAGTTCTACCTTCCCGGAACGGACAAGGAATATGTGGCCCAGTGGCGCGCCGCCCGCGAAGGCCGTTCGTTGCTGGACTGGATCGCCGAACCGCTCCAGGCCGCCTTGACGCGCTTGCAGCAGGCCACCGGACATCTGGTGGCGGCGATCGCTCTGATGGTGGCGGGGTTGCGGCTGGCGTTCTTCCCCTGGAGCCTGAAGGCGGAACGGGATCAGTTGATGCAGCGCCGGCTTGCCGGCCGGGTCCGAGCCTTGAAGGAGCAGTTCCGGGAAGACGAGCCCCGGGCCGGCCGGGCGGTCTTGGCCTTGTACCGGCGCCACGGTCTGACGCCCGGCCGCAACCTGACGGTGTCCATGGTGCAGATCGCCCTGTTCCTGGTGCTGTTCCGGGTGGTGCAGCGCACCGCGGCGGCCGTGCCCCAGTCTTTCCTTTGGCTGGACGACCTGGGCCGGACCGATCCCACCCACGTGCTGCCGCTGGCGGTGGCGCTGTCTTTGTTCGGTTACCTGTGGGCGACCGCCGCTTCGCGTACCTGGTGGCGCCTGTCCCTGGCCGCCGCCTTCGCCGTCGGGATCGGCGTCCTGGCCTGGCACCTCAGCGCCGCCGTCAACCTTTATCTGCTCATGGGCATCGCGGTCATCGGGCTGCAGAGCTGGCTGGCCCGGCGCCGGTTCCGCGCCGAACTAGCGCAGCACCGTTTTCCCGAGCCGGCGAAACAGGATCCGGGAATCGTGCCCCTGAGCAAGGCCCATCGTTTCGCCGGCTGCGGTCAGAAGGCCATCCGGCTGGGACGGATGCTGGCGGCGGGACTGCCGGTTCCCGACGGCTTTGTGATCACCGACCGCCTCCTGCGCCGCCGCAAGGATGGCTTCGCCCTGACCCCCGCGGAACGCAGGCGGATGGATCGCCTGTGGCGCAAACTGGGGTGTGAGCGGGTGGCGGTGCGCAGTTCCGGAATCAACGAGGACGGCGCCCGGCAAAGCTATGCCGGCATGTTCGAAACCAGACTGGGAGTTTCCCGGGCGGAACTGATGGACAGCCTTGCCGAGGTCCAGGCCTCTTTCCGTTCCCCGCGCGCCAAGGCCTACGGCGGCAACGCCGAGGAGCCGGCCGGGGTGGTGGTACAGAAGATGGTGGCGGCGGAATACGCCGGCGTTCTGTTCACCGAGCACCCGGCCACCTGCGGCTGCATGCTGGTGGAGCTGGTGTCCGGTTTGGGGGAGTCCCTGGTCAGCGGGGCCGCCACCCCGACCGCCTACCGTTTCGGCCGCCTGAGTGGGCGGCTGCTGGAGCGGGAGAAACCGCCCATCGACCTGGGCCCGCTGCTGGCCCTGGGGCGGAAGGTGGAGTCTTTGTTCGGCAGGCCCCAGGACATCGAATGGGCCTATGCCCGGGGGCGGTTCTATCTGCTCCAGGCCCGGGACATCACCGTCTCGGCGGCCGATCGCGATCCCTTCGAGGCGGAACGGCGCCGCCTGCTCGCGATCCTTTCCCCTTATCCGGCCACCGAACCGGTATTGGTGCAGAACGAGCTTTCCGAGTTGCTGCCCCGGCCGACCCCCCTGAGTTTTTCCCTGATGGAACGGCTGTGGGCGCCGGGGGGCAGCACCGATCTGGCCTGCCGCATACTCGGGGTGCCCTACGAGGTGGATGAGGAGGCCGCTCCCCTGTTGGTGACCGTGTACGGTGCCCTGTACGTCAATCGGCCGGAAGGACGGCGCCGGGTCGGCCGGGGTCCCGGCGCCGCGGCGGCGTTCCGCCTGAGCCGGGGGGCGGAGTGGATCGAACGCGATTTCCGCGAGCGTTTCCTGCCCGGTTTCCTGCGGCGGATGCGGCTCCAGGAAGCTTTGGATCTCGACCGTCTGGACGACGACGACCTGATCGAACTGGCGCGCTGCTGGAGCGACGAGTTCGTATGCCAGACTTACGTCCAGGCGGAGGTCGTCAACGTGGCGGCGGATTTCTACTGGAAAACCGCCGCCCGCAAGCTGGAACGCCGGGGTCTCGATCCGGCCGATTATCTGCAGGTGACTGAAACCACGGTGGTGCACCGGGCCATGGAGACGCTGGCTGGGCGGAGGGAACGCCGGCTCGAGGATTTTCTCGCCTGCTTCGGTCACCGGGCCCCCAACGATTACGAACTGGCCCAACCGCGTTACCGGGAGGACCCGGAGCAGGTCGAGCGGCTGGCCCGGCGCAGCACCGGCCACGGCCGGACCCGGGCGCCGGAACTACCCCCGGGCAAGGTTCTCCGTCTGGCGGTGGCGCGAGCGCGGCGTTTCCAGGTGCTGAAAGAGGAGGCCAAGCACGACTGCCTGCGCCAGCTCGCCAATCTGCGCCGGTTGTTGTGCGCCATCGGGCGGCGCTACGGTCTGGGGGACGGGGTGTTTTACCTGACGCTGGACGAAGTCGGGCGGCTGAAGGAAGCCGATTTCGCCGAGAACGCTCGTCGCCTGGCTGCCGGGCGCCGCCGTGACCTGGAGGAATGGCGGGATTTGGCGTTGCCGGCGGTGTTGGACGCTCCGACCCTGGAACGCCTCGGGTTGGCCGACGTGGAGGAAATCGGGGATGCTCGCGAGGAACTGCGCGGCATCCGCGTCTCCGGCGAGGGGGATGTCATCGGTCCGGTTCAGGTGGTCCGGGATCCACGCGACATCGATACCTTCCGCGACGGCCACATCCTGGTGGCACGTTTCACCGATCCCACCTGGACGCCCCTGTTCGCCCGCGCCAGGGGACTGATCACCGAAGTCGGCGGCTGGCTCAGCCACGCGGCCATCGTGGCGCGGGAATACAATCTGACCGCCATCGTCAACGTGGCTGGTTCTACCCGGCAGCTCAGGGACGGCGAACTGGTGCGCCTGGGACGTGACGGCCGCGTGATCAAACTCACCGACCGCCGCAACGATCCCCGGCTGCCGGCCAGGATGCCTTTGACGGTGATTCAGGGTGGGCGGAAAGTCGAAGCCGAACTGCGTGATCTGAGCCGCGGCGGCGCCCGGATACGGACGGACCGCGTCTTGAGTCCCGGAGATACCGTGGAATTGGCCCTGGACCTGCTGGACCGGCCCCTGCCGGCGCAGGTGGTGCGTACGACCCCGGAAGGGGAGTACGGCGTCCGGTTTCAGCAGGTTTTGGAAACCCTCCCGGCGGCGGAACGGCTCCAGGAACGGGCGGCCTGAGTTCGTCGGAAGAACCACGACGGTGCTGGATTTGGTCTAGGCTTTCCATATTGGAATCCGGTTCTTGCCACGGAGGTTCGCATGGCCAAATTCAGCCGGGTGCTGTTGCTCTGCTTCGCCGCCGTCGCCTGGGTGCGGGCGGACGATCGCCTGGTGTTCGGGGTCTATGCCGCCGACAAACCCACCGAGACGGTCAAAAAGCTTCGTCCCATCCTCGATCGGCTGGAAAAGCAGTTGAGTGACCGGCTCGGTGGGCCGGTCACCATCAAAATGCGCATCGCCAGCAGTTATGCCAGGGGGTTGGAGGATCTGGTCGGCGGCCGGGTGGATTTCGCCCGTCTGGGACCGGCCTCTTATGTGACGGCCAAGGCGATGCAACCGCGACTGCGCATTCTGGCCCTGGAGAGTAAAAAAAAGGGAAGAAGCGTTTCCGGGGCATCATCGCCGTGCACCGCGACAGCGCCATCCGTGAGATCGGCGATCTCAAGGGGAGGCGTTTCGCCTTCGGCGACCGGCGTTCCACCATCGGACGCTATCTGGCCCAGCGCTATCTGTTCCGGCACGGCATCCGGGCCGGGGATCTGGCCGGTTACGCCTATCTGGGACGCCACGACAAGGTGGGCTGGGCGGTGGCGCTGGGGCTTTTCGACGCCGGTGCCCTGAAAGAGGGTACCTTCGCCAAACTGGTACACCAGGGCGCCCCATTGCGGGAACTGGCCTCCTTTCCCAACGTGACCAAACCCTGGGTCGCGGCCGCCCATGTGAGCGAAGCACGTTTCGCGCTCCTGCGGGAGAGTCTGCTGGCCCTGGGGCCGGAGCGTTTTCTTCCCGGAGATGACCGGGATTTCGATTTCGTCCGGAAAGCCATCGAAGAAAGTGCTGCTTTTTCAGGCGACTGAACATGGGCGGTCATCGGCGCTGGAACGGCTTTTCCCTCGCCTTTCTACTGTTTCTGACCCTGACGGCGGCGGTCATCGCCGTGGGGTTCGCCTCGGGCCTGATCGCCGCGCGCATGGAGCGCGAGCAGCTCTACGAGGAATTGGCCAGACACAACGCCAGCGTCCTTTCCATGCTGAAGGCTTCCTTGATGGAACCCCTCCTGAGCGAGGACGTTCCGGTGATCCGTACGGTGATCGAGCAAATCGCCGGGGTCGAGCCGGATTTGTGTGAAATCGTGGTGACCGACGAGGACGGCCGGGTGTTGGCTGCCTGGCACCATCCCGATTTCGCCCGGGATGCGGAGGCGATCCGCTTCAGCGGGCCCGTTGTCTTCGAAGGGGAACGTTTCGGCACCGTTTCCATCGCCTGGACCCAGGACCATATCGCTTCTTTGATCGAGGACCGCCGGGTGCGGGTCTGGGAGGCCACGACGGTTCCCCTCGCCGCCCTGCTGGTGTTGGTGCTTATGATCGTCCATTGGTTGGTGGTCCGGCCGCTCAAACGGATCTCCAGGCGCATTCACCGCCTGGCGGAAGGGGATCTGCGCCAGACCCTGGAACCGAAGGGCAGCCGGGAATTGCGCCTGCTGGCGGACACGGTCAACCGGACCGTCGAGCTGGTGCGGGAACAGCAGTCCTATCAAAAAGAACTGCAGCGCGCCTACGAAAGCGCCTACGCCGCCAAGGAAATGGCCGAAGTCACTCTGCATTCCATCGGCGATGCGGTGATCACCACCGACCGCCATGGGCGGGTCACCTATCTCAACCCGGTGGCGGAGAACTTGACCGGCTGGTCCCAGACCGAGGCGGTCGGTCGTTTCATCGGCGAGGTCTTTTTCATCGTCGACGGCGAGACCGGCGAACGCATCGCCGACGATCCGGTCACTCGCGCCCTGGAAAGCGGCGAGGTCGTCTTTCTCGAGGACTATACCAAGCTCAACGCCCGCGACGGCCGCCAGTACATCATCGAGGATTCCGCCGCCCCCATCCGCGCCCGCGACGGTCACATATTGGGAGCGGTGCTGGTGTTCCACGACGTCACCGAGCAGCGCCGCATGGCGGAGGAGATCAATTACCAGGCCACCCACGACCCGTTGACCGGACTGTTCAACCGTCGGGCTTTCGAGCGCAAGCTGCAGCGGTTGATCGAGGATGTCGAGTCGGAAGAACACGCCTTGCTCTATCTCGACCTGGACCAGTTCAAGGTGGTGAACGACACCTGCGGCCACGCGGCCGGTGACGCCCTGCTCAAACAGTTGGGCGGTCTGATGCGGGATCGGTTGCGCAGCGGCGACATCCTGGCGCGTCTGGGCGGGGACGAGTTCGCCGTCATCCTGCCTCACTGTCCCCGGGATCAGGCGTTGAGCTGTGCCGAAAAGCTGCGCCAGGCGATCCAGGAATTTCGTTTCATCTGTCAGGATACTACCTTTGCCGTCGGCGTCAGCATCGGCCTGGTTCCCTTCCGGAGCGGCAAGCAGACCCGGGAGGAGATTCTCAGTGCGGCGGACCAGGCCTGTTTCGCCGCCAAGGACAGCGGCCGCAACCGGGTACACATGTACCAGCCGGACGACCGGGAGTTGGCGCGCCGGCGCCAGGAAATGCATTGGGTCGCCCGTATCCACCGGGCTCTGGAACAACATGCCTTCGAGATTTACGCCCAGGCGATCGTTCCCGTCGCCGAACCCCGCGACGGATCGAGTCATTACGAAATTCTGCTGCGGATGCGTACCGAGGCAGGGGAGCTGGTGCCCCCGGGGGCTTTTCTGCCGGCGGCGGAACGGTACGACCTGATGGGCCTGATCGATCGCTGGGTGGTCGAAAATTACTTCGCCTGGCTGGCCGGGAATCCCGGACATCTGGCCCGGCTGCGGCTGGCCGGTATCAACGTCTCCGGTGTCTCGGTGTCCGACAGGCACTTTCTCGATTTCGTCACCCGGCAGTTCGAGACCCACGGCATCCCCCCCCACAAGATCTGTTTCGAGATCACCGAGACCGCGGCTGTCGCCAATCTGGGCAACGCCAGGCACATGATCAAAACCCTGAAAGCGCTCGGGTGCCGTTTCGCCCTCGACGATTTCGGTACCGGGATGTCCTCCTTCGGTTATCTCAAACACATGGAAGTGGACTATCTCAAGATCGATGGCAGCTTCGTCAAGGATATCGTCCACGATCCCATCGACCATGCCCTGGTCAAGGCCATCAACGAAGTGGGCCACATCATGGGAAAGCGGACGATCGCCGAATTCGTGGAAGACGGGGAGATCCTTTCCCTGCTGAGGCGGATCGGCGTCGATTACGCCCAGGGTTACGGCGTTGGCAGACCCATGCGGCTGCAGGATCTGGTTGCGGCCGATGGCGATCCAACATACAATTCCCCACGGTCCGTAACCTAAAATCCCACCATGTCCCGTCCGTTGTCGCCCCACTTGCAGATCTACCGTCTCCCCCTGACGGCGCTGCTGTCGATCACCCATCGGATCACCGGCGTCGCGCTCGTCTTGGGCTGGCTGGTCACGGTCGCCGTCGTCGTGGCCGTCGCCGGCGATGGGGCCGCCTATGAAGCCATTCAGGACTTTCTGACCGGCGCACCGGGGCGGGCGCTTTTGCTGCTCTGGCTCCTGGCCTTGTTTCTCCATTTTTGTCACGGCGTCCGCCATCTGCTCTGGGACGTGCTGTTGGGATTCGAACGACGGCGCCTGACCCGCGACAGCGCTTTGGAACTGGCGTCGGCCCTGGGCCTGGCGCTGGCGACCTGGTTGTGGTTGCGTTAGAGAGGCAAGCCGTGGCATTTCGCACACCCATAGGCAGGGCGCGGGGATGGGGGGCGGCCCATGCCGGGGTCGGCCACTGGTGGGTGCAACGGTTGACGGCCGTCGCCCTCCTGCCGCTCACCCTGTGGTTTCTCTGGTTTCTGGCGCATTTGCTGGAAGCCGACCACCAGAGCCTGCGCGCCTGGCTGGCCAGTCCGTGGCAGGGCGGCCTGTTGTTGGCTTATCTGATGACCGCGGGGTATCACGCCGCCCTGGGCCTGCAGGTCGTCATCGAAGATTACGTCCATCACCCGGCCCTGCGCCTGGGTGCCCTGGTGGCGGTCAAGCTGGGACTGGTCTTCCTGACGCTGGTGGCCGCCGTGGCGCTGATCCGGATCGTGGCTGGCGGTGGCGCTCCATGAGCCAGGCCTATCCTTTGGTCACCCATACCTACGACGTCGTCGTGGTGGGAGCCGGCGGTGCCGGCCTGCGGGCTACCCTGGGGCTGGCCGCCCGCGGCCTCAAGACCGCCTGCGTCACCAAGGTGTTCCCCACCCGCAGCCATACCGTCGCCGCCCAGGGGGGCATCAGCGCCGCGCTGGGCAACGTGGGGGAGGACGACTGGCGCTGGCACATGTACGACACCGTCAAGGGGTCGGACTGGCTCGGCGACCAGGACGCTATCGAATACATGTGCCGCGAGGCCATCCCGGCGGTGATCGAGCTGGAGCACATGGGGGTCCCCTTTTCCCGCACCCCGGAAGGCAGGATCTACCAGCGCGCCTTCGGCGGCATGACCACCCATTTCGGCAAGGGACAGGCCAGGCGCACCTGCGCCGCCGCCGACAAGACCGGGCACGCCATCCTCCACACCTTGTATCAGCAGTCCCTCAAACATCAGGCGGAATTCTTCATCGAGTATTTCGCCCTCGATCTGGTGATGGACGACGGTGTCTGCCGCGGAGTGCTGGCCTGGTGCCTGGAGGACGGCAGTCTCCACCTGTTCCGCGCCCACATGACCGTGTTGGCCACCGGTGGCTACGGCCGGGCCTATTTTTCCTGCACCTCGGCCCACACCTGCACCGGGGACGGCAACGCCATGGTGCTGCGGGCCGGCCTTCCCCTCCAGGACATGGAGTTCGTCCAGTTCCATCCCACCGGGATCTATGGGTCGGGGTGTCTGATCACCGAGGGCGCCCGCGGTGAGGGCGGTTATCTGACCAACGCCCTGGGCGAGCGCTTCATGGAGCGTTACGCCCCCCACGCCAAGGACCTGGCGTCGCGCGACGTGGTCAGCCGGGCCATGACCATCGAAATCCGCGAGGGCCGCGGCGTCGGTCCCCACAAGGACCATCTCCTGCTGCATCTGGAGCACCTGGACCCTAGGATCATTCACGAGCGCCTGCCGGGAATCGCCGAGACCGCCCGGATCTTCGCCGGCGTGGACGTCACCCGGGAACCGATCCCGGTCATCCCCACGGTCCACTACAACATGGGAGGCATTCCCACCAACCTCGACGCCGAGGTGGTGACCCTCAGGGACGACGACCCGGAAACCCCGGTGCCGGGGCTGATGGCCATCGGCGAGGCCGCCTGCGTGTCGGTGCACGGCGCCAATCGCCTGGGTTCCAATTCTCTGCTCGACATCGTGGTGTTCGGCCGTGCCGCCGCCATCCGCTGCGCCGAACTGGTCAAGCCGCGCCGTCCCCACAAGCCGCTGTCCGGGGTGCTGCTCGAGCCGTTGCTGGAACGTTTCGACCGGATCCGCCACGCCCGCGGTTCGGTGCCGGTCGCCGCGCTCCGGGAGCGGATGCAGCGCTGCATGCAGAACCACGCCGGTGTGTTCCGCAACCGGGAGGTGCTCGAGGAAGGGCTGGCGCGGTTGCAGGAAATCGAGGCCGGCTTCGACGATCTGCGCCTGAGCGATCATTCCCTGATCTGGAACACCGATCTGGTGGAGGCGTTGGAGCTGGCCAATCTGCTGCCCCAGGCCCTGGTGACGGTCGCCGCTGCCCTCAACCGTACCGAAAGCCGGGGCGCTCACGCCCGCGAGGATCATCCCGAGCGCGACGACGACAACTGGCTCAAACACACCTTGATCTGGCGGCGAGGGGGGGATTGCCACATCGCCTACCGGCCGGTGCATCTGAAGCCGTTGACGCCGGAAGTCGAACCGATACCGCCACAGCCGAGAGTGTATTGACATGGTCCAGTTCACCCTGCCACCCGGCTCCAAGGTCGAACCGGGCAAGACCTGGCCCCGGCCGGAAGGGGCGGAGGAAATCCTCACGGTCCGTCTGTACCGCTTCGATCCCGAATCCGGCGCCAATCCCCGGCTGGACGTCTTTCCCGTGGACCGGCGCCGCTGCGGCAAGATGGTGCTGGACGTGCTGTTCCACATCAAGAACGAAATCGACACTTCCCTGGCCTTCCGCCGTTCCTGCCGCGAAGGGGTGTGCGGCTCCTGCGCCATGAACATCGACGGCCGCAACACCCTGGCCTGCATCAAGCCGCTCGCCGAGCTGGACGACACCGTCACCATCTATCCGTTGCCCCATCTGCCGGTCGTCAAGGACCTGGTGGTGGACATGACCCATTTCTACGCCCAGTACGCTTCCATTCAACCCTGGCTCAAGGCAGTGACCCCCGAGCCCGCCGACCGTGAGCGGCTGCAGAGCCCAGAAGAGCGCGAGCGGCTGGACGGTCTGTACGACTGCATCCTCTGCGCCTGCTGTTCCACCGCCTGCCCCAGTTACTGGTGGAACGGCGACCGCTACCTGGGACCGGCGGTGCTGTTGCAGGCCTACCGCTGGATCGCCGACAGCCGCGACGAGGCCACCGGGGAACGCCTCGACGACCTGGAGGATCCGTTCAAGCTGTACCGCTGTCACACCATCATGAATTGCACCGACACCTGTCCCAAGGGGCTCAATCCCGCCAGGGCCATCGCCGAGATCAAGCGTCTGCTCGCCGAACGCACGTTGTGACCCGACTTCATCATATGGCGGAACAGGCCCGGCTGCGCTGGCGCTGCCGCCGGGGAATGCGGGAATTGGACCTGCTGTTGTCGGCCTGGCTGGAGCGGCGCTGGCCCTGGGCCGACGAAAGGGAGCGGGCTGCCTTCGAGCGTCTTTTGGCCCAGCCGGATCCCCGGCTGTGGGACTGGCTGGTCGCCGGCGAGCCCTGTCCCGATCCGGAGTTGGCGTCGTTGTGCCGGACGATACGCGCGCTTCCCTGAGTTTCCAGTGGCTGCCCGGAGACTCCCGGCTCCAGCGCCGTTTTCTCCTCGGCTGCCACGGCCTGGCGCTGGCGGCCCTGGGGCAGAGCGGCCTGCCGCCGCTTCTGACGGCGTTCATGGGGATCGCCGTGTCGGTCAGCGCGGCGGCGGTCTGGCGCCGGGGCGGGCGCCCCAAGTTGCGCCGGCTTGCCTGTCACGGCCGGGACTGGGAACTGGTGGGGCCGAACCGGCGGGTCTGGCGCGGACGACCTTTGCCTTCCACCTGGCTGAGCCGCTGGCTGATCCTGCTCCACTTCCGGCTGGAAGACGGCCGTTTCCTGGCGGTGCCCCTGTGGTGCGACAGCCTCGACGCCGGGGCCTACCGGCGCTTGCAGGTGGTGCTGCGCTGGTACCGCCGGTAGCGGACCAGATCGCTGGGGCGGTCCAGGTCCCACAGCAGCGGCAGTTCATGGCTGCGCAGCCCCAAAGCGCGGATCCGGCGCCGGGTTTCCGCCAGCACCGTTTCCGTGCCCCAGGCCAGGTCGTCGAACAATTCCCGGATGGGACGGCGCAGGCCGATGAGCACGTAGCCGCCGTCCTCCGCCGGTCCCAGGACCACGTCGTTTCCTTCCAGGGCCGCCAGGGCTTCCCGGCACAGGGCGGGGGTCAGAAGGGGACAGTCGCAGCCGACCAGCAGCATCCGGGAGTGCAGCGCCAGGGTTTCCCGGGCCGCGTTCAGCATCCGTTCCCCCAGGTCCCGGCCCCGCTGGGGGTGCAGCACCACGCCGAAACGCCGCCGCAGAGAGCGGAAGAAGGGATGGTCCGTTCCGGGATGGCCGTAGAGATACAGGCGGCCGGTTCCGGAGCGCGCCAGTCCGGCGGTCAGCTCGTAGGTCAGCCGGGCGTGGAGGGCGGCGGCCCGTCCCGGGGACAACACCGGCAGCAGGCGGGTCTTGACCCTCCCGGGAACCGGGGCCTTGGCGAAGATCACGACCGCGGCGGTCATCGGAAGCGGCCCTGGCGATAGCAGCGGGCGAGCCGGGCGGGATCGTCGCCGAGGAAGAAGCGCAGCCGCAGCCACCACATCAGCAGGATGGTGCGTCCGATGCCGAAGCGGTGCCAGCGCCGCGCCGAGGTGGTGACCCTGGCCCGGAGGCAGGCGGGCGGGCCCACGCGTTTGAGGCGGCGGCTGAGGTCGATGTCCTCCATCAGCGCCAGATCGGCGTAGCCGCCCACGGCCGAGAAGAGGCGGCGGCGGACGAAGATGGCCTGGTCGCCGGTGGCGATACCGGAAAGGCGGGAGCGCAGGTTCATGAAAAAGGCCACCAGATGAAGCAGGGGATGGGGCGGGGCCAGTCGGACGTCGAAGCGTCCCCAGTGATGACCTGCGGCGAGCGCGGCCTCGATGCGTTCCAGGGCATCCGGGGGCAGGCGGGTGTCGGCGTGGAGAAAGATCAGGATGTCGGCCCGGGCGGCCGCGGCGCCGGCGTTCATCTGCCGCGCCCGTCCCCGGGCGGTCACGATCACCCGGTCCGCCAGCGGCCGGGCCAGGGCGACGGTGGCGTCGTCGCTGCCGCCGTCGGCCACCACGATTTCCGCCCGGGAACGCCATCGCTGCAGCGGCGCCAGGCAGGCGGCGATGGTGTCCGCCTCCCGCCAGGTGGGAACGACGATGGCGAACCGGGGGCGGTCAGCAGCAGCTTCCCGGAGTCCCGCCACGGCTGACACCGCCCTTGGTTTCCGCCGCCGGCCGCAGCGTGCCGGGCGGGGCGCACCAGGGTTTCCCTTCGCCGGGATCGGCCGGCGCGATGCCGATGAAGTCGTCCTTCAGCGGGCCTTCGGTGAGGAAGCGGAAGGTGCGCTCGCAGACCGCCATGCGCCGGCCGCGCAGGTAGACGTGGCCCTCGTCGTCGTGGACTTTTTCGTAGGGACCCTTGTAGATCACCGCGTGGCCGTAGTCGAGACATTCGCCGCCCTCCGGCTTGACCGCGGTGACGGTGACGGCGCGGAACTCGATGCCCTCGACCACCCGCCAGGGTCGATCGCCCCACTTGTCGATCCGCAGCGCCGCGAAGCCGGCGTCGGCGAACCCCTGAAGGAAGTCGGATTCGGTCATGGCGCCGGAAATGCAGCCGCTCCAAAGCTCGGGATCCCGTTTCAACGATTCCGGCACCGGCTCGTCGGCGACGATGTCGGAGATGGCGATGCGGCCGCCCGGTTTCACGACCCGGAAGATTTCCCGGAACAGCCGGCGCTTGTCGCCGTCGTCCACCAGATTGAGGACGCAGTTGGAAATCACCAGATCCACCGAGGCGTCCGCGATCAGAGGGCGTTCCCGGCGCTGTTCGTTCTGCCAGGCCTTGAGGCGGAGCAGATCGTCGTGGCTCCTGACCGGGTGTTCGGCCAGGCGGCGCTCGAGCGCCTCCAGATCCAGGGCCAGGTCCTGGATCATTCCCTTGACGAAGCGCACCCGGTCACCGCCCAGTTTTTCCGCCATTTCCCGCTGGTATTTACGCGCCAGGGCCAGCATGGCGTCGTTCATGTCCACGCCGATGACCCGTCCTTCCGGTCCCACCAGTTGCGCCGCCATGTAACAGATCTTGCCGGAGCCGGAACCCAGGTCCAGGACCACGTCCCCCCGGCGCACGTAACGGGAGGGGTCGCCGCAGCCGTAGTCCCTGTCGATGATTTCCTGGGGCAGGATTTCGAGCAGGTCGCGGTCGTAGTCCACCGGGCAGCAGAGATCTTCCTGGCGCGCCTTGGCGCCTTCGGCGTAGCGGGACAGGACATGGGATTCGACGGTCATGGGGATCCTCCACGTGTTCACGGTTCGGATGGGTCGCCGCGTGCCGGCAAACCCGACACGGCGATCGCTCCCGGATGTGGGAAAATATTCCAGGATACCGATCATGCAAAGGAGCCTGTCATGAGTCAATACCGATTTCATCTTCATCATGTCAGCCTGCTGGTCGCCGACACCCGAAAGGCCCTGGACTTCTATTGCGGCGTTCTCGGCATGGAGCGCACCGAACGTCCGGATCTCCCGTTCCCCGGTGCCTGGCTGCAGATCGCCGAGCACCAGCAGATCCACTTGCTGGAACTGCCCAGCCCCGACCCGAAGGAAGGACGGCCGGCGCACGGCGGTCGCGACCGCCATTTCGCCCTGGTGGTCCCCGACCTGGAGGAAATCCGCCGCCGCCTGGAGCAGGCCGGTGTGCCCTATTCGCCCAGCAAGTCGGGGCGTCGGGCGCTGTTCTGCCGCGATCCGGACGGCAACGCCATCGAATTCTTCGAGAAGGGCGTGGTGCCCGGCACCGAAACCCTGTTCGATTAGGTCTTCAAGGCGCCCTGGCAGCTGCTGCCCTGGCCCGCGGTGCAGGCGTAGCAGTGGCCGGCCACCGCCACGGCCCGGCCCGTCAGGGCGGCGGGGTCGATGTCGTTCAGGTGGCGCCGCCGTCCCCCCTGGGGCAGCCCGAGCATCTGGTTGAAGTCGCAGTCGTAGACGTAGCCGCGCCAGTCCACGCTCAGGGTGGTGCGGCACATGAGCCCTTCCAGATTGGCCGCATCGAAGTTTTCCCGCAGCAGATCCCGGTAGGCCTGCAGCCTGCCTTCCCGTTCCAGGGCGTGGGCGAAGCGCTGGATGGGGACGTTGGTGAGGGTGTAGAGGCGGTCGAAGACGATGCCGAAGCGGCTTCGCAGATGGGCCTTGTAGGCCTGTTCCAGTTCCGCCTGGGGCGGGGGCAGCACCGGTCCCTGGGGATTGAACACCAGATTGAGCCTCAGTTCGCCGCCCCGGCCGTAACCGAGATGGTTGAGTTTGCGCAGGGCGGCGATGCTCTTGCGAAACACGCCCCGGCCGCGCTGACGGTCGACGTTGTCCTCCAGGTAGCAGGGGAGGGAGGCGACGATCTCCACCCGATGCCGGGCGAGGAAATCGGCCAGATCCTGATGACCGGGCTCTTCCAGGATGGTGAGGTTGCAGCGGTCGATGACGTGGACTCCCAGGGTGCGGGCGGCGCTGACCAGGTAACGGAAATGGGGATGCATCTCCGGAGCGCCGCCGGTCAGGTCCAGGGTTTGAATCCGGCTGCGCCGCAGGAAATCGAGCACGGTTTGGACCGTTTCCCAGTCCATGGACTCGGTGCGGTTCGGTCCGGCGGCCACGTGGCAGTGGCGGCAGGCTTGATTGCAGCGATAGCCCAGGTTGACCTGGAGCACCTGCAGTTCGGTGCGGTGGACGGCCGGGAAGCCGCAGGCACGCTCAGTCGCTGGAAAACCAGATGTCGCCATAGTCGGCCACCGTGTGTCGCCCGCTGTTGTCGCTGTCGGTCATCAGGGCCACGGCGTCGATGTGATCGACGGCCCGGCCGAAAGCTTTGCGCCAGTCCCGGGGCAGATGGCGTTTCTCGCACCGCCAGCCCGTGTCCTTGGGCCCCCGCAGCGCCCACATCATCACCGACTCGCCGGCGAAGGCGTTGGGCCAGCGGCTGCCCGGCCGCTGGCTGCTGGACCAGACGTAATTCAGCGCCCGGGTCTTCCAGAACGCCAGTCCGCCCTTTTTGATCAGATAGAGGCGCGCTGCATAATCATCACCCGCCCGGGTGCGTTCGGCAAGCGGCGGCAGCGGTTCGACCACCTGCCAGCACCAGTTGAGCCAGGGCGTGCGTTGGAGATCGACGCGGACCGCTTTCACCAGTCCGGAGGCGCCGGCTCTGGCCTCGGCGCGCAGCACCCGGTGTCCTGCCCGGCGTACCAGGGTGTAGCGGGTCTGGTTGTGGAAGCGCCGCTCCTGCCAGCCGCCGAGGTCGCCGGCACTGAAGCGCCCCACCTCGAGCCGTTCCCCGGCCATCGCCAGCGTCGTCAGAGTTGCCAGCAGCAGGCCGTTACGCATGGCTTTCCGAGCGAAGGTGCCGGAACAGGACCGGTATCAGGGCTAGCAGTCCCAGCAGGCCCAGGGCCAGCAGCACCGACGGCGAGACCAGATCCGAGGTCTGGCGAACGGTGCCCAGGGTGCGTCCCAGGTTGACGAACACGAAGCTGCCGGGGAGGATGCCGATCAGGGTGGCGAGGGCGTAGGTCCGGGTGGAGATGGGGGTGAAGGCCGACGCCATGTTGACCAGCCAGAAGGGGAAGACAGGCACCAGGCGCAGAAACAGCAGGTAATGGAAGGCGTCGGCCGAGAATCCCGCGAGCAAGCGGCGGGCCTTGGGATGACGCGCCAGCCGGCGGCGGACCCGGTCGGCCAGCAGATGGCGGGACAGCCAGAACACCAGCACGGCGCCGATGGTGGCGGCGCTGACCACGATCACCGTGCCCAGCCATCGGCCGAACAGGAAACCGGCCACTAGCGACAGGGCGCTGGCGCCCGGGAAACTCAGCGCGGTGGCCAGGATGTAGATGAGGGTGAATCCCAGGGCCAAACCCCAACGATGGCTTTGGGCCAGCGTCAGAAGCTGGTCACGGTGTTCCAGGATCGCCGCCGGGTCGAGCCAGCGGCGGCCGAGGAAGGCGAAGGCGGCGATCAGAAGCAGCCAGAGGATCAGGAGCGCCGTTTTCCGTTGCATTCGTCGATTCGGCTTTTCACCGCGGTGGTCGGCGGGTGTCGGACACGGTCCGTCGTAGGTGAGCGCGACCGATTCCGGGTACCGGGAAACGATGGCGGTTCTGGACCATTGTACCCGATGGAAGCCGCAGTGCCTCCTGCCGTTTTTCCAAGCTCCCTCTTGTGGAAAGGACGATTCAGGAATACCGGTGGTAGTAGAGGAGCTGCTGGCCGGCTTTCAGGCGCCGTGGATCGGTGACCCCGTTGATGAATTTCAGGTGATCCACGGGAATCCCGAGGCGTTTGGCGATTTTTTCCAGGCTGTCGCCGGGACGTACGCGGTAGCTTTTCTGGACGAAGTTCCGCCGGGTCGGAATGACGAGCAGTTGGCCTGCGTGGATCCGGTTGCCGCGGATTCGGTTGACTTCCCGGAGCTGCTGAATGTCGACGCCGAACATGCGGGCGATCCCCGACAGGTGATTGCCCCTCTGGACCCGGTACAGCAGTCTTCCCGCGGCGTTACCGGTCAGGATCCGACCAGCGGATCCATCGCCGCGAAAAGCCACGGTTCGTCCCAACGGGCGCCAGATCCGCTCCTCGCCGAGGTGTCGGGCGACCCGCCGGGCTGCGGCGGCAGGGAGGCGAAGGATGTAGTTGTGCACAGGGAGACGCTGATAGCGCTGCAGTTCCGGATTCAGGCGCCGGATACGGGCGACGGGCAGTCCACTCCAGCGGGCGATTTTCTCCAAGGATAGCGGCTTGGGAATCTGTACGTAGCGGTAAACGGGCGTGGCGGTGACGGGAAAACCGAAGAAGCCGGGATCCCGAAGAATCAGGGCGGCGGCCAAAAATTCCGGGACGTAGCGCCGGGTTTCCCGGGGAAGAAAGGAAGCCACTCGATGGTAGCGCCATGAACCGTGCCTGTGCACGATCCGGGCGATGCGCCCTTCCCCGGCGTTGTAAGCGGCGATGGCCAAGAGTGTGGAATTGCCGAACCGGTTGCGGAGGTATTTGAGATAGCGCGCCGCCGCTTCGGTGGCTTTCACCGGATCGGTCCGTTGATCGACCCGCCCGGCTACTTTCAGACCGTAGCGCCGGGCGCTGGCCGGCATGTACTGCCACAGGCCCCGCGCCCCGGTCCGGCTGCGGGCGTCGAAGCGGTAGGCGCTTTCCGCCATGGGCAGCGCTTCCAGGGCCAGCGGCAGGCCGGCGCGGGCCAGCATGGTGCGGATCATGGGACGGTATCGGTCGCCGCGCTGCAGGGCGACCAAGGTTCTGGGGTAGTTCCGGCCGGTGAATACTTTCAGATAGGCGAAAACCGGCCGATTCAATCGCTTCAGTGCCCGGTGCGGCCAGGAGGGCTCACCCAGGTCACGCAGCAGTCGGGAAAGCCGTCGTCGGATCTCGGCCTCGGAAACGGTTTTTCCGGTTACGGTGACCAAAGGCGCGGCATGGGCCGAACTCACCGACAGGGCGGCGCCGAGGATGGAAATAATGAGGAATAATGCGAGCGAAATCAGGAGACGAGACGGCATGACGCCACCGGCTTGTTTTTCTGATTTTCAGAGTGAAGATTATCGTATCGGCGGCCTCGAAGCGGAACCGCTTTCGAATTCTGGGATGGATACCACGATTTGCAGGGAAACTAGCTTGGTTTTCATGAACGGGGTCTGAACGTATCCCTGTCCTTACTAAGGGAAGATAGGGGGTTGTCCAGGAAGGGGGCAATGGGTCAGGAGTCTTTGGGCTAGACTATGAATCAAGCCTATCCAGATTTATCGAGCGATCATGACACCGATATCCGATACGCCGGCCCGTTCCCGGCGAATGAATTTGCGCGGACAATTCAACCGGTATTTCGAGATCCTTCCGGCGGATACCGAGGCTCTGCGGCGGGAGGTGTACAAGCTCCGCTTCCAGGTTTACTGCCTGGAGACCGGGTTCGAACGGGTGGAGGATTGCCGGACGGTGGTGGAGGACGGACGCACGGTTCACCTGGAAATCGACGATTACGACCGGCGCTCGTTGCATTATCTCATCCGGCACCGGCGCACCGGCTTGTACGCCGCCACCGTGCGCCTGATATTGCCGGATCCGGAAGACCCTCTGGCCCCCTATCCGATCGAGGAGCACTGCGTCCTGGAGGCGCCGGTGACCGATCCGGCCGTCCGCCGCCACCTGGCGGAGATTTCCCGCTTCGCGGTTTCCAAGGAATTCAAACGGCGCCGCGGCGAGGTCGGCACCCTGGCCGGGGTCAATCCCGAGCCGGAGATCTATTTCGAGCCCGATGAGCGTCGTCTTCTGCCCCATCTGACCATCGGGCTGTTCGCCGGCATATTGCGTATGGCCCGCCAGGAGGGCATCAGCCACTGTTACGCCGTGATGGAACCGGCATTGCTGCGTCTGTTGCGCCTGTTCGGCGTCCGTTTCACCACCATCGGTCCCGACGTGGACTACCACGGCCTGCGGCGTCCCTGTCTGGCGGAGATCGACACAATGCTGGCCGGTATCCTGGAAAGCGATCCGGCGGTCTGGGATCTCATCACCGAGGGAGGCAAATACGCTTGATTCGCCGGTTCCGGGGCGATGAAATCCCAGTGAACAAATTTTGTTACAATGACCTGCTCGGAAACGGCAGGTCGTCCCGTGCTTGAAACCATCCGCATCGCCACCCGGAAGAGCCCTCTGGCCCTGTGGCAGGCCGAACACGTCGCCGCCTGCCTGAGGCAGGCGCATCCCGGCCTCGAGGTCCGACTGGTGACCATGGTCACCCGAGGGGACCGCCTGTTGGACGCGCCGCTGGCCAAGGTCGGGGGCAAGGGTCTATTCGTCAAGGAACTGGAACAGGGCATCCTGGACGGGCGGGCCGATATCGCCGTGCATTCCATGAAGGACGTGCCGGTGGAACTGCCCCCGGGCCTGCACATCGGCGCCGTCCTGGCGCGGGAGGATCCCCGCGACGCCTGGGTCAGCCACCGCCATCCCGATCCGGTGACCGCCCCCGCGGCGCTCACGGTCGGTACCTCCAGCCTGCGGCGCCAGTGCCAGCTGCGCCGGCGCTTCCCGGGCTGGCGGATCGAACCGTTGCGGGGCAACGTGGGCACCCGGCTGCAAAAGCTGGACGACGGCCGTTTCGACGCCATCGTGCTGGCGGCGGCCGGGCTGAAGCGCCTGGGCCTGGCGGACCGGATCCGTCAGCGCCTCGATCCGGACCTGTGCCTGCCCGCCATCGGCCAGGGGGCCATCGGCATCGAATGCCGCCGGGACGATGCGGCGATCAACGCTTTGCTCGAGCCGCTCCACCATGACGACACCGCCACCTGCATCGCCGCGGAACGGGCCTTCAACACCAGGCTGGAAGGAGGGTGCCAGGTGCCCATCGCCGCCTTCGCCGAACTGACGCCGGGTCGCCTGCGCCTGCGCGGCCGGATCGGTATGCCGGACGGTTCCCGCCTGCTGGCCGAGGAAATTGAAGGGCGGCCCGATCAGGCGGCGGAAATGGGAACCGCGCTGGCCGAAACCCTGTTGAGCCGGGGCGGCGACCGGATTCTGCGGCAGGTCTATGGCAGGTGACGGCTTGAAGGGACGGCGTATTCTGGTCACCCGCCCCCGGGACCAGGCCCGGGTTCTGGCCCGGAAAATCGCCGCCTGCGGGGGCGTTCCCAAGATTTGCCCCATGATCGAGATCGAACCGCTTCCCCCGCCGCCGTCGGGGTGGTGGCAGGGCTACGACTGGATGATCTTCGTCAGTGCCAACGCGGCGCGGATGGCGCTGGCCGCCGGACTGCCGTCCCGGCTTCCCGTCCGTCTAGCGGCGATCGGCCCCGCCACCGCCGGGGTCCTGGAACGGGCCGGTTTGCCGGTGGCCTGCCAGGCGCCTCCCCCGTATACTTCCGAAAGTCTGCTGAGCCGGCCGGAGTTCACCGCCGCCGCGGGCCGGCGCCTGCTGATCGTGCGCGGTGTCGGCGGTCGCCGGCTGCTGGGGGAGGAATTGACGCGGCGCGGCGCCACCGTCGTCCATCTGGCGCTGTATCGCCGCCAGCCTCCCGGTTCCGATGCGATCGCGGCGCTGCAGGCCGGGTTGCGGGAAGGTGTGGATGCGGTGCTTGCCACCAGCGGCGAGATCCTGAACCATTTGCGGCAGGCGGCCGGGACGGGGCTGTTACAATTGCTGCGCCTGCCTTTGCTGGTGGCGGGTGGGCGTCTGGCCCGGCTCGCGGCCCAGGCCGGGTTCAGCGAGGTGGTTACGGCGGCCTCGGCCCGGGACGAGGCGATGCTGGCGGCGCTGGAACGGTATTTTGCAAACCGATAGGAAACACCATGGCAGAGTTGCTCCCACAAGACGAGTACGAGGAAGAGGGCCTGCCCCGCCTGGGGTTGTGGATCACGCTGGTCGTGATTCTCCTGATACTGGGGCTGGGCGGCATCGGCTATTATCTGTTTCAGAAACTGCGGGCCGAGCAGGCCGGTCTCGGCGGTACGGTGGGCAAGGAGGTCCAGCGGGTGATAGACCTGACTCATCAGGTGACCGCCCTGCAGAAGGAGATCGCCGTTCTGCACGAGCAGGTCTCCCGGCTGGAAGCGCAGCAGCAGTCCCATCAGGACCTGTGGCGCCGGATGCTGGACGAGCAGGCCAAGGTGTTCGACACCAAGCTGGCCGCCCTGGACAAAAAGCTGGAAAGCAGCCACGCCAAACTGGCCGCCCAGATCCAGGCGTTGGGCAGGCAGATCAGCCGCACCCGCGCCGACGTCATGCTGGCCGACGCCGAGTATCTCCTCAGCGTCGCCAACCAGAAGCTGCGCCTCACCGGTGACGTGGCGGCCGCCCTGCGTGCCATGGAAGCGGCCGACGAGTTGCTGCGCCAGAGCGGCGACCCGGCGGTGTTCAAGGTGCGCGAGGCCCTGGTGCAAGAAATGACCGCCCTGAAACAGGTGAAGACCCCGGACATCGTCGGCGTCTCGGCCCGGATCCTGGCCCTGGAGGACAAGGTTAACGACCTCCCCCTGTTTCTGCCCCACATGGGCAAGGTGGCCACCAAACCCGCCGCAGGGAAGAAGGCCGAAGGCGGTGATTTCCTCGAGCAGTGGAAGGAGGTGCTGACCATCCGGCGCCGCCGCACCGGGCGGCCGGTGGAGGCCATCCTGACCCCGGAGGAGGTCGAGGCCATCCGTCACGCCCTGATCCTGAAGCTGGAGACCGCCCGGTTCGCGGCGGTGCGCGGGGAGCCGCAGATCTATGACACCAGCCTGCAGGCGGCGGAGAAATGGCTGGAAACCCATTTCGACGTCAAGGACGAGGCGGTGCAGGCGTTCATCGCCGAACTCAAGGCGCTGCGGCAGCAGCCAGTGACGGTGCAACTGCCGGAGATCGGCCAGTCGCTGCGTCTGTTGCGCCATCTGCCCCAGTTGCGCCTGGACCTGCACCGGATCGAGCCCCCGCCGGCCGGCCGGAACGGAACCGAGGCGGGAGGGTGAGCATGCAGGCGCTCAGGAGACAACTGCTCATCTGGTCGGCGGTGCTGTTGCTGGCGGTGGCCGCCGCTTTCCTGCTGCCCCGTCTCAAACTGCTGCGGGACGCCGGTTATGTGCTGATCGGCTGGGGACAGTGGGAGATCGAACTGACCGCCGTCACCCTGGTGCTGATCTTCGTCATCGGCTTCATTCTGTTCTACGCCGCGATCCGTCTGATCGGCTTGCTGCTGCGCCTGCCGGTGGCGATGCGCCAGCGCCGGGAGCAGGCCCGCAGCGAGGCCGCCTTCCGCAGCCTGATCCAGGGATTGCGCCAGGCGTCGGAAGGCAACTGGGAGCAGGCGGAAAAACAGTTGATCGAGCATGCCGCGGTCAGCGGCCATTCCCTGGTGCACTACCTGACCGCGGCCCGGGCCGCCCATCGCCGCGGTGCCGCCAAGGCCCGGGACGAATATCTGCGCCGGGCCGTCGAGGAGGCCCCTGATGCCGAACTGGCCGCCAGACTGACCGCCGCAGAACTGCATCTGGAGAGCGGCGATTTCGAGCGGGCGCTCGAGGCCCTGAAACGTCTGGACAAGATCGCCCCCGCCAACGCCCAGGTCCTGAAACTGCTGCACCAGGTCTACGCCCGGCTCGGGGACTGGGAGGCGCTGGCCAAACTGCTGCCCCGGCTGCAGAAGAACAAGGTGCTCATGGAGGCCGACCTGCGTCTGCTGGAGCTGGAAACCTACAGCAACCGGCTGCGCGAGGCCGCCAAGGGGCGCGACGCCAAGGCGCTGCGGGAACTATGGGCGCAGATTCCGGAAAATCTGCGCCAGGAGACCGAACTGCAGGAAATCTATTTCGCCGCCATGATCGAGGCCGGGGCGGGGGCCGAAATCGAGGCGGAGCTGCGCCGCACCCTCGGCCGCCGTTGGCACGACACCCTGGTGGTACTGTACGGCGCCATTGAGCTGGAAGATGCCGCAGCCCAATTGCGCCACGCCGAGGAAT
>Ga0256841_1001284_pt1 | contig 22327 bp, 23 predicted proteins | sample 356308metaG_FD_185971 | JGI IMG/M metagenome (GOLD analysis project Ga0256841, IMG submission 185971) | Hydrothermal vent microbial communities from Mid Atlantic Ridge, Atlantic Ocean - 356-308 | ecosystem: Environmental > Aquatic > Marine > Hydrothermal vents | place: Atlantic Ocean: Mid... | reverse complement strand
TTGAAAAGATCCTTGGCCGCTTGCATGATGGGTTTCTCGCAGTGCATACAAACCATTTTACCCGGCTTTTGTCCATTCATGACGATGCGGCTATTGTGGTCAATGTCAATCTGCATGAAAGTACGCATGGCCACGGCCAGCCAACTGTCGGGATGATTGCGCTAACAGGATGTTGAAAAGTCCTTCCATGGACTTTTTCAACTAAGGAACCGGAAAATGCGATTTCCCGGTTCCTTCATTTTCAATGACTTGCAGTCATCGAAAAGGATGGTATATCCCTGTATTGCACACAGGCTGTTGAAAAATGCCATTTTTCAACAGCCTGCTAACGCGCGCTGGAGTTCGACACTCGTTGTCCGTGGCGCTATCCATCATGAACCTCAGCGAGTCAGGAGTCAGGAATATGTCGTTTTTTTTCAGGATCGCCCTCATCGCCATGATCGCGTTCGGCGCGCGGGCGGAAGACAATATGCGCTACGATCGGGTGTCGCTGGATGCGACCGCCTCGGCCGAGGTGCCCAATGATACCCTCGGCGTGGTGTTGTTTATCGAAAGCCAGGGCCGGAATCCCGCGCGGCTCGCCGAGCAGGTCAATCAGGCGATGAATCGAGTGCTCGAAATCGCGCGTGATGTCGCCGAGGTCAGCCGCCAGACGCAGAGTTACAATACCAGCCCGATATACGATAAGGGCAAGATTCGCGCCTGGCGGGTGCGTCAGACCATCAAGCTGGAGAGCCGCGATTTCGAGGTGCTCGGCAAGCTGGTCGGGCGCCTGCAACAGTGGGCCAACGTGCAAGGCATGAGCTTCTCGGTTTCCGCTGACGCGCGTCGCCAGGCGCGAGACGGCTTGATCCAGCGGGCGATAGCGGCGTTCAAACAGCGCGCGCGGCTGGTGGTGAAGAGCTTCGGGCGTTCCGGCTATCGGCTCGTCGATGCGAATATCGATACCGGCGGTTTGCGTTACCAGCCAGTGATGATGCGCGCCGAGATGGCGGCCGATATGGCTGCGGCGCCACCTGCGTTGGCGGCTGGCAGCCAACAATTCAGCGTGACCGTGCGCGGCCGCATCGAGATGAATCCCGGACCCTGATGGCGTCCGGCCGGTGAGCGAGATGGGGCTGCGATTATTCCGATGTTTGGCTGGCCGTGACGATATAATGGTGGACTTTAGGGTGGAGTCGGGTGCGAGATGCGTTATCCTGAACATTATCAGGTCATCGTGATCGGTGGCGGCCATGCCGGCGCGGAGGCGGCGTTGGCGGCGGCGCGCATGGGTGCGCGCGTCTTGTTGCTGACTCACAATATCGAGACGCTCGGGCAGATGAGCTGCAATCCGGCGATTGGCGGCATTGGCAAGGGACATCTGGTGCGCGAGATCGATGCACTGGGCGGTCTGATGGCGCGTGCGGCGGATCATGCGGGCATCCAGTTCCGCACGCTGAATGCCTCCAAGGGTCCAGCGGTAAGGGCGACTCGCGCGCAGGCGGACCGGGTCTTGTATAAGGCTTATGTGCGTAACGCCCTGGAAACCCAGACGAATCTGGACGTATTCCAGCAGCCGGTGGCAGATCTGCTCGTCGAGCAGGATCGTGTCGTCGGCGTGCTCACCGAGATGGGGCTGGCGTTTCATGCCGACGCGGTGGTGCTGACCGTGGGTACTTTTCTGGGTGGGCGCATGCATATCGGTCTTGAGCATGCCGCCGGTGGTCGCGCGGGTGATCCACCGTCGATCGCGCTGGCGGAGCACCTGCGCGAGCTGCCGTTTCGCGTTGACCGGCTGAAGACCGGTACGCCGCCGCGCATCGATGCGCGGAGCATCGATTTCAGTCGACTGCGTGAGCAGCCGGGCGATGAACCTCGTCCAGTGTTTTCCTTTATTGGGTCGCACAACGACCACCCTCACCAACTCAGTTGCCATATCACCCGGACGACCGGGCAGACCCATGAGATCATCCGTCGCGGCTTGGATCGTTCGCCGATGTATACCGGCGTCATCGAAGGCGTCGGGCCGCGCTATTGCCCTTCCATCGAGGACAAGGTGCAGCGTTTCGCCGAGCGGGATTCACACCAAATCTTCGTCGAGCCGGAAGGCCTGAGTTCGCGCGAGGTCTACCCGAACGGTATCTCCACCAGCCTGCCATTCGATGTGCAGTATGCGTTGGTGCGCTCCATTCCGGGTTTCGAGCAGGCGCGTATCACCCGTCCCGGTTACGCCATCGAGTACGATTTCTTCGATCCGCGTGACCTGCGCCACACGCTGGAGACGCGCTTTATCGACAACCTGTTCTTCGCTGGCCAGATCAATGGCACGACCGGTTATGAGGAGGCCGCCGCCCAAGGACTGCTTGCCGGCGTCAATGCCGTGCTGAAATCGCGCGGCGAGCCGGGCTGGTATCCGCGTCGCGACGAGGCGTACCTCGGTGTATTGGTCGATGATTTGACCACGCGTGGTACCCAAGAACCGTATCGCATGTTCACCAGCCGCGCCGAATATCGCTTGCTGCTGCGCGAGGATAACGCCGATATGCGCCTGACGGAGACAGGACGGCGACTCGGCCTGGTCGACGACGTGCGCTGGGCGGCTTACGAAACGAAGAAGGAGGCTATCGAGGCGGAGCGCCAGCGTCTTGCGTCGATCTGCGTTCATCCCTACAAGCTCGATGGGAATCGTCAGGCTCGTTACTTCCCCGACGGGGTGAGTCGCGAGGCATGGGCGCTGGATCTGCTGCGGCGGCCGAATATCGACTATGCTGGCTTGTTGGACATCCTTGGCGAGGAGAACCGCCAGGACGAGCAGGTCGTTGCGCAACTGGAGGTGCGGGCCAAATATGCTGGTTATATCGAGCGCCAGCGGGACGAAGTGGCGCGTCAGCGGGCGCAGGAATGTCTTGGTCTGCCGGAGAATCTGGATTATGCCGATGTACGCGGTTTGTCGGCGGAGGTGCGCGAGAAACTCTGCCGCCAGCGCCCGGAGACCATCGGCCAGGCCGCGCGCATTCCTGGGATGACGCCAGCGGCTGTCTCGCTGTTGCTGGTGCATCTGAAGAAGAAGCGCGCGTGAATGCGTCGACGCCGGACGAGCGATTACGCGCCGGCCTGGATGCCCTGCGACTGGATCTGGACGCGGGGCGGATCCAGCGGCTGCTTGACTATCTTGCGCTGCTGGCGAAATGGAATCGCGCGTTCAGCCTGACCGCGGTTCGGGATGAGGGCGAGATGGTCGCCAAGCATCTGCTCGACAGCCTCGCGGTGAATCGTTGGTTTGCCGTCGAACGTGTGCTGGATATTGGCAGTGGCGCTGGCCTGCCGGGCATCCCGTTGGCCATCGCGCGGCCCGATACCCAATTCGACCTGCTCGACACCAATGGCAAGAAGACCCGCTTCATGACCCAGGCGGTGCATGAGCTGGACCTGGGGAACGTCGCCGTCGTGCAGGCGCGAGTCGAATCCTGGCGGCCATCGGCCGGCCTGTATGATGTGGCGACATCGCGTGCGTTTGCCTCGCTGGGTGATATGCTTCGGCTTGCCGCGCCACTGGTGAAGCCCAGTGGTAAGATAGTCGCGATGAAGGGACGCTTGAACGAGGAAGCGCGCGCCGACGCCGGCTTCCGCTTGCGTATCGAGCCAGTGTCCGTGCCGGGCCTGGATGCGGAACGTCATGTGATAATTGCAGAGACACTATGATCAGAATCATCTCGATAGCCAACCAAAAGGGCGGTGTGGGCAAGACTACGACCGCAGTCAATCTGGCGGCCTCGATGGCGAGCATGAAGAAACGCGTGCTGCTCATCGATCTCGATCCGCAAGGCAATGCCACCATGGGCTGCGGCATCGACAAACATGCGCTGGAGCAGCATGTCGGCGACGCCATGCTCGGTTATTGCAGCGCGAAGGAGGCGTTGTGCCAGGCCGCAGAGGGTGATTTCGACGTGTTGCCAGCGAATGTCGACTTGACCGCCGCCGAGGTCGGCCTGATGGAGACGCCAGCGCGCGAACAATGCCTGACCCGCATGTTGGAACCGATCAAGCAGGATTACGACTATATCTTCGTCGATTGTCCGCCGTCGCTGAACATGTTGACGGTCAATGCGCTGGTCGCCGCGGATAGCGTGCTGGTGCCATTGCAGACCGAATACTATGCCTTGGAAGGACTTAGCGCGCTGTTAGATACGATCGAGCAGATCAAGGAAAACCGCAACCCACGTCTACGCCTAGAGGGTATTCTGCGTACCATGCACGATCCGCGCAACCGATTGGCCTACGAGGTCTCCAGCCAATTGATTCGACACTTCAACGACGATGTCTACCGCACCGTCGTGCCGCGCAATGTGCGTCTCGCCGAGGCGCCGAGTCATGGTCTGCCGGTGATGCTGTACGACAGAAGCTCGCGTGGCGCGGTCTCCTATCTGGCAGTTGCCAGCGAGATGCTGAGACGGGACACGGCTAAACCAGAGCGCATGGGCGCGGGGAACTGATGATGGCGGCGAAACGACGTGGATTGGGGCGTGGCTTGGATGCGCTGCTGGGTGGTGGCGGACAGCAGCCCAGTGGCGGAAGCGTAAAGTCGAAACCGGAGACGCCGCCAGCGGTTGAGCGACGTGGCGACGGGATGCATGCGCTGCCGGTCGATCTGATCGGACGCGGTCGCTATCAGCCGCGGCGGGACTTCGACCAGGTCAAGCTCCAGGAATTGGCCGATTCGATCGCCGCGCAGGGTGTCGTGCAGCCGATCGTGGTGCGACCCGCGAAAGGGGGGCGTTACGAGATCATCGCCGGCGAACGCCGCTGGCGAGCCGCACAGCTAGCCGGTCTGCACGAGATACCCGTCGTCGTGCGGGATGTCAGCGACCAGCAGGCGATGGCCGTTGCGCTGATCGAGAATATCCAGCGGGACGATTTGAACCCGCTCGAAGAGGCGGGCGCGCTGCGGCGGTTGCTCGATGAGTTTGGCCTGACCCATCAGCAGATCGCCGAGGCCGTCGGCAAATCACGCGCGACGGTGACGAATATGTTGCGGCTGCTGGATTTGAGCGATGAAGTCAAGGGTTTCATCGATGCGGGTCGGTTGGAGATGGGCCATGCGCGCGCGCTGCTGGGCTTGAAGGGCGGCGTGCAGACCAAGGCGGCGCGGGAGGTGGTCGATCAGGGGCTTTCGGTACGTGCGACCGAGCAGCTCGTCAGGCGACTTCAGGGCGAGGAGAGCACGGCCGAACCCGTGGCGGTGAAAAAGGCTCAGACGCTGGATCCCGACGTGCGGCGCTTGCAAGAACACTTGTCCGAGAAACTGGGTGCCCAGGTGCGGATTCAGCGGGGCAAGTCTGGCAATGGTAAGTTGGTCATCAGCTACACGTCGCTGGATGAACTCGACGGCATTATCGATCATATCCACTAGCAGGCCATTGAAAAATGGCATTTTTCAATGGCCTGTGTGCGGTACGCGGTACAGGGATGTACCGCCATTTTCGATGGCTGCAAGTCATTGAAAATGAAGGAACTGGGAAGTCGAGGACAATCTTCCCGGCAACGTGATCTCGTCTCCTTGACCGTGAGGCTTGAATGTCCTTTTTGTTGCTATGGTTTTACCCATGTGTATCTGCTTATGAATCGCTAAAAAATTTTGTTTGGCATTGACCGGGTTTCGCCTTCCGCATATACTTTCGCGCCATTAACCGTTTGCCCGTGGATTGGGGATTTTCGTGACACTCACGGATAAGACACAGGCAAGGCGGCTGATTCGTAAGCAACTCTTGTTGACGGCGGTATCGGCCTTGGTGCTGCTACCATTTGGCTGGGTCTATACATATTCCATACTGTTCGGTGGGCTGATCGCGACCTCGGGCAGTGTGTATTTTGCAAGCAGGGTTTTCGTGCGCTATCGTGCCGAGCGGCCGGACAGTTTGCTCGGCGACATCTATAAGGCGGAGGTCGTCAAATTGTTGATCGTCGCCGTCCTGTTTGCCGCCGTGGTGCTTTTGATTTCACCGATCAGTATCGTCAGCCTGCTTGGCGGGTATCTGTGTGTGCAGATGGTCGCGCCATTACTGTATCCTTGATTGCCACTATCTCAGTATGTAGGCGAATACGTCGTAACGGTTCGGACTGTCGCTGAAATGCGTCGGATAGAGGCAGAGAAATGTTTCGGTCATGGATGACTGTAGGGCGATGCAGGAGCAATTGCCGAGAGTTTACGAGCGTAAAAGCGCGCTTTTTAACGCAGAGATGGCGCAAATCAGCGGTGAGCTGGGTCGTTGCCCTTAATTTTTTTTATCCAGGTTCTTATCCAAGATGTCCTCAGAAACCCTGACATCCACCGAATATATACGTCACCACTTGACCAGTCTTACCTATGGCCGTTTTCCCGACGGTCATTGGGGAATCGCGCATACCCATGAGCAAGTCAACGAGATGGGTTTCTGGGCGATTCACCTGGATACCATGTTCTGGTCGATTCTGCTGGGTGCGTTGTTCGTTTGGGGCTTCTCCCGCGTGGCGAGACATGCGACCGCCGGCGTGCCGTCGGGTTTCCAGAACTTTGTCGAAGGCATCGTCGATTTCATCAATAACAGCGTGCGCGGTTCATTCAGTGGCAAGAACGATCTGATCGCGCCGCTCGCGCTGACGATCTTCGTCTGGATCTTCCTGATGAATCTGATGGACCTGATCCCAGTCGATGTGATTCCGCGCCTGTCGCAGATGATTGGCATCCCTTATATGCGAGTCGTTCCCACCGCCGATCCGAACGCGACCTTTGGCATGGCCATAGGGGTGTTCCTGCTGACCCTGTATTACAGTATAAAAATCAAGGGCGTGGGCGGTTTTGTCGGTGAGCTGACCCTGCATCCGTTCGAGTCGAAGAATCCGATCGTGAAGGTGTTGTTCATCCCGGTCAACTTCTTTCTTGAATTCGTCTCCTTGGTCGCCAAGCCGGTTTCTTTGTCGCTGCGACTGTTCGGCAACATGTATGCCGGCGAGATGATCTTCATCCTGATTGCGTTGATGTACAGCGCTGGCGCGGTGCTCGGTGCGTTTGGCGGAGCCTTGCAACTCGTCTGGGCTATTTTTCATATCCTGGTGATCACGCTGCAAGCGTTCATCTTCATGGTATTGACCATCGTCTACATGGATATGGCGCATTCTGAACATTGATTCCCGTCGTTGCGTGGCGGGCTGCATTCTTTACACTTTCAACTGACTTAATTTGACGGGAGACAATCATGGAATCTGCTCTGTTATACATCGCCGGTGCGTTGATGATGGGCCTGGGCGCGCTTGGTGCCGCTGTTGGTATCGGTATTCTGGGTGGCCGTTTTCTGGAAGGCGCCGCGCGTCAGCCGGAGTTGATCCCGATGCTACGTACCCAGTTCTTTATCGTCATGGGCCTGGTCGACGCGGTGCCAATGATCGCGGTGGGCTTGGCGATGTACGTGTTGTTCGCTGTTGCCTGATTCGGGAAATCATTCTCGAATCCTGAGTTTTCATGTGATTATCGGGGAAGTGATATGCACATCAATCTGACCCTGCTGGGCCAGCTTATTGCCTTTGTCGTTTTTGTGTGGTTCACAAAGAAGTTCGTGTGGGCGCCGATCATTGCCGCATTGGATGAGCGTCAGAAGAAGATCGCGGAGGGTCTGGCCGCGGCGGATCGTGGCAAGCACGAGCAAGAACTCGCCGAGCATCACGCGGCGGAAAAGCTGCACGAGGCGAAGGCGCAGGCGGCGGAGATCGTGTCGCTGGCGCAGAAGCGCGCCGCCGAGATCGTCGACGAGGCCAAGGACGATGCGCGTACCGAGGGCGAGCGTCTGTTGACGGCGGCGAAGGCCGAGATCGAACAAGAAGCCAATCAGGCTCGCGAAGAGTTGCGCCAGAAGGTAGGCGCGCTGGTGGTGGCTGGAGCGGAGAAGATTCTGAACAAGGAAATCAACGCCGCCGCGCACCAGAAAGTCATCGACTCCATCGCTAGCGAGATCTAGGGCTGAATCATGGCGGATGAACTCAGCACACTCGCGCGTCCCTACGCCGAGGCGATATTCAAGCGCGCGCTGGAAACCGACAGCTTGGCCGAATGGTCGGAGAAACTCGGGTTTCTGGCGGCGGTCGTCGAAAGTCCGGAGATGAACGCGGTTATCGGTAACCCGCGCCTGGACAAGTCACGCATGACGGACTTCCTGCTGGAGGTCGGCGAGGAACAGCTCGATGATGAAGGGCGCAATCTGGTCAAGTTGCTGGTGCAGAACGACCGGCTTGCGTTGATCCCGCAGATCGCCTTCTTGTTCGAGCAGCGCAAGGCGGATACCGAGGGTGTCGTCGAAGTACACGTCATCAGCGCTTATGCCGTGAAACCGGCGCAGGAAAAGAAGCTCGCCGAGGCGCTGCATGAAAAATTGGGCAAGACGGTAGAGATTACCAGCGAAAAAGATCCGGGTCTGATCGGCGGGGCGATCATTCGCGCCGGCGATATGGTGATCGACGGATCTGTTCGTGGGCGGCTGCAGCGTCTAGCAACCGAATTGGAACTATAAGCGAGAAGCCATCATGCAACTCAATCCTTCTGAAATCAGTGATCTGATCAAGAGTAAAATCGAGAAATTCGATCTTTCCACCGAAGCCCATAACGAGGGAACCGTCGTTGCGGTAACCGATGGCATCGTACGTATTCACGGTCTTGCCGATGCCATGCAGGGTGAAATGCTGGAATTTCCTGGCAACATCTTCGGCATGGCGTTGAACCTGGAGCGCGATTCGGTCGGCGCGGTCGTGCTCGGCGACTACAAAGGCATCACCGAGGGCGATGCGGTGAAGTGCACCGGCCGCATCCTGGAAGTGCCCATCGGTCCTGAATTGCTCGGCCGTGTCGTCGACGCGCTGGGCAACCCGATGGACGGCAAGGGTCCGGTAGAAACCCGCCTGTCTTCGCCGATAGAGAAGGTCGCGCCGGGCGTCATTGCGCGTAAATCGGTGGATCAGCCGGTACAGACCGGCATCAAGGCCATTGACTCGATGGTGCCCATTGGGCGTGGCCAGCGTGAATTGATCATCGGTGACCGTCAGACCGGCAAGACCGCCGTTGCGATCGACGCGATCATCAATCAGAAAGGCACTGGCATCAAGTGCATCTATGTCGCCATTGGTCAGAAGAATTCCTCTATCGCGGCGATCGTGCGCAAGTTGGAGGAACACGGCGCCATGGAACATACCATCATCGTCGCCGCGCCGGCTGCCGATTCCGCCGCGATGCAATACATCGCGCCATATTCCGGCTGCACCATGGGCGAGTATTTTCGCGATCGGGGCGAAGATGCGCTGATCATCTATGACGATCTGACCAAGCAGGCCTGGGCATATCGCCAGGTGTCCCTGCTGCTGCGTCGTCCGCCGGGGCGCGAGGCCTATCCCGGTGATGTTTTCTACCTGCATTCTCGTCTACTGGAGCGTTCCGCGCGCATCAACGAGAAAGAGGTCGAGAAACTGACCAATGGCGAGGTGAAGGGCAAGACCGGTTCGTTGACCGCGTTGCCGATCATTGAAACCCAGGCTGGCGATGTATCGGCATTCGTGCCGACAAACGTGATTTCGATCACCGATGGACAGATCTTTCTCGAAACCGATCTGTTCAATGCCGGTATTCGGCCGGCGATCAATGCTGGCCTGTCGGTCTCGCGAGTCGGTGGCGCGGCCCAGACCAAGGTTATCAAGAAGCTCGGTGGTGGCGTTCGCCTGGCGCTGGCTCAGTATCGCGAGCTGGCGGCGTTCTCGCAGTTTGCCTCCGATCTGGACGACGCGACCCGCGCCCAGCTCGATCGTGGTCAACGCGTTACCGAGTTGATGAAGCAGGCGCAGTATTCTCCGCTCGGTATCGCGGAAATGGCGGTTTCCCTGTTCGCCGCGAACGAAGGCTACATGGACGATGTCGATGTAGCCAAAGTCGTCGATTTCGAGGCGGCGCTTCAGGACTACATGCGTTCTTCCCATGCGGATCTACTCGACAAGGTTAACGAAAGCGGTGATTTCACCAACGAGATCGAAGCTGCCTTTCATGGCGCGCTGAAAGACTTCAAAGCCAATCACACCTGGTAACGAGGAAGGACCATGGCTGTCGGAAAAGAGATTCGTACTCAGATCGGAAGCATCAAGAATACGCAGAAGATCACGAGTGCGATGGAAATGGTCGCCGCGAGCAAGATGCGCAAGGCGCAGCAGCGCATGGAGGCGACCCGTCCCTACGCGGACAAGATGCGTCAGGTCATCTCGCATCTGGCGAAGGCGCATCCGGAGTATCGCCATACCTTTATGATCGAACGGGATGTCAGCCGCGTCGGCTATATCATCATCTCGTCGGATCGTGGTCTGTGCGGTGGCTTGAACAGCAATCTTTTCCGTACCTTGGTGCGAGAGATGAAAAAGCAGCAGGAAGCCGGCATCGGTCTGGATTTCTGTACCATCGGCGGCAAGGCATCCGGCTTCTTCAAGCGCTTTGGCGGCAATGTGATCGGAAATGCGGTACATCTTGGGGATGCGCCGCGCATCGAGGATCTGATCGGCACGGTGAAGGTGATGTTGGATGCCTACAAGGAAGGCAAGGTGGACCGCGTATGCATCGCGTACAACCGCTTCGTGAACACCATGACGCAGGAGCCGACCATTGAGCAGCTCGCGCCGATTGTGGCGACCGAGGAGGATGAACGCAGACATCCCTGGGATTATATCTATGAGCCGGATGCGAAAGTTGTGCTCGAAGGCCTGCTGGTGCGCTATATCGAATCGCAGGTGTATCAGGGCGTGGTGGAGAATGCCGCGTGCGAGCAGTCGGCGCGCATGATCGCGATGAAGGCCGCCACCGACAATGCTGGCGATCTGATCAACGAATTACAGTTGATCTATAACAAGGCGCGTCAGGCCGCCATTACACAGGAAATCTCGGAGATCGTCAGCGGCGCGGCAGCCATCGGCGGCTGACGTCGAACGCTCCGTTTCCGTATTAAAAAACGTAACGATTCAGCGGATCGTTCGTGAGCGAAGTAACTGCTCGGATTACCACTGAAAACCGTCGGTTCAAGGCAATAAATGTGATCGTTACAGAGATGTGACTTATTCGGCAACGCGCGAGCAATTGTCGCTTTACTCAGGGTAAATGATCATTTTTGCGCGGAGATGGCGCATTTCGGAAGTGAGTCGGCCAGTTATGAAAAAACTTTTTGAGAAAGCTGCCCCGGCAGCAATGAGGATCTAACCATGAGTTCGGGTAAAGTCGTCGAAATTATTGGCGCGGTCGTGGATGTGGAATTCCCGCGCGACAGCATTCCGAAGGTCTACGAGGCGTTGAGGATCGACTCCGCCGACTTGACGCTGGAAGTGCAGCAGCAGTTGGGTGACGGCATCGTGCGCACCATCGCGATGGGTAGCACCGATGGTCTGAAGCGTGGTGTCGAAGCTGTCGGCACCGGCGCGGCGATTCAGGTGCCGGTCGGACAGGCCACGCTGGGACGCATTATGGACGTGCTCGGTAACCCCGTCGACGATGCCGGTGAGATTCCGACCGAGGAGCGCATGCCAATCCATCGTGCCGCGCCGAAGTTCGAGGACCAAGCGGCTACCGCCGAGATCCTTGAAACCGGTATCAAGGTCATCGATTTGATCATGCCGATCTCCAAAGGTGGCAAGGTCGGTCTGTTCGGCGGCGCCGGGGTGGGCAAGACGGTTACTCTGATGGAACTGATCCGCAATATTGCGGTGGAACACTCGGGGTTTTCGGTTTTTGCCGGTGTCGGCGAGCGTACCCGCGAGGGCAACGACTTCTATTACGAAATGCAGGAAGGAGGCGTGCTCGACAAGGTCGCGCTGGTCTACGGTCAGATGAACGAGCCTCCTGGCAACCGCCTGCGCGTCGCACTGACCGGTTTGACGATGGCGGAGTTCTTCCGTGACGAAGGGCGCGATGTCCTGTTGTTCGTGGATAACATCTATCGCTATACCCTGGCTGGCACCGAGGTTTCCGCGTTGCTCGGGCGCATGCCGTCCGCCGTGGGCTATCAGCCGACACTGGCCGAGGAGATGGGTACCCTTCAAGAACGCATCACCTCGACGAAGACCGGCTCCATCACCTCGTTCCAGGCGGTCTACGTACCGGCGGACGATTTGACCGACCCATCGCCGGCCACCACCTTCGCGCATCTCGACGCGACCTTGGTACTGTCTCGCCAGATTGCCGAGCTGGGTATCTATCCGGCCGTGGACCCGTTGGATTCGACATCGCGAATCCTCGATCCACATGTCGTCGGGCAGGAACACTATGATGTCGCCCGCGCCGTGCAGGGGCTGTTGCAACGCTACAAGGAGTTGAAAGACATCATTGCGATCCTGGGTATGGACGAGCTGTCCGAGGAAGACAAACTCACCGTCTCCCGGGCGCGCAAGGTGCAACGCTTCCTGTCGCAACCGTTCTTCGTCGCCGAGGTATTCACTGGTGCGCCAGGCAAGTACGTCAGCCTGAAGGACACCATCAAGAGCTTCAAGGCGATCGTCGATGGCGAATACGACCACCTGCCGGAACAGGCATTCTACATGTGCGGTGGTATCGACGAAGTCGTGCAGCGCGCGGAAACCATGAAGGATACCGCCTGACGGCGTTCCTGAGCTTTTCGAGGAATCACAATGGCCATGACAGTTCATGTCGATATCGTGAGCGCGGAAGGGGAGCTCTTCTCTGGTCTGGCGGAAATGGTGTTCGCCCCGGCCGAGATGGGCGAGGTGGGCATAGCACCCCGTCACGCGCCACTGGTAACGCGGATGAAGCCCGGCGAGGTGCGCGTCGATCTGGGCGCCGAGAAGGAACCGCTCGACATCTTTATCTCCGGTGGTATCCTGGAAGTCCAGCCGGATTTGGTGACTATTCTCGCCGATACGGCGGTACGCGCGGAGGATCTGGATGAGGCCGCCGCGCTGGAGGCCAAAAAAGAGGCCGAGAAGGCAATGAAGGATCGCGCCTCCGAGTTCGAGTATGCCAAGGCGCAATCGGAACTCGCGGAGGCCGTGGCGCAGTTGCGCACCATCCAGAAGATTCGCGAGCGCACCTCGAAACATTGATTTTCCGGTGTGGCCGAAGCGCTGTTCCCGTGCCTTGCTGTGATGGGAAACTCGGTCTGTCATCTCCGATAAGGTAGAATAAGACGGCTCATGTGCGCGCATGAGCCGTTTTTTTATGGCGGCCACCAGCGATTTTCGGATTTTGGATCTGTTGAGGAGTCTCGAACAACATCATGAGTAGTGAAACGATTAGTGAAGGAAAATATGTTTCCTTGACCTATTCCATCTCCGACGAGAACGGTAACGTGGTCGAACAGAACGATCTGCCCGTGGGCTATATCTTTGGCGGCGATTCCGAATTGATCGGCGGCATGGACAAGGCTCTGCATGGCCGGCGCGCCGGGGAGAAAATCAGCATGGAGATCCCGCCGGATCAGGCCTTTGGCCCACATGATCCGACGCTGACCTTCGTCGACGATCTGGAAAACGTGCCGGAGGCATTTCGTTTTGTCGGCGCGGAAGTCACGATGCAGAACGACGCCGGCGAGACGAAAACCTTCTATGTGACCTCGCTGGAAGACGGCAAGGTGACCATCGACGGAAATCATCCGCTGGCGGGCAAGACGCTCAATGTCAGCGTGAACATCCTCGATGTCCGCGAGCCGACTGCCGAGGATATCGCCAACGCCGGCAGGCCGCCGGCTGGCTCGATCAACTGAAATCGTCAAACCATAAAACCAAGGTGGAGTCATGACACTCGCTGTTGTCATCCTTGCCGCCGGCAAGGGCACGCGGATGAAATCCGCGTTTCCAAAGGTCTTACATACACTCGCGGCCAAGCCGCTGCTGCAGCATGTGCTTGATACCGCGCGGCGCCTGGATCCGGCGCGCATCATCGTTGTCTACGGGCATGGCGGAGAACTGGTGCGCGCGCGCATCGCCGGCGATGACATCACCTGGGTGGAACAAGCCGAGCAACTGGGCACCGGGCACGCGGTTCAGCAGGTGCTCGGCGAGCTCGATGGCGCGGATCGAACGCTAGTGCTGTACGGTGATGTGCCGCTCACCGACGAGCGGACATTGCGGCGTTTTCTCGACGCGGCCGCAGATACCAGTATCGGTCTGATCAGCCAGATGCTCGATGACGCCAGCGGCTATGGCCGTATCGTGCGCGACGCCGAAGGCCGCGTCAGCGCGATCGTCGAACACAAGGACGCCTCGCCCGCGCAACTCGAAATCCGAGAGATCAACACCGGCATTATGACCTTCGACAGCCGCCGGCTGGCCGGCTGGCTGGCTGGCCTGGGTAACGATAATGCTCAGGGCGAGTATTATCTGACCGACTTGGTCGAGGCCGCCGTCGCTGATGGCGAGCGGGTCGCAACGACGCAGCCGGCGCATCTGGCGGAGGTCGCCGGCGTCAACGACCGCGTTCAGCTCGCCGAGCTGGAACGCATCTACCAGGGCTGGCGGGCGGAAGCGATGATGCGTGCCGGCGTCGCCCTGGCCGACCCGGCGCGTTTCGACGTGCGTGGAGATCTCGATGCCGGCCAGGATTGCTTCGTCGATATCAACGTGGTATTCGCAGGCAGGGTGCGGCTCGGCGACAATGTGCGTATTGGCCCGAATTGCGTGATCAAGGACGCCGAGATTGGCAACGATGTCGAGATCCTCGCCAACAGCCATATTGATAGCGCTTCGATCGGGCCGGGTAGCCGCATCGGGCCGTATGCGCGGTTGCGTCCGGGCACTGAGCTGATCGAGAACGCGCATGTCGGTAACTTCGTCGAACTGAAGAACGCGCAAGTCGGCGCCGGCAGCAAAATCAACCACCTCAGCTATGTGGGCGACGCCTTGGTTGGCAGCGGCGTCAACATCGGCGCCGGCACCATCACCTGTAACTACGATGGCGCGAACAAGCACTGCACGGTGATCGGCGACAACGCCTTCATCGGCTCCGATACCCAATTGATCGCGCCGGTGGAGGTTGGCACCGGCGCGACCATCGGTGCTGGATCGACCATCACCAAGGATGCTCCGGATGGTGAATTGACGCTAAGCCGGGCGAAACAGATCACGATAGGCGGTTGGACGCGGCCGGTAAAGGTGCCGAAATAGCCGGTAAGCGCCCAAGGATGGGCATTCCCGGACGCTATCGAATACAGTTGAAATAGAGAAGCAGGGTGAAACTATGTGTGGAATCGTCGGCGGCATAGCGCAGCGTGATGTGGCTCCAATACTGATCGAAGGGCTGAGACGCCTGGAATACCGTGGCTATGATTCGGCCGGCCTCGCGGTGCTGGACGACAACGGCCAACTGCGCCGCGAGCGCACCCAGGGCAAGGTGCAAAATCTGGCCGACCAACTCGTCGAGAACGCACTGGGCGGCAACATCGGCGTTGCGCACACCCGCTGGGCAACGCATGGCGAACCGGCGGTGCGCAACGCGCACCCGCATGTTTGCCGCAATAGCGTCGCCGTGGTACATAATGGCATCATCGAAAACCATGCCGAGCTGCGTCGCCAGCAGCAGAAGCAGGCGCATGTGTTCACCTCGGATACCGATACCGAGGTCATCGTGCATGCGGTTTACGATCATTTGCAGCGTGGAGGCAACCTGCTCGACGCGGTGCGCCAGACCGTCGCCGGGCTACAGGGCGCCTACGCACTGGGCGTCATCGCCGTCGACGAACCGGATCGTCTGATCGTCACCCGTCACGGTAGTCCGTTGGTGATCGGCGTCGGCATCGGCGAACACTTCATCGCCTCCGATGTCTACGCCTTGTTGCCGGTCACCCAGCGCTTCATCTTCCTTGAGGAAGGCGATATCGCCGACCTCAGCCGTGACGAAATCCGCATCTACGACAAGACCGGCGCGCGTGTCGAACGGCCGATCAAGGAATCCGCATTGTCCGGCGACGCCGTCGGGCGCGGCGGCTATCGCCACTACATGCTGAAAGAGATCTACGAGCAGCCGCGCGCCATTGCCGATACGCTGGAAGGACGCCTGTCCGGCGATAGCGTGCTGAGCAACGTCTTCGGCGCGGACGCCCAGGACATCTTCAGCGCTGTTGAAGCCATTCAGATCGTCGCCTGCGGCACCTCATACCACGCCGGCATGGTCGCGCGCTACTGGTTCGAGGGCCTCACCGGCCTGCCGTGCCATATCGAGGTCGCCAGCGAATTCCGTTATCGCAAGCACGTCGTCGCGCCCGGCACCTTGTTCGTCACCATCTCCCAGTCTGGCGAAACCGCTGACACCCTGGCCGCGTTGAAGCTGGCAAAAAAGAGTGGCTACGCTGCCTCGCTGGTGATCTGCAACGTGCCGGAAAGCTCTTTGGTGCGCGAATCCGATCTCGTGCTGTTGACCCGAGCCGGACCTGAGATCGGTGTTGCCTCCACCAAGGCGTTTACCACCCAGCTTACCGCCCTGATGCTGCTGGTCATCGCCGTTGGCAAGCACCGGGGGCTGGGTGCCGACATGGAGGCCGAACTGGTGCAAGAGCTACGCAAGCTGCCCGGCATCTGTGAGCAGGTGCTGGGACTCGACGAAGAGATCGCCGAACTGGCCGAGGACTTCAACGACAAGCACCACGCGCTGTTCCTGGGGCGTGGTGCGCAATACCCGGTGGCGATGGAAGGCGCGCTCAAGCTGAAGGAAATCTCCTACATCCACGCCGAGGCCTATCCCGCTGGCGAACTCAAGCATGGCCCGTTGGCGCTGATCGACGAAGACATGCCCGTGATTGCCGTCGCGCCGAACAACAAGCTGCTGGAAAAGCTGCAATCGAATCTCGAAGAGGTGCGCGCGCGCGGCGGCAAGCTCTACGTGTTCGCTGACTCCCGGGCGAATATGGCCCCGAGCGACGACATCAAGGTAGTCAAGGTCGACAACACCGAGACCGGCATCGCGCCGATCGTCTTCACCATTCCGTTGCAACTGCTGTCCTACCATGTTGCCGTGCTGAAGGGCACCGATGTCGATCAGCCGCGCAACCTAGCAAAATCGGTAACCGTGGAATAGGTCGGCTTGGCGCTATTGGGATATCGTCATGGCCAAGCCAAGGGTTGGAGGCATTGCGCGCTGACACTCCCTGATCGTGTCGCTCGTCGCTGTGGGAGAATGGCCTCATGGTCTCGTGTCTTGCCAACAACGAAATGGCGCGCACGCTACAATCCGATGTTCGGTTGGCCGTGGCTATGCGAATGGATTAGCAGTCCGTTGAAAAATGGCATTTTTCAACGGACTGCTAGCCCGGATTTCTCACCCGTCCACTACTGCGACCGCCCAATGCGGCGCGCTGACTGGCGTTCACTCGGTCGGGCTGCTCAACGTAGTGTCGACTACGCCTGGCGCGGCCCTCGGTCGCGAACGCCAGCCATCACATCACCTTGAGCGGCCTCGCTACGCGACCCGGTGAGAAATCCGGGCTAGGGTTGGTTGACTGTCTCTCAACCACGACCAACCCGATACGTCGTTTTCTTTCATCTGTTCAAACACCAGGGCATCTCGATTTTTCGAGATGCCCACCAGATTTGGTTATAACTCGGTACTAATGCCCGCGAAATTATTTGAAGCGTGGAAGCTTGAAGCGCAGAAAGTCTTTCATGCCCGAAGATTTTATCTCGATCAAAATGCCACGGTCCAACCAGCCGAGTTTTTCGAATACTCGAATGGATGGCGTATTGCTGTGCCATACCCAGGTCCACAACCGTTTGATACCAGAGGTGGCAAGCTGTTTCTCAGCGAATTGGCTAATCAATACAGCATAGCCCCTGCCTCGGCATTTTTCCGTGGTGAGCAAATCGACCATAATAGCCTCATCTGGCTGCAATGACGAAAAGCGTTCCGGTATCCTTTGGTGTCCGGCTCCCCAAAACCAGCACATACAGACAAGATCACCGTCGCCATCCCAGATGCCGTAGCCATGGGCATGGTTACCTGCATAATAGGCATGCTCTCGAATGCGAGTATCCGATGATGATAGTATCCTCTCCTTCTCAGAGATTGGTCCAACTTTGATCCCGGGCGGCGATGCCACGTCAGGCAATTTTCCAGAAATATCCTTGCAGTATATTCGATTTATCTGGTATTCGTTGAAAACCCGCTTTAATAAATATTTGGCTATTTTTTTCAAGTGTGGGTCCTATGAGTGAAAGTTTGCACGAACGATCAAGTAACCAGGTTGTTGATCGGATGCCGACCAGATGGATTGGTCATTGAACAGTACGCTCCAGACTGGATCCAAGTATAAGACGATAATATCTCGAGGGTTATTGTGGAAACTTTTCTCCAGTCGTTGTACAACTTGCCGCATCACTATTTCGCCAAAAGGGTTATAGAAATAACAAACAAGGGGTGTTTCTGGCAATGGGAAATGTGTTACATCATCATGAATACAAGTTACTGTTTTTGCGGTAATATCCTCGGGTTTCAATGTCGCAATATTGCGTAAAGCCGTCTGCTGTAATTCAGCGCAGAATTCAACCCCAATGACATGCCGAAATGGTAACGTCGAGGCCAGCATCAACACCCTCCCTTTGCCAGCGCCAAAATCGATAAAAGTATATTTGTCATGCTCTATATCCAATGTGTTCAGTAATTGGGTTGTCAATCCGATGGGCGAAGGTTGATAACGTACCGCATGCCGCGCATTTTCCGATTGGATGTCCATTGAGCCGATCTCCCTGATTGCTTCGGTGTCGGTTTGGTGAGCGTCATCGAATTCGGATTCGAAAGTATGATTTCTGTATGGCATGTACGTTGCATAATACTTGATGTTCTTGTAGATTAACTTCGGGAAGCCGGCGGCGCCATGACGTAGCCATGCTGATTTGATACGTTTTAAGATAGCCATCTTTACATCGATTCCCCATCTGTGTGAAAGTACTAGTCCACGAACTACAATACCTGCCTGTACCGTTAAATACAAACTGATTGAAGCAATGGCATGGAAAGTAAGTTGCTCGGTATGTTAATATTTAAATCCATGTGCTGTATAAGTAGGTGTTGGGCAAGTCCTTGGGGGAGATTGCGCTCGATTCGTTTCTGTATTTAAATTATATAATAATCAATTGGTTGTAAGATTAGCGCGATTCACGCCCTTGTCAGAATTGATGTGCTCTTCTCTATCATTAGTTGAGCTTAGAGGAGTATATGGAAAACTTTAAGGATGATCTATGAGTTTATCTGTCTTGATTACCATTGATACTGAGCTCTGGTGCGATGGCTGGAAGAATTTGGATGCACACTTTCTAGATGCACTGAAAAAGTATATATACGGCAAGACCCCAAGTGGTGAATATGGTCTGCCGTTTCTTCTTCGGGTGCTAAATGATAATGGGTTAAAGGCAACATTTTTTGTTGAGCCGTTATTCGCGTTACGTTTTGGCCTGGATCCACTGGCGGAGATAGTTGGGATAATCCTTGATGCGGGACAATCAGTGGAGTTACATTTGCATACGGAGTGGGTGGATGAAGCGAAATCGCCCTTGTTTCCTGGCGTTATCGAGAAGCGGCAGCATATCAGTTGCTTCAGTTATGAGGAGCAGGTTGTATTACTGCATAAGTCTGCCGATCTGCTAGGGCTTGCTGGTGCTCCCAGGTTACATGCATTTAGAGCGGGTAATTTTGGCGCAAATTTCGATACGCTGCGCGCTCTTTCGACTTTAGATATTTGTATTGATTCAAGCTATAATACTAATCAACCGGCTTGTGAGATTAATCTTTCCCCCCCCATACATCAGGCAAAAATGGTGAATGATATCCTGGAGGTGCCCATGACTGTCTTCAGTGACGGTATTCGGCGGCAACGTCCCATGCAGATTACGGCTTGCTCTCTAGATGAACTCATAACGATACTTAATTATGCGTTGCGGGCGCGGTGGCGGCACCTGGTTTTACTAACGCATTCCGCCGAGATGCTGAACGAATCCAAGACTCGGAAAAGCTCCATTGTTGTCAGGCGATTTGTCAGGTTTTGTGAATATCTATCGCACAATAGCGGCCGCTTTCCGACGATCGATTTCCGTTATCCAAGCTTGCAGCCTGTGGAAGGAGAATTCTTCCAATTACGCTGCGGTGTGTTGCCAACATTGATCAGACTTGTAGAGCAAGCTAGGGTGCGTCTGTCATGACAATGGCCCAAGACTGGCATGTTTCCGAGCAGGCGCTGAAGTTCCAGATCGGCGATCTGATATTTGGCACTATGCATTTCAAGGTTCTGGCCTGCGAGGTGGGTCTGGGTGGCGACGAGAAAGGTATCTCATTGCCGCCCGACAAGGTACTGGAGCCTGATATGTCCGGCTATGCGGTCCGTGGCTTGCCCATTACAGCGGAGAGACCGCTGCTGGAAGCGCGAAATGGCTATTATATCTATACGCCAAAAATCTTTTCTCGCCATTATATCGATATGGGACAGAGTTTCGAAGAATATACGAAAGCTTTTCGAGCAAAAACTCGATCGACCATTCGCCGAAAGATCCGGAAATTTTCCAATTCGTGTGGTGGTGATATTGATTTTCGCGCCTATCGGTCGGCGAATGAAATAGAGGGGTTTTATCGATTTGCGCGTAAAGTATCCGCAGATACGTATCAGGAAAGATTGTTAGATGCCGGACTTCCAGATAACCAGGAATATTTTGCTAGATTACGCGATGCCGCAGCGAAGGATAGTGTCCGCGGGTATATTCTATTTTATGAAGGCAGGCCGGTTTCCTACCTCTTATTTAGAATTGTAGAAGATATGCTGCTTTATGATTATCTTGGTTATGATCCAGCATATGCAAACTGGTCGGTTGGTACGGTGCTACATTGGCTTGCTATCGAGGATTTGTTTGGCGAGCAGCGTTATAGATTGCTTGATTTTACAGAAGGTGATGGTGAGCATAAGCGCCGTTTCGGCACAGATCATATAACCTGTGCCAACGTATTTTTCCTGAAGAAAGAGCTATCTACATTCTTTCTGCTGTATCTGCATGCGGGGCTGGATTGCTTTGCGGCATTCATTGGTAAATTGCTCACGAGATTGGGGCTGCGGTCGAAGATACGTAAATGGCTACGAAGGTGACTGCGACAGTCAAGCATCGGAATGATAGAGCGCATTTTAATTTCACGGGGATTGATGTCTGGGTACCCTATATCCGCATTATTTCTCGCGTAGCGTCATGGTGTCGAGAACCCAGGCGTCGTTCTGGTGGGATAGTTTGGCGGTGCCCGCCAATCCTTCAGGGGGATATTCGAAAACCAGTCTCGCGGTGTTTTTGCCGAGTGCCAGGTCGGTAATATTCATATACGCTTGATGTGTCTCGCTGTTTGGTATGATCTCTACTGGGTAGCCAAACTTTCTCAGCTTCAAGCCCTTGTGAATCCATTGATTCTTCAGGAGTCGCAATGGCACTCTTTCCGGTAGGTCATCCGCATGGAAATAGCCAGATAGCTGCTTCGCGTCTATCACTTGTTGCAGGATCGCGCTTAGGTCATTTTGTGTTTTCATCGGTTCAGCCGCTCCACACCCAGTATTAAAGAGAAGTACAGATGCCAGCATGGTGGGTAAAAGGTTTATTCGCATGGTGTTTTCCTCATGGAGAAGTGTTCAGCCGATAATCATGCCGTATACCCTGCGCTCGAACTCCATGCCTTCCTCGCCAGGTCTATCGATTCCGTCTTGGTCGTCGCCCCAATGGACCAGTTCATGCAGCAGCGTTACGCCGGCTAAGTATACGTTTCTCCCGCTACTTGTCTGCCGGACGCCACGCCCCGCCTCGAAGTCCTCTACCACGCCCCTGTCGATCCTGATCTCGTTCGAGCTGGTGTTCGGTGTGAATTCACCGTAAGCGTCTGGCAGCGGCGTGATTTTGATATCCGGTCCCTGGTTCCATTTGACCGCCCGTTGCAGGCTCGCCCGGTCGAGTTGTCCAATCTCCTGCATAGCCGCGACGATGGACCTTACGTGGATGATTTCGGGAATGTCGTGTTTCACATAGTATGCAAATTTACGATATAGGGTGATATCCGCATGAGTCATCTTCATCGGCTTGTCCCTTGGTTGGTTGTCGATGCGCTGAAATCCCCCGAGTCGATGGCGATGTCGGCGTTAGCAGGTCGTTAAAAAAGTCCATGGAAGGACTTTTTCAACATCCTGTTAGATACGGACTTTGCCACGGGCGTGTATTCGGGCAGAGGAACTCGCGCCTGGCGGTGCAATCCGGTCGATACGCCTTCCTATTATCAGGGTAGGTCTTGGTGTCGGGATATTTCAGTGGCCATTCTCGGTGCCTTTCTTGTCCCCAGTATAGGACAGATTAG
>Ga0256841_1001283_pt1 | contig 22343 bp, 14 predicted proteins | sample 356308metaG_FD_185971 | JGI IMG/M metagenome (GOLD analysis project Ga0256841, IMG submission 185971) | Hydrothermal vent microbial communities from Mid Atlantic Ridge, Atlantic Ocean - 356-308 | ecosystem: Environmental > Aquatic > Marine > Hydrothermal vents | place: Atlantic Ocean: Mid... | reverse complement strand
TTTATACACCTCGCTGGTGGCTGATTGATGAAAACAACAAAGTTTATGTTGGTGATACAAGTACCAATATTAACTATGAACAGTTATTCCTTGATCTGGGTATTTCGGTTACTTTTGGACCACAGTTTGAACCGGGACCTTATTATATTGGAAATAAGGGTAGTGGTGAAGACGCTACAAAGATTTATAAGATAATGTCTGATCATAATGGCTTGATTGAATCAAGTTTGACTTATGCCGACAGTTCAAGGCAATGGCTTGGCGGAGTTTCGGATATTGATGTTCCCGGTGATCCTCAAAACTGGATCAGGTCTGGAACCTATGCCGGAGGTGGCCAGAACGACTGGGATATGCCAAGTAATCCATGGGACCCGGATGAGGTTTATGAAAAAATTGCGAATGGTACTTGGGCTCCATACGGTTTGGTGGCACATTCCGAGCAAGACCCCACAGGACCTGCAATAAACGCTAACTCAAAGTCTTTTACAAAGCAATTGAGAAATCTCAATAGTGTTGATATTGTACTAACACCGGATAAATCAAAATGGACAAGGTGTCCGGTACTTGAAATGAGCCCTGATGAATCACTTTCAGAGGGTCATGTGAAAAAGTTCTCATTAAGATTTTCTCCCTCTCTTGACAAGGAAGGAAATGCTTACAGCTGGCCTGCCGACTCGGTACAGAGTGATAATCCCAATGACCCGAACTACATATATCCTTACGGTATGAGTTGGTTCCCGGGATATGCTATTAATCTTGAAACAGGAGAAAGAATGAATATTATGTTTGGTGAGAATTCCTGGTTATCAGGTGAGAACGGACGTGATATGCTTTTTAATCCTACTTCAAATGTGCTTGCAGTACCCGGTGGTGATCCTTTGTTTGGTGGACAGCATTATGTTTATATTATGGGACATACATCGTTTGATGTTGCAGGACAACTTCATTTGGATTTTCCTGCATATGACGCCGGAAAAACACTTGTTAATATGTTGGATACAATACCTGCTAGTTTGCAAACGCTATATAGAAGTTATATTTTCGGATCAACAATGTATTGTGGAATTCCTTTGTCGGTTAAAGGTCAGGAATGGCTGTCGAATGAAGCTAAAATTGGTATTAGAATAGCCAAACCTTATGCAAGATATTATTCCGTAGCCGATACGGCATTACCGGAAGGTGAAAATAAGCATTATCCGTTATGGACATTCACAACGGAAAGTGTTGCGGCAACGGAATACAGCAGAGAAAAAGCTGTTAGTGATCTGGATTTGATCAATGTTGTTCCGAATCCCTATTACGCATATTCCGATTATGAAAGAGTTCCTCTTGACAACAGGGTGAAAATTACTAACCTCCCTGAAAAATGTGTAGTTACCATTTTTACTGTTAACGGGACTAAGATCAGGCAATTTACTAAAGACGATCCTCTGACGTCAATAGATTGGGACTTGAAAAATACTGCTGGAATACCTATAGCAGGCGGAATATATATTATACATATTAAGGATGAAAAGACCGGAGATGAAAGAATAATTAAATGGTTCGGTTCATTACGTGTCGAAGACTTCAAACAATTCTAATGAAATAAGGATATTTGAATTAATATAAAATATAATAACATGAAGAACTTTTATAAATCCCTATTAGCAATCTTTTTTGCAGCTATTGTTTTGATGCCGTTTAACGATATTATGGCAGGAAATAAAGACAGATCGGGTGAAGCAGGTGCCGGAGAACTTTTAATCAATCCCTGGGCACGAAGTGCCGGCTGGGGTGGTGCCAACGTTTCTAATGTCCGGGGGCTGGAAGGATCCTACAATAATATTGCAGGGGTTGCCCATACCAAACAAACGGATATTAACTTCACATATACTTCATGGCTTGGTGGCTCCGGAATTAAACTTATGGCTGCCGGTATTGCACAGAGAGTAGGTGAAGCAGGTGTTATTACTTTGGCATTTCAATCAATGAGTTTTGGTGATATCCAAATTACTACCGTTGACCAGCCCGAAGGTGGTTTGGGAACTTTCTCTCCTTCGCTGATGGCTATTACTCTTGGATATGCAAAAGCATTTTCAAATAGCATATACGGGGGTCTTAGTATTAAACTGATTTCCGAATCTATTAAAAATGCCAGCGCCCAAGGTGTTGCCATTGATGCCGGAATTCAGTATGTAACCGGTGAACAGGAGAATGTTCATTTTGGTATCTCTCTTAGGAATGTCGGACCTAATATGAAATTCTCCGGAGACGGTTATTCATTAAGTACTGCTATTCCCGGGAAAAACAACTTGTTTACCATGACTCAAAGAGGTGCTTCCTTTGAACTCCCGACACAGCTGAATATAGGCGCTGCTTATGATTTCCTTTTTGATATCGGACGTTTTACACTTGCAGGAAACTTTGTTTCCAATGCCTTTACAAAAGACCAGTTCGTTATTGGAGGTGAATTCTCATTTAGAGAATTGGTTGTTCTCAGAGCAGGATATACTTATGAAGACGGAATATGGAATGATATAACTGATCCTGCTAAGACAAATGCAAACAGAGGTCTTAGCGCCGGTTTGACTGTACAGGTTCCGTTGAATAAAGACAAGACAAGATTTATCGGTATTGACTATACATATATTCCTACTACTTCTTTCAGCTCGACAAATATGTTTGCTGTTAGAATCGACCTGTAGTTATTAGGATTTATTTGATTAGAAAATATTTTTTTAAAGGACCCTTTTATTAAAGGGTCTTTTTATCATTTTTATTAAATTTAAAATGCTTTAAAAATGGGGAAAGTTAGCTATTATACGAAAGAGGGGATTAAGAAATTACATGATGAGCTGGAACAGCTTGTAAAGGTTGAACGCCCCTCTATATCAAAGCAAATTGCTGAGGCAAGAGATAAAGGAGATTTATCGGAAAACGCTGAGTATCACGCCGCCAAGGAAGCTCAGGGTATGCTGGAACTTAAAATAGCCAAGCTTCAGGAAGTGATTCATAATGCCAGAATTCTCGATGAATCCAAACTCGATACTTCAAAAGTACTTTTGTTTTCTACCGTGAAAATAAAAAATTTGAAAAACGGCAGTTCAATGACCTATTCTATCGTTCCCGAACAGGAAGCAGATCTGAGAAACCAAAAGATATCTGTTACTTCGCCCATTGCTAAAGGACTACTCGGTAAGATGGTTGGTGACACGGTTGAAATAAAAGTACCTGCCGGAGTTATCCCTTTTGAAATAGTTGAAATATCCAGATAGTTTATCCCTTAAATTTAAAAAACTATGGCAAGTATATTTACTAAAATCGTTAAAGGAGAGATACCTTCTTATAAAGTTGCCGAGGATGAAAATTATTATGCGTTCCTTGACATTAATCCTCTTGCAAAAGGCCATACTCTTGTTATCCCGAAAAAGGAAGTTGATTATATCTTCGATCTGGATGATGAAACATATAAAGGATTATTCGACTTTACAAAAAAGGTTGCTGAAGCAGTTGAAAAAAGCGTTGACTGTATCCGTCTCGGAATGGTTGTGTACGGGCTTGACGTCCCTCATGTACATATTCATCTTATTCCTTTAAAAGGTGTCGGAAATGAGCTTAATTTCAGTAATCCGAAGGTGAAGCTGTCTGATGATGAATTTCGTGAAATAGCCTCAGCTATTGGCAGCGAATTTAATAAAACTTTGTTGGAGGAGGATGGTAAGATATAGAAGTTATGAAGTTTGGAGGTTAGGAAGTTTAGAAGTTATGAAGTTATGAAGTTTGGAAGTTAGGAAGTTCTTGGAACCTGAAACTTGAAACCTGAAACCTGAAACTTGAAACCTACTAATAAGCCCTTACATTTCTTCCTTCAATATAGTTAATGTATGATTTATTGACAACCTTATTGCCTCCCGGTGTAGGATAATTGCCCGTAAAATACCAATCGCCCGTATGATCGGGAATTGCTTCGTGCAGATCTTCAATTGACTGATAAATAATCCCAACTTTGGCTTTGATATCTTTTGAGACAAGCATTTCCGCTATTTTACCCGATATTTGCTCTGGAGTAAACGGTTTATAAATATCTTTGACATAATTTACAATCTCTTCCTTGGGTTTGTATTCCTGCATTTTACACTTTTTGTAAACCTCGTTGATTAATGACTTTTGGTTTGTATCGTAAAGAAGTTCAATGGCAGCTCTGAAAGCTATAAAGTCATTTAACTTTGCCATATCAATACCGTAGCAGTCGGGATACCGGATTTGGGGAGCTGAGGATGCAATTATTATTTTTTTCGGGTTTAACCGGTCAAGAATACGTATTATGCTTTGTTTGAGAGTTGTTCCCCTTACAATGGAATCATCCAGAACCACAAGGCTGTCCACTCCGTTTCTGACAATGCCGTAAGTAACATCATAGACGTGTCCTACCAAATCATCCCTTTTGTTATCCTGAGTTATGAATGTGCGCAATTTGGCATCTTTTACCGCTATTTTTTCAATTCTGGGTCTCAGTTGTAAAATTTTGTCAAGTTTTTCGGGAGTAATATCTTTCCCCTCCTTCAAAATATTATCTCTTTTTACCGTGTTACAAAACCTGTCAAGTTCCTCTGCAAGACCTCTGAAGGCAACCGATGCCGTATTCGGTATATATGAGAAAACAGTATTTTCAAGGTCATAATCAATGGCTTTCAGGATTGACGGGGCAAGAAGACTTCCCAGTTTTTTTCTTTCAAGATAGATATCTTTGTCTGTACCGCGTGAGAAGTAAATTCTTTCGAAAGAACAGGCTTTTTTCGAAGTGGGTTCGGTGAAAGGAACCTCATCTATATTACCGTCTTTTTTAATTATCAGCACATGGCCGGGCTTAACCTCTTTGATTGATTCTATGGGTACATTAAAAGCTGTTTGTATAGCCGGTCTTTCCGATGTTACCACTACCACCTCATCATCGCTGTAATAAAAAGCCGGTCTGATACCCGATGGGTCACGCATTACGAAAGAATCACCATGACCAATCAGCCCGGCAATTGTATAACCGCCGTCCCAGTTAACAGTAGCATTTTGGAGAATTTTTTGAATATCAAGTTCTTTTCCTATGCGCTGAGTGCTCTCCTTTTTTGAGAAACCCTCTTTCTTAAATTGCTTATAAAGCCTCTCATTTTCCTCATCAAGGAAATGACCTATCTTTTCAAGGATTGTAATAGTGTCGGAAGTTTCAACCGGATATTGTCCGTATTCCACTAACTTTTCAAACAATTCATCAACATTGGTCATATTGAAGTTTCCCGCAAGGACAAGATTTCGCGTAAGCCAGTTATTGGCTCTTTTCACGGGATGAAGATTGCCAATCTCATTTTTGCCGAAAGTGCCGTAGCGGAGATGCCCGAGAAACAACTCGCCCGAAAAGTCAACATTTGCTTTTAGCCACTGAATATCCCGAAGCCGTTTTGGATGTTTTTTTTGTAATTTAATCAGCCTGCTGTATATTTGATTGAAAATATCTTCAATGGGTGATTCATTATTTGAGCGAATACGACTTATATACTTATGGCCCGGCTCCATATCCAGTTTTATTCCTGCAATTCCCGCTCCGTCCTGACCGCGGTTGTGTTGCTTCTGCATCAAAAGGTGTAGTTTTTGAAGACCATAAAAACCGGTACCGTATTTTGAAAGATAAAACTCCAGCGGTTTTTGCAGCCTGACCAATGCTATTCCGCATTCATGTTTGATAAGTTCGCTCATTTGTCAATGAAATTTAATAACATTTTGCCGGATTATTAATAAAATTTCGACCTTTGCAAAAATAATATATTAAATATGAAACGCACAGCCATTTTTACTTTTTTGGTATTATTTTCGCTAATGGCAGTAAGTCAGTATATTACGCCGGATACCGGTGTGAGCTGGAACCTCGACGATCTGGTTCAAAACTCATCCGGAATCGTTACTTTTGAAGATGATTCCTATTATTTATGGGATGATATAACTATTTCGGAAAGCGATACGATTTTAATTTATTCAGATGGAATCTTGCACATCTCTGCCGGAAAACTGATAACCGTTGAAGGTACTCTCAAAGTGAATCCTCCCGCAAATTTTATTTTTACTGCTGTTGATACTACTCAAAATTATTTGGGTTTCAGATTTGAAAATTCCGGTTATTCCCATCTTGCGAATTGTACCGTTGAATTTGGAGGCGGAATAAAACTTATCGGTTCGGATATGACTATTGATAACTGCATAATCAGAAAGAATGATAAGTCATATTCTTCGGGTGCAATAGATCTTTTTCAGTCAAATCCTTTGATTAAGAATTGTACGATATATGAAAATGAAGGTCCTGCAATTCAATCGGCAGCTAATGCCGCATCCTCTGCCGAAATAAGTCAAAACACTATTTATCATAACAACACTGCCAATGAAAATATGCCTCAGATAAATATGGGAACGACCGCCGAAGGTGAGGAATTGAAAATATTTGATAATAATATTGAAGGTTATTATGATAATGCCGGCGGTATTGCGGTTTCAACACTTGCAGGAGGAAGTGTCCTGTGCCGGATAGAAGGTAATGTAATAAAAAACAATCGTTACGGAATAGCTGTTTACGGAAACAATATCTCTTCCGTTATAACCGGAAATACAATTTCGGATAATAATATTCAAAATGATCCGATGCTGGGAGGTAGCGGAATTAATTTTTGGGGCGACACAACCAATGTTTCCATTGTTTCGGAGAATGATATATCGGGAAATCTTTGGGGTATTACCATTATGAACAAGGCAAAACCCAATCTCGGTCAGGTTGAAGATGATACGGTTAATGTTGGGAGAAACTTGATTTATGATAACGGAAATGAGGGTACGGTTTATGCCTTATACAACAATACTCCGGGAAATATCTTTGCCGAAAACAACTATTGGGGTACTTACGATATTGATACCGTTGAAATGTATATTTTCCATCAGCCCGACGACCCTTCACTCGGATTTGTGGATTATCTGCCCATTAAGGATTATCTCACCGGAGAAAAAGAAAATACGGATAAAAGGAATATTGGTTTAATAAAATCTTTTTATCCGAACCCGGTTAAAAATACCGGAATAATTGTTTTTAATACTTCAACATCGGGAAAGATGAAAAAAGTGGAGATTTTTAATATTTTCGGCAAACGCCTGTTTTATGTTAAAACAAAAAAAGATATTTTGTCTTTAAATACAAGCGGAATTACGGAAGGCTTTTATATGATTAGAGTTCAAACGGGTAAAACTTTTGATTTTTATAATTTCTTAAAACAGTAACAAATGATAAATGTTCGTTTTGCAATACCGGAAGATGCTAAAGATATTGTTGAGTTTCAACTGAAAATGGCCAGGGAAACCGAAAATCTCGCACTTAATCCCGATACGGTTTACAAAGGCGTTGCAGCAGTTTTTAATGATAACTCCAAAGGTAAATATTTTGTTGCCGAATATCATGGAGAAATAGTAGCTTCCATGATGCTGACTCCGGAGTGGAGCGACTGGCGTAACAGTACTTTTTTGTGGATTCAATCGGTTTATGTGATGCCCGGGTTCAGAAGAATGGGACTCTTTCGCAGGATGTATGAGTTTGTTAAAGAAATGGTGGAAAATTCACAGGAATATGCCGGTCTCAGACTTTATGTGGAGGTTAACAATAAGGATGCACAGAAAGTTTATAATTTACTGGGAATGACGGGTGAGCATTACAGAATGTTTGAGTGGGAGAAATAGAGACCAGATGATGAGGCGCGAGATTGACGGGCCATTGGAACTATGAATATTGAATTATTATTGCAAAAACTAATTTTAAAAATAAGAACTATGAAGCATTATTTATCTTTTCTTACAACTTTAATTTTAATTCCTTTTTTAACCTTTTCACAAAGCGACAAACCCGACTGGATAGCAGGCTTTCCCGATGCCTGCACATCAATCACTGCCGGAAAACTTGCCACCGTTGACGGCTCGGTCATTACTTCACACACCGACGACAGCCACCGTACAAGGTCGTGGGTCAATATTGTGCCGGCTGCCGACCACAAAAAAGGCGAAACCGTAAAAATGTATAAAAGAGTGGCTTGCGACACCTTTGCAATGCCGACCTATAGTCATAATGTCATTGGAGAGATTCCCCAGGTTGCTCATACCTTTGCTTATATCAATACTGCCTACCCGTCGCTGAACGAAAAGCAACTGGGCATAGGAGAATCAACATTCGGAGGAAGGCATGAATTGCAATCCGACAACGGGCTGATTGATTGTCAGAGGCTCTGTAAGCTTATGCTTGAACGTTGTTCCACTGCTCGGGAAGCAATTGAAACCGCCGGAGAACTTGTGAAGGAATACGGATGGAATGATGAAGGAGAAGCTTTGACGATTGCCGATAAAAACGAGGTCTGGCATTTTGAAATTGTGGGTCCCGGAAAAGGTAAACGCGGTGCAGTGTGGGTGGCTCAGCGTGTCCCTGACGACCATATTGCCGTCAATGCAAATGCAAGTACTATCAAAGAAATTGACCTCACCGATTCAGGCAATTTTATGGCCTCAGACAATATTTTTGATGTGGCAAAAGAAAACGGCTGGTGGAATCCCGACACGGAGACATTCAAATTTTGCTATGCTTATGCTCCGCATAGTCGTGAGTCGGTGGCTGCCCGTAGAAGGGAGTGGCGTGTGTTCGACCTGCTTGCACCATCGCTTAATCTTGATCCCAACGATAAGGATTATCCCTTTTCGGTCAAACCGGATAAAAAAGTGAGTGTTGCCGATATTGTAAAAGTCTTTCAGGATTATTTTGAAGGAACACCCTATGATATGACAAGGCTAATAACAGCTACCGACAAGGAAGGAAAAACGGTTGTTTCTCCCCTGGCAAATCCTTTTATGCCTTACGATCAGCTTGATATACAGAATGTTCAGGGTGGATGGTATTCCGTAAACAAGAAAACGGGAAAGATCAGATTTCTCGGCGAAAGAACCATAGCCCGTTGGTACACAATGTACGGAACAATAATACAGTGCCGCAATTGGTTACCTGATGAAATCGGCGGTGTGGAGTGGCTCGCAATGGACAATATTGCCTCGTCTATCTATATGCCGGTCTATTGTAGCGTGACAGACCTGCCGGAACCTTACAAGACTCCGGGCCGCCCCAATGGTTACACGACAAAATCGGCCTGGTGGGCTTTCAACAGGCTCGGTACTTTGACAGCCCAACGCTGGGGAGACATGCGAAAAGATGTGAGAGCCGTTTGGGATCCTATGCAACAACAAATGTTTGATAATCAAAATAAAATAGAAAAAGAAGCACTTGATAAGTATGACAAAAAGAATCCGGACAAAACCGTTTCATTCCTTACAGGCTATACAAACGAATGGGGAAATAAGGTGGTTACCCAAGCCTGGAAACTCGGTGATTTGCTTTGGACAAAATATGATGAAAAGTTTTGACAACCCCAATTATGAGTAAAAACATATTAAAACGGATCAAGAATATTCCTTCATAGAAAGCTTTCCTCATCCTGTAAGATTCCGGTGACCAACATTCTAATCCGGGCACACAGGCTATTGCCTGCTTCAACCCTTCTGGATGTCAGCGTACAAGGCCGGAGGCCACCCGAAAGGTTTTCCGGGGCCAAACCCGTAGGGTCGGCGGAGGAAAGTGCGGCTGAGTCCCTGCGGGTTGGGAAAAGATTGAGGTTAGAAAGCCGGTACGGATAAAGGATATGGTAAAAAGGGCAATATAAAACCTTTCAAGTTGGATAGAGCCACGTGCGGCTGCGACTTGAAAGGTTTTTTGTATCTTTACCGTCGAAAATTTAACAGAAATGATTATGAACTCCGAAATGATTAAAAAGTACTTGTTTATTTTTGCCTTGCTGTTTCCGTTGTTACTCGGCGCACAGGAAACCGCTTTACCCGAACCTTCCGCCTTCTTCGGCTTTAAGCCAGGAACCGACAGGGAATTATTCACCTATGAGGAACTTGTGGGCTATTTACTGAAGTTGGACGATGCTTCAGGAAATATAAAGATGGTGCAGATAGGGGAATCACCTCTTGGTAAGCCTATGTATGTTTGTCTGATATCATCGCAAGAGAATATCAACAATATTGATAAACTCAAAGAGATCAACAAAAAACTTGCTCTTGATTCGGATATCCCGGAAAATGAAAGAGCGCAGATGATCAGGGATGGGAAGGTTTTTGTTTATGCAACCCTCTCCATGCATTCCAATGAAGTGGGTCCTTCCCAGGCGGCTCCTCTCGTGGCTTATGAGTTGGCAACGACGAATGATCCGGTACTAACTTCGTCTTTGAATGATGTAGTATATATGATGGTTCCCTGCCATAATCCCGACGGAATGGATATGATGGTTGAGCATTACAAAAAATATAAAGATACAAAATACGACGGATGCTCAATGCCCGGTATTTACCATAAGTATGTGGGACATGATAACAACCGCGATTTCATAACTCTAAGCCAAAAGGATACAAAAGCCATTGCCTCCGTTTATAACCTTGACTGGTTTCCCCAGGTTATGGTCGAAAAGCATCAGATGGGTTCACGAGGAGTCAGATATTACGTACCTCCGCCACACGATCCCATTGCTGTGAATATTGATGCCGGAATCTGGAACTGGATGGGGGTATTCGGGTCAAATCTGATTACCGATATGACCGCCGACAGCCTTGCCGGCGTGGCGCAGCATTATCTTTTTGACGATTACTGGCCCGGTTCAACCGAGACTTGTATCTGGAAAAATGTTATCGGAATGCTGACCGAATGTGCAAGTTGTCAACTGGCAAAACCGGTTTATATCGAACCCAACGAACTGGGGGCTCACGGAAAAGGATTGTCGGAATACAAGAAGAGTATTAATATGCCATACCCCTGGAATGGTGGCTGGTGGCGTCTTGGTGATATAATAGACTATGAATTGTCATCAACATTTTCGTTCATTAACACAGCCTCAAAACACAGAGCTGAAATATTGACATTTCGTAACGATCTTTGCCGCAAAGAGGTTCAAAAAGGTAAAACGGAAGCGCCATATTACTATATAATGCCGTTGAAGCAGCACGATCAAAGCGAAATGGCAGGTATTGTCAATTTGCTGAAAGAGCAGGGAATAGAAGTATATGAATTGTCGAAAGATGTTACCATTGACGGCTGTCCCCATTCTGCCGGGGATGTTGTGGTTCCTCTTTCACAACCTTTCCGCTCTTTTATTAAGGAGGTTATGGAGGTTCAGGAGTATCCGGTGCGACACTATACACCCGGCGGAGATATCATTAAACCATACGACATAACGAGCTGGTCCCTCCCACTCCACCGCGGTGTGAAATCGGTTGAAATAGACGTTCGCTCCAAGGAACTTGAAGCCTCCCTGAATAAAATTGAAGGGACGTATGCAATTAAGCGGTCTCCTATGCTTGAGTATTATGCATTTATCTTTCCTGCAGGTAACAATGAAAGCTACAAAGCGGCATTCTATGCCCTGGCGAAAGGCTGGAAAGTTGACAGGACTAAAGAGCCGTTTACGGTCAGAGGCGAGAAAATTGAAAAAGGTAGTTTTTTGGTTTATAAATATGACAAGTTTTTTGACTCTCTTCTTGTGTCTCCCGATGCAATTTCAAGGAAACCCGATGTTGAGCTTGAAACTTTAAAGATGCCGCGGATAGCCCTTGTGGAAACCTTTTTCCACGATATGGATGCCGGCTGGACAAGATTCGTATTCGACGGTTACGGAATACCATATACGGTTGTTCATCCTCAGGATTTTGAAAAAACCGATTTAAAAGGTAATTTTGATGTTGTTGTATTTCCAAGTACTTCAAAGGATGTTTTAAAAAGCGGGAAATATAAGTCGGGAAACAGTTATTATATAAGCAGTTATCCGCCGGAATACAGTAAGGGAATGGGTGACAAAGGAATGCAAAAGCTTATGAGTTTCCTTGACAACGGGGGAATAATTGTCTCCTGGGGACGTTCAACGGAGTTGTTCAACACAAATCTTAAGATTAAACGGGGCGAAAATGACAATGAAGAGTTCAGGTTGCCATTCAATAATATTTCCGGCAGTTTAAGAAAAGAAGGATTGTATTGTCCCGGTTCTTTCGTGAAGGTGGATTTGCACAATACTCATAATCTTACTCTCGGTATGGAGAAGACAACGGGCATTTTTTACAGGGGAAATCCTGTTTTTTCAACCTCCATTCCCAGATTCGATATGGATAGAAGGGTAGTTGCCTCCTTTCCCGAAAAGGATGTTTTACTGAGCGGTTACATGGAGAAAGAAGACCTGCTTGGTAATAAAACGGCAATGGTCTGGCTTAAAAAAGGGAAGGGTCAACTGGTATTAATGGCTTTCAATCCGCAGTTCCGGGCTTCCACACAAGGAACTTTTAAATTGCTTTTTAATTCATTGTTATTGGGAAAAATTGAATAAAGTTTAAAAAATGTTTAAGAAAATACCACATACATACGTAATTATCTTTTTTATAATCGTTCTTGCAGCCATACTAACCTGGTTCATTCCCGGTGGTGAATATACAAGGCATTCCATTGAAGTGAACGGTGTTCAGCGTACGGTAATTGATAAAGATTCTTTTCATTTTGTTGATGCCAATGCACAAACGTGGCAGGTTTTCGGTGCTTTGTTCAAAGGGTTTGAACGTCAGGCGGGTATTATTGTTTTTATCCTGATGATAGGAGGAGCTTTCTGGATTATGAACGACAGTAAGGCAATTGATGTGGGAATTTTTTCTTTCCTGAAGTTTACAAAAAAGGTTGAGCATATAAAATTTTTCAAATATCTCGGAGTAAATAACATCGTTATAACACTTGTGATGTTGATGTTCAGTGTCTTCGGCGCGGTATTCGGGATGAGTGAAGAGACCATAGCTTTCATCATTATTCTTGTGCCGCTTGCAATCAGTATGGGATACGATTCAATAGTCGGGGTGAGTATGGTCTTTGTTGCTGCCGGTCTCGGTTTTGCCGGAGCAGTGTTAAATCCGTTTACAATAGGTATTGCACAAGGAATTGCAGACTTGCCTCTCTTTTCCGGGTTTGAATACAGACTTTTCAGTTGGGCGGTGATAAATGCCGTCGGTATATTTTGGGTATTGCGTTATGCTGCAAAGGTTAAGAAGAATCCTAAATCATCCCTTGTTTACGACGATGATGAGTATTGGAGGAAAAAGGGAAATACGGATGTGGAAACAATAGAGTACCGGACACCGCTTGCCGCCTGGCTTGTGTTTGTTTTTATTTCCGTAGGTCTTATCATCTTTTCCATAAAATATCCGGAGACGGAAATGAAATTAGGTACCTCTTCAACCAATTTACCTATGGTGCCGGTAAGTACGTTACTGTTTATCATTACAGCTATTTTGTCATTGCGGAAATCGGTTCATTTCTTCGTGTTGAATCTGCTTGCTTTTACAATTATTTTTTTGATCGTCGGAGTTATGGGATACGGCTGGTACATAATGCGTATCGCCTCCCTCTTTTTTGCTATGGGTATTTTTTCGGGTATAGCAATGAGCAATGATGCCAACACAATCACAAAACTCTTTCTCGACGGGGCAAAGGATATTATGTCGGCTGCCCTTGTAGTGGGACTTGCAGGAGGTATCCTTGTCATTTTGGAAGACGGAAAAGTTATTGACACCATACTCCGTGGCGTTTCACGTTCAATGAGCGGACTCGGGAAATTCGGTACAGTGAGTGTTATGTATGCAATTCAAAATATGATAAACATTATCATTCCATCCGGCTCGGCAAAAGCGGCGCTTACAATGCCTGTTATGGCTCCTTTTTCCGACCTTGTCAATCTTTCACGTCAGGCGACGATTATGGCATTTCAATTCGGCGACGGCTTTACCAATATGATTACTCCTACCTCCGGTGTTCTGATAGGTGTTCTCGGTGTTGCCAAAATACCATACGAAAAATGGGTAAAATGGATTTTCCCCTTTATGGTGATACTCATCCTGCTCGGTTGGCTGTTGCTTATACCAACGGTTACTATGAGTTTGAACGGATTTTAAAAAAATTACTGAAAAGTTGTTTTTAATTGAAAATATTTTACGACTTTTGCGTTACGAACTATTCGTTACGAACTATTCGTTATAAAAATAATGATTATGGTAAAAAATCCGTTTTTAGTAAAAGGTTATATTTCTTCGGAATACTTCTGTAACAGGGAGATAGAAACAAATAAAATAATCTCCGCAATAGAAAACGGAAGAGATTTGACTCTTATTTCTCCGAGAAGAATGGGAAAAACAGGGCTTATATTACATGTTTTGAATCAAAATATCATTAAAGAAAAGTATTATTCTGTCTATTGTGATATATATCAAACACAAAACCTGAACGATTTTGTAACTGTTTTCGGCAATGCCGTTATCAATCAATTGGAAAAAACACCTGACAGAATGCTGAGGAAAGTAAAGCGGTTTTTTTCCGGATTGGCACCTTCTTTTAGTTTTAATCCTTTAACTTTTCAGGCTGAAATTGATTTTAAAATTATAAACACAAAAGAGGCTGAAAATACATTAAATCAAATATTTAGTCTCATCAAAGACTCGAAAAGGCCTGTTGTGCTTGCCATTGATGAATTTCAGCAAATTACCGGTTATCCCGAAAAAAATGTTGAAGCTTTATTGCGGACACATATCCAAAGAATGACAAACACAAGAGTTATATTTTCGGGTAGTAGCAAACATTTACTGGCAGCTATTTTTTCCGACTACAACAGACCTTTTTATCAAAGCACGCAATTGTTGACACTTCCTAAAATTGATAAATCCGACTATTCCGAATTTATTTCCCGGAAATTTGGCAATGCCAAAAGGAGCATTAATGAAGATGCCGTTATGCATATACTGGATATTACGCGCACTCATACATACTATGTACAATACTTGTGTAACAGATTGTTTGAAAGCGGAAAAAGAAAAATTTCCGTTGAGGATGTCAATAAAACCCTTTTGGGTATATTGTATGAAAACGAAGGCTATTATTATTCCTATCGAAATTTGTTAACCGAACAGCAATTTTTGTTGTTGAAAGCAATCGGAAAAGAAAACGGAATAGCTCAACCCTCCTCAAAGAGTTTCATACAAAAACATAGACTTGGAACGACAAGTACCATTAATTCGGCAATAAAAAGCCTGATATCCAAAGAGTTGATATTTAAAGAGGATAACAAATACCTTGTTTATGATGTCTTTTTCAGCTTATGGCTGAAATTGCTATATTAGTCTTATAGTTTAATAATCAACATATTCGTAAAATCTAAATAAATGGAAGATAATTTCTGGCAAAATCTTAAAAAACCGGTTTTTACTCTTGCTCCAATGGAAGATGTAACGGATACGGTATTTCGCGAAATTGTTCTCGAAACTTCCAATCCTGCTTACCTGAATGTTCTTTTCAGCGAATTTATGTCAACTGACGGATTTTGCCACGAAGTTGGAAGACCCAAGGTAAGCCACCGTCTTCTCGTTAATGAGTCGGAAAGAAAACTGCTGAAAGAAAAAGGGGTGAAAATAGTTGCACAAATATGGGGAAAAGATCCTGAAAAGTTCTATAAAGCCACAAAAGCCATTTGTGAGGAGTATGATTTCGACGGTATTGATATCAATATGGGATGCCCCGTAAAGAAAATTGTGAAACAGGGTGGTTGCTCAGCTCTTATCGGAATGCCGAGACTTGCCAAAGAGATTATTTTTGCAACAAAAGAGGCATCTTCTGTCCCTGTTAGTGTGAAAACAAGAATCGGCCTGAGCAAAGTTGTTACCGAAGAATGGATAAGTCATCTTTTGGACACCTCTCCTGCCGTGATAACCGTTCACGGACGAATTCAGAAGCAACAATCGGAAGGTGTCGCCGACTGGAATGAAGTTGCCAAAGCCGTGAAACTCAGAAACGAGAGAGGGTCGGATACGCTAATACACGGCAACGGCGATGTGATGAGTATTGAAGACGGATTGGAAAGGGCTGATAAATACGGAGTTGACGGCATTATGATAGGTAGGGGTATTTTCCATAATCCTTGGTTTTTTAATTTAAAACAAACGGAAAAAACACCCGACGAACGGCTTGCCCTTTTGTGGAGGCATGCTTCATTGTTTGTTGAAACCTGGGGAAAGGATAAAAACTTTGCCATTCTGAAACGTTTTTTCAAAATATATGCCAACGGCTTTTACGGAGCCGCACAAATCAGAGCACAACTGATGGAATGTAATGAACTTGAGGATGTTAAAAGGGTTTTGACTAACAGAAGTTATTGATTTTCAGGAGATAATGGTTTGCTCAACCTTTCAGGATGAGGAAGCCGCCTTGTACGTCGGCAATCCTGAAAGGTTGAAAACATCAGAGGCTTGAAAAACCCGGCTAACTGTTATGTCTTTTCTCAACCTTTCAAATCACAGCCGCACGGTGCCTTGTTCGACTTGAAAGGTTGAAAACCGTTGAACCTTAAAAATCCTATTTCCTCACCAATGTAGTTGCATTAGCCTGCGCAACGGGCATAATCAGCAAATCGTTGATGTTAACGTGTTCAGGCAATGTGGTGACATAGAAGACAGTTTCGGCAATATCCTCACCCGTTAAGGGTTGAAAGCCCTTATAAACTTCTTTTGCTTTCTCTTTATCACCGTGAAATCTGACTTCGGAAAACTCCGTTTCAACAGCTCCGGGAGCTATCTGCGTAACTTTTATTCCGTATTGCAGCAAGTCAATGCGGGTTGCTTTTGTCAGTGCGTCAACGGCATGTTTTGTGGCGCAATAAACATTTCCGTTGGGATAGACCTCCTTACCGGCTATGGAACCTATGTTGATAATATGACCCTTTCCGTTTGCTATCATAATTTTCGACACAACTTTAGTCATATAAAGCAATCCTTTTACATTTGTATCAATCATTGTTTCCCAGTCGTCCGTATCTCCTTTGTCAATTGTCGTAAGTCCCAAAGCAAGGCCAGCGTTATTGACCAAAACATCAATTTTTTTCCATTTGCCCGGCAATTCCGAAATGTTCGATTCGACGGCTTTTCTGTCCCTGACGTCAAAAACAAGCGACAGAACATCAATACCGAATTTTGAACTGAGTTCTTCGGACAGGGCTTCCAACTTTTTCTCTCTTCTGCCCGTTATAATAACGTCATAGCCGTTTTTAGCAAACGTCATAGCCGTTGCCTTCCCGATGCCGCTTGTGGCACCGGTAATCAATGCGATCTTTCCCATATTTCAAAAGAATTTAACCCCGTAATTAATAGATTATATGCAGGGATTATAAATTAAACCGATTCAAAAAACTCTACTTTTTCTCTTTGGGTTTGTATGTAAACTGAGAGTACAACATCCCAAGGAAAAAGCCGAGAAAAAAGACGATCAGAAAAAACCATATCACCTGTCCGGCTGTCATTGTCATTTCAACGCTGAACATTCCGGAAGCTAAAATCAAAGCCAATTTAGGTAAAGCGAATAAAGTTGTCATAATAACGATTTTATAAGGTTTAACAAAAATTTATTGTGCAAATATAATAAAATTTTAATAAACGGAATTTAGTACTGCATTATTTAAATACTCAAGTTACGTAAAGTAATGTCAAAGAAAACACAAAGAGATAATTTATTAAAAATAAGCAATATTTTATTTTCAATTTTAATGCGAAACTTAAGTTAGTATTTTACCCGAATAATTCTTTAATATCCCTGAGGGTAAGTTTCTTAACGATACTTTCGTCGGCAGAAATGATATCGGAGGCTATCTTTTTCTTTTTTGCCTGAAGATTGAGTATCTTTTCTTCTATCGTATTTTTACAAATCATTCTGTATGCAAAGACCTTTTTCCCTTGTCCGATACGGTGTGTACGGTCAATAGCCTGATTTTCGACCGCCGGATTCCACCACGGATCAACAATATAAACATAGTCGGCGGCTGTGAGATTAAGTCCGGTACCGCCTGCCTTAAGACTAATCAGAAACACCCTGCATTCCGGATTATCCTGAAAACGGTTTACACTCTCTTCCCTGTTTTTTTTGGAACTTTGGCCGTCAAGATATTCAAAATCAATCTTATCCCTGATCAGTTCTTCCTTAATAAGTTTCAGCATACGTACGAACTGCGAAAAAACCAGGATTTTATGATTGGAAGTCTTCTCATTAATATGTCTGACTAACTCTTTTATTTTAACCGATTGATTTCCGTAATCCTCCTCATCGGAAAGTATGGCCGGCGAATCGCAAATCTGGCGAAGCTTCATCAATCCTTCAAGGACATACAATTTTGATTTGGCAAGTCCGTCCCTTTGTATCCTTCCAAGCAACTGATCCCTGTATTTATTGCGGAAAGCATCATAAACTTTGCGTTGTTCATCTTCCATTTCGCAGAAAAGAATATTTTCTGTCTTTTCGGGAAGGTCTTTTGCCACTTGCTCTTTCGTACGTCGGAGTATAAATGGTGAAATCATCTTGTTCAGCTCCTTCGATACCTCTATATTGCCCTCTTTATCAATGGCTTTTGAATAATGTTCTTTAAACGATTCTATGGAGCCGAAGAAACCCGGATTTACGAAATTCATTTGTGCGTAAAGGTCGAAAGTGCTGTTTTCGATTGGTGTACCCGTGAGAGTAAGCTTATGGTTGGCTTGTAGTAAAAATGCAGCTTTGTAACGTAGTGAAGCGGGATTTTTGATGGCTTGCGATTCGTCAAGCACAATATAATTGAATTTGAACTCTTTCAGGGTTTCAATGTCACGGGTCATTATGCCGTAGGTTGTGAAAACAATGTTGTACTTCTTAAAATGCTTCATCTCCTTATTCCTATCTCCGCCGTAATAGAAATGATATGTCAGTTTCGGTGCAAACTTTTTCATCTCCAGCTCCCAGTTAAAGAGCAAAGTAGTAGGTACGACAATAAGGTTGGGCTTTTTACTTTTCTTAATTTGTTTTTGTATCAAAGCAAGAATCTGTAATGTTTTACCCAGTCCCATATCATCGGCTAAAATTCCGCCCCATTCCATTTCGTGCAACATATTCAGCCAGTTCAATCCTTCCTTTTGATAGTCGCGGAGAGTTGCCGTAATTTCGCGCGGTTTTCTGACATTCCTAATGTTTTCAATCTCCTGCAGTTTGCGTCTTTTTGCGGCAATCTCCTTTAATATCCCGGTATTGTCAATATTATCGAACAGTTCGTCAATTATGGAAAATTTGAGTTTTGAAATTTGCAGCTTGTCGTCTTTTATTTCTCCCGCTCTGAAATAGCGTTGCAGTTTGTTGAGCCACTCCTCGGGTAATATTCCGATACTACCGTTCTTAAGCCTAACGTATTTTTCCTGTTTTAAAACGGCCTTTCTGATGCTTTTCAAATCAAGAGCCGTATCTCCGAAAGCTACTTCCACCTCCACTTCAAACCAGTCCTCTCCCGATTTTATTCCGCTTGTTACTTTTGCTCTGTAAGGCGAATATTTGAACGATTTCAAATTTTTCAATCCGAAAACCTCAACATTATTTTTTTCTAACTTTTCGTAAACATCAAAAAACCAGAAGTTTTCGAGAAGAGCCTCAAAAGGGACGTAAAACCTTCCTGCCTTTCTCTGATTTTCGAAGTCGGGATGAAGTTCGGAAAGAAAATCCATAAATCCGTTTTCAAATTCCGCATCACGGTTGTAAACCAGCACATTGTTTTCCTTATCCAGGTTGATTGAGCTTCCTTCGTCGGCAGGTTCGAAAGACAATCCGTTGTCATATTTCACAACGGGCTTAAAAACAACATATTCATTGTACTCGGAAAGAAAAACCTGCTTTTTTTCAGGTTTGATGTCAACCTTTTTTACCGAAAACAAATCGCTGTTAAAATCAATATGATAAATCCCGGAAATGGGTTTTACATAGTCTGTGAAAAAGCTAACCGCATTAGTTTTTGTCATTATCAACGGTTTCCAGTTAAACTGGCTAATGACCATTGACTGGTGTATTGATTTATGCAGGTACAGGGAATTGTTATGTAAGGTGTATAAAAAGTGAGAAAGATTAGCGTCTATTTTATCACAATCTTTTTCAACTCCATCAACTATCAGTTTAGGTGTGAGATAAAGGAATGTATCATCATTATGAAATTCGAATTTTAGTTGGATTTCTTTTCCGGAAATATTGATAGGAATCAAATCCGACTTTTTTAGTTTTGTAAATTCATCATAACCGGAAATTGTGTACAAATGTTTTTCACTTTTAAGCAGGGGTATAATACTTTTCAGAAAATTGAAAATATGTTTTTCTCTCTCGAAAAAGTCATCTTCGGGAATAAAATTCAGTTCGTCACTATTTTTGTAAAAGCTGATTTCTTCAATAATTTTCTTTTGTTTTTCCGTAATAACCGGGCGTTCATTTCGGGCGATATCATCTATCTTTTTTATATGAGATACCAGATTCCCCCCCGTTTTATTTTCCTTTCCGGCCAGAACAAGGATATCCAATTCACCGTTTACCGTTAATACATCGTCGGTATAAGAAACGATGGCAAATCCTATTGACCTTTTTTGATCTCTTCCTTTTTCGGGAAGAAGAGCTTCAATTTTTACAAGGTCATTTTCCAACTTTTCAAGAGAATCCTTTAAAATATTGTTTGTCTTAAAATATTTCTCGCTTACAGGTAAAAGATTACCGTATTCGGGTTTTAACGACCATAACATCCTGTAATTATCATATACAAGGTTAAAAAAACGATCGAATTTTTTACCTTTCAACCCGTAGGTTTCAAGTATGTTGTTCTTAGTTATTTTAAGATTTTCCGGGCTTATCAGGTCAAAAATATCGGGGTAAGGTGAGTTTGCGATATTCGATAAAACATAGGTTTGGTGAGAGCAAAGATTTTTAACCTTATTGCCGCAGTTGCAAGTAGTGGTTAATCCCTCCTTATCTACCTTGAATCGTATAAGAAAGTTATCGTAATAGGAATATACTTTAAAATGAATTATATTCTTGTCGAAAAGTTTAGTTATAACATCATAGTCAACATATTGTAATTTTTCTCCGACTTTTTCCAGCAAGTCGTGAGTAATTAATTTATAATCTTTTATTAAAAACGGTGAATCGGCATAACGCAAGACCGGTTTGGGTATTTTTTTCGGTTTGGGGGTGGAGGATTTTCCGCTGACATCATCAACATTATTTTTTGCAGTTTTCTCCGGTATTCCACCGTATTGCTGCTGTATATAACGCAGTGCCGCTACCTGATGTTTGCAAACCGGACCCCAGTCGTACGGGCAGTTGCAACTTGATTTTATTGATTTGTTGATATTATTAACAACCACAACATACAAAACCGTTCCCCGGATCTCAAAAAATGCCGTTCCGTTGGATTTATTTATTTCCGCACTTTCAATAGCACCGTTTTTCAATAAAGATTCGCCCCTTGCAATAATCTGAGAAGGTGCATGTATATCCAGATAATCCTCGATTTTTTCAACAATGGAGTATACCGTTTGCTTCATTATGAAATAATAATTTGGCGCAAAAGTAGAAAAAGAATAATAGAATACAATTCCTATCTTTGCAAAATCAATAAAACAAACGAATAAAATAATTATGTACAAATACACACCTCCCGATTATTACGGGATTGACGAATTGCTGAGTGATGAGCATAAAATTGTTCGCAGCTCGGTGCGCGATTGGGTTGACCGTTCGGTAATGCCCATGATAGAAAAGGCTGCTCAGGAACATCGCTTCCCTGTGAATTTAATAAAAGAGCTTGGCGATATCGGTGCTTTCGGACCCTTTATTCCCGTAGAGTACGGTGGTGCAGGCCTTGACCATATCTCTTACGGCTTGATAATGACCGAGTTGGAAAGGGGCGATTCGGGTATCAGGTCTGCGGCTTCGGTACAGACTTCTCTTGTGATGTATCCCATTTTCAGGTTCGGCTCGGAAGAACAACGGAAGAGATATCTTCCGAAATTGGCAACCGGAGAGATGATTGGCTGTTTCGGACTTACAGAGCCGAATCACGGCTCCGACCCGGGAAGTATGGAGACTAAGTTTACCGACGAAGGTAACTATTTTCTGCTCAACGGTGCCAAGATGTGGATTACCAACTCTCCCATTGCCGATATTGCGGTTGTTTGGGCAAAAGATGAGGAAGGAAAGGTGAGAGGACTCATTGTAGAAAAAGAAATGGAGGGTTTTTCAGCTCCCGAAACAACAGGTAAATGGTCGTTGCGGGCTTCCGTCACAGGCGAACTGGTTTTTGATAATGTTAAGGTTCCAAAAGAGAATATTCTGCCCGGTGTGAAAGGGCTGAAGGGGCCGCTAT
>Ga0256841_1001282_pt1 | contig 22345 bp, 22 predicted proteins | sample 356308metaG_FD_185971 | JGI IMG/M metagenome (GOLD analysis project Ga0256841, IMG submission 185971) | Hydrothermal vent microbial communities from Mid Atlantic Ridge, Atlantic Ocean - 356-308 | ecosystem: Environmental > Aquatic > Marine > Hydrothermal vents | place: Atlantic Ocean: Mid... | reverse complement strand
ATCGGCCCGGTGGGCTCACCGCCGGCGATGAACTCCTGGCGGTGATGCCTCCCGTCCCGGTCGATCTCGAGTACCAGTCGGGAGGACAGGGCGTTCACCACCGACACCCCCACACCGTGCAGACCACCGGAGACCTTGTACCCCCCTCCCCCGAACTTTCCCCCGGCGTGGAGGACCGTCAGAACCACCTCCGCCGCCGTCTTGTCGGGAAACTTCGGGTGACGCCCCACGGGAATCCCCCGTCCGTTGTCCGACACCCGACAGGCACCATCGGCGAGGATCCGCACATCGATGGAGTCGCAGTAGCCGGCCATGGCCTCGTCCACCGCGTTGTCCACGACCTCGTACACCATGTGGTGCAGTCCGGCCGGACCGGTGGAACCGATGTACATACCCGGCCTCTTGCGAACGGCCTCCAGCCCCTCGAGGACCTGGATGTTGCTCGCCTCGTACTGGGTACCGGTATCGGTCACTTGGGACAGCCTTTCGACGCGGACGGGAAGATCTGGATGGGTGGGTCCCCGCGGGCCGGTGGTGGCCCCTTCCCGTCTCACGTCGAGGAAGAGCGGTGAATGGGCTGACGGGGGAACTGCCCTCAGAATGCGAGTTCAGGCCTTCAGCCTATCAGTAGTAGGGGGGTACCCGGCACTGGACACTGGCCCTCAGAGTGCATCGTGGAAGCTCTCACCGGGATGGAGTCAACTCCGGGACCCCCGGCGACGCCCCTCGCGGTCACCCTCAACCCTGATCTCAACGGAGGACACCACGTCCGTTCCCAGGGCGGAGTTCAACTCCCGGGCGATTCTCTCCCTCAGGTACCGCAGTTGGGTGGCCCACCCCGGGTGGTCGACCACCACGGTGAGCACACCCCCGCTGAGACCACGCACCCGGGTGTGATCGGCCACCGCTCCCCCGACCACCTCGGCCCAGCAATCGATGATCCTCACCAGATCACCCCCGCGGCCCCCACCGAGATCGGCCACGACCGCCGACAGGGTCGACGCCAGGGGTTTCACGGCCCTCAGCTCACGGTGACGGTCAGGTGCGCTCAACTGAACACCTCCCCCCGGGAGCGGCGCTCCACGTCGAGCCCCCAACCACACCGCGCCGGTCAGGTGCGCTCAACTGAACACCTCCCCTTCGTCCGCCCGTTCCGTCGGCCGTGCTCCGGTGACGACTCCGGCCTCGACTTCGTAGAAGGCGGCCGGTTCGGTTCCCGGCGGAAGGGTACCCGTGGCACTGGTCAGGATGGTCTGGGCCGAGGTGAGGCAACCCATCAGCCTTCGGGCCCGTGAACCGTCCAACTCCGAGAGCACGTCGTCGAGCAGTACCACCGGGGTCGACCCCACCTCGGCGGCGATCAGGTCCCGGGTGGCCAGGCGCAGGGCCAGGACCAGGCAGCGCTGCTCACCCTGCGAACCATGGCTTCGGGCCGGGAGGCCGCCGAGGGTCACCACCAGCTCGTCACGGTGCGGACCTACCGTCGTGATCCGGCGACGCAGGTCCTCCTGGCGGGCCTCGGCCAGGGCCGCCCTCAGACCCTGCGCCTCCCAGTGGGACTCATAGGTCAGTTCCACTGGGGTGTCGGCCCGGGCCAGGACCTCGTAGTGAGCCCGGACATGGGGCAGAAGTCGCTCTGTCAGTTCCCGGCGGGCCGCCACCAGGGCCGTACCCACCTCGGCCAGCTTCTCATCCCACACGTCGAGTGTCCCCAGGGTCATGGAGTCGGGGCGACCGGCGGCCTGCCGAAGCAGGGTGTTCCTCTGTCTCAGAATCCTCTCCAGGTCGGCCCGCAGAGCGACGTTGCGGGGCCTCAACGTGACCAGCACGTCGTCGAGGAACCGTCTCCTCTCCCCCGGGCCCCCCTTGACCAGGACCAGATCGTCGGGGGAGAACACGACCACTCTCAACACACCGAGCAGGTCACGAGCCCGTCGGAGGGGTTGTCGGTCCACCTGAACCCGATTCCTTCCCCCCGCCAGGAGCTGGGCCTCTATCAACCGTGTCCGTTCGCCGATCCCCAACTCGGCCCTCAGCACGGCGGAGGGTTGCCCCTCCCGCACCATGACGTCGACTGCCGCCCCGCGAAAGGACCTCAGCCCGGCCAGGTAGCCGATCGCCTCGAGGATGTTGGTCTTGCCCTCACCGTTGGCTCCGGTGATCACGGTGAGTCCACGGGGAAAGCTCAGCTCGGTGGCGGCGTGGTTGCGAAAGTCCTCCATCCACAGGCGACTGAGGAGAACCTCCGATTCCAGGGCACCGATTCTTGGGGGCACCGGGGCTCAGGAGACCCTCACCGGCATGAGCAGGTAGAGGAACTCGGGACCGTCGAGGGACCGGATCACCGCCGGCTTGAGCGAATCCACCGTCTCGAGGCTGATCCGTTCCCCCTCCGCCGCCTCGGCCCCCTGAATGAGGTAATCGGGATTGAAGGCGACGGTGAGGTCCTCTCCGGTGTACTCGGCGTCGACCACCTCCCGGGCCTCACCCACATCCTGGGTGACGGCTTTCAGCTCGAGGCTCCCCGGACTCTGACTCAGTCGGATCGGTGCCGCCTCCCGGGCCATGAGCTTCACCCTCCTGGTGGCCTCGAGGAGATCCTCGCGGGAGACGGTCAGCCGATTGGGGTACTCACTCGGAATCAGCTGGCGGTAGTTGGGGAACTCCCCCTCGATGAGCCGGGTGGTCATCTCCACCGCCAGACCCTCGCTGGGGTCGATCTCGAAGGTGACGTCACGCTGGCCCAGTCGTACCGCCACGTCCTCGGCTCCACCGAGAACCCGTAGCAGCTCCCCGAGAGCCCGGGACGGGATCAGTACCTTCTGGCCCTCCTCGAGGACCGTGGCCCCGGGGATGTCCCTCACTGCCAATCGATAGGAATCGGTCGCCACCAGACGCAGACCCTCCTCGTGGGCCGTCAGCAGGACGCCGGTGAGTATGGGCCGTGAGTCGTCACTGCTCGCCGCCATGACCACCTGCCGGAGGCCGGCCGCCAGATCCTCGGCGGGTACGTGAACCTGCTCACCCGAGGGCTCGGTGAGGTGGGGATACTCCTCCACCGCCATGGTCCGCAGGGCGAATTCGGAGCGACCCGAGGAGATGGTGGCCTCATTGGAATCGACCGAAACCTCTATCGCCCCCGGGGAAAGGGACCGAACGATCTCCTGGGCCAGGCGCCCGGGTACGACGGTGGCCCCGGGTTCACCAACGGTCACCCCGACCTGGCTCCTGATGGTGAGATCCAGGTCACTGCCGGTGACCTGTAGGCGGTCCCCCTCGGCCTCGATCCTCAGTCCCGACAGGACGGGCAGAGTACCGCCGCGGCCGGCCACGGCCCTACCTGCCGCCCCGAGGGCCTCGAGGAGAACGTCTCGCTCACATCGGAACTTCACGACTCATCCTTTGCTGTCTGCTGTAACGGTGGGAAGATTGATATTCAGGTAGTGGTGTCAGTAGGTGCTGTGGATTGTGGGCAAGGGGCACAAATCCCTGCTCAGAGGCAGTTTTTGATGGCGTGGACTTACCCCCAGCCTTCCACAGGCAAACCGGATCGTGATGGACCGTGGGCCCGGGGTGTGGATGAGTGCTCCGTGTCCACCGGCCTTCCCCAACGATGGGCACCGGGTTGTCCCCAGGCATCGTGCCGGCTGGAACCCGGGAGGGGCGGGTGGTGGCGGGTCCGGCCACCGGGATCGCGGTGATCGTCGTGTTCATGGGGATTTGATCTCGTGGATGAGGGCGGTGACCTGCTCGTAGATCTCGCGTCTCTCGGCCATCTGCTTGGAGATCTTGTCCACGGCGTGGATGACGGTGGTGTGGTCCCGACCCCCGAATTGTCGGGCGATCGCCGGATAGCTCAGTTCGGTGAGCTCCCGTGAGACGTACATGGAGATCTGCCGGGCGGTGACCAGGGCTCGGTGGCGGCGACGGCCGGTGAGTTCATCGAGGGTGAAGTCGAACATCTCCGATGTGGCCTCGAGGATTCGGCCGATGGTTATGGGACGGGGTTCTCCGTCGGTGACGATGTCGGAGAGGACGGCGGTGGCGCTGTCGATGTTCAGGGCCTCGCCACTGAGGCTGGCGTAGGCGCCGACGCGGATGAGGGCCCCCTCGAGCTCGCGGATGTTGTTGGTGATGTTGGAGGCTATGAACTCCAGTACGTCGGGGGGAACCGGCAGATCCTCGGCCTCGGTCTTCTTGCGCAGGATCGCCAGGCGGGTCTCCAGATCGGGGGGTTGGATGTCGGTGGTGAGACCCCAGTCGAAGCGACTGCGCAGACGATCCTCCAGGGTGGCGATGGCCCGGGGGGGTCGATCCGAGGACAGAACGACCTGACGGCCGGCCCCGTGGAGGGAGTTGAAGGTGTGGAAGAACTCCTCCTGGAGGCCCTCTTTGCCCTCGATGAACTGGATGTCGTCGACCAGCAGGATGTCGATGTCGCGGTAGCGGCGCTTGAAGGCGGTCTGGCTGTTGTTGCGGATGGCCTCCACGAACTCGTTCAGGAAGGTTTCCGTGGAGACGTAGCGGGTGCGGTAGCCGGGGTAGTTGTCGAGTATGTAGTGGACGATGGCCTGCAGCAGATGGGTCTTTCCCAGGCCCGCCCCGCCGTGGATGAACAGGGGGTTGTAGCTGCGCCCGGGGCGCTCGGCCACGGCCAGGGCGGCGGCGTGGGCGAAGCGGTTGGAGGCACCGGTGACGAAGGCCTCGAAGGTGTAGCGGGGATTGATGGCGTCGCTGTACCCGTCGGAGGCGGCGGTGGTGGGTCCCCGGTCCGGATTCCGTGAGGGGCGGACCTCGTCGAGGGTGAGCTGGGCGGGAAGGGTCACCGGCTCGTCCGGTATCGGCGCCACCGGGGGTGTCACCAGGATGTGAAGGGTGCGCCCGGGGCCGATGGCCTCGGTGACCATGGCCATGAATCGGCCCTCGATCCTCTCCCGGATCAATTTGCTGGGTACCTCGATGGTGAGCTGCGACTCGTCCACCGAGATTGGTACGACGGCCTCGAAGGTGCTCCGCCAGACCGCGTCGGCGACCTGGGAGCGTAGGAATTCCGCGGCTCTGGACCATTCCTCTGCGGCGGGACCGGAGTGATCCTCTGTCTGCTGATGCAAGGTGATCTTCCCCTGAAAACAGTCTGCTCACGGAGTCCACATGTTGTGGATAAGCCTGTGGGAAGCGAGTGGTGGAGATACCCGGGACCGAGGTGATCACCGGCGGGGGCGGCCCGGCGGCCCGATTTCGGGGAAGGAGGAAACTACCACCTGGGTTGTGGATCTGACCAGTGGGGACGTCCTTGACGGGTGGGGGGATTGCCGAACCGGCCCGGCGGCTCTACCCTCTTTGCGGCAGTCCCCGTGCTGGTGCTCCGCGCTCCAGATCGCGAATTCGGGAAATCGCCCGGTCGCCCGACGGCCGATCCTTCATCGGCATCCCCCTCGGGGCCCTTTCTCACGGACGGAGTAGTTCCGTCCCGGAGGTCAACAGTGAAGCGCACCTATCAACCGAACACCCGCCGCCGGGCCCGCCGGCATGGTTTCCGTCATCGCATGTCCACCCGGGCGGGGAGGGCGATCATCAACGCCCGTAGACGGAAGGGACGCCAGCGGCTCAGCGCCTGATCGACAGTTGCCGCAGCGGAGCCGATTTCTCCCGCCTCTCGGGGGAGGGTCGTTCCCGCTCCTCACGGCATCTGTGGATCAGATTCGTGTCCGATCCCGAGGTCCATCCCCCCAGGGTGGCCTTCGCCATCGGGCGGCGCAATGGTCCCTCGGTCCGACGAAACCGGGTGCGGAGGCGCATTCGGGCCATCCTCGGGGAGATCGCCCCGGAAATGGCGCCGGGTCTCTACCTCATTGGCTGGAAGGGTCCGATCCGCGAGGTTGACTTCACCCAACTCAGGAACGAATTGGTCGATCTGATGAGCAGAAGCAGGGAAAGCAGTTGAGGCCCACGACGGGACCCCCATCGGTGGGGGCCCGGGCGGCACGGCGGGTGATCACCTGGTATCAGGCGTTCTCACGAGGGCGTCCCCCGGTGTGCCGGTTCGAACCGACCTGTTCCCACTACGCCGAGGAGGCCATCGAGACCCATGGTCTCATCCGGGGAGGGTGGTTGTCCGTGCGCCGGATCGTCCGTTGCAACCCGTGGGGAGGGTCGGGCTGGGACCCCGTTCCCGGACCCCAGGTTCACCAAACAGCGGAACCGATTCAGGAGAGAGTCAGTTAGGTGTCAGCGATAACCGATCCGATCTTCAATGTTCTGGCGGCCATTCTGGCGGCCTGCTACGCGATCACGCACAACTACGCGCTGGCCATCGCCCTGTTCACCCTGATCATCATGCTGGCCTCCACTCCCCTGACCCTCAAGAGCACCCGTTCCATGATGGCCATGCAGAGGGTCCAGCCGGAACTGAAGCGATTGCAGACCAAGTACAAGGGCGACCGGGAACGCCTCAATCAGGAGATGATGGCCCTCTACCAGAGGGAGGGAATCAACCCCCTCGGGGGCTGCCTGCCCCAACTCGTCCAGCTCCCGATCTTCTTCATCCTGTTCCGACTGCTGCGGGACCTGACCCGGATCCGGGACGGTGCGGTCAACTTCGACCCCAAGCACCTCGACCACGGCACCCGGTTGTACAAGGACCTCAGTTCGGGCCACGAGATGGTCTCCTTCGGGATCGACCTGGCCCGGCAGGCCAACAATGTGGTGCGCCAGAGTGTGGTCGAGGCCATCCCCTATCTCGTTCTGATCGCCATCACCGGGGTGACGGCCTGGTACCAGCAGAAGCAGATGCAGGCCCGTCAATCGGATTCCACGGCGCCCACCAACTCGCAGCAGCAGATGCTGATGAAGGTGATGCCCTACACCCTGCCGCTGTTCTCCTTCTTCATGCCCCTGGGCATGGTGATCTACTTCATCATCTCCAACATGTGGCGGGTGGGCCAGCAGGCCTACATCCACCGGTCGGGCCCTCCCGAGAGCCTGGTGAACGACAAGGGTGGCAAGGGCCCGGTGATCGACGTCGACGAGGTGGACGGGGGCAAGGAGGGCAAGAGGGCCAAGCCCACCCCGAAGGGTCGCAAGGGTGGCGACGATCCATCCAAGAGCCCAACTGCGGAGGGCGACGCGGACACCGGGGACACCGGCAAGGGTCGCTCAGCCCGCTCCGCCACCCCGGCCCGGAAGGCCACGGGACCACGGCGGCCCCGCCCCCCGCGTCGCAAGAGTCGACCCGTGAACCCGGGACGTCCGGCCCGGGGTGGCCGGTCATCCCGCAAGGAGGGTTCGGGAGAGGACAAGGGTGGTCGATCACGTCGCCGCCCCAAGTCCACACCCCGGGGAGGGACCGCCAAGCCCGGCGGCAAGCCCGCCCCCACGGGACGAACCGGTGGCGACACGCCGAAGAAGAAGCGCAAGCGGAAGAAGCGCTGAGATGCAGCGTTCCCCGAGGGAAAGGGTTCACATCTAGTGGAATGGGTCGAGATCACGGCCGCCACGGTCGCCCAGGCCAGGGAAAAGGCCCTCGATCGGCTGGGTGTGGATGCCAGTGACGCCGAAATCGAGGTACTGGCCGAGCCTCAGAAGAGACTCCTGGGACTGAGGCGCAGCTCCGCCCGGGTGAGGGCCCGGGTGAAGCCCCGCAAGCCCCGGCCGAAACGGGAGAGACCGGGCAGGGAGCGATCGGCCCGTTCCTCCCGCGCCAATGGCCGCCGGGCCCGCTCCGGAGGTAAGGGCGGAGCGACGAAGCGGACCTCTGACAGCGGATCGGAGTCAGGGTCGGGCCCGACCTCCACTCCCCCATCGACTCAGAAGACCACCCGCCGCACCCGTGGCGTCGGTACGTCGGCCAAGGCTGGTTCGGGTCGTTCCGGGAACGGTGCTGGTGGTTCGGGGAGCGGGTCGGCCAAGGCTGGTTCGGGTCGTACCCGTCGTCGCCGGCGTGGAGGTGCCTCGCGTTCGAAGGTCAAGCAGGCCGGCGCTCCCGACTCCCAAGCAGAAAGTAGGGTCGAGGAGTCCGCTTTGAAATCAGAAGTAGCGGGGACCCCGACCTCCCCTACTTCGACATTAGAAGTAACAACCAACAACGGCGTCCGTCGTCGAACCCGTAGATACTCTCCCCCGACCGGGGGGGACAAGGAGGCAGCAACCGTGACCGAGGAAATGACCTTGGAGGAGCAGGGCCAGGTGATCGTCGATTTTCTCGACGGCCTGGTCAAGGAGTACGAGGCATCGGGTCAGGCCCGGGTGGTGGAAATCGACGAGGACCGCATCGAGGTCGCGATCGATGGCTCGGACCTGGGATTCCTCATCGGACCCGGTGGCGACACCCTGATGGCCCTGCACGAGGTGACCAAGACAGTTCTGCAACGCAAGGCGGGTGCTGGTCCGCGAGCCCGCCTCCGTCTTGACGTGGCCGGATATCGTGAATTCCGTCGAGCGGAGCTGGCCAAGTTCGTGGAGGAGATGGCGGAGAAGGCGCGAGCAGGGGGCATCGAGGTGGCCCTGGAGCCCATGAGTGCCGCCGATCGCAAGGTGGTTCACGACACCGCCAACGAGATCGAAGGCGTGGACACCATCTCCGTGGGTGATGACCCCCGCCGTCGGGTGGTTCTGGTACCCACTGACGAGTAGACGAGTGGCAGAGACCAATTAGCGGATTCATGGTGGACGATGACGGCGGGATCCTCCGGCAACAGCTGGAGAGGTCCCGCCGTCTCGGCTTTTTGGGGCCCGGGGCGGTGGCCGAACACATCGAACAGGCCCGGGTACTGGCGAAGACGATTGAGTCATCGGCGATGGGAGCCCGGATCGGGGACGGCTCCCTACTCGACCTCGGTTCCGGTGGGGGTATACCGGGGTTGGTGCTCCTGGCTGAAATGTCGTGGTCGAGGGTCGTACTCCTCGATCGATCCGAGCGCCGATGTGAATTTCTGCGATCGGCGGTGACGGCCCTCCGGGTAGCGCGACCTGGGGGGACAGAGGGTGATTCGGAGAAGGCCGATGTTTCCGTGGTGTGTGGATCGGCTGAGTCGCTGGCCCACCAACCGGATCTTCGTGGGCAATTCGATTTGGTCGTGGCCCGGGGCTTCGGTCCCCCGGCCACCACGGCGGAGTGCGGGGTCGGCTTCCTCGGTCTCGGCGGTCACCTCCTGGTGACCGACCCCCCGGGAGGCCGAATTTGGGAGAGGCTCGGTCTGCTGAAGCTGGGTCTGGAGCTGGTGGAGCATTCAACGGGCCGGCCGGCGTGGACCCTGCTGGAGCGCACCGGGGAGTTGTCCGAGGACATCCCCAGACCGGAGGGACGCAGCCGGCGGCGGCCGTTGTTCTGATCGGCCACGGGAGAGGGTGAGTTCCCCGTACCCCCTGAGTCGTAAGGCCGGGACTCTTCGATGTGCTGTCCGCCCACACCGCCCCGGCTTCCCGTTCCACGTGGAACCGCAGGCCGGGACTCTTCGATGTGCTGTCCGCCCACACCGCCCCGGCTTCTCTGACCCCGTGGGACGGCACTCGCTCATCGCCGTCATGAGCTCACTTATTGGAGGACCGACGAGTCGGGGGTCACCGGATCCTCTACAACCAGGTGGTGTGGTGGATTGCCGGGCGTCAGAGCGCAGGCGTCGGAGAAACTGGCTATCGTCCGGCGCCGGGGATCTCTGGGTGGAGTGGTGTCCAAGTCGGAGGTCGTTGGATGGCCGCAAGGATGCGCCGGCCCAGTTCCACGTGAAACCGGGCCCAGCCCGACCCGGGAATAAACCCGCCGAGGGTCCTTGACTGTGGCCCTGCCCTTCGCCACCATCGTGACCATGAGGGCGGGCATGAGCGCGCTCGGCACGAAGCACGGGGAGCGGATGACCGCACGTATCATCGCCATCGCCAATCAGAAGGGGGGGGTCGGGAAGACCACCACGTCGGTCAATCTCTCGGCCGCCTTGGCCGAACTGGGCCATCGCACCCTGCTCGTAGATCTGGATCCTCAGGGCAATTCGACCACGGGGGTGGGAATCGACCCCAGGTCGTTGGAAACATCCATCTATGATGTCCTGGTTGGTGAGGCGAGCCTGGATGACTGTATTGAGGTGACCTCGGTACGGCACCTCTTCCTGGCCCCGGCATCCCTCGACCTGGCTGGGGCCGAGATTGAACTGGTACCGATGTTCTCCCGCGAGCTGAAGCTCAAACAGGCTGTGGATGAGATCGCAGATGACTTCGACTTCATCTTCATCGACTGCCCACCATCACTCGGGCTACTCACGGTCAACGCCATGGCCGCGGCGTCGGAGATCATCATTCCCATCCAGTGTGAGTACTACGCCCTGGAAGGGGTGGGGCAACTCCTGGGCAACATCAAGATGGTCCAGCAGAATCTGAATCCCACCCTGGAGATATCGGCCATAATTCTGGTCATGTACGACGCTCGTACGAAACTCTCCGACCAGGTTGCCACCGAGGTCCGGCGGCACTTCGGTGATCGTGTCTGCCGCACGGTGGTACCCAGGACGGTGAGGCTCTCCGAGGCACCCTCCTTCGGACAGCCGATCACCGTCTTCGACCCGATCAGTCGAGGGGCCATCGCCTATCGCGAGCTTGCCAAGGAGGTCAGTGATGCCCAGGCGTGAACCGCCCGAGCGGGTTTGGATTCAGAAGGAGATTGAGTACGGGCGGCCAGCACCTTGCTTTCCAGTACCTTGCTTCGGGGTCACCAGTGGGCCGGGTGCTCACTGATGGCCAGACCGGGCGGCCTCGGGCGGGGTCTTGAGGCTCTCATACCCACCGACAACGCAACTTCGTCGTCAGCGGTGTTCAGGGAAATTCCCCTTGATCACATCGTGGCCAATGAGTATCAGCCCCGGCATCACTTCGACGAAGAGGCACTACAGTCGCTAGCCGATTCTATTAGAGAATTGGGAGTACTGCAGCCGGTTCTGGTGAGGGAGACTGAGCCGGGCAGCTACGAACTGGTGGCGGGGGAGCGACGGTTCCGGGCCGCCCGTCGGGCCGGACTCCGGACCTTGCCGGCGGTGGTTCGCGATATCGATGACGTGGGTTCGCTGGCCCGGGCGGTGGTGGAGAACATTCATCGTGAGGACCTTCACCCCCTGGAGGAGGCGGCCGCCTACCGGCAGTTGATAGAGGACTTCGGATTGACCCATGACGATCTGGGGCGACGCCTCGGACGCTCCCGGGCCGCGATCTCCAACACCCTGAGACTCCTGCAGCTACCGCCCAAGGTTCAGAAATTGGTGGCCGGAGGAGAGTTGAGTGCCGGCCATGCCCGGGCTCTTCTGGGCCTGGCGGCCCGGGAGGACCAGGAGAGCCTGGCCGAGCGAGTCGTCTCGGAGGGGATGTCGGTACGGGCCGTCGAGGCCCTGGTTCGTGATGCGGCGGGTGGGTCCTCCGACACACCTGAGCCGACACCGGCCCAAGACGATTCCGGGGATTCGGTGGGTGGAGTCCGGCCCGCGGCCCTGTTGGAGTTGGAGGAGCTCCTGGCCGAGCGCCTGGCGACCACGGTGAGAGTTCAGATGGGAACCCGAAAAGGGCGAATCACCATTGACTTCGCCACTCTGGACGATCTGGAACGAATATTCCTCCTCATTCAGAGCGAATGAGAAATTTGCACTGGCACAAGGAGTCGGATAGTCGTCCCAAAGTGATGATGAGGCCGAAAATCATCACTCATGGGTACCTCTCGTGAGATTGATGGCGCTACGAGCAGGACAGTCTCATCGTCTACCTGAGCTTGAGATAACAGGTCCACCCGTTAACTCGAAGTAGAGTGTCCACAGGCTGTGGTCAAACCTGTGGGAAAGGCTGGAATCTGCCCCCCAGCCCCGTGGGGACCTGCCTGGACAGAGACGATTCGATCAATCGCCCCGGCTCTGTTCGGTCCAGCACCGTACCGAGGCGGCGATGGCGGAGGCCACCCGGGCGTTGGCCGGGACCAGTCGGTCCGCGCCGCCGAGGCGACACAGCACGGCCGGCATGCGAGTCTCCCGGAGGATGGCGATTCTCATACCGGTGGTGGTGACCGGCCCCAGAAGGGGAGAGATCCGCTCGGCGAGGAGAGCGGCGAGATGGCGGCCGCCCACCGAGACCGAGTTCCGGGAGCGGAAGTAGCAGATCTGGCGTTGATCGGGACGGGTCTGCAGGCCTATGAACAGCTGGGCCCCGAACTGGTTGGCCTGGGCGGCCTGTTTGGACCAGTTGGGATCGGCGGTGACGATCACGTGGGCACCGCTCTCGTTGAGTGTCCTGCGTACGGCGGCGGCGAGGGTGTTCATCCCACCGTTCTCCCCGATCACGATTCTCATGGCCCCGAGAGATCCCGAGGACAACAGGTACTGCTGCTCTTGGAGAACATGGACCACGCTCTCGGCCGGAAACCCCCTCCGGCCCAGTCGTTCCAGGGCCCGGAGGGTCTCGGGTCCGACCACCCCATCGGGCACCAGGCCGACGTTCCGCTGGAACTCCGCCGTGGCCCGGGCGGTCCTCTCGGCAAATATCCCGTTGGCCGGCCCGGCGGGGAATCCGAGGGCGGCCAGGTCCCGTTGGAGCTGGGCCACGTCCTCACCCCTCATGGGTGGGGACTGTGTGTAGAGGAGGCGGGAACCAGGCACGTAGGCCGCCTCGATCAGGGAGGCCCAGGTGTCGGGTCCGCAGATGCCGTCGGCGTCCAATCCGGAATCGGCCTGGAATCCACGGACGGCCGCCCGGGTCCGCTCCCCGAAATCACCGTCGACGGACCCCACGTCGTAGCCCAGATCAGTCAGTCGTCGTTGCAGGTCGACCACATGGTCGCCCGAGGATCCGATCCCGAATGCGCGGATCAGAGGAATTCGTCGAGCTCCTTGACCAGGGCACCCTTGGGCTTGGCGCCGACCAGACGTCGGGCCACCTCACCGTCCTTGAACACCAGCATGGTGGGGATGCTCATCACCTGGTACCGCTGGGCGAGGGCCGGGTTGGAATCGACGTCGACCTTGGCCACGACGATGTTGTCGTGCTCATCGGCGATCTCGGCCAGGATCGGAGCGATCATCTTGCACGGGCCGCACCACTCGGCCCAGAAGTCGACGATGACCGCCTTGTCCGAGGAACCGACTAGTTCGTCGAAGGTGTTTTCGGTGAGATGCTCGATCCCTGCAGACATGGACACTCCTGTTTGGCGGCTATTGATGGTACCCGAACCGCGACAACCGGCCGGGGTGGGGTCAAATTCCCGGTCAGCCCTCCTGGGCCTCGAGCCAACGTTCGGCGTCGATGGCGGCCATGCAGCCCGATCCGGCGGCGGTGATGGCCTGGCGGTACCAGTCGTCCTGGACGTCACCACACGCGAAAACCCCCTCGACGCTCGTTTTGGAGCGGTTGTCGAAGGTCATGAGATAGCCGTTGTCCAGTAGGTCGAGCTGGCCTTCGAACAATTCGGTGTTGGGTCGGTGACCGATGGCGACGAACAGTCCCGTCAGCGGCAGGATCCGTTTCTGGCCGGTGACCGTGTCGCGAACCTCGACCCCCTCCAGCTTGTCCGAACCGAGGAGATCGCTGACGGTGGCGTTCCAGAGGAACTCGATCTTGGGATTGTTGCGGGCCCGCTCCTGCATGATCTTGGAGGCCCTCAGTTCATCCCGTCGGTGGATCACGGTTACCTTCTCGGCGAACCGGGTCAGGAACAGGGCCTCCTCCATGGCTGAGTCCCCCCCGCCCACCACACCGATGTGCTGACCGCGGAAGAAGAATCCGTCACAGGTGGCGCAGGTGGACAGACCATGGCCGAGGAGACGGGCCTCGGCCTCCAGCCCGAGCATGAGGGAACGGGCGCCGGTGGACACGATCACCGACTTCGATCGGTACTCGTCGTCGCCCACCCAGGCTCCGAACGGTGGTTGGGAGAAATCCACCCGGGTGACCTTGTCGGTGATGAACTCGGCTCCGAAACGTTCGGCCTGGGCCCGGAAGTTCGCCATCAGCTCGGGACCCTGGATGCCCTCGGGAAACCCCGGAAAGTTCTCGACCTCGGTGGTGAGCATGAGCTGACCTCCGGGTTGGTCGGAGGTGGAACTGGGGGCCCCCTCGATCACCAGCGGGTTGAGCTGGGCCCGGGCGGCGTAGATGGCGGCGGTGAGCCCAGCGGGGCCCGAACCGATGATGATCACGTCTCGAACTTCGGTCATGGGGGCTTTGTCTCCTCTATCCGGGGACTTCGGTCAACAACCGGGGGAGGTGATTGCTTCCCGGTTCCGGATCGGCGGTGTCAGGGGGTCCTCTTGGACCAGAGAACCAGGCCGACGAGACCGAACACGGCCCCGAGGATCAGGTAGACACCCCAGACCTCGCCGGGCAGGTAGCCGTCCAGCAGGTGGATGAAGGCGATCAGGACCAGGAGCAGGGCGACGACCGCCGCCACCACCACGATGAGACCGTAGACGATGGCGCGTACGACCTTGAGCAGGGGACCGGTGGTGCGGTCGCGCACCTTGTCCACGAGCCCGACGAACTTGTCGGTCGCCTGAACCCCCCAATCGGTCTTGGTCTCGAGCTGATCGGTCATGCCCCGATGCTAACCAAATGGTGCCCACCGGTGGACCGTGGAACTCACATGGGGCCGCAAAGCTCGCGGTAGGGGTCGCGGAGGGCCGGTTGCGGCGTCGGCCTGGGGGCACTGACCACAATCAGGGCAGTGGCGTGGGTCCATCCAGCAGTAGACACCCGGCGGGTTCAAAGCGGATCCGGAAACGCTCCCCCGAAGAGGTGGTCACAGCCAGGCTCAGACCGGGTTCGGAGTTGTCGACGGGTTCGCTCGAGACCAAATCGTCGGGAATCAGACCGAGATCGGCGGCGCATCTCAGCAGGTCCGCGTCAACCGGCTGCGTTCCCCCGGCGGCGACCGCGGTGGGTGCCGGGGCCGCCGTCGACTCCGCCGCCAATTCCGCCGCGGGCGATGAGGCGGCCCCGGATTCCGTGAGGCCCGCCCGCCCCGCGCTGTCGTCCATGGCCTGGGGTGAGAGCTCCATGGCCCCCGCCGGAGGGGCCGAGTCGCCGTCGGTAGCCATTGCCGCGGTCGTGGCGACGGCGGCCGTCTCAGCGGAGTCACGGTCGGGGCCGCCGCCGTTCCTGACGACCAACCCGATGCCGAGCATCACCAGAACGATCGCCGCCGCGGCACTGGCGATGGCCCCTCGATGGAGCATCGGTCCCCGGGCGGGCCGCCGTCGGTTCCGGGAGGGGGAGGTTGTCATGGAGGTGACGGCCGCACCACCAGGTGTGACGGTGTGAGTCTCCTCCCGTCGATCGAATTCAGCCAGGGCCGCCTCGATCGCGACACGGGCCGGGGGAGGAGTCCCGATGGGCTCGGGACTGGCCCGCAGGGCCTCACGCACGATCCTGAATTCCTCCAGCCGGGCCCGGGCCCGGGGATCGGCCTCGACGGCGCGACGCTCGGCCTCGGTGGCCTCCCCGTCCACTATGGCGGAGAGCAGCTCGTCGTCGGGTCGCTCAGGCATGGTCATCAGTATTGACGTCGGGGGAACCACTCCTGGTTCCCAACAGTTCGGCGAGATGGCCGCGACCCCGGGCGATCCGGGATCTCACCGTGCCCGGGGGAATGCCCAGCGTCTCGGAGATCTCGGCGTAGTCCAGGTCGTAGACATCTCTCAGAATCACCGGAATCCGAAATTTCTCGTCCAATTCGGCCAGGGCGGTGGAGAGTCGATCCCCCTCGGCCAGGCGGTCCTCGAACACCGTGGGCGGTGGAGGGGGCTCGTGTTCCTGGAGATCAGTGGGTTCGGGTCGCCGCCGCCTGCGCCGCAGTTCGTCCAGGCAGGCGTTCGTGGCGACACGATAGGACCAGGTCCGAAAGCTCGCCCGGCCGTCGAAGCGGTCCAGGCCCCTCACGATGGCCAGGAGGGCCTCCTGTGTCGCGTCGGCGGCGTCGGCGTCGTTGCCGGTGATGCGCCGGCACACCGACCAGATGCGGTCGTGGTGTCGGCCGAGGAGGTCCTCCAGGGCCGATCGGTCACCCGCGGCGGCGAACCGAACCAGATCTTCGTCGGATCGCTCCACGTCGGGGAGAGTACCCGCTGGGCCCGGCTCCGCTCGGTTCAGCGGATCTCCACCGGATGCCCGCCGACCTCGATGTCGGTGATGATCACCCGGTACTCGGGTCCCTCCCCGAGATCCGTGATCCAAAGCAGGACGCTGCGGGCCGTTGGACCGTCGAGTTCGAGGGCGGTGACGGGGTCGACATCGGTGGCCGTGGCGACGGGCTCGCCCCAGTCGATCGTGTCGGCGGGGGAGGTGTCGGAGACGTAGAGCTCGAAACTCCAGCCACGCTTCGGGGAACGGACGGTGACCGTCCGGAGCGAGACCGGTTCACTCAGTTCCACGATCAGTCCCACCCCGTCCTTGAGACCGCCGAAATCGGAGCTGTTGTAGCGTTCCGTTCTCCAACCCCGGCCGGGATCACCGTCGTTGACGAGCGCCGTTCGTTCGGGGTGTTCACTCAGATCCCCGTACGGATCGAAATCGGTGATGCCGACTATCGCGACCCCGGGCACCGTGGTCGTGGGGCGGTCGGCGACCGCGGTGGGGAGGGGTTCGGTGGTTGTGGGTGCCGGGTTGGGCTCGAATCCGACGGCTTCCCGCGCATTGTCGATGATGGTTCTACCCACCTCGGTGGAACGAAGGAGCGCCGCCACTCCGATGAGGACCGCCGCCATAGCCACCACCACGGTCACCGGAAGGAGCCATGCCCGCTCCCGGGAGATGAAACCCCGCCGCGGCGATTCAATGGTTTCGGTGGGGGGCAGAGTCCGCAGCACCTCCCCGAAGGCGGCGGCGTCCCGCCAGCGTCGGTCGGGATCGGGTTCGAGCGCACCCTGGACGGCCGCCACGACCGCGGGGGGAAGATTCGGACTCAGCTCGATGCGACCGGCCTCGACCGATGGCGGTGTCCCCGCCATCAACTCGTGGGCCATCACCCCCATGGCGAAGACATCGGTTCTGGTATCGGCCTCCGGACCGGGTCCCGAGATCTCCGGAGGGGTGATCACCGCCGGGCCCACACCCCCGGTACCCAGATCGGTCACCACCCAGCGGCCGTCCTCGGTGCGGGCGACCCCGTCGAGGGTGGGATTGCGGTGGATCAGTCCCTCCGAGTGGGCGGCGGCCAGGGCCGACGCGACCTCCCCCATGACCGACAGTCCCTCGGAGGGGAGGAGAGGTCCTGACTCCCGTAGCACCCCGCGGAGCGTCTCGCCGAGGACCGGCTCGGTGATGACGGCCATGTCCCCGCCAGTTCCGACTCGGTCCAGCACCCGAACCAGACCCTCATGTTCCATCTTGGCCATGGCCAGTGATTCGGACTCGAATCGGGCCGCGAAATCCGCCCGGGAGGCGAACTCGGGTCTCAGCGTCCGAATGGTCACCGGACGGGTCAGCTTCAGATCCCGACCCCGCCAGAAGCGCACCACGGGGCCCTCGGCGATCAGCTCCTCCAGCAGGTAACGATCTCCGGGCACCCGGGGCGCCTCGGAATCGCTCACGGGGTCATTCCGATACCAGGAAGGTGATCCCCATCGTGCCCGGTCCGGCGTGGGCGCCGATCACCGCCCCGATCTCACCCACCACTATCTCGTCGTCGTAGACCTCGTTCAGGGTGGCGACGAACCGGTCCACGTCGGGACAATCGGCGTGCATGACCGCCAACGACTCCACGGGAGAGTGCTCGCGCACCTTTTCGGCGAGGAGCTTCAGGGCCCGGGCCCGGGTTCGCTGCTTTCCCGCCTCGACCACCGAGCCATCCTTGACCTCGATGATGGGCTTTATCGACAGCAGCGATCCGAGCATGGACCGGGCGGCTCCGATCCGCCCCCCCTTGCGCAGGTTCTCCAGGGTGTCCAGGGCGGCGAAGGCCCGGGTGCGGCGGGCATCGGATCGGGCCCGGTCGGCCACCTCCTCGGCCGTGGCACCGCCCTCCGCCAGTCGCGCCGCCCTCAGGACCAGGTTGCCCAGTCCCATGGTGACGGTCTTGGAGTCCACGACGTGAACGGCGATGTCGTCGGTGACGGACCGGGCGGCGGCCTCGGCGGCCTGAATGGTGGCCGAGAGGTCACCGGAGAGCATCACGGCCACCACCGAGTCGTAGCCGTCGGCGAGAGCATCCCTGTACACCTCCTCGAACGCACCGGGGGAGGGGGCGGAGGTCTCCGGAAGCACGTCGGCCGCTGCGCACCGTTTCCAGAACTCACTGGCATCGAGATCGACGCGGTCGACGAACTCCTCCTCCCCGAACCTCACGGTCAGGGGTACGACCGCGATGCGGTGGGACTCGACGAGTTCATCGGGCAGATCGCAGGAACTGTCGGTCACTATCTTGACGCCGGGCATCGGGTTCTCCCGTGGTGTGGTGGGCGCGGGTGTCAGTCCAAGTTATCCCGGTGGGCGGAGGGTCTCCTCATGGCGGTACGAAGCACCCTCTCGGCGGCGGGGACCCGGGCCCGGGCCGCCAGGAGCAGGTAGGCCAGGCCGGCCGGGCCGACCGCGGCGACCATGTCCACACCGGTCGGTAGGGATGAGGTGAGACGGCCGAGGACCACCAGCAGCACGGCGGCGGCAACCGAGGGTGGGACCAGGCGCCTCCAGTGGCGGTCGGTGAGTGATTGCAGGCCGAACCGTCGGAGGAGGCTGCGTCGGAGCAGTCCGAACTCCACCCACGCCCCCAGGGCCGATGCCAGGGCCAGGGCCACGGCACCCAATCGGAGGGGTAGATCCTGGTTCTCCCGGATGGACAGGGGCAGGGGGCGTAGTACCAGGTTGGTCATCTGACCGAATCCGGTGATCTGGTGGTTGTAAAGGAAGAACCGGTCGAACTGGAACATGATCAACAGGCCGACCGTCAGGGCGAAGGTGAATCGGACCACGGCGTAGCGGGCCGGGGTGACCGAGTCACCTATGCCGTAGAACACGTTCTGGAGGAAGCGGGAGGCCGACACCCCGATCAGGCCCAGGGCGTAGCTGCCCAGCACCAGGGAAATGAGCAGCACCTCATCACCGCTCAGGTCCGAGATCGGCAGCAGGTCGAACACCGTGCCGACCACCCGGGGACCGGCGAAGACGTAGGTGACGGCTATGAACGTCACGAAGAAGCCGATCTGCATGAGGCCCTCCCGGGTGCGGCGGGCCAGTTCCCCCACCTGACCGACCCCGGTGCGGGCGATCTCGGGGAGCTCAGCGGCGGCGACGCTCAGGGCGAAGAGGGCCACCGGGAGTAGGTACAGCACCTGTGCCGCCCCCAGTGCGGCCAGGGCGCTGATCGCCAGCAACGAGGCCAGCCCCAGATCGAGGAAGGCGGCGATCTGAACCGAACCCCTTCCCACCAACACCGGACCCAGGCGGCGGAGAAAGTCCCGGAACGCGGGATCGCCGAAGTCGGTCCTCACTCCGATGTGGGGATTGACCCGGAGCACGGCGGGGAGTTGAACCGCGAACTGCAGCAGACCCCCGGCGGTCACCGCCCAGGCCACGGCCACCGCCAGACCGGTCTTGGTGAACACCGCGGCGGTGACCGCTATCACCACCGATATCTGGAGGATGTTGGTGAGAACCGGCGCCACGTAGGACAGGAAGAAACGGCGGTGGCTGTTGAGCACGCCGAGGGACCACGCCGACAGGGCGAGCAACCCGATTCCGGGGGTCATTATCCGGACCAGGCGCACGGTGAGGACGTGAGCGTCGGGAGGCAACCGCCAGGCCACCGCACTGGTGATCGGATCGGCGAAGATCACCCCGAGGGTGACCAGGATCCCGGTGACGGCCACCAGGAAGGCGGCCACGGTGGAGGCGAGCACGCCCGCCCTTTCCCGGTCGTCGTCAACCAGCCCGGAGTAGACGGGAATGAAGGACGCCGACAGAACGCCCGAACCCAACATGTTCTGAAGCAGATTGGGTATCCGAAGGGCCGCCGTGTAGGCCGAGGCGGCCGTGCCCAGGCCCAGTGTTCCCCGGACCAGGGCCTCGCGGAACAGCCCCGACACCCGGCTGAGCAGGATCCCGGAGAAAACGGCACCAGAACCCCGGCCGACCTCGACGCCCCCGTCGGTCTCCCCGCCCGTTCCGGGGTCACGGCTGACGGTACTCATCGAGTTTTCCGCCGGAGTAGCTCACGACCCCACCAGAGGACCAGAACCGCTCCGGCTCCCACCGTCAGCAGGATGCCGACCCCCGAGGGCGTGTTGGCCCTGATGGTGAGAGACACCGAGCGCAGCTGGAGTCGACCATCGGGTGACAGGACCTGGATGTCCATGGGAAAGCTGCCGGCGGAGAGCACCTCCACGGAGAACTCCTGATTGGTTACCCCGGGCTCGAGGCGGATGGTGGTGCTCTCGCCGTCGTCGAGGTCCACGAATCGGACCTTGTCGGACAGGAATCGGACCTTGACCCTCATCGGATACGGGGCGGTGTTCTGGAAGCTGAGTGGTATGACCGCCTCGCGTGAGGTCAGGTTGATGGATCGAATCGGGGGGGCGACGATGGCCGAGGTCTCCCTCTTTATGGAGTCGATCGTGTCGGACCAGGTGATCTCACGTTGATCACCCGTCACCCCCGACGCCAGGCTGAGCAGCAGGCGGTCATGGAGATCGTCGTAGAGGAAAACCGTGTCCTCGTCCTTGATCATCGACCGGTAGCCCTCGAGGGTGTCGGCGGCCCTCCGGTAGAGATCCAGGTCCCCCTCCAGACGGTCGGGTTGGGTGTCGCGGACCAGGTTGCGGATCAGTGGTCTGCCTTCGGAGTCGACGGGTCCGGGCACGGTGAAGGCCACCGGAAGGGCGGCGACGTCGAACACCGGTGCGCTCTCGGCCAGTCCGGAGAAGAGCTGACCGGAGAAGACGGGGTCCACGGGTTCGGCCGTGCGGTACATGAGCGCGGCGGCGTGGGGCTCCCCGTCGAGGCCCAGGACGGCCAGCTGAGCCAGGACACGGTGGGCGGCCAGGACGGGATCCTCGAAGCCGCCGGCCACCGACATGTCCGGCCGTACGACCAGGGCGTCGAGGGTCCCCTCGGGGGTGTTCACCTCTATCGGGGTGGTCAGGGCCACGCCATTGTCCCCGCCGAGGAGAACCTGTCGCACCCCCCGCTGCCGCAGGACACCGGCCTCGCGGTCACTCAACCCGTCGGGGGCGGCCCACAGGGTGGTGGAGGGGTCGATGCCCACGCGATCACCGATGGTGCGTGTTCCCCAGGAGAACAGCTCCTCCCGTTCGGACTGGAGTCCGGCCAGTTCCAGGGCGAGTTCATCCACGGGTACGTAGGAGGTGGCCACCACGTTGGCCGATGCCAGACGTTCGGTCAGCCGCTCGATGGTGTCGGAGTCGGTGAGGCGGTCCAGGAGAATGGGACTGATACGTACGCTCACGGGGACGTCGGGATTGAGGATCAGGGTCTGGGCCCACACGGAGGTGGAGTCACCGGGTTGGAGGGCACCGGTGGCCGTCAGGGCGGGAAACACGTCGAAGTCCACGAACGGGGTGACCACGGTACGGCGGATCCGATCTACGGCGGGGTTCCCCAGCGTCACCAGATGGGTCACCAGCTCTCCCAGGGGTACTTCCTCGGCGTTGGTGAGGGTGACCACCACCGGGTACACGCCGGGATCGCCCAGTTCGAGCCGGGGGGTGGGAACCTGATCCGCTCCCTGATCGTCTCCGGGGAGGTCGGGGGCGGGGCCCAGTTCCAGGGTTATCGAGGTCCGGCCGTCGGCAGCGGGGGCCAACTCGGCCACGGTGAAACTCCAGTTGCCGAGTTCCTCTCCGTCGGGGTTGTCGACCCTGCGGTTGAAGTCCGACAACGAATCCACCCGGTCGCGGACGGAGATCACCACCTTGTCGGTGTCCTCGATCACCCCCGGTAACCGGACACCGAGGGTGAACTGGTCCCCGGCCACCACCGTCCTGTCGGTGAGGCGAAGCCCGCCGGCACCCGGACGGGGATCGCCTCCCGATTCCTGGGCCCCCAGCGAAGGGGCGCGTCCCCCGAGTGATGCCAGCATGGTGACGAGGACCAACACGGTGAGGGTCACGGTGGCCGCGGAGTGTCTCCCGAGGTAGAGGGGGGTGCTCACGACCCGGAAACCAGTTCACATTCCAGGACGACCAGCCCCTCGGGCTCGGGTCGGAAGCCCATGTCCAGATAGAGCTGGTAGGCGCGCTCGTTCTCATATTGAGTATTGACCAGGGCGCTCCGGGCTCCACGGCGTCTCATCCAGTGAAGACCATCGGTGACGAGTTGGCGGCCCAGGCCCCTTCCCTGGTGGGAGGGAGCCACGGCCAGACGTTGGAGATATCCGACCGCA
>Ga0256841_1001281_pt1 | contig 22356 bp, 16 predicted proteins | sample 356308metaG_FD_185971 | JGI IMG/M metagenome (GOLD analysis project Ga0256841, IMG submission 185971) | Hydrothermal vent microbial communities from Mid Atlantic Ridge, Atlantic Ocean - 356-308 | ecosystem: Environmental > Aquatic > Marine > Hydrothermal vents | place: Atlantic Ocean: Mid... | reverse complement strand
GTAAAAGTGTTTATCCTCAGCAACTTTATAGCTGGGAATCTCCCCTGCGATGATCTTGGAAAAAATAGAACCCATATCTTATTAGATTAATTCTATCGATATAATTTCAAAAGACATCTCTCCTGCCGGAGTTTGGACCTTCGCAATCTCCCCGACGGATTTCCCCATCAATCCTTGTCCGATAGGAGAGGAAGAGGAGATTTTCTTCGCTTTTAGGTCGGCCTCAGCTTCGGAGACAATCTGATACGTCAACTCCTTGCCTATCTTGATATTTTTTATGGTGACTGTACACAAAATATTGACTTTCGAGGTGTCCATCTGGGAGGTGTCTAAAATTCTGGCTGTGGCAAGTGCTTTCTCAAGTTCATTGATCTTAAGTTCTAGCATTCCTTGTGCATCTTTTGCTGCGTCATACTCAGCATTTTCAGAGAGGTCTCCCTTTTCTCTGGCTTCGGCTATTGCTTTCGCTGCTTGTTGACGACCATTCGTCTTGAGCTCTTCTAATTCATTCTTGAGTTTATCATAACCCGCTTGGGTCATGTATGAAATCTTTGACATAGTATAATGTTTAAAAATGGATTCTCATTGGACAATTAATGACTGTCCGGTAAATATATATTATTGCCTCATGTGGAACTTACCAAATAAAGGTGTTTTAAGGCATTATTAATAAAAATAAAAACGCTCTCAAGTCAAACCAACCGAACTTGAAAACGTCGAAACACTTCTTAATACGGGGCAAAGATACAAAAAATATTTTGGCTGTATTACATATTAGAATAACTTAGGTTCGTCCTTCTTGAAGAGGATTTATCTCGATGCATATAGCAACCCTGTAATGTCTCCATGTATCCCCTGTATAGGTAAAAATAAACCTGAGTAAGAGCCATTGCACGCTCCAATTTTTAATCGCGGACAATCAGAGAGGAGTGTAGTCGTTTATTTTTCATTCTAACGACAACATGATACATCCCGGCAGGCAAGGAGGAGATATCAAGGGGATATTCCCGTTGTCCTTTGCGTAGGGATAGCACTTTGAACAATGCAATATTCCCACCGGAATCAAGAATATGCAAAAGTGCAAAGGATCGGCCGGAATTTATAGAACTGCCAAAATGAAGTAAAGCTGTATTTTTCGCTGGATTGGGCGTAATGGAAAAACTAGCTAAAACATCGGGAGTAGGATGAATAGTTCCGGTAGCGAGACTGTCGTAAAGTCGATCCCAATAGTCACACTTTACACTTCGATACATAGATAGAGTAGAAGCAGGTGCGCTTAATTTGTAGCTGTTGTCCTCTTGCGGTTGGTATTGTGGCCACACTTCTGCCGGCGCATATTCAGGTATACCTTGGGAGGCAAAGGAAGTCCATTGGTACAACAAGAGATCGGCCATATAGCGATCCTCTTTATTGAGTTTTGGTTTGCCGTAATCCGAATCCTCTACGCTATTAAATACATAGAAGAGCTCGAGGCCATGAAAAGCACCTAGAACACCCCCCAACCCGGTAAGTTTGTGGTCAAATACATATCTTCGGACGGGTTGAGATTGAAGGGCAGAAATAGCTCGGGCACTCCTTCGGGCAGGAGCAGTAAAAAAAGCATCCGTTGTGGCATCGACCATTGCTTTGCGAGCTGAAAATGGGTTTTTCCCCGGTGGGTAGAGCCTCAGCCCTTCTTCGACCATTGAGGCCGGCGCGATGGCTTTAAAGAAGTTCTCCACTTCCTTGGGTTGAACCGATTGAGGAATAGCAATACCCATTTCATTGGAATTGGACCCGATAATCACGGGAATCTTACTCTGAATCCCTTTGGAATAGGGATAGACTGGATCTACCGGAAGAAACCATGAATCTGCAACCGGCCCGATAAATCCCCCTTTTCCGAGATTGGCAATGGGGCTATTTTCTAAGCTGATAAGCTCCTCAGGACTCAGTGCGCGAAGACAGTTTAATTGCTGTTCCAGGCTTCCGGATGAACATTGCAGTGAGTCGGCAAATGCCATTCCTGCCAACTTTGCTTTTTCATAGGGTTTGATGAAGGGGGTTCCACTTTCCATAATCGCTTTATGAAATAACCCTTTGGCTAGAGGGGAAAGCATTAAGGTGCCGATATTTACAGCACCTGCACTCTCACCAAAAATGGTAACATTATTTGCATCTCCACCAAATGCACCGATATTCTCCTTTATCCATTTCAAGGCTAGTATTTGATCGAGTAGCCCATAGTTGCCCGATACTCCTTCCGGACTAAGGGTTTCCAATGCCGGATGCACCAGATAACCTAATGCACCTAATCGATATTGGATGGTTACCAAGATCACATGGCCTCTCTCAGACAGGTGGATGCCATCGTAGAGATAGGCCCCTCCGGATTGCTCGGAGGCAGAACCTTGTTGATTTCCACCACCATGAATAAAGACCATGACCGGGAGGGGTTTGGTGCTATTTGTTGGACTCCAGATGTTGAGATAAAGGCAATCCTCCCTGCCCTCAATAGTGAATTCTCCGGGATTCCCCCCCTGTTTAAACACCTTCTGAGGACATTTGGCAGACCAATCCAAGGCGAGAATGGAGTCCATATGTTCTTTAGGTTGAGGGGAACTCCATCTCAGGTCTCCTACCGGTGGAGCCGCATAGGGAATCCCTAAGAAGACCCTGGTGTCATTTATTGATTTACCGACGATAACTTCGCCGGATGTCGTTACGATTTCCTGTGCTTGGGCGTCTAATATAGCTGTACTAAGAAGGAATACAAAGAAAAGGGAAAAGATAAATTTTCTCATGAGAATAATTTCTGATTGAATATTAGACCTTAAAGGTAGAAAAAAGTTTAATAGTTACCAGGGAAAGTGGTGTAGGTTAATTGTAAAGCATACGATAGTTCTCAATTATAAAAAATATGCGTTCTTTGTCATCGCATTTAGATTTCGAATAGAATGAAGGGACATCGTTGGGTTAGTTTGGTTTACCTTAGTTTTCTGCTTTTAGGTGGAATACTCATGCTGTGGGTAGATAAGAAGACATTGCATTTATATTTTAATCATTTTCATACTCCATTTTTCGATATTTTTTTTCGTTATGTGACCAAGTTGGCAGAGCCGCTCGTGATTGGTCTTCTGATTGTCGTTAGTGGATATGTTATGAAATGGCGGGCTGCCATTTTCATATTACTTGCCAACGCACTTAGTACTGTGGTGACCTATGTGTTGAAATATTATATTTTTGAGGATATAGATCGGCCCAAAACAGTTTTTAAAGGAATCGCAGAGTTGTACTTTATCCCCGGAGTGGATGTACACATATACAATAGCTTCCCATCCGGACATACTGCTGCAGCTTTTGCTACCTATGTGAGTTTGATGATGATTACAGACCGGTGTTATCTCAAGTGGCTTTGGTTCTTCATTGCCATCCTTGTAGCGCTTTCTCGGATATATCTTTCTCAGCATTTCTTTATAGATACCTATTTCGGCTCGCTTCTGGGGACCCTATGTGCGTTGTTTTTATACAGGGTATTCTATTCCAATTCTGTTAAAGGGGATTTTGCTTAAACAAATAGGGTTATTGGTAGCTTCTGACTTAAAACTTGTTAGGTTATGGATTGTTTAAGTGTAGGAACACCATAGTTCATATCAACAATCTGCCATTTAATATAACGAAGACCGGAAGATACACAGCATTTGTATAAATCGCGTTTGTAAGGGCGTGTTTTAAGAATACTTTTTCTTTAATTACCGACCTTCATTTTTATCCCCAATAAAATTTTCAAATCTTTTTTTAAACCGTATTTTGTACTATCGTTATCAATATAACTATATATCTATCTTTACATGTATCTTGCTGATTAACAGGATGTAATGGTCACTTAATTGAAGTATTTAACTTTTAGGTAGAACACTCTATAGGTCGCCTTAATATGCACATTATCCGACGGTTAAGAACTTATTGGCACATCTTTTGTTGTATTTATTGCGATATTAATTTTTTAATCCTAAATTATCACATTATGATGTATTTAAGAATTTTATTCCGCATCCCCCCCCCCCCACAGAACTAAGTTTCGAACATGCCCTTTAACAATCCTCCTTTTCCTAATTTTATTTGGAGGCACCCTATCCCTTCATGCCCAAAACCAAGGGGGCGATCTCAGTTGTGTTACCGATGTCACTTACAAGACGGAAGAGACACATATGACGCTTTTGCCGAGTGATGTGCAATTCGATGACATTCCGGCGTATGACATTCCGGAAATTAGATTTACTCAAAAAACCAAATCGCACCATGAATTTGTGGATGAAACGGGAGAAGTCAACCACGAAATCGTACTAACCGGTTCTGTCAATTGTCATGAAGATTGGGAGTCTCTTTCCAGTGTCTGGGTTACTGATGAATCCGGCATGAAATCTTATTACGTAAATAAGTCCACGGGCGCATTGACCTTAGCCAACTTCTTTCCGTATTATCCGGAAACCGAGGCTTCTTATCAATTTGTAAAGTCAAATGTCCAACAGTCAGGCATTCTCTATAGCCTCATGTTTCCACATGACATTGAGCTATCCCTGACTACTATGGGCATTGCTTACAATCAGATTCTCCCGGGGGTTTTTATGGTCTCCGATTCTAACCAATTCATGGTCATCGATCAGAATGTCCCCCCACAAATCTCTCACTACACTTACTCCGGTAATAGTAGACCAACTCCAGGCAACCCTCCTGACCCGAATGATCCTAATGTCGAGTCGTATCAGATTTCAAATTACAATATCGTACAATGCGATGAATTTTTACTCTCATCAATCATTAGTGTTAGTAAAGATACTCTTTCTAATGGGCTATGTTCTAAGGAAGTAGGAGCTTCTTCTTTTTCAGAATACAATTTTAATTGTTGTTCCGGTGGAAGGGGTGGAAATGGTGGTGGTGCAAATGGTAATTTTGTCTCTAGTACATTGAATAATATCGATAAAAATGGATCTTTGGCAGTTTATCCCAATCCACTCAATACCGAAAGACTCAATGTAATCCTACCTCCTTTTATGAAGGGGATGGACTTATTGGTCTCCTTGCATTCTTTAGATGGGCAAACCCTCAACACCTATGAAGTTAACAATGCTCCCGGTGAAATTTCTCTTGAAATTCGGGAAGTACTACTCGCTCAAGGAATGTATCTGCTCCAAGTCGTCGGAGAAGACCATGTCCTCACTAAAAAGTTCTTCTATATCAAATAACACCTATTTTTTAAATCTAAAATTTATCTATTATGAAATATTTATTAAAATATACTATATTTGTACTTGTGTCTTTACTCATTCAAAACATCATGTACAGTCAACAATGCGATTCTATTAACGCCACAATCGGTGATATGTTTAACAATGGGGAGTACACCCCTGCTTCGGGAAATAATATCACTTTTGCACCCACTGCTTCCCCTCCAGCTGAGGGGGACAAAGCTATTTACTGGATTCATGGCATGAATGGGAGTGATGCTTCATGGAGAAATCCTGCTATTTGGACGGACTTGCATTATCGCACAGTGTCCAGTAGACCCAATTACCTCCCCGATCAAGATTTTCCCTTTAACACTTGTGCCTTTAGATTAGGGACAAAAATCATCTTAGACTGGAATAGCACGACCAAATCAAAAACCGATCCCAACCAGATAAGTAATTCTTTTGCTATTGGCCATAGTTTAGGGGGAGTGACCATCCGAAAAGTCTCTGAACTGATGGATCCGGAACCCATTAATGGAATTGTCACTTTTAACAGTCCTCATGGGGGAACTGAATTGGCTAAATTCGTTAGGCCTGCATTCGCGGGAACACTCACCCCTGGACTTCTTGAAATGAATAATGTTTTAGGGAAGAATTCTGTTGATATAATGTCCGGTCCCATCCTTGAATATATTCTTCTTTTTAACACCGATTTATTGGACCTTTTGAAGGACGAAGAGCTGATTCGGTCCCGTCCTTTTTTTGGTTCAGGTTTTTCTTTTAAGGGCGCTGTATCTGGTATTGGAAAAATTCTAAAGGTGCCTTTTATAATTGCAAATTTAGTAAGTCTGTATCAATCAGGTAACCTGGGTGTTCTATTAGTCAGAAATTCCAGTAAAAGAGCGGTTGGAGCACTCACCCCCGGAAGCTCTACACTGAATATTGTTGAAAATATACCTTCGACGGCAAATGATGCCCATCGAGTGGCTATTTCTTCTGATATTACTACCGGATTTGAAAATACCCATTTCTCAGTTTATAGAATGGGATATTGCTCCTATAAAGGAACTGCCAATGTTCCTGTTTTTACTGCTAATTTAGTTGACAGGGATGCTATCGCCACTTACAATAGAGTGATGCGTCTATATGAAGACAAAGAAGCTCAGATGAAACAATGGTATTCCAAAAAACATCCCCTCACTCCGGATAATTGGTATTGGGGAGGCTTAGCTACTTGGGGGGAGATAAGACTTATGGGTGATCTATACCATGCAGGCTTCGAGGCATTTACTTCTTTTAATGATTACTATGAAGTTATTACCGGAGCCAGAACTTACCATGAGGTGGTTAGTAATTTAGGGGATTGCAAATGCGGAGACCGCGCCAATGAACAGAAGATTACTCACAATGTCTCAAAGGTCGATTGTGTAGGTGCTTCCCCTATCCCCGGCCAACACGAATGCCAATGGTATCCTTATAGGGTTTCTTACGGCTTGCAGTTAGAGCCTTATGACGGTCTCCTAACGGCACAATCTATGCAGAATTGGAATAACCATGACTTGACCGTCAAGCGGCATTACACGAACTCCAATCACGTCACTATAAAAAACGATCGGAATACTAGAACGGCGTTGACGGATTTATATCGTGGCAGATTTGGTGAATTTTTTAGGACATCTGAAAGATAAACTATGAGCTATTGAAAAAACGATTCAAATAGAACGGATTTATCCGTTCTGTTTGAATCAACTTAGTTATAAAATTAAAAATCAAAAAAAGTAATATCATGCAAACCCCTATATCCATTTTTATAACGATACTGTTTTCTCTATCACTGATGTACTGTGGAGATAAGAATGTCCCTACCCCCTGTCCCCCGAATTGTCCAGTGCAGGACACCATTCCTTACCCACTGGAGATGGTCTGGCAGTGCTTCCACACGCCGGATAGTGCACTGTTGCTTTCTTCGGGCTTCATTACCTCTTATCTTGACAAATATATAATCTACACCGCATATGAATTACCCTTAGACGGTTACAAGTTCATCTTCATCGTAGATCGCAATACCGGTAAAAGAGTCAAAACCTTTAGAGGAGGTAAAAATCTTATCTCTACACTTCATGTTGTAGATAGATTTTTGATTGCCCCCTCTTGGGATGGGGCGAATATCTATGACTTAGAGAAGTTAAAGCTGGTTAAGACCCTGAGGGGTTATTATCATTCTGATATTCTCACTCAATTTGGGGATGTGGTTTATTTAGTTAAGGACTATGGAGATGTTGCATATAGTGACTCTTCGAGTATTTTTAAGCTACACATTCCCTCCCTTAGGACAGAGAAGGTACTCACTATTACGAGGGAAGAGTATGGTGGATACGGATCCTTTAACAATATCTCCCACGATATTCGACCGAATGGAGATACGGTTTTTTATGGAGCAATGGCAACCGAACCGAAGAAGTTTTTTTGTTATAACCAGACCCGCAAATCCTTTGAATGGCAGACGGCTGCATCAGATCCCAATGATTTTTACTTTTGGCATCCCCTTTTCGATGAGGAGCAAGTCTATGTTACGAGTAGTTTCGGAGTGGAAGCGTACAATAAATTCACAGGTGAACTAAACTGGAGAAAGGAATTTCTAGGAGATGGAAGTAATGGAATTTTTCGCCCTATAGAGCCCTTACTCTTAGATGGAAGGCTCTATGTCAAGCAGGACAATGAGCCCTTGTACTGTTTTCGAGCGAAAGATGGACTCATCCTATGGAGAAACCTAAAAGCAGGCCTCGCCCCTTCCAACAAGATGTCCCATTACAAAGATATGCTCTACTATGTCTCTCGAGGAAGCGAGTTTACAGTTGTGGGGATGGAGCGAGGCAATATATTGTACAAGATCAGAGGTCCGAATGATGGATATCGAGAACTAGACAGAGAATTTGCACCAAAGACGATGGCATTATTGGCGTCGGTATCTCCGCTCATCGATAAAGAAAATAAACTTATGTATATTCAAGATGATAGACGCATGTATTGTTTTAAACTATGGGAGCCATAGCGGGTGGCCCCAAAAGAAACCCAAACTAAAGTGTGTTAGCCACAGAGCTTGGCTATAGAGGTAGTATCTCTATGGTCGGGCTCTTTGGGTTGAGGGGAGGGATGGAGGAAGAAGGCCTGAGTTCAAGCAGGTTGAATTCCGTGGTCTAATAGAAATTCAAACTCCCTATTCATGTTTATTGAAAAAATGTCATATTGCCTATATACTATATTTTTTTCTCGATATTTGAGACAGATTTTTGAAAAAGTCTCAAATATCGAGAAAAAACAAGTTAAAAAAGCAGTAACTTTGTCTTGCAATGTATAAGCAAAATTAAGAAGTCAGAGAAGCACCTTATTAACCAAATCTCTTATTAGAATAATCATAAATGGTTAAAAGGTATCCAATTATTTGGCATTTAAAAAGAGGGGATAGGAATACCGCACCGCATGTTTACCTTTCGGAAGGTAGGCTTATAAACAAGGGCAATTAATATTACAACAATAAAAATTATAATCATGCAAACCCCTATATCCATTTTTATAACGATACTGTTTTCTCTATCACTGATGTACTGTGGAGATAAGAATATCCCTACCCCCTGTCCCCCGAACTGTCCAGTGCAGGACACCATTCCTTACCCACTGGAGATGGTCTGGCAGTGCTTCCACACGCCGGATAGTGCACTGTTGCTTTCTTCGGGCTTCATTACCTCTTATCTTGACAAATATATAATCTACACCGCATATGAATTACCCTTAGACGGTTACAAGTTCATCTTCATCGTAGATCGCAATACCGGTAAAAGAGTCAAAACCTTTAGAGGAGGTAAAAATCTTATCTCTACACTTCATGTTGTAGATAGATTTTTGATTGCCCCCTCTTGGGATGGGGCGAATATCTATGACTTAGAGAAGTTAAAGCTGGTTAAGACCCTGAGGGGTTATTATCATTCTGATATTCTCACTCAATTTGGGGATGTGGTTTATTTAGTTAAGGACTATGGAGATGTTGCATATAGTGACTCTTCGAGTATTTTTAAGCTACACATTCCCTCCCTTAGGACAGAGAAGGTACTCACTATTACGAGGGAAGAGTATGGTGGATACGGATCCTTTAACAATATCTCCCACGATATTCGACCGAATGGAGATACGGTTTTTTATGGAGCAATGGCAACCGAACCGAAGAAGTTTTTTTGTTATAACCAGACCCGCAAATCCTTTGAATGGCAGACGGCTGCATCAGATCCCAATGATTTTTACTTTTGGCATCCCCTTTTCGATGAGGAGCAAGTCTATGTTACGAGTAGTTTCGGAGTGGAAGCGTACAATAAATTCACAGGTGAACTAAACTGGAGAAAGGAATTTCTAGGAGATGGAAGTAATGGAATTTTTCGCCCTATAGAGCCCTTACTCTTAGATGGAAGGCTCTATGTCAAGCAGGACAATGAGCCCTTGTACTGTTTTCGAGCGAAAGATGGACTCATCCTATGGAGAAACCTAAAAGCAGGCCTCGCCCCTTCCAACAAGATGTCCCATTACAAAGATATGCTCTACTATGTCTCTCGAGGAAGCGAGTTTACAGTTGTGGGGATGGAGCGAGGCAATATATTGTACAAGATCAGAGGTCCGAATGATGGATATCGAGAACTAGACAGAGAATTTGCACCAAAGACGATGGCATTATTGGCGTCGGTATCTCCGCTCATCGATAAAGAAAATAAACTTATGTATATTCAAGATGATAGACGCATGTATTGTTTTAAACTATGGGAGCCATAGCGGGTGGCCCCAAAAGAAACCCAAACTAAAGTGTGTTAGCCACAGAGCTTGGCTATAGAGGTAGTATCTCTATGGTCGGGCTCTTTGGGTTGAGGGGAGGCGTGCCGATGAGGGAAGAGGCGAAAACCCCGTTTAAACAGCGGAAGTCGAGCGATATTCACCCTGACAATACAATGGAAAACATTCGACACATCCAAAAGATTTCAATATAGAAAAATGTAGAGACGGGGTGCTGCCCGTCTCCTTGCAATTTGCGCGCCTCCATACATAATCGTCTGTCGTCCTGCAAATCGCGCGTCCCTATGCTATTTCCCCGTCTATTGGCACGTCCCTCTTTACAGATGCCGCTTGTCTCTCTGTAACTCTCCCCCTCACGTAGATATGTTTCAAATAAATTTGAAACGCCAATATCTCAATCAAAGTCTATGTTGTGTCTAAAGAATACGACAACCCCCTAGGAAGAAGTTCAGGTATCCAAAAATTGTTAGTCTATCGCTCCGTTTATCGCACGGTGGTCTCGGGCGAAGAGATCAAGGCCTCTTTCTCAGACGAGGCACGTTCTACCCGCCAATTTTCATATCCTTTTCTTTTGCATTTTACTTCCCAATCGAAGGAGAAGTTGCCTTTACCGCCCATCAGTTCTTTGATTTTAAAGCCATCAGCTGATTTTTCGACTACTGCCAATCCGTAGGTGTTCGTCCCATGTGATGTTACGGTAACCGTCATGGTAGAGGCATTGGCTACAGCTTTGAAGTGGTCGGAAAGAGGCACAAAGGCTTCGCCGTTTTTAAGCGTAGCCACTCCACGGTCGTAGGCTCCAGCCTCAGGTCCTTCCAGAGATACATAGTAGATATCCGTTCCGGGTTTGTCGGGATGTGGCATTACAAAGTTTTTGATATCAGCCATCAAAACCCCCTGGCCGGAGCTATTCACATACATTCTTGCTTTGATCGCGCTATTACTATTGGATACTCCTATAAATCCGTTGTTGGAGAAATTATTTAAATGGGACAGAATGATGTTGATAGATCGATTTTGACCATACATCTGCAAAAAAGCGCCATGACCGGAAGTAGAAGAACTCCAGAGTTTTAGGGCATTATCTTCATTTATTCTGAAGGATCCCGTAGATTTATTCGTCATAGACTGAAACCCCAAATAGATATTTGATCTCCCCGATATATCATAAAGCGAGATCTCTCCTGCTGAATTTACGGTCGTAGCACTTATGCCAAGCCAGTTTCCGCCATTCAAAAGTCCAAGTGCACCATATCCATTGCCCGAAAGCAATGCATAGGAACCTAGTCCGTCTTCTGAAAAGGTAAGCTTATCTTTATTAAGTGTTACAATTCGGTTGCCTTTTTTTATTGTCATTCCTCTAGGGTAAACGTACGTTTCATTGTCATAATCGGTGACCTTCAATTCGAACGGATGAAGGGTCGCTTGGGCATTATTAAATCCCGAAACGGTAGCGGCAAAGCCATTGGAGTCGAGCACGGTAGAGTGGTAAGTATCTATCCCGGCTCCATGTACTTCAACTTCACTTTTTTTCATAGAAGAATTAAATCCATACCCCCCAAATGTGAGTTTATTGTAAGACAAAACAGATCGGTCATATGCGCTTCTTCCCCGTTTAAACTCGAGAGAGTCACAGGTGTGGGACGATCGGCAACTGTCCCTTTCGAACCAGAGAATTTCCGGTGTGAGCAGCGTGGTCGCTTGACCTAATGGTTCGTGAAAGTCGATGCCTACATTCGACAAATGTAGGACATTTGTGCTGTCAGGATGTCCGATATAGGCATCATAACCGGGGGTGTAGATCCCAAGGGTAGCATGTTTTCTCCAGAGCGAATCTCCTCCCCCGGAAGTGGGTAGGGTTACAGTATTTCCTCCGGAGATGCTCAGTTGATTGCCGGTGAGAGAAAGGGTCTGGTCATCGGTTAAATCACCATTGACAGACAATGGATTGGCAGAAGTCCCATCTCCGTTAAGGGTACCATTGGACTGTACAGTCTGAGTTCCCCAGTTATCTCCTCCGGATGAAGTGGAGAGGGTGACACTATTTCCTTGTGACAAGCTCAATACTCCTGTACCAGCATCGTAACTTAAGGTCTGCAACTCATTCGTCGGGTCTGCATCTGCATCCTCTACTTTGTCATTCACGACTTCGTCCGCTTTAAGGGCATGGAAAGCGTAAGGGACACTTTGGAAAGACTGGGTGCCAAGGTTGAGATTCCCTTTGGCAGTTTCAATTTTTATCTCGATTTCTCCACCACCGGAAGCCCAATCTTTATCTTTTAAGTCGGGGGGGCCACCCGATGCTCCTATGACCACATTCACTACCCCAAATTCATTGGAAGTGGTGTTTATGGTCTCGTGATAGGCCGGCCCCGAATTCGTGCGAACGGTTACCTTTAAGGTGACCGCTTCACGCTTCAATAAGCTGCCGTCTGTGGCTCGAAGTACTGCCTGGTAATTAATTCCCTTGGGGGTCTGAGCATTTAAACTCGTCGTAAGGATGAGGATAAGAAATAGATATACATTTTTCATAATTCTAATATTGGAGTATTAACAGATTAAGAGATTTATATAGTAGGTTGAAGCGGTTACGTAGCTGCAGAAAATTTATAATAAATATATTTTTAATTTATTAGAAATTTTTAAAGATATGAAACGAACATGAATTTTATTAAACATAAATTTCACAAAGAAGTATGTTTAAAAAAATTCATGTGAGAGCGCAGCGGTTCCATATTTGCAGAAAATTTATAATACATTTAATTTTAATTTATTAGAAATTTTTAAAGATATGAAATGGTTGACCGTTAATGAATGATGATTTTCTTTTGTGTGCTCTCACCTCCTTTTTGTTCTAATATGAAAATATAACTGCCGGGTAGAAGAGACTCAATGGAGATGTATTCTGCATTCAATGCCCTTCCTTCCAAATGATAAACTCTTTTTCCACTCATATCCAAGATGGATAATTGCGCGACCGGGATTGGGGAGGTTATTTGTATCCATCGTTTCGCAGGATTGGGGAAAATCTCAATGCCTCCTGCCTCCTTGTTATTAACAATGGATGAAGTGAAGTCGAAAGCTTGTTGGAAACCGACCGTAAACCGGATACTGCTTCCTGTCGATCCACCAATGACGGGCTCACCTATGGTCGACTCGACCCCTAAAGCGCCTTTGTCTGAAGTGCCTAATGAACTGAAGACACTTCTTTCCATTTTGATTTGCGCGAATACACCAATGGATAGAATGAAAATGAATATAAAGGTGAGTTGAAATTTCATTGTATTAATTTTTATTAAAATCTATGAATGATCCAGATATTGTTTTCCGAATTTATTTGAGCATCCCTGTCTTGACTCCCGCTATTATTTCTATTGGTATTCCTCCCGAGACGGCCATAATATCAATTCTTGAAGTGCTCAAATATTAAGGACAAGATATATTGAAGACCATAGTCTACCCATCCAATCGCCAGAAGATTTTTATTGGGATGGTAACATTTTTTCTCACATACATGCCAAATTATCGCACTGATTTACCCCCTCAATATAATTCTAACAGGACACATTTCGACATCAATAGCAGCTATTTCTACTTGTCCATATCTCTACCTACGTCTCATCGTCCAAGTACTTTCTATTTTTTAAATACAACTCGGTACGAAGTCATTTGCACGATTTGGGGTGTAGTAAATCATTATTCCAAAGAACATGAGAACGAGGATCCAAATGTAAATTCTTTATATGGAATTTAATATTGAAACTGAGTATTCGGTTACTATGAGTTATTCTTCGGCTACTTGGATAAAGAATGGGATAAATATAAGCGTGTTTTTCACGAGTAGTAATAAACTGCAATATACAAAAATATTTCATACTAGCCCTTATCCGAATTAAAATTTTCAGAATTTAGCCTTTTTAATTTGATAAAACTCAAAACCTGCATTGGACCACTTTATTGAAGGGGCCAATTAATGTGGATTGTATTTATTAAAACTTTATTCTACCACTCCATCACCGGATGAGTATATAAGAGACGGTAACATATTTCCTCTCGCCAATACTACCAAAGTGCTCGCTTCATTGAACGCACATCTGTTATTCTACTGTGATATAATAGTCAAACCAGGTGAAATCCAAGGTGTTTATATCGGAACAATAATAAGGGTGGAGGTGCCTTTACCGGGCGCGGTTTTTATATTGAGCTCTGCTTTGAGGTAATGTACACGGGAGAGAATATTTTCTGCCCCCATGCCACGTTTAATTTTACTGCGATCATACCCACGACCGTCATCCTCTATGAGGACATGGAGTTCGCTTTGATCTTCGGTCAATTGGACGAGAATTTCCGTGGCTTCTGCGTGCTTGATACTGTTGTGTAGTAATTCTTGCACGATCCGGTAAATGTGAATCGCCTTTGAACTGGCAATGGGGGTCTCCATCCCAAAAGCTTGGAAAATAATATCTGCTTCTGTGACATCCTGATATTTCATAACCAAGTCATTAACGGCTTGTTCAAGTCCCAAATTGGCCAATGCTCCGGGCTGCAAATTGGATGAAATGGTTCGGACCTCTGAGCAAGCTAGGTCGAGCATTTGATTTATTTTGATGAATTCTTGTTGAGCCTCGGACTTTTCATTGACTTGGGGCAATGCATCGTAATGTAGTTTGATGGTAGACAACAATCCCCCCAGACTATCGTGCAGGTCCTTTGCAATCCGATTGCGTTCGAGCTCCTGTCCCTTGACCATGGATTCCATGGAGCTGATTTGCTTGGCATTTTCGAGTTCTATGAGCTGTTGACGGTTAATTTTTTCATTTTGCTCCAAGATGATTTGATTGGATCTCAATTTGTTTTGGTAAAATAAAACCAGGAAGAATACAGCTACAAACATGGCAGCTAAAGAGATAAGCAAAGCTTTTTGAGAGACGGCATTTAGGCGGCCTTGGATTTCTTGAACTTTTTGTTCACTTTCCAGAGATATGATTTCTTTTTGTTTTTGACGGGTCTCATATTTTACGATGAGCTTGTTAATAATGGCTTGCCGTTCTCGGTTGAGTAAACTATCGTTAAGTGTGGTGTATTGATGCAAAAACAGATTGGCACTGGGGTAGTTTTCGAGTTTTTCGAGGTCCTTGGCGAGTGCTTTGTAAATATTTCGTTTGAGGTAGGGATTATTTTGTACCTGCTCGATTTCCAATGCTTTTAGCAAAGCCTTAACTGCCTCATCTTGCTGACCGGTCAAATGATAGACTTTGGCAAGTTCATATAAACCAAGGGTGTAGAAGGACGATAGTCCTTTGGATTTGCTAATCGAAATGGCCTTTTCAAGGCTTTGTCGGGCCTTGTCGTATTCTTGTAATTGGTTGAGATATACCCCTTGATTAATCAGGGTATGCAGACGTAGCGGAACAGAATGGATGGAGGCATTGAGTTCGGCTACTTTCAAAATATTTTTTTTGGCGAGGTCGGTCGCTCCTTCAACTAAGTTAATGCGCGAAAGATAAGCTAGGGCAGTTGCGAGATGTAGGGTATCTTTTCTGTCGTTATAATATTTGACCGCATCTCTTAAATGATCTACAGACTCTCTATAATATCCCAAGTGAATATAAGCTCTGGCTAGTAATATTTTAGTTAAAAAATAGGTAGAAGTATCCCTTTCTTCATCGAGATAATTGAGGCTTCTTGTAAAGTATTCCACCGCAGCCAGATAGTCATTGTTTTTGGATTCTTTTCTGGCGTTCTTGAGTAGTAGGTGTAGCGTTTTCACACTGTCTAACTCCAGTGAAACACTATCTAGGTTTTCATACCATTCAATCGTCGGAAAACTCATAGAACTCGCCGAATCCCCTTGGACATCTTGACCAATACCGCGTACATTCATTGTCCAAATAAGAAGGATGAGAGGAAGGAGTCGGTATGAAATAGTAAAGTTTCTGTACATATGTAGCGACAGGATTGTTCTCTTTAAGATAGGGGAATTAATCCAGCAATTCTTTCTCCAAGGCGATTCGGACCAAGCCTGCCGTATTGCGCACATTGAGTTTCGACAGTAGACTTCGCCGGTGGCTTTCTACCGTCTTTGTGCCGATGATTAGTTGATCCGCGATCTCTTGATTGGTGTATTCTTTGACGATGAGTTCGAGCACTTCTTTTTCTCTTCTTGATAATTTGGGCAGCAGTAAGGAACCCAATTTTCTTCGGTTCTTTTTGTGAAGCATTCCATTCATTATCGTGTTCATGACCGCTTCACTAAAGTATTTTTCGCCTTCATATACGGTCTTTATCGCTCGAATGAGCTCTTTGTGGCCTGTGTTTTTTAGGATATAACCGAGTGCGCCAAACTTGGTTATTTCCTTTATGTAGCTGTGTTCGTTGTACATGGATAAAGCTAGAATTTTGACCTTGGGATGTTCCTTGGATATTCGCTTAGCTACATCGATTCCCGACATGCCCGGCAGATTGAGGTCTAAGAGAATAACGTCAATTTCCTTTTCATACAAAATTTTAAATACCGAAGTCCCATCAAAGCAGCTCGCTACTACTTGTATACCCTTAACCCCTGATAATATCGATGTGATACCATCAACAAACATTTCGTGATCATCTGCAATAAGTATTTTAATCATGGTGAATATCTTTTTTGGTGAGTGAATTACATCACATCTCCATCGTCGTCACCTGAGGAAATCCAAAATGGGATTTGGAAATACAAAGATACACAATTTATAGCAAATAACATAATTGAAACCCAAACCCTGCAGTAGCCCTTTAAGCGAGCCCCGTAAATATTACGGATACTGTAGAATGAAAACCATTGTTTACGAATTAAATCAGAGTATGGTTTTCTCTCGAATTCGTATTATGTTTTTCTATGTTTGAGTATCAAACTAAGGAATTCATAAAAAAATAACCAATAACCCAACCCCTTGAATAAAATTACTGTCTAAGGGGTAGTTGAGAGGTTTCTACAGATCGGGGTCAAAGATGGGCTTAGCTATTTATGGAAATCCTCTCATTAGGGGATATTTAATATTTTTTAGCATTTCAAATTACGGAGAATATTTATAATGAGGGGTTTAGATGCAGTACATAGATGGTGCATTATTGTCCTACTTGGGGGAGTAGCGACATTGGCATACGGACAGAAATCAGAGCTTTTTCTTAAAGAAAATACGCTGAAAAGATGGGGGCTAGAGGTATATCTTGGTGCAGAGTATGGTTTCGATGGGACGATATCAGGAGAAAAAGAATTCAGTTTTGTGGCTTTTGAGGAGTCGGAGGTAGATACCCTTTTATTGAGGAAAGCGTATGATGCAACAACCCAATTTGACTATACTATCTCTCATCAGATGGGATATGGCCTCGGTGTCGGGATGCGGTATTCCTTGAATGATAGGCTATATGCCAATATTGGGGCTGAACTATCCAGAAATCAAATGACATTAACAAGAACGGACCAAGTCTCTATTTCCTCCGTGGCAAGGAGGGTAGACACTGTTTCTAACACAGAGAGGAGCACGCTTTGTGACCCATTGTTGGATTATGTATCCTACCCGCGTAAGACGGATTTTGATGTTGTATATTTGTCTATTCCTATTCGGTTCTCCGGTGTTCTGATGCAGGAAAAGTGGACGTGGGGGGCTGGTCTAAGAGTTCAGTTCCCGGTTTTTGTTCGCAAGCAGATAGAGGTTAGACAATCAGTAAGGTCAGAGGTTGATAACGAGATAATCTGCGATTTCATAACAAGAAAAATCATGTTACCCAATTACGGAAGTATTCGGCGTGTGATTCTAAGCGGGACCTTGTCTTTGGATTATGCGGCATGGAGGCAATGGACATTAGGAGTCTATACAAATTACTATTTGGGGGATATATTTACACCCGAATTCTTTAAAGGCGGTATAGCCCAGCCTATTCCCTTTCGTTTCTTAGGGGTAAAAATGGGATATCGGATTGTAGGATAGAAAGCGTCCTTAGAGCCCTAATGCTTTTTTTCTCAGTCGCTTTAGAAAAGGAGAAGCAAAGATGAATTCGATGATTGTCGGGTCCTCACTGGTTAATATTTCGTCTTTATTGCCTTGCCAGGCGACACAACCGTCCTTGAGTAGGAGGATATTATCCCCGATTTCCATGACAGAATTCATATCATGCGTATTGATGACGGTAGTGATATCGTATTGTTGAGTGATGTCGAGGATCAGTTGATCGATGACGATGGCCGTTTTGGGGTCGAGACCACTATTGGGTTCGTCACAGAAGAGGTATTGTGGGTTCAGGACGATAGCACGTGCGATTCCAACTCTTTTTTGCATACCGCCACTCAATTCCGAAGGATACTTGTTCTCTACTCCTGTGAGTTCTACTTTTTTTAGCACTTCTTTTACCCTTTCTCTCTTTTCTGTATAAGACATTTCTGTGTACATATCCAGTGGAAATCGAATATTTTCTTCCACATTCCAAGAGTCAAAAAGGGCACCTCCCTGAAAGAGCATTCCGATCTTCATTCTCAGCTGGCGCGCTTCTTTTTTGGATAGTTGAAAGAACGATTGGTCATCATACCACACCTCGCCTTTATTGGGTTGGAACAAACCTACCAAGATCTTGAGCAGAACGGTCTTTCCTGCACCACTTCTTCCGATAATCAGATTGGTTTTACCTCTGTGGAAGGTACTGGTTATCCCCTTGAGTACAACTTTTTCCCCGAAGGATTTTTCGATATCTTTAATCTTGATCATAATCGAATTAAGTCATTACTAAGGCTATTATATAATCAGCTACCAGAATAGCTACATCACTTAATACCACTGCATTTGTGCTGGCTTTGCCCAGCTCAATGCTTCCGCTTTTAACAAAATATCCTTGATATGCCGAAATGGTCGTGAGTAGAAAGGCAAAGGTAAAAGCCTTGACCAACATAATGAAGACATTGTAGGGGATAAAAAAGGAATGGAGCCCCTGGATAAACTCGGAGACCGTAAATAAATTACCCCATACACTTGCAAAATACCCTCCTAAAATGCTAATCGCTGCTGCGAGAATTACCAATAGAGGAATCATAAATACAGCTGCTATTAATCTGGGCAACACGAGAAAAGCAGCGGTATTTACACCCATGACATCCATGGCATCAATAATCTCTTTTTGACGCATCCCTCCGATTTCCGCAGCTATATTGGAGCCTACCTTTCCGGCCAGAAGCATGCAGGTAAAGGTGGGTGCCAATTCGATAATGGTCATATCCCGAACAATGTACCCGATATAGTAATTGGGAACAAAAGTGCCTGAAATCTGATAGTAAAATTGTACCGTTGTTACAGCTCCAAAAAAGATGGATATAATAAAGACGACGGGTAGGGAGCCCACTCCCAAATCGTTCATCTGCCGGATGGTTTCTCTCCAGTAAACGTTAATTTTCTCGGGTTTGCTAAAGACTTGCCTCATCCATAGAACCCACTGGCCCAGTTGATAAAATAGTTTATATGCTATGGTGTTAATCATATCGAGCGCAAAAGTAAGTTTTTTTATGAGGACATTGGAAATTACACTGTAGAAAAACCAATGGATGATGGCATTCAGCGTCCATTAATCTCTTTTTACAATCAGAGCGTCTCTCTCCGGTCCGGTAGAGATGATACGGATGGGTACTCCTGTATTTTGCTCTATGGCATGGATGTAGTTTTGTGTTGCCGTAGGTAGATGGCTCCAATTTTTTACAGCGTTAAGGTCTGTTTTCCAGCCGGGATAATCTGTATAAATCGGGGTAATATCTTCGCCATCCAATCGATAGGGGAGTTGGGTGAGTGTTTCACCATTTGAAGTTTGGTAAGCGTGAGCCACTTTGATCGTGTCCAGTTGATTAAGAATATCGGTTTTGGTTAATACGATCTGAGTAACACCGCTGAGCATGATGGTATAGTTGAGCTGGAGATAATCCAGCCAGCCACATCTTCTCGGTCTTCCTGTTGTCGCACCAAATTCGTGTCCTTCGTTTTGTAGATATTCTCCCATTTCATCGTGTAGCTCGGTTGGGAATGGGCCTCCCCCTACACGTGTTGTGTACGCTTTTACTATGCCGATGACTTCTCCGATGGTGGAGGGGGATACACCGAGTCCTGTACAGACACCTGCAGTTACGGTATTAGAAGAGGTGACGAAGGGGTAGGTGCCATAATCTATATCTAGCATAGAGCCTTGTGCGCCTTCAGCCAAAATCCGTTTATTTGACCTTAGTGCCTCGTTGATATAATACTCACAAGATATTTGACGTAGTGTTCTCATCGCTTCAATAGCCTCCAACCAGTGGCCCTCTTCTTTCTCCATATCAAATTCAACATCCGGATACAAATGTAGGAGTTGAAGATGTTTACGCTTTAAATCCTCGTATCGCTGTATGAAATCATCCCTTAGGATATCGCCTACACGTAGCCCGTTTCTTCCGGTTTTATCCATATATGTGGGACCTATTCCCCGAAGGGTTGAACCAATTTTCTTCTTGCCTTTAGCCTGCTCAGATGCCGCATCCAACCACCGATGCGTAGGCAAGATTAGGTGCGCCTTTTGACCGATGAGTAATCGTTCCCGTACAGGGACCCCGATAGCCTCTAAGGCTGCAATCTCTTTAAGTAAGGTAATCGGATCAATAACTACTCCATTGCCAATGATATTCTCTACTCCATCCCGGAATATGCCGGAAGGAATGGTATGGAGTACAAAGGATTGTCCATCGATAACGATGGTGTGACCGGCATTCGGTCCTCCTTGGAATCGGGCGATGATATGGTAATCTGTTGATAGATAGTCTACAATCTTCCCTTTTCCTTCGTCTCCCCATTGGAGCCCGATAAGCACGTCTAATGCCATATAGAAGCTGTTGTGTGTACCTTTTGAATGGTACGGGTGATTAAAGGACAAAGATATATTAAAAACTTTTACAAGGTCTCTCATATGTTTAAAATTTTCGAATAAATAAAAATTAAATCCAAATCGTGCATCCAACTAATCTATTGAAGAGATCCTGTAGGTAGGATGCAGACAATGAATATTTTGAACCTTTCTTTGCCCCCACTTTTTGCCGGATTTCCTTATGGGAATGGATCATTTTTATCTCTTCGTAAAAGCCATACTCATACCTTCATTTAACTACAAGATTGTTACTCTAGTGCTGCACATTTTGACTTCTTAAGCAAGCACTTATCCTCTTCCAAAAAGTTCACGATACCTCTTCGAACAATAGTGTGCTATTTTTTATCATGCATCTTGTTCCAAATTCTATAATACTATATTATTTTTTAATGGAGGTATTACTTCCAATTGCATTTTTTGCTTGCTCAAGTTATAATCCTTATCCAATCATTTTATGCCCGATTCACATTGTGTAAACTGAGGTTAATCGGACCACTATACCTCTCTGTACTAATGGGATAGCCCATTCATGGAATGGGCGAATAAAGCTGTAATTGTGATGTCTAGTCCACCCCCTGTGCGCTCTTCTCTATCAAGCAGGAGTGTGAAATATATTTTTAATAAAATTCATGTTCGTTTCATATGTGCAGCATTCAATGTTGATGATTATGGCTTAGGGACAATATGATATTATAGGCAAGTCCCGTCGGGAGGATTATTGATAAGTCCCGTAGGGACGACAGATTATAGCCGGGCACGTAAGTGCCTGGTAAGAATAAGCAACACAAGCAAGTCCCGTCGGGACGACAGAAAATATCCACCAAAATAATATGAACACAAATGGACATATCTGTCGTACCTCTGGCACTCAAACCACTGCGCAAAGTTACAAGGGACTTAGGTCCCTTGCTAAAACATGTCGTCCCTCTGGGGCTTTTTCCACGGTATTTCAAAAATTTTGAAGGCAAAAGCGTCCCTTAGGGACAATATTATGATAGATTCATATATGATATTATAGGCAAGTCCCTTAGGGACGATTATTGATAAGTCCCGTAGGGACGGTAGATTATAGCCGGGCACGTAAGTGCCTGGTAAAGAAAAGAAACACAAGCAAGTCCCGTCGGGACGACAGAAAATGTCCACCAAAATAACATGATACAAATGGAAATACCTGTCGTACCTCCGGCACTCAAACCACTGCGCAAAGTTACAAGGGACTTACGTCCCTTGCTAGAACATGTCGCCCCTCTGTGGCTTTTTCCACGGTATTTCAAAAATTTTGAAGGCAAAAGCGTCCCTTAGGGACAATATTATGATAGATTCATATATGATATTATAGGCAAGTCCCTTAGGGACGATTATTGATAAGTCCCGTAGGGACGGTAGATTATAGCCGGGCACGTAAGTG
>Ga0256841_1001280_pt1 | contig 22371 bp, 21 predicted proteins | sample 356308metaG_FD_185971 | JGI IMG/M metagenome (GOLD analysis project Ga0256841, IMG submission 185971) | Hydrothermal vent microbial communities from Mid Atlantic Ridge, Atlantic Ocean - 356-308 | ecosystem: Environmental > Aquatic > Marine > Hydrothermal vents | place: Atlantic Ocean: Mid... | reverse complement strand
GAATGGGTGAATGGGTGAAGGAATGAATTTATAATGAAACAAAAAATGAAAAACAAAAAACCATAATAATGCTAGCGATATTAAAAAAAGAACTCAATGCATTTTTTGCCTCTCCCATAGGCTATTTGGTGATTGCCGTATTTTTGGTAACCAATGGTTTGTACTTATGGGTATTAAAAGGTGATTTTAATATTTTAAATGCCGGTTTCGCCGACCTTACCGGTTTTTTCTTTATAGCTCCATGGTTCTTTTTATTCTTAATCCCTGCAATTACCATGCGCAGTTTTTCTGATGAATTTAGGCTAGGTACTATAGAAATCCTAAAAACAAAACCGCTTACAGATTGGCAAATAGTACTCGGAAAATACGCAGGTGCTTTGTTGCTCATCATCATCGCTTTGATACCCACATTGATATATGTATACAGCATCCTACAATTGGGCAACCCCATCGGTAATTTAGATATGGGCAGCACCATCGGTTCTTATATGGGCTTGTTATTTTTGGCAAGTGCCTATACCGCGGTCGGCCTGTTTACCTCAACCCTTTCTGGCAATCAAATTGTAGCCTTTATCATTGGTGTAATCATCTCGTTTTTTTTATTTTACGGATTTGATGCCTTGGCAGATTTAGGCATTTCTGAAACCTTGCGGGCATTCGGCATGAACGAACACTTTAAGAGTATAAGCAGGGGCGTTATCGATACACGAGATGTTATTTATTTTGTGTCGATTACGATTTTCTTCTTATTTATAACCAACCTAAAATTGAACGTTGAATGAAGAGTACAAGTGCTAAAATAATTATTCTTATCATTAGTATTATTGCCGTAAACTTGATATCCTCAATGTTTTATAAACGTTTTGATTTGACAAAAGACAAGCGCTATACGCTTTCTGAAACTACGAAAAACCTCTTGGCAAACATTGACGGGCCTATCTATATCAACGTGTATTTAGAAGGCGATTTTCCATCAGAGTTTAAACGCTTGCAAGTAGAAACCAAACAATATTTAGAAGAGTTAAAAGCCCTCAATAAAAATATTAAATTCCAATTTATTGAACCCTTAAATCATGCTGAAGCATTGATAAAAAAAGGCTTGCAGCCCAGTAGGTTATCAGTACAAGAAGACGGCAAGGTATCAGAAGCCGTTATTTTTCCTTGGGCAACCGTTACTTATAATAATAAAACCGAAAATGTCTCTTTGCTAGCCGGCCAAACTTCAGCAACACAAGAAGTACAACTCCAAAATTCAATCCGCAACCTAGAATATGCTTTTGCCAACGCCATCCATAAAGTAAGTACCGAAAGAAAACAAAAAATTGCCATCCTTAGAGGAAATGGCGAGCTCGAAGATAAGTACTTAGTTGGTTTTTTAAGGCAATTAAGGCAATATTATAAATTGGCACCTTTCACTTTAGACTCTGTAAGTAAAAACCCGCAAAAAACATTGCAAGAGCTCACCGGTTACGACTTGGCAATTATTGCAAAGCCTACTGAAAAATTTACCGAAGAAGAAAAATTTACCTTAGACCAATACCTTATAAATGGCGGTAAAACACTTTGGTTGATAGACAACGTAAATGCCGAGTTAGACAGTTTGATGCAAACAGGGAAAACCTTAGCATTTAACAGAGATTTAAACCTCACTGACCTTTTGTTTAGCTACGGAATCAGAATTAATTACACACTATTAAAAGACATTCAATGCGCTACCATCAGCTTAGCCTCAGGCAATAGCGGCAACCAAACGCAATATCAAGATTTTCCTTGGTATTATTACCCATTAATTATCCCCACAAATGACCATCCCATTACAGCAAACCTAAACCGGGTAAGATTGCGGTTTGCCAGTACTATCGATACCTTAAAAAATAGTAAAATCAGTAAAACCGTTTTATTGCAAAGCTCACCATATTCTAAGCCTTTTGGCACTCCTCGGATTATCTCATTAGACGAAGTTGCCAAAAAACCTTCACAACAAGACTTTAATAAAGGCAACCAAACATTAGGTGTATTGTTAGAAGGCCAATTTACAGCTGCTTATGCCAATAGGGTAAAACCTTTTGAAACCAAATTATACAAAGATAAAAGCAAGCCCAATAAAATGGTAGTCATTGCAGATGGTGATGTTATTGCCAATGAACTGTTTCAAGGCGTTCCGCTAGATTTAGGCTTAGATAAATGGACAAAAATACATTACGACAATGCCCCGTTTTTAATGAATACCATCGACTATATGTTAGACGATATAGGCTTGTTAAAACTTCGCTCGAAGAATATCCAATTACAATTTTTAGACAAACAGAAAGCCTATAAAGAACGTACCTTTTGGCAATTGGTAAATGTAATTTCCCCTTTGGGATTACTGCTAATCTTTGGACTTTTATACACTTTTTTGAGAAAGCGGAAATTTAGTTAAAAATTAGTTAAAGAAAGGTTAACAGTACTCTTATTTAGTATCTTTGAAAATGAACTTATGTAAACTTTTTCAATAACAACTAAAAACAACTCTAAATTTATCTACTATGTACAAAAAACTAGCATTCGCACTTTTATGTTTTGCAACACTAACAATTAGTGCCCAAGTAAAAGCCCCGGCACCGAGCCCTACTTCTAAAACCGAATTAAAAGTCGGACTGACAGATGTTTCCTTAGAATATTCGCGGCCTTCTATGCGCGGAAGAAAAATTTTCGGAAACCTTGTCCCTTACGGTAAAGTGTGGAGAACCGGAGCCAATGCCAATACAAAAATTTCTTTTGGCGATGATGTAACCATCAATGGCGACAGTTTAAAAAAAGGAACCTACGCCATTTATACCATTCCGAATGAACAATCTTGGGAGGTCATCTTCTATAGCGATGCAAATAATTGGGGAACACCACAAAAATGGGACGACAGTAAAGTAGCTTTAAAAACAACAGCCAAAACTCTTACTTTTCCAGATATGAATATGGAGACATTCACTATTTTGATTGATAACTTAGCGGATGGAAAATCGGGCGATTTAAATTTTCTTTGGGATGATACCATTGTAACGGTAAAAATAGGAGTGCCTACTGATGTCATTGCACAAGCCAGTATCGATAAAATAATGGGCGGGCCTACTGCCAATGATTATTTTGCCGCTGCCAGCTACTACAGAAACACCGGCAAAGACCTCAAACAAGCTCTAACTTGGATTGACAAAGCGGTTCAATTGCGTAAAGATGCCTATTGGATGACCCGTGAAAAATCGCTAATACTAGCGGCATTAGGAAAGAAAAAAGAAGCCATTGAAGCCGCAAAAGTATCGTTAGAAAAAGCCAAAGAAAAAGGAAACAACGATTATGTAAAAATGAATACCGACGCTATTGCCGAATGGTCTAAATAAAAAATAAGAATAATCACAATACTGAGGTTGAGGAATATGCAAACAGCACTCTTCAACCTTATTTTTATGCTACACTTGTCAGGTATTACACAGCTATTCGACCAATATTTTCATAACCTAAACACCATAACTCCATGAAAATTTTTAAAATCCTATTTTTTTTTACGTTAATAACCCTTATCGGATGCAATACCAAAAGCCCAAGGCAACAAGCTAACGGAAAAATAGACGGAGTAGCCATAACCGTTGATTACGGAGCTCCTAGCGTAAAAGGAAGAACTATCTGGGGCGGATTAGAGCCGTATGATAAAGTATGGAGAGCCGGTGCCAATGAAAACACCACCGTATCCTTTGATAAAAATGTAATCATTAACGGCCAACCATTGCCCGCAGGCAAATATGGCTTTTTTATCATTCCGAAAGAACACGGCGATTGGATTGTTATCTTCAATAAGAAAAATGACGAATGGGGTGCTTTTTCCTATAAACAAGAAGAAGATGCTTTACGCGTAGCCCTCACTCCTCAATTTACTACTGATGTTCAAGAACAACTCAAATACTCAGTAGCTGATAACGCTATAGGTTTTGCTTGGGAAAAAGTTAGGTTGAACATTCCCGTTAAAAAACAATAAATTGAGTTTTCACTTATTCAAAACCATACATAAACATAACTTGCCATTCGGAGCATTATTGTTATTGATGCTTATAACAAGCTGTTATTCAGCAAAAAAACTACTCAACAAAAGTGAAACTCCGGTGGTAAACTTTTCAGCAGCGAAACTCAACGGCATTTATAAAAACCAAATTAAAGATTTTGATAATTTCGGACTCTGGCAGTTGTTCTACCGAAGTAAATCTTTTATAAATGATACCATTTCAACTGTTAATACCGCTGTTAAACTTAACATGCTTACTGCAAAGCAACTGGAAGTACAGTTACTTTCAAACGGAAAGATAATTCGTATGGCAATATTAAAAGGACACATAAAAAACGGCTATTTTTCTGTCAATAAAAAATTGGTTTACCTGCCCATACCGTTTCTCTACAAACATCAAGAGAGTAAAATTTTAGTAGGCAATGACAATTCGGGTAATTTGGTGGTAATCCATGCCTTTAAAGATGAAGATTGGCAGATTATCATGGCTGGCGGCGGCGGTGGCGGAATTTCAAACTATACCTTTGAACGTATCGGCAACTAGCGATTTTTGAATTCTGATGACAACAAATCAACTTAACGTAGTATTCGAAAAAGCTATCTATAAGTTGGAAACTTATTGGTTATTAAAAGATGACCTTTTTTTGAACGTCAAATCCATTTTATTACATTAACCGCTTAGATTGCCTGTATAAAATTGTATCGAGAATTTGGCCATTGCTTACTAAAAAGTTCTCGATATGCCGCTCCTTCGTCGCGGCACAGAAAAAATGTAGTAAAAACAAATATTAAACCTTTTCTTGCGTTAATAGTCTAAAGTAAAAACCCTAGTTTGTTGATTGCCGAAACCACACTAATAGCACAACTTAAAAATCCGCTTACCCAAGAGCAAGCATTCAGAACGCTACTATCACAGTACAAAGAGCGTTTGTATTGGCACATAAGAAAAATTGTAATTTCGCATGATGATGCTGATGACGTGTTACAAAATACTTTTATCAAAATTTATCGAAATATTGGTACCTTTAAAGCAGAAAGTAAATTGTATTCTTGGATGTATCGTATTGCTACCAACGAATCGATTACTTTTATCAACAAAAGAGCCAAGCAGCACCATATTGGTGTCAGTGAAATGCAAGAGCGGTTGGTAGAAAATTTAGAAGCCGATGTACATTTTGACGGCAATGAAATGCAACGGCAATTGCAAAAAGCGATTGCTACCCTACCGCAAAAACAACAATTGGTTTTTAATATGAAATACTTTGATGATATGAAATATAAAGACATCTCTGAAATATTAGATACATCGGTAGGAGCTTTAAAAGCATCCTACCACCACGCTGTTAAAAAAATTGAGAACTTTTTAACAGAATAATATTAAACCATTGGCTTTTTCTAAGGTCAAATAGGCAAATGAAAAAAAATAAATTACAACATATAAAATCACAAAAAGGCGGTTTTAAAACTCCCGAAGGATATTTTGATACTGTTGAAGATGCCGTATTTGCAAAAATTACGAGTGAAAAATTTGCCGAAAAAGAAGGTTTTTCGACACCAAGCTCTTATTTTGATGCTGTTGAAGATGCTATCCTTACAAAGATAAAAGGAGAAGAAAACCAACAATCAGGGCAAGCAGCTTTGCCGAATACAACACCCACCGGGTATACAATCCCCAAGAATTATTTAGAAACGGTAGAGGATATTATTGTAAGCAAACTCAATAATAAGAAAGCATCCGTTAAGGTGATTGATTTTAAAACTTTTATTTTAAAAAGGGTGATCCCGTTGGTTGCCGCCGCATCAGTATTATTATTTATTGGCTTGCACTACAACTCAAAAAATAAAATAAAAATAGAAGATGTTGCAGCCTCAGAAATAGAACAATGGATAGATGAAGGCCTCATCACCTTAGATACAGATGAAATTGCCGAAGCATATAGCGATGTAGAATTAGAAGATACAACTACTTTTGACGAAGAAGAATTGCTAGATTATTTAAATGGCACGGATGTTGAAAGTTTGCTTTTAGAAAATTAATCAAAATGAAAAAATTATTATTGAGCTTATCCTTATTATTATTTACAACAATAACCCTTGTTGCCCAAAATATTGATAGAGACAAAATTAAAGCTCTTAAGACAGCACATATTACCAACGCGCTAGACCTTACATCGAGCGAAGCCGAAAAGTTTTGGCCGGTATACAATGCTTATGAACAAAAGATATATCAAATAAAAACTGTAAAAATGAGGCAACTCTCTCGTAAATTACGATTGGCCGGTGGTATGAAAAATCTTTCAGAATCTGAAGCAACTACTATCTTACAAGAATTTCTCAATATAGATTTTAATGTGGCTAGTGAAAAAAAGAAACTCTTCAAAAGCCTTACGGGAATCATCTCTTCTAAAAAGATGATAAAATTACTGCGCGCCGAACAAAGTTTTAATAAAGAACTCTTAAAGAGGCTACAAGAAAAAAGATTGAAAAGAAAATAATACGCATATAAGAATATTATTTTTTCAACGTTATTACATTACACTAAAAAAGATTGAAATATGAAGAAAAGGATTATTGCTGCTATGGCATTTTTTGGAATTACTTTATTTAATACGGTAATAGCACAGGAAACTGTTAAAAACGAGAACCCTGTTAAAAAATTAGTTTCGACAAAAGGCACTATCAATAGCAGTCACAAAAAAGCCTTAAAAGTGAATTATAAAGGTGTAGAATACTATATTATTGATGGTATTTGGCATACAAAATTCAAAAACAAACTCATACTAAAACAACCTCCAAAAGGCGCAAGGCTCACATTTGTACCCGAAGGTGGCGAAATGGTAACAATGGGCGGTAAAAAGTATTATAAGTCTAACGGTATTTTTTACAAAAAAATCAAAGGCGGCTTTTATGAAGTAGCAAGGCCGTAAATGTGTAGTCTTTGGTGTTTTTAAATTGATTCAAAACCGGCTATATCTCAATTAAAAAAATAAAACACATCAACTGAGCCATAGGCATGTGCCGTATCTCTATTATTATCGACAGATTGTGTGAGGTACGATATGCTGTACCCTAAATTAAAATGTTTTGTGGTACATTTCAATCCAAATTGCAAACTCCCCGTCAGAGGTTCGGCATTAAATGTTACCGGGCTATTGTTATTAAAAAGGCTGCCTTCTAATGTTGCATTGCTGATTACATAGGTAAATTGAGGCTTTACATAAAAATAAGATTCTTTTATTCTTTTCTGCTGATGGCTGATATTACTATTGAACAAAACCGTATTTGATATAGAAGCTAGGTTTTTAAGGCCTATCCTACTTATAAACCCAATACTCAATTGGTTAAATATAGTCCCAAATTTTACTTCGCTAAAAATATTGAGATCAATAGTACCATGACCATAATACTGAAGGTTTTTAAGGTAAAAAGCATCAATATTTATTCCTATTTGGTCTCTTATCTGATATTCCCAGCCTGCTACGTTTTTAAAACTAAAAGTTCTATGCAGCCATTTTTGTACGTCATCGGCCTGCGAGCCGGGCCCTAATATCCCTAACTGGTAATTCAACCTTAAAAACTGTTGCTTTTTATAATAATTGGTCACTCCAAAATTAGCAAATAAATAACCCGCAAAAGGCCTGTCATGCTCAACTATATCAGGAACATTAGGTTTTGAAGGCGTAAACATAAACTGCCCTATTTGAAAATTATAAATTTTTTTTATCAATTTATCGGAAGTTTTATTCGATAAAAACTGATATGAAAAAATTAAGCCGTTGGTATAATACTGGTCTTTGGTTAATGAAATAAACGCGTCGTTATCTTCCACAAATCCGAATGATTTTGAATACTGTCCGTAAACCATACCACACAGTAAAATGGCAACGGTTACTAGTGTTAATTTCATCAATTGCTTTTTATTGAAAATATTATAGAACAGACAAAAAACACAGTAGAAACTTACAGTACTTAGTGTGTTGTTTGTAAAAAATTAGGGTATGGCTGTACAAAGCACCTGAGTATTTTTCTCAAACCCTCATACTTTTACAAAAAGTATTATACCTTTTATGTAAAAGCTACTTCCTTTTTATACTGTAACAAACGAAAAAGCCAATTGAAAATTTCAACCAGCTTTACTATTTTTTTTGATTTTAAGAATACATCTTTTCTCGCAGTTCCCTTATTTTTTTATTTTCCAGATATTCATCAAAGGTAGTATATCTGTCAATAACACCTTTGGGTGTTAGCTCAATTACCCTATTGGCAACGGTTTGTGCAAACTCATGGTCATGTGTTGAAAACAATACGGTACCCTTAAAATTTTTGAGTGAATTGTTAAAGGCCTGAATAGATTCTAAATCGAGGTGATTGGTAGGTTCGTCAATCAATAAAACATTCGCTCGTATCATCATCATTCGCGAAAGCATACACCGTACTTTTTCACCGCCCGATAATACATTGCATTGTTTTAGGGCCTCTTCGCCACTAAAGATCATCTTGCCTAAAAATCCCCTGATATAAACTTCTTCCCGCTCTTCTTCGGTAGTAGCCCATTGGCGTAACCAATCTACCAAAGACAACTCATTTTCAAAAAAATTAGAATTTTCAATAGGCAAATAGGCCTGTGTTGTAGTTACGCCCCAAGAAAACTTTCCGGCATCGGGTTGTTGATTTCCCATCACAATTTCATAAAATGCGGTAACTGCCCTAGAGTCTTTTGACAACACCACAACTTTATCCCCTTTGGTTAAGTTGATATGGATATCGTCAAACAACACCTCTCTGTCAATTGTTTTTTTCAAGCCTTCAACGTGTAAAATTTGATCTCCGGCTTCGCGTTCTTGTTCAAAAATAATAGCCGGGTAACGCCTGCTCGAAGGTTTTATATCTTCGATATTTAATTTTTCAATCATTTTTTTTCTACTGGTTGCCTGCTTAGATTTAGCAACATTGGCAGAAAAACGCCTGATAAACTCTTCTAATTCTTTTTTCTTTTCTTCAGACTTTTTATTTTGCTGTGCCCGCTGGCGCGCAGCTAACTGGCTTGATTCATACCAAAATGTATAGTTGCCCGAATAGTTGTTAATTTTGCCAAAATCAATATCCGAAATATGAGTACAAACGGCATCTAAAAAGTGCCTGTCATGCGAAACCACAATGACCGTATTTTCATAATTTGCCAAAAAATGCTCTAACCATCCAATAGTTTCAAAATCTAAATCATTGGTAGGCTCGTCCATAATCAATACATCAGGGTTACCAAATAAGGCTTGTGCCAACAATACCCTTACTTTTGCCTTTCCGTCTAAATCTTTCATCAACGTATAGTGCAACTCTTCTTTGATACCCAAATTTGACAACAATGCAGCAGCGTCACTTTCGGCATTCCACCCGTTCATTTCTTCAAATCGCACTTGTAACTCGCCTATTTTATCAGCATTTTCATCCGAATAGTTGGCGTACAGTTCATCAATTTCAGTTTTAACGGTATACAATTCTTTATTGCCTTTTAAGACAGTTTCCAATACCGGAAATTCATCGTAGGCAAAGTGGTCTTGGGTCAATACTGACATCCGTTTTCCTTTTTCTAATGAAACCGTACCCGATGTAGGCTCAAAATCTCCCGACAGTATTTTTAAAAAAGTTGATTTTCCGGCACCATTGGCACCTATAATACCATAACAATTACCTTGTGTAAATACGGTATTTACCTCATCAAATAAAATACGTTTGCCAAATTGGATCGATAAATTTGAAACTGTTAGCATTGAAGTGATTTTAAAATTCTGGCAAAAGTAGTAAAATACTGCTATATCTAAGCTATAACTACCTGTATATTTTAACAACTAATTAACTAAATTATGTATGTGAATGGCTAGTTTTGTATATAACTATATAATAGTATACACGTGTGTCAATAATTGCTAGCCATAGAGACTTTAAAAGATTTTTATTATTGCCTTTTTTTCTGTTGCTATTTGTAAACTGTGAAGAAGGCAACAAAAATAATGCTACGTATTTCGGGGGGCAAATAATCAATCCGAAATCAAATAAAATATATCTTTATAAAGGTGAAAAATTATTAGATTCTGCCCTTTTAGACGCCAAACATAAATTTTTAATTAAAATAGATACTTTACTGCTTGGCCTTTATATTTTCAAACATTATGATGAAATTCAATATATTTATTTAGAGCCTAAAGACAGTTTATTGATGCGGCTAAATACTTGGGCTTTTGACGAATCATTGGTCTTTAGCGGAAGAGGTGCAGAACGCAATAATTTGTTGATTAATTTATTTTTGGAAAACGAAAAAGAAGACAAGTCTTTCTTTGATTTTTATGCACTTAATGACAGCCTTTTTGAACTCAAAATCGATTCGGTATTACAACGAAAAAAATTACTGTATAACCAATTTAAGGAAGAAGTCCCCGAAACTTCGCCACTGTTTGACAAATTGGTGAATGCTGCTATTTATTTTCCATTATACAGAAAAAAAGAAGCCTATCCTTACCGCTATAAAAAAACATTAAAAACTGCCGATTACCCACATTTGAGTCCTACATTTTATAAATTTAGAAAAGACATAAACATCAATGATAAAGAATTGATAAATTTCTATCCTTATCAAGATTATGTAAAAACCTATCTCTATCACCTCGCTTTTGAAAAACAAATCCTCAATGACGACAACGGAAGTATTGATGTCAATTTTATGAAAGAGGCACTAGAAAATTTAGAGATTGACGATGTAAAAAATAATTTTTTACATCAAGGGATGTGGTTTGCTTTATTGGATGAAAATATTTCGAAAGAAGAAAAAGCCAAAGCGCAACGTTTATTTTTCGACCATTGTAGCGATGAAAAAAGTGTTGCCGACATCGCTAATTTGATCAAAGCCGCCGAAAGATCGCCCAAAGGAGAAAAACTACCTGATATTACCGTGTTTGGCTATGATGGAAACCCCCAACAGCTGAATGATATCATTCAACAAAAAAATGTGGTTATTTATACCTGGCCTACAAACTTGCGCCAAATAGAAAATATGGCAAAAAGGGTAAATTATTTAGAAAAAAAATATACTAATTATCTCTTTATCGGAATCAATTCAAAAAATGCCGAATACCAGTGGAAAAAACACATCCAATTAAAAAAATTAAACCCTAAGCATCAATACAGAACTACCGATATAGATTGGTTAGATGTCAGTTTTGCCAGAGCCATTCTCATTAATAAAAAAGGTGTAGTGCAAAATAATATGACCCATTTGTTAAACAGGCATTTTGAAAAGCAACTTAAACGCCTAAAAAATTAATATTCTTCAATTTATAGTTTTATTCCATAAAATAAGCCTATTTTTGCAAACTCATAAAACTAAAGGCTTATTTATCTGCTGTCGCGCATTTTATTTTGGAGCCTACGTTTGATAAATTTAAAATATGTCTTTATTTAGTGAGCTTGGCTTACGTCAAGCTGTTGTTAATGCATTAACCGATTTAGGTTATGAGCAACCAACACCTATCCAGGAACAAACCATTCCGCAAATTCTTACTTCGCAAAACGACCTAAAGGCGTTTGCACAAACCGGTACTGGTAAAACCGCTGCTTTTAGCTTGCCTATTATTGAACAAATTGATAGTGATAGCAAAGCTACACAAGCCATTATTCTTTCGCCAACGCGAGAATTGGCAATACAGATCGGAAAAAATATCAAAGAATTTTCTAAGTACCTCAATAACATTAATGTAATTACGGTTTATGGGGGGGCAAATATTGAAGAGCAAATAAGAGGCCTCAAAAAAGGAGCCCAAATTGTGGTAGGCACTCCCGGCAGAACGGTAGACCTCATCAAACGCAAACATCTCAAACTTCAACATATCAAATGGTTGGTATTAGACGAAGCTGACGAAATGCTCAATATGGGTTTCAAAGAAGATTTAGATAAGATATTAGAAGTAACACCTCAAGAAAAACAAACATTATTATTTTCGGCAACCTTCCCCAAAGAAGTTGATGCTATTGCCAAAAACTATATGTACGATCCGGTAGAGATTAGTGCCGGAAAACGAAATATCGGTGCCGATAGCGTTACACACGAATACTATTTAGTGTCAGAAAGAAATCGCTACCCGGCATTGAAAAGGTTAGCCGATGTAAATCCTGATATCTATGGCATTGTGTTTTGCCGAACCCGACGTGAAACCAAAGACATTGCCGCAAAATTAATTGCCGATGGTTATAATGCCGATTCTTTGCACGGCGATTTATCTCAGGCACAACGGGATATTGTGATGGAAAAGTTCAGGGCAAAACATTTACAAATTTTAGTAGCTACTGACGTGGCTGCCAGAGGTTTGGATGTAAACGACCTAACCCATATCATCAATTATAAATTACCTGACCAAACAGAAAATTACACCCATAGAAGCGGCAGAACCGGTAGGGCCGGAAAAGAAGGTATTTCAATTGCTATCATTACCAATAAAGAAAAAGGGAAATTGCGCCCCATAGAAAAGAAAATTAGTAAATCATTTACACACAAACAAGTTCCTAATGGCAGGGAAATCTGTGAAAAACAGCTATTCAAACTTATTGAAAAAATAAAAGACGTTGAAGTAAATGACGAACAAATCAATCCGTATTTAGAAAATATATATGCGCAGTTAAAAGATATTGATCATGATGAGCTCATCAAACGCTTTGTTTCAATTGAATTCAACCAGTTTTTATCGTATTATGAAGATGCTGAAGATTTAAACGGCGATGATTCAAAAGAACGCAGACGAAGCAGTGACGAAAATTTTACACGTTTTTATATTAATTTAGGTAAAATGGATCGGTTGAATCCGGCCAAATTAATGGGTATCATCAATGAAAACTTACAAAAGAATGATGTTGAAATCGGGCAAATAGAAATTTTAAAGAGTTTTTCTTTTTTCGAAATAGACAAAGCCTATGCCGATGAGACACTCAAAGCATTTAAAAATGCCTATTATAACGGCCGGGCTATTATCGTAGAGATTACAACCAAACCCAAACGGAGAGATAGAAACCGCTCTAGAAGGAAGTTTAGTAGTGACAGGCGCTCCGGTGGTGGGTTCAACAACCGTAAGAAATCATCAGGAGGATATGGCAGTTCAAAAAAAGGAAATAGGTATAGTAGCTCAAAACCTACAAGCCGGAGAAGTAGAAGGTAAGGCTACAAAACCCGCCGAACAATTTCATCGGCAATGGCCAAACATGCCGTAGCTGCCGGTGAAGGTGCGTTCAACACATGAATGGTACCTTGATGTGCTACAATTTTAAAATCATCTACCAAAGTGCCATTGGTATCTATTGCCTGAGCCCGTACGCCTGCTCTTGCCCGTTTTACCTCATCAACGGTAATACTCGGCATCATTTTTTGTAATTCTTTTACAAAAAGGCGTTTTGAAAATGCCCGTTTGTATTCGTCAATACCTTTTCGCCAATGCCTGCCAAATAACTTCCAAGTACCTTTAAAACTAAATGCCTGTAGGGTATCTCTCAGGTTAAAACTTGTTGTGGCATACCCTTCACGTTTAAAAGAAAAAACAGCATTCGGCCCACATTCTATGTTTCCATTAACCATTCGGGTAAAATGAACACCTAAAAAAGGAAAATTAACATCCGGAACCGGATAGACCAAATTGTTAATTTTATGTGTTGCCTGAGTTTTTAGCTCATAATAATCTCCCCGAAAACCAACTATTTGCATATCGAGCTTAATATCATCTTTAGTGGCATTTCTATCTGACTGCAAGCCGGTACAAAAAATAATCTTTGCTGCACTAAATGTACCGTTTGAAGTGACAACCTTTTTATTGGCGGTATCATCACCAACGATTCGTATTACTTTACAAGAGGTAATCAACCCACTATTGGCATTCTCCTTATAAATTAATTCGGCAAATTTATTGATAACTTGTACATAGTCAATAATTCCGGCAGTAGGTACCCAAATGGCTTTTATTCCTTCGATAAACGGTTCTTTTTTTCTAATTTCTTCAGTATCTAAGTAGCAAATACCTTCCGTTTTATTTTCCAATCCGCGTTGGTAAATACCTTCTAGTATAGATAATTCTTCATTGGTAGTAGCCACGATAATTTTTCCACAAATATCAAAATCAATATTATTCTGTTTGGCAAATGTCACCAACTGTTCTCTTCCGTTTTTACAATTTTTGGCTTTATAAGAATTGGGTGTATAGTAAATTCCCGAATGGATAACCCCTGAATTTCTTCCGGTTTGATGTTTGCCAATATCATTTTCTTTTTCTAATACTGCAATAGATTTATGCGGAAATTTTAATTGCAATTTATAGGCCGTCGCCAATCCTACAATGCCTCCGCCAACAATAACAACATCATATTTTTTACTTGACATATTTTGTTTTCTTCATAGTACTTAATATTATAAATGATGCTAAAAAGAAAAATGCCAATAGCAACACACTCCATTGCATAGAATCGGTAATGGCATATAAAAATCCGTAAACCAAGGTGCCAAATACAATAGCTATTTTTTCGGTAACATCATAAAAACTAAAATAAGTAGCATGGTCTTCTGTTTCGGGTAATAACTTAGAATAGGTAGAACGCGTCAATGATTGAATAGAACCTAATACTAAGCCTAGCAAACCGCCCAATCCATAAAAAAACAAATCAACATGAGGCATTTCTTTTTCTAAAAAGAAGGCTACAAAACAGACCAACATCCATAATATAATGGTTATTTTTAAGGCTTTGATATTTCCTACCCGTTTTGAAATTCCCGAGAACATTGCTGCTCCGGCAATGGCCACCAACTGTATTACTAAAATGGTTATAATTAAATTTGTACTTGATAAGCCTAATTCAACAGAACCAAAAATAGCCGCCATTAAAATAATAGTTTGCACCCCTATACTTAGCAAAAAAAATGAAATTAAAAAAGTGCGCAATTGCGGATAATTTACCAAGTCTTTGGCTACAATTTTCAATTCCCGCAATCCTTTCCAGATATAATCGTCTTCTGGTTTTTTATGAAAGACATTATTGGGCAATCGCTTAAAGGTAATTTGTGCAAAACCTATCCACCAAAGGCCAATCATCACAAATGAAATTCGCGATGCCATTCCTGAAGTAATTCCTAACAGTTCAGGATACATTATCATTATCAAATTGATAATCAATAAAATTACAGAACCCGTATATCCATAAATAAAACCTCTAGCGCTTACTGCATCTTGTTGTTCAGGGTGTGCAACTTCAGGTAAATAAGCGTTGTAAAATACCAAACTTCCCCAAAAACCAATACTTGCAAAAATGGTTAAGAGTATACCAATCCACGTAGTTTGATACGAATCAAAAAAGTATAAGCCCATTACCGATAAAGAGCCAATCAAACAGAAAGCTTTCAAAAATTTTAGTTTGTTACCCGTATAATCTGCAATACCCGAAAGTATAGGAGAGATTATAGCTACTATTAAAAAAGAAAATGACAAGGCATAGCTGTACAATGCCCCCGGGTGTTCCCATTGAGTACCTAAAAAAGTAACGATTTTATCTTTGGTAACTCCTTCGTAATACAAAGGAAAAATGGCTGTAGAAATGGCCAGTGAATATACAGAATTTGCCCAATCATAAAATGCCCAGGCATTGATTAGTTTTTTATCACCTTTTTGTAGCATACGTACATAAGATTTCAAAAATAATATACAGCCCTTTATCAGATTGTATATATTTCTTTATTGGTTAGTCAAAAAAAGCCGTCCTTTAAAAAGAACGGCTTACAATGTACTATTTATTTTTGAAACTTTTTATTTTGTGAGCGTTTGGGCATTTAATTTTTTAGCAATTACTCTTGCTTCAGGTATCCATGCCTTCAATGTTTTAATACGTGTTTGATTAGAAGGGTGAGTACTCAAAATTTCAGGTGGGGCTTGCCCGGCACCTGCCCTTTGGCTCATACGAATCCAAACATTAACAGCTTCTTCAGGGTTATAACCGGCCATAATCATAAAAACCACTCCCAACTTATCGGCTTCGGTTTCATGAACTCTACTGAATTTCAGTTGCCCTAATTGAGAGCCTATGCCATAAGCTGTTAGCCACATTTGCCGCTGTTGCGGTGTTTTTTTTACTGTTGACAGTGCTACTGCCAAGCCACCAACTTGCGCCAACATTCCTGTTGACATACGCTCGGCACCATGACGTGCAAAAGCATGGGCAATTTCGTGCCCCATGATAGCAGCCACGCCATCGTCATTTTTGGCAATCGGCATAATACCGGTATAAAAAACCGTTTTACCACCCGGCATCGCCCAAGCATTTACCGTTTTATCGTCTATTAAATTAAATTCCCAACGATAAGCATCTGCTTTGGCTGCCATGCCATTAGCACGCATATACCTGTCAACAGCGGCAGAAATCCGTTTGCCTACAGATTTTACTTGTTGGGTCATTTTTGCATTGGTAGAAATCTTATTCTCTTTTAAAAAACCTTCATATTGTTGAAATGCCATCGGTAGTAATTGCGCATCACTCACTAGATTCAATTGTTTTCTCCCTGTGATAGGTACTGTGCTGCAACTAGCGATAAACAAAAAAACGATTGCTAAAGAAACTATTTTTTTCATGTCTGTGTTATCTTATTTATAATATAAAGTAAATATACAAAATTTGTTTAATTTCGTAGCTTATGAAAGATAAGACAACAACTATACCAAAAAAAAATACATTTCAAATACCCTCACATATTATCCGTACCGGAAAGCTATTACAATTTTTTTCATCATCGCTAGCCACAAAATTTGCATTGAATATTTTTAAAACACCTCCAAAATTTAAAACTCCCGAACGTGAAGAAATGATGCGCGAGAGTGCCAAAAAATTACTGTTTATGGTACCTGCCATTAAAAAAGATATCATGGTGTATGAATATGGGTATTCTAAGCAAAAAGTTTTATTGGTACACGGTTGGGCCGGAAGGGGTACCCAACTCTATGAAATAGCTGATAAATTATTAGAAAACCGAATGATGGTCATTAGTTTTGATGCCCCTGCCCATGGCTTGTCTTCGGGTAAAACCACTAGTTTTCCCGAATTTCTGGATACCATTGAGTTTTTAGGTGAAAAATACGGGCCGTTTGAAGCAGTTATTGGCCATTCTTTTGGAGGTATTACCGCCATGGCAGCCTTAGCTGAAAATACATTTGCCAAAAAATTAATCGTTATTGGTATCGATTGCTCTATCAATGATGTTATAGACAATTTCGTTAAAAAATTACAGTTAAAACAACCGGTAGCTACGAAAATAAAGAAACACCTCGTTACAATTTTTAAAACCAGTATTACATCGGTATCGCCCTGCGAAACCGCAAAAAAAATAAGCATTCCTACCCTCCTATTGCACGATACACAAGATACTGACGTAGATGTAAGTAATGCATATAAAATACGACAAAATTTAGCAAACGGAGAATTGTTGGTTACGAATGGGCTAGGCCATCGAAGAATTTTAAGAGACCCCAAAATAATCCGTAGAATTATTGATTTTATCAAAGAATAAATACTTTTGTAAATGAAACGTATCCTATTTTTACTGGTAACAGTACTATTAATAAGTTGTCAAAGCACAGCACAAAAAAACAATTCTGAAAAATCAACAGCACAAAAAGAAATGGCACAAAACACTAAAAAGGTAGTAAAAACAGAGGCTGAATGGAAACAGCAATTGACCCCTCAGCAATATTATGTATTGCGTCAAAAAGGTACTGACCGACCCGGAAACGGCGGTTATACCAACTTTTTTGAAAAAGGCACTTATGTTTGTGCTGCTTGTGGTGCTCAATTATTTAAATCTGATTCAAAATATGAATCACATTGCGGTTGGCCGTCTTTTGACGATGCCCTTCCCGGTACTGTAGAATTTACAAAAGATACTTCTTTGGGAATGATACGAACAGAAATTACCTGTACCAGTTGTGGCGGGCACCTAGGCCATATTTTTGATGACGGTCCTAAAGAAACTACCGGTAAGCGGTATTGTGTCAATACGAGTTCTATTACATTTATAAAAACAGAAGAATAGCAAAACCTAAATAATTATTTGATAATTTTGGTTAAATTAGAGTCCTCTTTTATAGAGGGCTCTTTTTTTTAAAACCTACTTTTACAGAATATGGATACTAATTATATCGAAAGCATTCAAAAACAATTTCGCTATTATAAAAGTTTAGGCGATAAAACATTCTGCCAATTGTCAGAAAAACAATGTCATTGGCAATACAATGAAGATAGTAATAGCATTGCCTTAATTGTAAAACACTTGGTGGGCAATATGCTATCGCGTTGGACAAATTTCTTAACCGAAGATGGCGAAAAAGAATGGCGTCACCGTGATACAGAATTTGAAGATACTTATACTTCAAAATCTGAAATCATAGAGGCTTGGGAAAAAGGATGGTCGTGTTTATTCGATGCCATTGAGTCTCTTACTGACGGTGATTTGAACCGCATTGTATACATTAGAAACCAAGGGCATACCGTTGTAGAGGCCATCAATAGGCAATTGGCACATTATGCCTATCATATCGGCCAACTGGTTTATGTTGCGAAACTTATGAAAAGCCATGAATGGAAAAGCCTATCCATTCCAAGAAATCAATCTGCTGCCTACAACAAAGAAAAATTCAGCAAAGAAAAACACCGTGGGCATTTTACGGATGATGTATAAAGAGCATTTTTTAGGTGTTGAGATACTATGGATTCCCAATACTCAAATCTCAATACACAATTATAATTGCTACCACAACAATACAACATTAACCATATCTAGCCTGTAAATCCTTAAAAAATGTTATCTTCGTAACATAAAGCGGCTAGTTAAATTCCTTTTTAGGTATAATAATAACTAAAACTTTATGCTATGAAAATTAGATATACTACAATTGGCTTATTTATAGCTCTTATCACTTATTCGGGTTTTTCACAAAGTTGGAAAACATATCCATATACGCCTTCAGGTAGCCTTATCAGCTTTCCGAAAGACGAAGGTCGCCATGTTAATGAACCTGTAGAATGGTGGTATACTACGGGGCATGTTAAAGGAAATACCTCCGGAACCAACTTCAGCTATATGCTAACCTATTTCTATTTTCCGCAAGCCGGTTTTGACGGATTTAGAATCCTCAATATTAGCAATGACGATACCGGAGCATTTTTTAACGATACAAAATTGGTAAACTATTCAACATTGGCTACTGATAAATTACACATTGAAGCTGCTATTTTTTCTGGCGGTACCGAAACTTGGAAAAACAAATTAAATTCAGGAGGAAACCCAATTCCGTTTGAATATACCATAAACGCTTCGTCGGGCAATACAGCACTAAATCTTGCATATACGGCTTTAAAACCACCTCTCATTATCGACGGCGATGGCCTTTTTAATCAGGGGGCTTCTTCCTATACCTTTTATTATTCACAAACTAAAAACGAAGTAAGTGGTACCATTACTATTAATGGCAGTACCGAAACCGTCACCGGTTCTTCATGGATTGACCGCCAGTATGGAAGTTTTAACCCTTTCAATAAAGAAAATTATGAATGGCTGAGCATCCAATTATCCAATGGTATGGATATCAATGTATGGAATATCTTTACGGAAAGCAATACAATCCCCAATCAATTAGAATACAAACTTTTAGCGGCATACGTCGACGATACTACCCAATACACTCATAAGGATTTTCATCTCGAAAGGCTCACCTATACATGTACTCCCGATAAGGTACAATGTTATTCACAACAATGGAAATTAACATCTTCTGTAAATAATATTGACTTGACTATTACCACTTTACACAGTAATTCTGAAATGCAATTTCCCTTTCGGTTTTATGAGGGAGCCACTACCATTACAGGTACTGTCAATGGCATAGCGGTAAGCGGTGTTGGTTTTGCAGAGCTCTTACATTCGTACGAAAATCCTTCACTATCTTTTACACATCCGACAAGTGGTTTTTGGAATGTTAGCGAACCCATCACTTGGCAATTGGCCAATCCTGATGACGGAAGGCCCATAACGTATGATATTGAATACAGTATTGACAATCAAGCTAGTTTTATCCCAATTCAGCAAGGTATTTCAGAAACATCGTTTCTATGGGACAATTCAACAGTCAATGACGGAGAGGCAATATGGTTTAAAATAAAAGGGTATTCTGCTGACAACACGTTAAAAAGTGAAGTAATCACTGATATAAGCTCACTCGTAAACCAAGCAACGGGCAGTGCCCTCGATAAAAACAATGTTACGGTTTATCCAAACCCATCACAAAATAAATTCACCGTAAGTATCAATAGCCCTCTCAATTTGAACTATCAAATTATCGATATGTCAGGACGCTTACTAATGACCAATACTTTAGAAAATATCGATGAATTTGAAGTTGACGTTCATAACTTAGCGTCAGGTGTTTATTTTATACAATTACAATCTAACAATCAGAAACTCGTTTCTAAGTTTATAGTAAAATAACCCGTTTTTAGGTAGTTAATTCCTTAAAATTCCTCTTAAATTTTTAATATCTTTGCAACTTACTAAAATGATGCAAGCACATGTTTACTAATTTAAGCGATAAACTAGACAAAGCCTTTCATGTATTAAAAGGACATGGAAAAATTACCGAAATAAATGTAGCAGAAACACTAAAAGAAGTTCGAAGAGCCTTATTAGATGCCGATGTCAATTTTAAAATTGCCAAAGAATTTACCAATCGTGTCAAAGAAAAAGCTTTAGGGCAAAATGTATTGACAACTTTAAATCCGGGGCAACTACTCGTCAAAATTGTAAAAGACGAATTGACCGAGCTTATGGGTGGAGAAACCGTAGGAATCAACCTTGGTGGTTCGCCAACGGTTATTTTAATGTCAGGGTTACAAGGTTCGGGTAAAACCACTTTTTCAGGAAAACTTGCCAATTACTTAAAAAAGAAAAAAACCAAACAGGTCTTATTGGTAGGTTGTGATGTCTACCGCCCTGCGGCCATCAATCAATTACAAGTTGTTGGAGAACAAATTGGTGTTGAAGTTTATGCTGAGCCCGACAATAAAAATCCGGTTCAAATTGCCAATAATTCCATTAAACACGCCAAAGCCAATGGAAAAAATGTAGTCATTATAGATACTGCAGGGCGTTTGGCGGTAGATGAAGAAATGATGACCGAAATTTCTAATATCCATAAAGCTGTTCAACCGCAAGAAACCCTATTTGTAGTTGATTCTATGACAGGGCAAGATGCTGTAAATACTGCCAAGGTCTTTAATGATATTTTAAATTTTGAAGGGGTTATTTTAACAAAACTCGATGGTGATACTCGTGGTGGAGCTGCCTTATCAATTAAATCGGTCGTTGACAAACCCATTAAATTTATCGGTACCGGTGAAAAGATGGAAGCCATTGATGTTTTCCATCCCGATAGGATGGCAGACCGTATCTTAGGCATGGGCGACGTAGTGTCATTAGTAGAACGTGCCCAAGAACAATATGACGAAGAAGAAGCCCGTAAGATTCAAAAGAAAATTGCTAAAAACCAATTCGGATTTGACGATTTTCTAAAACAAATTCAGCAAATCAAAAAAATGGGGAATATGAAAGACCTCGTCGGTATGATTCCCGGGGTTGGCAAAGCCATAAAAGATGTTGATATTGATGATGATGCTTTTAAAGGAATTGAGTCTATTATCTATTCAATGACACCCGCAGAGCGAAGCAAGCCTGCCATTATCAATGCCAGTAGAAAAAAACGTATTGCCAAAGGATCCGGTACTTCTGTACAAGAAGTTAACCAATTGATGAAGCAATTCAATCAAATGAGTAAAATGATGAAAATGATGCAGGGTGGTGGTGGCAAACGGATGATGCAGATGATGAAAGGAATGGGGCGGTAAGTTGTAAAGGGTAGTTTTCTATTGATAAGTTTGTGTAGTAATAATACTTTATATAAAAGAGATTAACAAAACCTAATAGTACCCGCTCTACAATAGTTAGAATTAACTTGCCAATATTAAAATTAAGAATTTGAAACTGCAAACTAAATTAAGAGGCTATCTGTTATTACTTATTTTTAGTAGTTTTTTATTCTGTACTTCTTATCAAAAAAATCAAACCGGAAAATTAAAAATTATCGTAAGCTATTGTAAATATGACAATAAAGACCTTTTCATAAAAAAAGCTACTATTTATAAAGATGGAACAGAATTTAAAAAAATAGACTTTGAGTATAGTCAAGATAATGTAATCTCTAATCTTCCTTTTGGAAAATATACTATTAAAT
>Ga0256841_1001279_pt1 | contig 22377 bp, 20 predicted proteins | sample 356308metaG_FD_185971 | JGI IMG/M metagenome (GOLD analysis project Ga0256841, IMG submission 185971) | Hydrothermal vent microbial communities from Mid Atlantic Ridge, Atlantic Ocean - 356-308 | ecosystem: Environmental > Aquatic > Marine > Hydrothermal vents | place: Atlantic Ocean: Mid... | reverse complement strand
TGAAGCCATGGACTGACGACTTCACAAACATTATCAGCATATGGAAATAACTGATAATTTTCTTGTCGGGAGAGATATTACTTTAAGAGTAGTTTCGCGTAGAAATAAAAACCAATTTAAACTTCACGCATCCATGCGAAATGTTACCTTGGTCTTGTAATGCCTTAAATTTTTTTCTAAAAGTTGATGAAAAACAATTGAAATTGACTTTTTTATCCATCAAAAGCTTCTGAATACCATTCATCATCATTTATATGATCCCAATCAACATGCTCAACGATTGGTAAATCATCGTAAATTTCAACTTCTAATTCATCAAAAACTTCATTTTCCATCTCAACCTCCAAATTACTAAATAGTTCAGAGGTAACTTTAGCAGAGATATATTACAATTCTATTGTACTTTAGTTCAGTTTGTGCTTTAGTGCTAAAAATTTTAGACAATTTTGAATGGATAGATGATCATCCAATAGAAAATAATGAGTATTCTTGACCGACAGCAAAAAAATTAAGAAATTTTGTAACCACTCAGCGTATTTAATTTAGCCAAAATTACTCAATATCAGTGACTTATCGAAGAAGTGTATGTGTCAAGGATGACACAATCAAGCCTACACGGACGTATTTACGGCATCTTCTGGAATAAGTCACTGATATTGTAACTATAATAAATGTGCTGAGTAGTTTCGAAATTTTATCGAATTTAATGGATAAAGCGGCGCCCTGAAAGAAACCTCAAAATTAAACTATTATTACTGTCTAAAAACGAACAAAACTACTCATGCCACCAACAACATCAAAACAAATGCCCCACCATACACACCTAAAAAAAATGTCAATGATAATAAAAAGCTCGGAAAAGAACCCAGGCTAATGATCTGATTATTAATATAAGTGACAATAGCCACACCCCATAACATTACCGCTGCCAGGGAATAGTAAGCCCAACTTTCATCAGTAACGGTAACCCATATTAAAAGTGGCAAGGCGAAAATTGAAATAAAATCCTGACAGATCAGAAATGAAGTCAGCACTTTCCAGTAATGTTTCAAATCTTTGGTAAAAAAAAGCACTATAGCGACAAATGCAAATATAAGAAAAACCTCAAGAAAAACCTCAATAATCGCCTCAATGAAGCCTGTCATATTAGTAATGACAAAAATGCCGCCTACCACATAAAAAATCAATGCTTTTTTTAACAACGATATTGATTCAGGCAATTCATCTAAAGAGCCTTTGAACCAGCAAAGTGCAATATATTGCTTTATGTGTTCCATAATTACCTTGTGAATAAGTCCAGAATTATTATTTTTTACTATTCTTTCAAAGTACTCCTATTCTAGCGTTTTTAAGTGCACATTAATATTAAATCATTTTTTTTATCTTACGGCTAAAAATTAGTTTAATTGTCATTTTCCGGCTGCTCCCAATCAAGCTTTGGAGCAAAGTATACTAATAAATTGTGTCAGATAAACAACAATTTCATCTACATAAAAAAAAGGCCGTGGTTGAAAACCACGGCCTTTTTATAATAAGAAGTAAGGGGAAAAATTAACGTTTTGAGTACTGTGGACGTTTTCGTGCCTTATGAAGACCAATTTTTTTACGCTCAACCTGCCGCGCATCACGCGTGACAAAACCAGCTTTTCTTAGTGATGGTCGTAATGCCTCATCATAGTCCATTAATGCTCTAGCCAGACCATGGCGAATCGCCCCGGCTTGTCCTGAAGGTCCACCACCTAAAACTTTAATATTCACATCAAGCTTATCTGACATTTCAACACATTCTAATGCCTGACGAGCAATCATTTGATCAGTCTTTCGACCAAAATAGTCTTCAATGGGTTTGTTATTAATAACAATTTTCCCAGACCCCATCTTTGCGTAAACACGCGCAATAGCGCTTTTACGACGCCCTGTTCCGTAATATTGAGCTTCTGCCATGTGATTCTAACCTGTGTATTTTAGATTTCCAAAGTTTTAGGCTGCTGTGCCTGGTGATTATGATTTGGTCCGGCATACACCTTCAATTTCTTGAACATAGCTCGGCCTAATGGGTTTTTTGGCAACATACCTTTAACAGCATTATTGATAATGCGATCAGGAAAAGTTTGTCTCAGTTTACCAAGATTTATAGACTTTAAATTACCAACATAGCCAGTATGTCGATAATACATCTTGTCTTGCTCTTTGTTGCCAGTGACGCCTATTTTTTCAGCATTGATGATAATAATATAATCCCCAGTATCTACATGAGGCGTATACTCAGGCTTATGTTTACCACGAAGGCGATGCGCCACTTCACTGGCAAGCCTTCCTAGAGTTTTTCCTTCTGCATCAATTACATACCAATCGCGTTTAACTTCAGCGGGTTTCGCGCTAAATGTTTTCATTATGTCTCTTGTCTTTAAATCGCTTTGTGAAAAGATTAGCCAGTAATAATACTCAAAATACTAGATAACTTCAACTTTATTTTGTTGTTCTTATAGTTTGATGTTCAATGTGTGCAATTTACGATACAAATGGGTACGTTCCATTCCAATAGCAGCGGCTAACTTTGCCACACTACCCGCATTTTTTTCAAAATGGTATTCCAAATATGCTTTTTCAAACTGTTCTCTGGCATCTTTCAAGGGTAAATTAAAAAATTCAGGAATCGATGAAGAGACTATGTTGCTTTCAACAATACTGCCTATTGCATTTCTAACCTCCTCCTGTTCAATCTCACTCCCCGCACCCAAAATCATTAAGCGCTGAACAAGATTTTTCAACTCCCTGACATTACCTGGCCAATCATAGTTACGTAAAAAATTCTGAGCTGCCATTGAGAATTTTCTAAAAGGCAATTTTTCATGCTCAACAAAATAATCAACATAGAAGCTGAGTAGTGCGGGAACATCCTGGTTGTGCTCACGAAGTGGAGCAATTTCTATTTCTACTTCATTCAACAGAAAAAAAAGATCATTACGAAATCGTCCCGCTTTAACTTCTTCCTCTAAACCAACCGTCGTTGATGCGACCACTTTTACATCGACATGGACAGATTCTGCACCACCAACGCGTAAAAATGAACTTGACTCTAAGGCACTCAGTAATTTTAGCTGCGTTGCCTCATCCATATCGTTGATTTCTCCTAAAAATAATGTGCCTCCATGAGCTTTTTCCAGCAATCCAGGATAAACATTGTCATCCACCTCTTTACCAAAAAATTCAATCGCTGAATTTTCCTGAGCAATACTACCTACCGCAACGGTAATAAACGGGCCATCGCGACGATTACTGTTAACATGCATGTAATGGGCAAACAACTCTTTACCTGCCCCTGCCGCACCAACAAACAACACTCTCGTGTCATGTTGCGCCAACCTTTTGAGCTGATCCTTTGTTCTCTCAATTACAGCGCTTTTCCCCACTGGCTCGACATATTCCAACAACTTCTTTTTTAAACCCGCATTTTCTTTCTGCAGATGACGTGCCTCCAATGCCCGATCAACAATTAACAGTAATTTTGCTAAAGCGAGTGGTTTTTCAAGAAAATCATAAGCGCCCAAGCGAGTTGCTTCCACCGCAGTTTCAACAGTGCCATGTCCTGACATCATCACTACAGGGCAAAGATCCTGATCTTCAGCAACCCACTCTTTAAGCAAGGTTACACCATCGGTATCAGGCATCCAAATATCCAGCAAAATCAAATCAGGCTGACGTTTCGCCTTTGTTTCCCGAGCTTGTTGCGCATTTTCTGCAGAATCAACATGATAACCCTCATCTTCCAGAATTTCACAAACTAGTTCGCGAATATCCTGCTCATCATCAACAACTAAAATAGATGGATTTTGTATTTTCATAAATTAAATATTCTATTAATTTGCAGGGAACTTAAGGATAAATCCTGCGCCACGCTTTACTTCTCTATCAATGCTGATAGAACCACCATGTTCCTCAACAATTTTTTTAACAATTGCCAGTCCAAGACCGGTTCCTTTTTCTTTTGTAGTGACATAGGGTTCAAAAATTTTATCCATATCTTCTGGCTTAATTCCAACGCCTTCATCATAAATCGAAAATTGCACATAATTAGTATTATGCTCTACTATCGAATGTAATTTTATAGTAATTTTTTCTTCATTTGCTGTTGCTTCCAAGGCATTTTTAATTAAATTATGGATCACTTGCCTTAAACCAACCAGATCAGCCCTTATTTTAGGTAGTGGACTCTCGAAGACCACAACAAACCGTTCTGCTGATTGCAAGGTATATAGAGCTAAAACCTCCTTTGTCAAAGCAATCAAATCAACATTTTCAATCTGCTGCCTTGCTGCTCTTGCATATTCAGAAAACTCATCAACCATTTTTTTCATCGCATCGACTTGGTTGACGATAGTTTGCGTAGATCGTTCCAGAATTGCAGCTTTTTTTTCATCCAAATCTGACGATAATTTATGCTGTAATCGCTCAGCCGATAATTGAATAGGCGTTAATGGGTTTTTTATCTCATGAGCCAAACGCCTTGCGACTTCCCCCCAAGCAGCATTTTTTTGCGCTTGAATGAGATCAGTCATATCATCAATCACAACCACACCTCCGACCCGCTCACCTTCCGGAGAATATAAAACAGTGCCCCGACACAATAATTCCTGACGCCCTTTTGATCCTAAAACAGTGATACTCTGCTGCCAAACATCATCAGACTTCTCCAGCAATTGTTGAATACTCAATACTAACTCTGAAAGATTAGAATGCTCCCGCGCTAAATCAAATAAAGTTTTGCCATAAAAACGTCTAATCTGAACATGTAGAATGACATTCGCCGCTTGATTTGAAGTGCGTATTTTAAAGCCAGCATCAAAACTAATAACACCCGAAGTCAAACTGGATAATACAGTTTCCAAATAAGCGCGCTGATTTTCAACCTCCTGACTCGCTTTTTTTGCCTCATCCCGAGACTTGGCAATCCGGCTCATCATTTCGTTAAATGATTTCACCAAAAACCCCAAATCATCTTGTCTCATCACAGGCAGTGGCTGCTCATAATTTCCCTCTGCCACAGCTTGAGTTCCTTTTACCAATTCTTTAACAGGAGCAACAATATCTCGAATGATCAGAAAAGCCACCCAAATTGCCGCCATTAAACTTAATAAAAGCACAAGAGATAAAACCAGAGAAAAACTGAGTTTCAAAGAATTCCGTAAAAAAGTCATCTCCTGAAAGCGGACAAAAGCAAATTCTACAGAATCCGCCAAGTCAGCAATTCTTAAAGGAACAGGATAGATAACCTGAATATATTGATCTTGATCGGATTTTAATGCGACAACTGCCTGGATAACCCACTCATCATCTCTGATCGTATCCAAACCCACAAAGTCATTGGTTTTGCGCATCTGCAGCCAGATTTGTTCAACAGGTATACTGGGTAAAATTTCGCTGGGATTGGCGCTGCTAAAAGCGATGACTCGTCCTCGCCGGGAAAGCAAAGCCAACTCTGATGCTCCCAACTCGGTTCGAAATCGCTCCAGATCAAGAATAATAGAGATCTGAGATTTGTTTTTTAAATTTCTCGCCATCTGCTGCGTTTGCCGCAAATGCCAACGCATTCGATCATCCAGTGAAGCCTGGCTCAGCTCTAGTGCATCCTCCATTGCCCGATCAATTTCAACATTGAACCAGCTATCAATACTCTTATGCAAAAATTGCATGGAAAAATAATATACTGTTGCTGTCGGTATCAAAGTCAACAATACAAATAACGTCACCATACGCGTCGTTAATCTAGACCCTGCTTCACGTTTTTTTAACTGCCTGAGTAAGGCATAGCTATTTATTCCAACCAGAACCAGCAACGCCAAAACCCCCAAAGCATTCACCAATAATAGCCAGGAATACATTTGGCTTAAACGTGAAGATTCCTGCGTTGCAGAGCTCATCAGTTGCAAAGATAACAGAACCAAGCCAAATAGTATCAGCGCCAATAAGCTGATGGGTATTTTTACTTTTGAACGAGCCATTCTAGAATCTGACTGGATAAATCCCAATGTGAATCAAAATAAGCAACTGGCCTGAGTGGTAACGGCAATGCCTCACGGTCAAATTTCACTTGTAAAGTTGCCAGCAAGACTTTAGATTGATTTTCGTCATGTTTCGTTGGTATTCTTACATCACCAATTCTGCCCATTGCCTTTAAAGCAACGGGTAATGAAAAAAAACGCCTGATTTCACCAGTAGTCATGTTTTCTACTTGGTACATATTAAGCAATGCGTGAAAGCGAAATCGATAACGAATGGAATAATCCAATATTTTTTTATCCCAAAAAAAAGATCGTGGCCGATACAATTTAAGCTGAACTATCCAAAACAAAGAGACACTGTGCTCAATAGCTTCAATTGCAGTTGGACTCAATTTGAAGTTTATATCTGCATTAAGCAGATAACCCTGCTCTTCGGGTTCCAAACTTGCCGCTATTATTTCTGCATTAAAAGTACCTGCATATAGTGTTTGCGAAGCAAATAACAAGATTCCTGACAAAAATAAAGCCTGTTTAGTTTTTTCTAAGACAGGCATAATAAAAACCATCCATCCCATTTTCGCCAGTTAAAATTTGTTTCCCATGGGCTTGAGCAATACCCCAATTAGAATGAATGGGTATTTCTGTTGCATCGGCCGTTCGTGACAAAAACTCACTAATTTGTGAAGTATTTTCTTGCTTAAGTATTGAACAAGTAACATACAACAAGTTTCCGCCAGGCTTAAGTAATGGCCAAATCGCATCGAGAATTGTTCTTTGTAATAACATTAATTTTTTTATGTCTTCCTGACGACGAAGTAATTTGATATCTGGATGCCTTCTGATTACACCCATTGCAGAACATGGAGCATCCAGTAAAATTCGGTCAAATAATTTGGCATCCCACCATTGCGATGGTTGGCAAGCATCTCCAGCTATACAATCAGCTTTTAAATTCAGTCTTTGAAGATTTTCTTTAATACTCAATAATCGATTTTCATCAATATCCAAAGCAACTAATTTTTCTATTTGTGGCTGTGCCTCCAGAATATGTGTAGCCTTACCACCTGGTGCCGCACACACGTCTAAAACTCGATGCCCTTCTTGTACATCCAATAATTCAGCTGCTAATTGAGCAGCAGTATCCTGAACTGAAAAGTCACCTTTTTTGAAGCCGGGCAATTGTTCTACCGGAATTGCAGATCTCAACACAACTGCACCATCTCTGACAGAGCTAACAGTTGCTGAAATATCATTTTCCTGTAATTTCTGCAGATAATGGTCTGTAGTCGTTTGCAGCTGATTAACCCGTAATACCATGGGTGCCTGTTGGTTATTTTCAGCTAAAGTCTGTTCGAAATCTTCTGGCCAATCGTTTCTTACCAAATCAATCATCCATTCAGGATGAGAGAGTTTTGCAACCTCGTTTTCTTCGGCCAAATTATTAAGGTTTTGTTCCTGCCTGAGGTAATTTCTCAAAACCGCATTGACCAGGCCTTTTGCCCAGGTTTTTTTATGAACGGCGGATACAGTCTGCGAAACTACAGCATGTGATTTTATCCGCATGTACTTGAGCTGAAACAAACCAACTAAAGCTAAAACTCTGATTTCTTCATCTCTCAAGGGTTTGCGGAGCAACTGATTCAGTATGAAATTCAAGCAATGATAGTACCGCAAAGTTCCGTAACAAATTGCCTGTATTAATGCTCGATCCTTAATATTGGATATAGATGGAAGCTGTTTTTCTAATACGGAAGTAAGTGATTGGCCATTCGTGACAACCCGATAGATGATTTTTGTTGCAACTAGCCTAGAATTCACAAATAAACCTGCAGAGGTTTAGAATGGTTAAAGCTAGCGAACAAACCTGTATAGCCTTGTAATAAAAAAATCAATTTCATAAAGCGTTGATATTAACATTTTCTTCCTGAGTCTTAACTTCGCCTTCAGGGCCAAGCAAAACAGCAATCCAGCGGGTTTTTTCATCATTTTCCAAAATGATTTTTGCAATCATAGTAAATGGTACTGATAACAGCATGCCAACTGTACCGAAAACCCAACCCCAGAATGTTAGGCTAAGAAAAACCACCAATGTTGATAATCCCAGTCCTTTACCCATCATTCGAGGTTCCCAGACATTCCCTACCAATGTATTGACAACGACATAACCGAGAATGACCAACATTGCACTTTGTCCTCCCAGTTGAACCAAGGCCAATAAAACTGTCGGTATTGCGGCAATGATAGAACCAATATTAGGAACAAAATTCAGCAAAAAAGCAATAACAGCCCATAACACAGGAAAATCCACGTGCAATAACATCAACCAGACGGCAATCAGTACGGCAGTGACCAAACTAGTTATAGCTTTAATTGCTAAATATCGATTAATGCTATTAATGATGATGGTTCCATGTCCATCAAAACGGCTATGACCAAAAGCCTGCCTGAATTTATAAGGAATAGAAAAGGACTCCAACAATAAAAAAATTACCGTCAACAAAATAAAAAAAATATTTGCAAATGCCCCACCAAATCCAGTCAGCATCGTGCCGACAAATTTCATCACCTTGCCGGCATTGAGTTCTTTAATCAAATCTTTCTCATTAGGAAAAGTTATCTCATATTGATGAAGCCAATCAATCAAACCCGCCGTTTGCAACTGTAAATTTGCCTGATATCCAGGCAAGCCTTTAGTGAATTGGTTCAATGAAGCAAAAACATAAACTCCCAGGACAGTCATGGTGACAATCAAACTTATTACCACAACAGAGACCGCAATTCCTGATGGAACACCTTTTCGATCCAGCCAGGAAAGCGCAGGCCAACAGACTATTGCTGTAAATAAGGCGAGGAACAGGGGTGTTAATAATGGTGCTGCAGCTTTCATTCCTGCAACAATAATAATCAGACAAGCAAAGGTTAAAATTGGATTTTTCAGGAGTACTGTTTTTTCCTGGTATTGAGACATGACTTGTCTGTTAATCTCAGAAAGAAAAGAAGGGACAGGTAAAAATTAAGATAAAAGCAATGATTTTATGTTTCCTCAATCATCTTCACTCTTGAAAATTAACAGATACAAATTGAAAAAAATGGCGCTTCTTGCATATTAGTTCCATTTACAAATTATAGTAACCGCTTTCCTCATGGAGCGTAATATCCAATCCCTGAACTTCATCGTCATTGCTAACACGTAATCCAATAATTTTATCTACCAATTTTAAAATCAGATAACTAAACAACGCACTCCACATTATTGTAACTGCGATGGCTAATCCTTGAACGGCCAACTGATCCAAAATAGTTACGCCATCAGATAATCCAAGACCACCCAGACTTTTCGCGGCAAATACGCCTGTTAATAAAGACCCTGTTATACCACCAACACCATGAACTGGAAAAACATCCAGTGAATCATCTATTTGTAATTTACGCTTGAGGAATTGGGTGGCATAAAAACAAACAATACCTGCTGCCATTCCGATCACTAACGCGCCAACTGGCCCAACAAAACCAGAGGCCGGGGTAATGGTACCTAAACCGGCAACCATCCCAGTCACAATACCCAGCACACTGGGTTTACCAAAACGTTGCCATTCTAAAAACATCCAGGTCAGTGAACCCGTTGCAGCACCTATATGGGTCACCAACATCGCCATTCCAGCTGAGCCATCCGCTGTTAAAGCGCTTCCTGCGTTGAAACCAAACCAACCAACCCACAACATACCGGCTCCGGTAACCACCATAGTCATATTATGTGGTGGCATCGCTGTAGATGGAAAGCCTTTCCTTTTCCCTAGCACCAATGCAGCGACCAATGCCGCAACACCAGCATTAATATGGATAACAATACCACCAGCAAAATCCATAACTCCCAAATCAGCCAACCAGCCATTGCCCCATATCCAGTGACAAACCGGCATATAAACAACAATCAGCCATAATCCGCTAAACCAGAGAACCGCAGAAAATTTCATTCTTTCTGCAAAACCTCCAACTATCAGAGCAGGGGTGATAATCGCGAAAGTCATTTGAAACATAAAAAAAACAGTTTCCGGAATATCTCCTGATAAACTATCGGTTCCTACTTGCGGTAAGAAAGCCTTTCCCGCACCACCAATAAACTTTTGCAAATCACCACCATCTGCAAAAATAAAACTATAAACCCCTGCCAACCATAAAATAGACACCAAACAAGTAATAGCAAAACATTGCATCAAGACTGACAAAACATTTTTACTTCGTACTAGCCCGGCATAAAACAAAGATAAACCAGGAATTGTCATAAATAAAACCAATGCCGTTGAGGTTAAAATCCAGGCGGTATTGGCTTGATTTAGTTCAGTCGCCCAAACCAGTTCGGGCATCATTATTAAAACCGGGATGATTAATTTATTATTCTTATAATTCATAAGCTCAATTTGAAAAATTGTAATTATTCAACATGCTGGCTTTGGTAAAGATCAATTTTTTCTAAAATTCACAGATTGATCAAATAGCATCAGCTCCAGTTTCGCCGGTTCTGATTCGAACAACTTGATCTAAATCAGTCACAAAAATCTTACCGTCACCTATTTTTCCAGTGTTTGCTGCATTAACAATAGTATCAACGGCTTGATCGACTTTATCTTCGGCAACAGCAATTTCCATTTTCACTTTTGGCAGAAAGTCTACGACATATTCCGCTCCTCGATATAGCTCCGTGTGGCCTTTTTGCCGTCCAAAACCTTTAACTTCTGTAACTGTAACCCCTGCTATTCCAATATCAGAGAGAGCTTCTCTAACATCATCAAGTTTGAAAGGCTTAATAATTGCTGTTATTAATTTCATAATTTCTCCTGCTTGTCAGATATTATTTTTGTAATTCTTAACGCCATGATAACAAAAAAACATTTCACACCAAAAATAACATTCATACATGTAGGGCAATCATGGAATTTCTCTTTAAATTCAAAGTTTACCAAGATAAAACTAGAAAGCGTGAGATTAAATTCAAATCTTATCAACATTGCTTTTCAATGCTTCTATACTTAAATTGCGAGGTTCGCTGAATAGCGATTTGCTTCCTAATCAAGATAAAAAAACCAACATTCATTTGTAAAAAATTGCTTTTATTAACATGGCTACTGATTTCAATCAACCATTAGACCCGACCAAACGTCGATGCGCAGCCTATAAAATTTTATCCAGATTATTGCATGGAGACCAGCTAATGCAGGCCATGTGGATGATTGAAGAACGGGATCACTCAGCTGACCGATTTACTTTTTTGGGTTTTGTTGGGGTGACGGCTGAAATCTTTGGAATAAATCCCCATAAGGTTTCAATAATATATATAAAGCTTAACAAATATCTTGATTTGAGTAACGAACAGTTACCACCAGATCCGCTTCCTGAAATGAAAAAGTTTCGTGGCATTATTCAAGAACGCGCCCCTGAAAAAATTCAAAATAGAACTGCCAAACAACTAACCGACAAATCTGTTTCACTGTTTCGTGATCATGATTTAAGACGCACTCCAAGGGGCGGAGACCCAGTACTTACACCTGATAAAATCAACCATATCGGTCAGGCTTTTGCTCTTGAAGCGAAAAAATACAATGTTTCTACAATTGTAATGGCTTTTGATGACCATGAGACCAGTATCTCTTTAAGTCGCCACCTCGCAGAAGGAATTCAATCAATCGGACTCAATATCTTAAATCTGTGCAAATCCCCCATGCCGCTGCTGTATTTCGTCACGCAACATTATGATGGCAAAACCGGAGTCATGATAACAACTGACTATACAGACAATCAGCAAACAGATTTAAAAATCATTATTGCTGGAGAAATATTAGAAAAAGAAAAAACGCAGCGACTATTGAGAGAGTTCGATGATACCGATTGGCTCAATAATCAACATGGCCATCAAGAAAAAAATGATAGCTTCATTCATGAATATATTGGCATAATCAGCGAAGATATTCGTCTAGATAGGGTCTTGACCATTATTTTAGATTGCGAAGATGATGCAACCGCTCAACTTGCCAAAAACCTTTTACAGGAACTTGGTTGCAAGGTTATTCACTTTCAATCTGAAATCAACGAAAGCCCCTCAGAAAAAGCCCTCGAGCATATTATTTATCAACATCAAGCTGATGTTGGACTCTCTTTTTATCACCATGGAACCATACTGAATATCATGGATTGTCAAGGTCAAATCATCTCCGCAGAACAATTAATCATGCTTTTTTCCAAAGCAATCCTGACTTCCAGCCCTGGTAGTGAAATTATCATTGATGAACAATGTTCCGAGCACGTTATTGAATATATCAGCACTAACAATGGCCGTCCTGTGGTGTGTAAAGCTGAACCATTGTTAATGAAGGCCAAACTTAAAGTTTCTGCAGGAAAATTTTCTGGAGATTTGAATGGAAGGTTTTATTTTAATGACAAATGGCTGGGTTTTGATGATGCCTTATATGCTTCTTGCAGGTTAGTAGAAATTCTTTCATCAGATCCTCGTTCGAGTCACGAAATATTTACCTCGCTCAATTAATACCAAAAAAAGAATATCAGCTATCGTTTGTTTTTTGTGAAGTGGTCGCCAGCATGTACCATTCCTACAGTCTATATTGAATCCAATTAGTTAAAAAAATCGTCACTATTCAGCGTATTTAATTTGGCTAAAATCACTCAATATCAGTGAGTTATGGAAGAAGTGTCTGAATCATGAATGACACAATCAAGCCTACACGGACGTATTTACGGCGTCTTCTGGAATAAGTTACTGATATTGAAATTATAAGTGCGCTGAATAGTTACAAAAAATCATTAAAAGGTAAGCTTCCGTGGCAAAATTTGTAGCAAAAATTAGATTTAATAAGTTGTTATTCTGGTTTTCTAATCTGTTAATAGCATTTGTTCCAACAGCCCACGCTAATTCTTCAGATTCTGTTTTTTCAAGCGAAATTATTTGGCTTGCAACCAGCATCGGGTTAGTCTTTTTCATGCAAGCCGGTTTTGCTTTGCTTGAATGTGGCGCTTCCAGAGCAAAGAATGCAATTAATGTGATTATGAAGAATTACACCGATATTTGTTTTGGAAGCATCTTTTTCTGGGCAATCGGCTATGGACTTATGTTCGGTGAAAGTCAGGCAGGACTATTTGGTTTCAGCCACTTTTTGGATGACTCACTTTCAAATAAACAAACTATTGGTTTGGTTTTTCAGCTGATGTTTGCAGCAACTTGCGCCACTATAGTTAGTGGCGCAGTTGCTGAGCGTATGAGATTTGTCTCCTATATGCTTTCTGCCTCAATTATCTGTACGTTAATTTATCCTATTTTCGGGCATTGGGTCTGGAACCCTAATGGCTGGTTGAATCAACTTGGGTTTATTGATTTCGCCGGTGCGACAGTTGTTCATTCGGTTGGCGGCTGGTGCGCTCTGGCTGCGGTAATGGTTTTGGGTCCAAGATTAGGACGCTTCTCCAGAGCTGGTGAAACCCGGTATATTCCAGGACATAATCTGCCTATGATCGCATTGGGAGGATTTATTCTCTGGCTCGGTTGGTTCGGTTTTAATGGCGGCAGCGTAACCAGCTTAAATAATCTAGGCGGCGTTTTATTAAATACTCATCTTGGTGCTTGTGCCGGAGCAATGGGAGCGATTTTCTTTATGGCGCTAACCAACAAACCCATTATGATGACAACGACTGTCAATGCGAGTATCGGAGGACTGGTCTCTGTTACAGCGGGTGCAGATATCATGATACCTGGAACAGCAATTATTACTGGCCTGATAAGTGGCATTATCCTGGTTTGGGGAACTACCCTGCTCGAACGTTACAAGATCGACGATGTTGTTGGCGCTGTAGCCGTTCATGGCTTTTGTGGTGTTTGGGGGACTCTTGCTGCCGGCATGTTTTATACAGGAGACATGTTTTCTATCTCTCGTATAACTATTCAGCTTTTGGGAATAATTACCGCTTTCGCCTGGAGTTTTCCAACGGCATATCTGACCTTCAAAACCGTCGACAAATTTCTTGGACTCCGCACAAGCAGTATTCATGAACAAAGGGGGCTGGATTATGCCGAGCATTACGAGGTTGGTTATGCTGAATTTAACCAGGCAGTCACTCATGGAGAAATTGAGAAGTAACAAATGGCCACGAATACCATGAAACCTCTTGATTTGACCAGGCGTCGATGTGCCGCCTACATGACTTTTTCAGAAGTCATTAATGGCGAAGTACTCATGCAGGCCATGTGGATGCTTGAAGAAAGAGATCATTCTGCCGACAAGATGACTTTTATCGGTTTTTTTGGGATAACGGCTGAACTTCTAGGGCTGGATAACAATATTATTACCACCTTATATCCAAAACTAAATCGTAACCTTGATTTGCCGAAGCAATCCTATCCGGAAGATCCGATGCCACAAATGTTAAAATTTCGTGGTGTAAAAAAACATAATAGTGCTAATGATCAAACCATAGAGCAAGTGCAAAAAGCCACCGTTCCCGCAAAAAAAACCAAAGGGACACCGGAAATGACAGTGTTTGCAGTACTTATTTCAAAAATCATCATAGAAACCAAGTTTCCGAATGGGAATGGATATAGTGCGTTTAAAGAAACACTCAAGGAAGAACTTTTTAAAGCCGAACTATCTGAACAAAACCGGCATCAAATTCTGTCCTGGGCAAATGCGTTAAATTTGAAGGTCTTCAAAAAAAATATAGTTGCTGATGAACTATGTAGTGCAGTTCATTGTATTTATATCGCTTTATGTGAGGCGTTTGGCCCGGTCAAAGCTGATTCCATTTTGGATCAGGCAATACAGCAAACATCAAAATCTCCAGCGGCAAAAACCTTTTCGCCTCGAAAACTTCTGTAGCATAGATTCAAAAACAAAAACGAGCAAGTACTGCTCGTTTTTGTATCAAAAAGTTTATTTACCCGTATTAGTAAATTCCGGATAGGCTTCCATTCCACATTCCGAGAAATCCACGCCTTGGTACTCGTCTTCTTCAGAAACCCTGATGCCCATAATCAGTTTAATAATAAACCAGACGATAAGACTAGCCAGGAACACAAAACTGAAAATGGTGACAATGCCAATTAATTGCGCAGAAATTGTTGAATCCGTATTTGAAAAACAAACAGCCAACAAGCCCCAGATACCAACCACGCCGTGAACTGAAATTGCACCAACCGGATCATCGATTCTCACCTTATCCCAAAAGGTAATAGAAAAAACTACCAGCACCCCTGCCACCAGCCCGATTATTGTTGCCAACATTGGATCAGGGCTGGAAGGATCTGCAGTAATTGCTACAAGGCCAGCCAATGCTCCATTCAATGTCATAGACAAATCAGCTTTGCCGAAGAGAAAATGCGCAGTCACCAAAGCAGCAACAACACCGCCAGCAGCGGCAGCATTAGTATTGACAAATACTTTTGCCACAGTATTAGCCTCATTGACATTAGAAATAATTAATTCCGAACCGCCATTAAAACCAAACCAGCCCAACCATAAAATAAAGGTTCCTAAAGTTGCCAAAGGCATATTACAACCTGGAATTGGATGAATTTCGCCATTTGCAGCATACTTGCCTTTTCTAGGCCCAAGTAGAATCACACCTGCTAAAGCTGCACTTGCACCACATAAATGCACTACACCGGATCCAGCAAAATCAAAAAAACCAAGACCATCTAAAAATCCACCGCCCCATTTCCAGTAACCTTGAATGGGATAAATGACGCCGGTCATCACGACCGCAAAAAAAAGAAAAGCCCATAGTTTCATCCGCTCAGCAACTGCGCCGGAAACAATCGACATGGCAGTGGCAACAAACACTACCTGAAAGAAAAAATCAGCCATATTAGAGTAAACAATATCGCCATTACTCTTGGCAACTTCTGCGGCAGTATTGTCACTACCCAATAAAAAGCTGATGCCAGGCCAAACACTGTTAACTGCAGCATCGCCTGGATACATAATGTTATAACCAAACAACATATACATTACACAAGCAATAGCAAATAAAACCACGTTTTTGGTTAAAATTTCTGTGGTGTTTTTAGCACGGACCAATCCTGCCTCCAGCATGGCAAAACCAGCCGCCATCCACATAACCAGAGCCCCGCTCATTAATAGATAGAACGTATCAAGGGCATAGCTTAATTCGATTATTTTATCCACTTTCCAATCCTCATATTTGTTATTAAAATTATAATGCTTCTTCGCCGGTTTCCCCCGTCCGAATGCGAATAACCTGCTCAAGCGTACTCACAAAGATTTTACCATCTCCAATCTTTCCAGTGTTCGCAGCTTTAGAAATAGCTTCTACAGCCTGATCTGACAGATCATCAGGAATCGCTACTTCGATTTTTGCTTTTGGTAAAAAATCTACTACATATTCTGCTCCACGATAAAGTTCTGTATGGCCTTTTTGACGCCCAAACCCCTTTACTTCGGTCACAGTCACCCCAGACACCCCAATATCAGATAATGCTTCACGAACGTCATCTAATTTAAATGGTTTTACAATTGCTGTTACTAGCTTCATCAGTCACCTCCAAAAAATAGGACCTAAAGGTAAATCAGCATATATTATGCCAGTCCCAATATTTTTAAATCCTTGTTTCAAATATAAAAAAATTATTTTTTTATTTTTTCTTTATAAATCTTTCTTATCTCTCCTCCTTAAGACAATATGAATCAATAACTTGCCAAAAAAATAATGATTACTAAACAATCAATAAAATTGGCCAGTTATTAATCGATCCTGAATTTTTCCATACAGAACCAATCAAAGACCGATCGCGTGATAGCACCTATCTGAATACGTGATTTCACATCCTTGGTGCATCTAAAAAATGTTTGCACAAATTTGGGGCAAAAAAGTCAAGTATCCACTTACTCTTTTGTTAAAAAAATACAACAAATTAAGATTCCAGCTCCTAAAAATATCAATAGAATGACAAAATTTATATTCAAAACGCACCATAAATGTGCATTAATAAATATCAATGATCACTTTTGACATTCTAAAAATACATTATATTTCATAGCCTTGCAATTGGTTTTTTTTATGATACTATTAACGGGAATAATTAAAAACTGGAGTCGTTATGATCAACAAGAAACTTCCTGTTGCAATTGGGTTAATTGCAACAACCTTCATCGCAGTTGCTGATGAAGAAAAAACAAAATCATATTATGGCTGGACACCAAGCGCCACCATTACCCTTGCCAATGACTATATTTGGCGTGGCGTATCTCAAACCTCCAACGGAGCAACAATTCAAGGCTCTTTCGATATGAGCCACGAAAGCGGCATCTATTTTGGCGCCTGGGCATCCAATGTTGAATTCGGCGATACTGACAACAGCATGGAACTCGATCTTTATGCCGGTTTTTCCAATGAAATCAAATTAGGCAGCATGGCCTTAACCTATGATATAGGTTTCTTGCACTATGAATATCCTGAAGAAACCGGGCTGAATTTTAATGAAGTCTATTTTGGCGCAGGAATTTCACCTTTTGAAAACTTTAATTTCAGCACTTACTATTACCAGGATATTGGCGTAGAAAGCAAACCCGGCATTGGCTATCTCGATATGAGCGCCGATTACACCTTGCCGGACTTCTTGTGGAATCTGCAAATTATTGCCCATGGAGGTCATTATTGGCGCAGGGCCGGAGCCAATGATTATTGGGACTGGAAAGTCGGCTTAGCCAAACAGCTCTATGGGTTTGGATTTGAAGTTGCCTATGTTGACACCAGTGGTGCAGATGCGGGTGATTTAGACGATTCAAGAATTTATTTTGGAATTTCCAGAAGTTTTGGCGATGAAGCTCCTTCAGATACACTTCCAAAAGGTTTTGATGCCAGCGCCAGCTTTGCATTAACCACTGATTACATCTGGCGTGGTATTTCGCAAACCAATAATGCTGCAGCCATTCAGGGTTCATTTGATATTTCCCATGAAAGCGGCGCTTATTTTGGTGTTTGGGGATCAAATGTTGATTTCGGCGATGGAGGCGATCCAATCAATCCAAATAACAACAGCATAGAACTGGATATCTATGCAGGTTTCAGTCGTGATATTGATCTGGGCGGCATGACGGTTACTTACGATATTGGCTGGTTACATTATCAGTATCCATTGGAAACAGACAGCCTGAATTTTAACGAAGTTTATTTCGGACTAGCCCTGTCGCCGGTCGAAAATCTTAATTTAAGTGGCTACTGGTACCATGACGTCAGCCTGGAAAATCGAGTTGGTATTGGCTACATGGATCTTGCAGGAGATTACACTTTACCGGATTGGGCATGGAATACCACCATCGTCAGCCATGTCGGTTATTATCCTAAACATAAAGGCGGCGGTAATGACTATTGGGATTGGAAAGTCGGAGTCGCAAAAGATATTGCGGGATTCAATGTTGAAGTTGCTTATACCGATACTGCAGGAGCAGAAGAATTTGGTGATTTAGGCGATGCTAGGGCAGTTGCCACCCTTTCAACCACTTTCTAATAATTGAATTCATCCTGAATGTAATTCTTAATCGATAACATTAAAATTAAGGAGATAACAATCCTGGATTAAATTTAAAAAAAACGGAGAGATCAAATCCTCCGTTTTTTTATGCCAAAAAAAATGTTATCTTTAGCCAGTCAAACTGAACGACTTAATAATAACTTTACTAAATAACACGCTTGGAGACACTTAAATGTCAGTAGAAAAAGCCATAAACATGTTAAAAGAAAACGACGTAAAATTCGTTGATTTTCGCTTTTGCGATACCCGCGGAAAAGAACAACACGTCACCTACCCGGCACATACCATTGATGAAGACACCTTCGAAGAAGGAAAAATGTTTGATGGTTCATCGGTTGCCGGCTGGAAAGGAATTAATGAATCCGACATGATCCTGATGCCGGATGCTTCCACTGCCGTTATTGATCCGTTTTATGATGACGCCACCATGATCCTTCGCTGCGACATTATCGAGCCAAGTGACATGCAGGGATATGAGCGCGACCCACGCTCCATTGCAAAACGTGCTGAAGCTTACATGAACTCAACCGGTATTGCCGATACCGCTTACTTTGGTCCGGAAAACGAATTTTTTGTTTTTGATGATGTCCGCTGGACTGCAAATATGGGCGAATGCTCCTATAAAGTCGATTCAGAGGAAGCCGAATGGAACTCAGAAAAAACATACGAGGACGGCAACATTGGACATAGACCCGGTGTAAAAGGCGGTTACTTTCCAGTTCCTCCTGTTGATTCCTTACAAGATATGCGTTCCGCAATGTGCTTAACATTGGAAGAGATGGGCCAAACCACTGAAGTTCATCACCATGAAGTAGCGACTGCCGGTCAATGTGAAATCGGCTCATTATTCAACACTCTGGTTAATAAGGCTGATGAAGTATTGGTGCTAAAATATGTTGTTACCAATATTGCTCATGTTTACGGTAAAACCGCAACCTTCATGCCTAAACCATTAGTTGGCGACAACGGGAACGGAATGCATGTGCATCAATCTCTTGCCAAAGACGGCGTCAACCTTTTTACTGGCGATCTATATGGCGGTCTTTCAGAAACTGCACTGTATTATATTGGCGGCATCATCAAACACGCCAAGGCTCTGAATGCATTTGCAAATGCGTCAACCAACAGTTACAAACGCTTGGTACCTGGCTTTGAAGCGCCTGTAATGCTGGCTTATTCAGCACGTAACCGTTCTGCTTCAATCCGTGTCCCATTTGTTAACAATCCTAAAGGTCGTCGTATCGAAGTTCGTTTTGGTGATTCTACAGCCAACCCTTACCTTTGTTTTGCAGCAATGTTAATGGCTGGCCTGGACGGTATTGAAAATAAAATTCATCCTGGCGATGCAATGGACAAAGATTTATACGACTTGCCACCTGAAGAAGAAAAGAATATCCCTCAGGTCGCATTTTCATTTGATGAAGCCTTAAAAGCTTTAGATGAAGATCGTGAGTTCCTTAAAAAAGGCGGCGTTTTCACTGACGATGCAATTGACGGTTATATTGATCTGAAAATGGAAGAAGTAACCCGTTTGCGCATGAGCACTCACCCAGTTGAATTTGACATGTATTATTCTCTATAACAATAAAGAAACAAGTCTATTCAAACAAAAAAGCCCCATCGTTTGGGGCTTTTTTGTCTAATTTTCCACCTTTTGCTCTGGTATTTGGTGATGCTCGTCTCCTTCAAACTCATGGGCAAATTGGTGCATGGAACTGATCAACAACACACCTGCCGCTATTAAAGCAATCTGCTCCAAGGAGGTTTTCATATCTGTCCTTTTATGTAAGGAAGGTATTAAATCTGCCACAGCGATGTAAATAAAACTGGAGGCAGCCACCGCCAGAAAAAAAGGCAGATACTCATGCAGGTTTTCCAACCAAAAATAAGCAATAATGCCGCCTATAATAGTGGTTAGACTAGACAGCACATTATAAAATAATGCCTTGGATTTACTGTAGCCACTTTGCAAGAGAATCGCAAAATCACCTACCTCTTGCGGGATCTCATGAGCCGCAACCGCAAGGCTGGTCACGATACCAAGCTGCACATCAGTCAGAAAAGCTGCGGCAATCAAAACGCCATCAACAAAATTATGAATACCATCGCCAATAATAATCAGCACTCCTGCCGACCGATGATTATGATCCTCATCAATATGCACTTCACAACTTCCTGAATGGCAGTGCCGCCAGATTAATAACTTCTCCAGAATAAAAAAACTTAACAATCCAATCATGATTGTTGCCGATAACGACTGAAATTGTTCTGGCGCAACATCAGTAAAAGCATGAGGAATCAATCCCCAAAAAGACACTGCAAGCAATGCTCCGATGGCAAAACTAATACCATGAGGCAATACTGTTTTCTGATTTTCAGAAGACAACAACAAAAAAACTGATGCGGCGATTACACTTAATACACCACCAATTGCAGTAAAAATTATAATATATACAATCAGGCTCATAGCCTCTTAAATTCTCCAGATTAAGCTGGCCATCCGGCCAGTTTTGCCGTCACGGCGGTAAGAAAAAAACTGCTTTTGCTCAGTCATCGTACAGAAATTTCCACCGTAAATTTTTTTAACGCCAACATTATTTAACATCAACCGAGCAAGCTTATAAATATCTAACAGCCACTTAGCTTGGTTTTTACTTTGGAAAGCAGAGGAAAAAAGATGGGATTTGTTAAAAAAAACATCAAAAACCTCATTGCCCACTTCAAAGCTCTCAGGCCCAATTGCAGGACCGAACCAAGCCATCAAATTGTTATCTTTTAATTCAGAAACAGTATTTTCTATCACGCCATCCAACAAGCCACGCCAGCCAGCATGGACGGCGGCAATTTTTGTTCCCTGCTGATTACAAAGCAATACAGGCAAACAATCCGCCGTTAATACCGCGCAAACTGCTTCTGGCTTTAGGCTATAACTAGCGTCGGCTATTAAATTCTGCCCACCTTCATCAATATTAATAACTTTATTGCTATGATTTTGATCCAACCAAAAAGGATCAGCGGGCAAATTCAGCATGCATTTCAAATATTGGCGATTTTTTTCAACTGCATTCAAATCATCGCCAACATGCGCAGCAAGATTATAACTGTCATAAGACCCTATACTCTCCCCTCCCGTCCTTAGAGTAGTACCCGCATAAATATTATCTGGAGCAGGCCAGTCTGCTTTAACCCAACTCAGTTTCATTATTACGTAAGGCTTGCAGCAAAGTGTTCATATCCTCGGGCATAGCAACCTGCCACTGGCAATAATCCTGAGTTACCGGATGACATAACCCTAATTTTTCTGCGTGCAAAGCCTGGCGCTTAAATCCCCGCAAAACCAACTCCAAACGCTCAGAACATCCCGCAGGCAACTGAAACCGGCCGCCATATAACGGATCCCCTACCAAAGGATAGCGAATATGAGCCATATGCACTCTGATCTGATGCGTTCTGCCAGTTTCCAGTTTCACCTGTATCAAAGTATGCCGTTTCAATCTCTCAATGACCCGGTAATGGGTCACTGCTTGTTTACCTTCCCGCCTAACAGCAAATCTTAATCGTTCAACCGAATGCCTGCCAATCGGCTGATCAATAGTCCCACCCGCAGTCATGCGGCCCTGAGTTATAGCCAGATATTCACGATGAATGGTTCGATTTTGCAGTTGCTCAACCAGGTTTGAGTGAGCCTGTAGCGTTTTTGCGACCATTAACAAGCCACTGGTATCTTTATCAATACGATGCACAATTCCGGCCCTGGGCAATTTATCCAAATTGATATCATGGTAAAGCAATGCATTTTGCAAGGTTCCCGTCCAATTGCCTGCG
>Ga0256841_1001278_pt1 | contig 22398 bp, 20 predicted proteins | sample 356308metaG_FD_185971 | JGI IMG/M metagenome (GOLD analysis project Ga0256841, IMG submission 185971) | Hydrothermal vent microbial communities from Mid Atlantic Ridge, Atlantic Ocean - 356-308 | ecosystem: Environmental > Aquatic > Marine > Hydrothermal vents | place: Atlantic Ocean: Mid... | reverse complement strand
AGATAATGAACCTGAGGAAGTTGCCTATGCTTTGGAAGAACAGTATTTTCCCAAACAATCCGGCGGACCAATTCCACCCAGTCAAACCGGGAAGATTTTGTCTATTGCTGAAAAAATGGACACCCTGGCTGGCATCTTCAGTGCCGGACTTATTCCAACAGGGGACAAGGACCCTTACGCTTTACGCAGAGCAACATTGGGCATCCTGAGAATTATAATTGAAGGCGAATTACCACTTAATATTATTGATTTACTAGATGAATCCTTAACCCTGTTTAGCCATAAATTTGATCTAAATGCCACCCATAAACTGGTTAAGGATTTTATTTATGAACGCTTGAGGCATTACAACCTTGAACAAGGCTATACTGCCGATGAAATTGCCGCAGTGATGGCCGTATTGCCCGAGCAACCACTGGATTTTCAGGAACGACTTAAAGCTGTCAAAGCCTTCAGAAAACTTCCGGAAGCTGAGAGCCTTGCCAGCGCAAACAAACGTATCCGCAACATTCTGAAAAAAGCTGACACTGAAATAAATAAATCCATTGGCATTTTGGTTGAAAAACAAGAACTGCAACTTCTTGCCTCCGCACGTGATACAGAAGAGGATATTAAGCCATTGTTAGCACAACACGATTATCAGGCTGCTTTAACTCGTTTGGCAAAACTGCGCGACGATGTTGATGCATTCTTCGATCATGTCATGGTCATGTGCGAGGATCCACAATTACGCGCCAAAAGACTTGGATTGTTAACCATGGTTTCAGGTTTGTTTTTGCAAATTGCAGATATTTCTAAACTGCAATCTTGATGGTGAAACAGCGCTTTGTGGTGCTTGATCGTGATGGCGTCATTAACCAGGATTCGGTTCAATTCATCAAATCACCTGATGAATGGCTTCCGATTCCTGGCAGTCTGGAAGCGATCGCATTATTGAATGAGCACGGATACAAAGTGGTTGTCATCACCAATCAGTCTGGACTTGCACGGGGATTATTTGACAAGGCAACGCTTGAGGCCATTCACAATAAAATGATTACAACGGCACAAAAGTTGGGCGGCAATATTGAAGCCATTTATTTCTGTCCACACGGCCCAAATGATAACTGCCATTGCCGAAAACCCAAGCCCGGACTATTCCAACAATTTATCCAGGAATACCAAATAAAGCCAGAAAAGCTTTATTGTATTGGTGATTCACTTAGAGATTTACAAGCTGCCTTGGCAGTACATGCAAAACCGTTACTGGTCAAAACTGGCAAAGGCAATCAAACTCTTCAACAAAATTTAGAATTGGGAATCCCGGTGTTCCCTGATTTATATGCAGCAAGTCAATTCATAACTTCACAATCCTGACTTATGGTTTATATCAGATCGACCCTTTATTTCATCGTTGTATTAACAATCACCACCATCATATTACCGATGATTTTGATTGCCTGGCTATTCCCTTTTTCAGTACGGTACTTTTTTGCTGAACTGTGGAGCAAACTGGCCATTTGGAATTTAAAAGTCATTTGCGGATTAACTCACGAAGTAATCGGAATGGAAAATATTCCTAACCACCGAAACGCTATTGTGCTTTGTAAACACCAGTCAGCCTGGGAAACTGTGGTCGTGCAATTAATCTTTCCGCCGCATACCTTTCTGCTGAAAAAGGAATTACTTAATCTGCCGATCTGGGGCTGGGGACTGCGCGCTATGGAACCCATTGCGATTGACCGCAGCGACCGAAAAGCGGCATTAAAATCACTCATTCACCAGGGTGACCAATGGTTAAAAAAAGGATTATGGCTGATTGTTTTTCCGGAAGGCACACGGATAGCTCCCGGCAAAAGAGGAAAATATAATGCCGGCGGCTGCCTGTTAGCCCAAAAAACCGATACCCCTATTATTCCTGTGGCTCATAATGCCGGTGAATATTGGCCACCTCGCAGTTTTTTAAAATATCCTGGAAAGATTACCATGATTATCGGTCCACTGATTGAAACAAAAGGCAAAAAAGCCAATGATCTGATGAATGAGGCAGAAAACTGGATTGAAAATACCATGCTAAAAATTACCGATCCGAAATTTCTGGCAAAAGATGTTTCTTGATGAGGAACGAACACGGAATAAGTTTGGCAACTGGGGCAGTATTTTTATTCGTATTCAAGGCGTAGAAATAGGCGCATAGCAAGCTATGTAACTATTTTTACAACGCAGAAGACGGATAAAAAGACAAGCCAGTTGCCAAAGTTATTTCATGCTCGCTCCTAAGACTTTGTTGTTCGCAGGCTGTTTCTAAGCCCGATTATTTTCCAGTTCCAAAATACATTAATGACCAGCCATTACCCATAAAATAAAAGGTTTATAATAGGTTTATAACTGATAGCATTGGGTAAACTGAAAAATGGGCCAAGAAATAAATGCCACCACTTATGATCGCAAAGATATAAAGCGTTTTCATAACAAGCTGCAAACAGAAACCAAATTACTTGAAAGATTGATTAAAGAGCAAAAATGCTCTTCTGCTGCTCCCAAAGCGGGTTTTGAAATCGAAGCCTGGCTAGTCGATAATGATATGCGGCCTGTGCCTTGTAATAGCGAATTTCTTGATTCTATTAATGAGCCTCTGGCCTTCCCTGAGCTTGCCAAATTCAATGTTGAACTCAACAGCCCGCCCATGCCATTGGCTGGCAATGTATTCAGTCACCTGCTTGAAACCCTGAACGCAACCTGGGAAAAATCGGCAAATCACGCCGAGAGTATGAATATTCATCTACTGATGATCGGTACATTACCGACACTGCAACAAGCTGACTTATGCCTCGACAATATGTCTGACATGAATCGTTATCGCGCTCTCAATGAACAAATTCTGAATTCCCGGGGACAACCGATTCACCTTGATATCACAGGCACTGAACATCTGAAGTTCGATCACCATGATGTAATGCTAGAATCAGCAACGACGTCTTTGCAAATTCACACCCAGATTCCCTTAGCCATTGCACACCATTATTATAATGCTTCGATTATCGCTTCAGCGGCAGTGGTTGCCATTAGCGCCAACGCACCGTATCTGTTCGGAAAAAACCTATGGCAGGAATCCAGAATCCCGCTTTTCGAGCAAGCCATTGAAACCGGCGGCTATGACGGCGCTGCGCATGGCCCTTTAAAAAGAGTCAGTTTCGGCTCCGATTATGCCAGACATTCAATAGTTGAGTGCTTCAAGGAAAATCTGGAACATTTCCCGATTTTATTGCCGGAATATTTCGATTCTGACCCCCAACAACTTGCCCATTTGCGCTTACATAATGGCACTATCTGGCGATGGAACAGGCCTTTAGTTGGCTTTGACGAAGACGGTACGCCCCATATCAGAATCGAGCACCGCACCCCTGCCGCAGGCCCATCAACTATTGACAGCATTGCCAATGCTGCTTTTTATTATGGGCTGGCTAAAAATCTTTGTGATGAAATCATTTCTGGACAAAAAATACCGCTACCTTTTTCCCAAGCCAAAGATAATTTTTACCAAGCCGCTCGACATGGTCTTGACAGCTCGACAGTCTGGTTTGATGGCAATAAACATCGCTTATTGGATTTGATAAAATCAGAACTTTTACCTCGGGCAATCCTGGGATTAAAATCCTTGGGCGTCACAACATGCGATACTGAAGATTTTTTGCAAATTATCGAACATCGCGTTAATAGCAAACAAACTGGCAGCCAATGGCAAATCCGCTTTATGAATACACATCAGTGCAGCTTTTCGGAAATGACCAGACAGTATTGGCAAAACCAATGTACTGGCAAACCTGTTAGCGAATGGGAAATCTAAAATTATGTTGTTAGAACAACGCACTTCATTACCCGAAGGGTTATTGGAAACTAGACCCGAGAATTTGCACCAACTCATCCCCAGTCCTACGCTTTTCCACTTATCAGGAAAACGCCCTGACCCGATTTTTATTTCTGTACTGTTGCATGGGAACGAACCAACCGGATTTTTTGCTCTGCAGGCCATTTTAAAAAAATATCAAAATCATGACTTACCCCGCTCGCTTAGTATCTTTTTTGGAAACACGCTTGCGGCCAGTCACAAGCTTCGCCGACTGGACAATCAACCTGATTTCAACCGAATCTGGCCTGGAACTGAATTTCCCGAATCACCTGAGTCACGAATTGCCTCAGAAATTGTCGAAATCATGAAGCAAAAAAATACCTTTGCCAGTATCGATATTCATAATAATACCGGACTGAATCCTCATTATGCCTGCATCAATAAACTCGAAAACCAGTTTATACAATTAGCGTCATTATTCGGACGATTAATCGTGTATTTTACCCGTCCTAAAGGAGTACAATCCGGAGCCTTTGCAAAACTCTGTCCTGCTGTGACACTTGAATGTGGCAAACCAGGTCAAAAACATGGCGTTGAACATGCGCAGGATTTTCTTGATACCTGCATCCATTTGGCTGAATTAGAAAACATACCCGTTAATGCCAAAGACATTGACTTGTTTCACACTGTTGCACAGGTTAAAGTAAAAGAGGATATCGACTTCAGCTTCCACCCCCCCGCAGAGCTGGTCCTGAATCCCGATTTGGAATGGATGAACTTTACCGAAATTCCTGCGGATACCGTACTCGGAAAAGTTTATCAGCTGCAATCCATACCCCTAATTGCTAAAAACGAGCAAGGTAAAGATATCAGCACCGATTTTTTTACTATCAATGACCATGAATTGAAAATCACTCGGCAAACAATGCCTTCCATGCTTACTCTGGATGAACGCATCATCCGCCAGGATTGTCTTTGTTACTTGATGGAGAGAATACGCCCATGAAGTATTGGGAAGAAAAGCAACTCAGCGAGATGTCGACAGAAGAATGGGAATCACTTTGTGATAACTGTGGCAAATGTTGTCTGCATAAATTGGAAGACGAGGAAACAGGTGAAATATATTACACCAGTGTCGTGTGTGATTTAATTGATCTAAATTCCTGCCGATGCACCCGCTATACCGAAAGATGCAAACTGGTACCCGAATGCCTGAATTTAACACAGCATAATTTTGCCGAATATAACTGGCTGCCAGCCACCTGCGCTTACAAGCTTCTAGCTGAAGGAAATCCCCTGCCTGACTGGCATCCCCTTATCTCTGGTACTTACGAAACTGTTCGGGAAGCTGGTGTATCAATAGCCAGTTATGCCATGAAAACATCCGATGTTAATGATATTGAAGAACATATTATTGAATGGCTGGAATAACCATCAGCCGGAGCTTTCCTCATTACAATTGACCACTATCAGATTGATTTTTTATTTTGGCAATATTATGTCCCTACAACTAAAGCAAGCAGGAAACAAACAATGGCACTTGGCAAATTACTATTAATCATTGCTGCATTTTTAGGCATTATCGGCCTGATACTGATTTATGCTCCTTGGCTACTGAACTGGTTTGGAAAACTCCCCGGAGATATTCGTATAGAAGGTAAAAACAGTTTTTTCTTTTTTCCAATCACATCAATGATTATTGTCAGCATCATCATTTCAATCATTATCAACCTGTTCTTTCGCGGCTCTTAAGCCCTTTTGGCTTTCATATCTGCTGACCTACTATCAATCTGCAATTGAAATAAGCTCTTCGGGTTAACTCAATTTCAGTTCTTCCGCTTATTACTTTTGCATACTTCACGCGGTTACGACTGAGTGGAGTATATTGAAAAATCGTCGAATAAGTTTTAATGTAAGTATCGACTTGCATTTAAAATATATATATACTCACAAGCAGAGTAAGCGATCAACTTGTAAATCCTGTTTCCCGGAAAGTTCAGTACTTGAATTTAGGGCTACTACAGGATTTTAAAAAGAACTAGTCATAACCCCGAGCAATTATGCAAAAACTACGTTGGTTAATCGTTCTATTGATTATCTTTTTGACAATATTGATGAATATTGAACGATTGGATTTCGGTCGTCAAAATTTAATTGATATCGATTCGTTCGTCTATGTCATTGGTGTTGGCGGAGTAATTGCTGTACTCCTGGTGCCGGTTGTTGGTAGATTACCTTTATACCTTTCATTTACTTTAATGCTGCTACTGTATTTTCTTTTAAAGGTATTTGTGTTCAATCAACATCCAATTGTTGGCGGCTTTGCCACCTACGTAACAATAACGGAGATCGCTTTTCTTAGTATTCTGGTGTATCTTTCAAATATCCTCCTGGATGCACTCGTAAAATTTGAAGCCGTTGTTGAACAACTACTCTATCCAGAAAAAAATCCTCGTGTTTTGGATATGGAGCACGCAACGGAAAGAGTACAACAAGAATTCAACAAGTGTCGCCGACACAATCGTTCTCTCAGCATCCTGCTTATAAAACCTACTGTCGAATCTGCACAGGAAAGATTTAACCATCTGGTTGAAGGAATTAGGTTGGCAGTTTCAGAGCGTTTATTAAGTAGAGATTTTTCTTCGAAAATTGCTGACTTAATGCGCCGCTCCGACTATTTGATTGAACAACCAAAACTTAACCGCTTCATAGTCTTATGCCCAGAAGCAGATGAAGACTTAATACCTATTTTGCAGGATAGAATGAGTTTGATTCTTAAACAAAAGCTGGAAGGGATATCAGTCAATTATGGTTATGCCACTTTCCCTGGTGACGCTCTTACTTTTGAGGAATTACTGAAAAACGCTGAATCGAAACTTGATGAAAAAATAAACAGTACTTTAGCGAAACAAAATAATTTGGTTTCTAATGAAATTTCGTAGAGGAAAACATTATGAAGGCATCATTTCTAGATACTCTACTTGTCGCACAACCTGAACTCGAATGGCTTTATTCTATTCAACCCAGAAGTGGGTCGCCAGGAAAAACTTATCAGCTATGCAAACGCGGCTTGGATCTGTTGCTTGTTACACTTTCATTACCATTATGGCTGCCTTTACTTGGCCTATGTGCATTACTGATAAAACTTGAATCGCCATTCGATCCAATATTCTTTTTCCAGCAAAGAACGGGGAAAGGCGGCCATCGCTTTGATATGCTGAAATTTAGAACTATGGTAGTTAATGCTGCTGAATTAAAAAAACAACTAATGCATTTGAATGAACTACAGTATCCTGACTTCAAAATAAGCAACGATCCCAGAATCACCTTTGTTGGTAAGTTACTTCGCAAAACCAGTCTTGATGAGTTGCCGCAGATTATAAATGTAATTCGTGGTGAAATGACACTTGTTGGACCAAGACCAACTTCATTTTCAGCAGACACCTATCAGTTGTGGCAGACTGAAAGACTTGATGTTACACCCGGAATAACCGGCTTATGGCAAATCATGGGTCGCGGTTCTACAGAATTTGATACTCGATTACGCCTGGATATTGCCTATATGGAACGCCGCAGCATGTGGTTAGATATACAAATTTTGATAAGAACTTTTGTTACTGTCGTTACTCAACGAGGCATTCATTAACACAAAACCTATTTAGCCGTATATTTTGAACTTCCTTACAGAAAATCGCTGCCACTCTTCAAACCATCAGCTGTAAAAAATATTAAAGGAAACTTTACTGTGCAAAAAATTCGTATTATGCATTTAAGATTACCTGCCCCCATTGGTTGGGGAGGGCCTGATTCGGGCATGTTGAACGGCGGCAAGCATCTAGATCCTGATCTATTCGATTTTTCAGCCGTATATTTGAAACGGACAGGAATCAACAATAGCGTGTTTTTTGACCGTTACCAACAAGCAGGTGTTGATTTTTACGAGTTCGAAGGCAAAGGTAGTTTTGATCTACACCAATTTAATATGATGTCTGCCTTTATCCAGAAAATGCAACCTGATATTATCCATTGTCACGAGGAAAGAACTGACCTATATGGTTATTTACTTAAATTTCGCGTTCCAACGGCCAAAATAATTGCTTCAATACACGGCGAATGGCTTATTGACTCGCCTCGTCGCTGGCTCGTTAGTCAAATCGATAGCTGGCTGCTAAATCAAATGGACGCGAGAATTGCAGTTTCAAAACAAGTAATTGGTTTTGCTTCACGTTTAGGTATCAAGATAGACCGAATTGTTGAAAATGGAATTGATGTCGATGTTTGGTCACCGGATACCAACTTGATTGAATCTCTACCTTTTTCAAAGCCAGAATTAATCTCCTGGGTAGGTTTTGTTGGGCGTTTATCTTTTGAAAAAGGACCTTTAGAATTTGTTGAAATGGCTGCCTATATTTCTAGGCAGAATAAAAATGTAGAATTCATAGTTGCGGGGGTTGGTGATTCCGCGGGTCAAATGCGACAATCTATTGAGGAAAAAGGTCTCAAAAATAAATTTCATTTTTTGGGGGAAATTAATCATCTGCAGCTTCGTAGTCTTTATAAGTCCCTTGATGCCCTGGTTTGTTCTTCTCTCTCTGAGGGGTTGCCAAACAATCTTTTAGAAGCTTCAGCCATGACAACACCAATTATTGCCACACGGGTTGGCGGTGTACCTGAACTCATTCAGGATGGCTATAATGGATTTTTATGCGATGCAGGAAACACTGCAGAGCTTTCAATCAAGGTATTACAAGTTATAAATAACTCTGAATTGGCCAGAACAATAGGTGCCAATGCTAGAAAATTCGTTATCAAAAATTTTTCGGTAACGGCTCATGCCGCAAAAATGGGGCAATTATATCAAGATGTTCTTAATCGTTCAGCAGAAGGGTTTGTTAGCAGCACTTCTAACTCATAGATGGATCCCAAAAAAAACACTCTGTCACGAACAATTGCGTATTACGCTGTCAGTCGAGGTTATCGGCGAATATTGGGTTTTCTTTTAGCCTTTCTGAGACCCAAGTTATTAGGTCCTGAAAACTTTGGTTTATGGACGCTATTGCGTTTAATTCCTTCATACGCTGCATATTCCCAACTTGGAACACATGAGGCATTACGTTATCTTGTTCCTTACCACCGAGGTAGAAACGAACAGCATCAGGTTCAAGCAATTGAAGAAACAGTTTTTACTTTTTCTTTTCTTGCCAGTTTGCTGGTATCGACAAGCATTATTGCCATTGCACTTGTCTTTGATTTCGAAACCAAAGTACGCTTGGGTTTAATGGCAATGGCCGTTGTAACTTTTCTGATCTGGTTTTATGAATATTTTTTGTTTGTACTGAAAGGACATGAAGCATTTAGTTTGGTCACTCGAACTAATTATTTTGAGATTACAGTCATATTCCTGATCACAGTACCCTCCTTGTATTACTTTGGCATTTACGGATTATTCTTTTCTGTGCCATTATCCTATTTGCTGACCTTGCTTTATATGAGGTTCCATTTTACTTTCCAGTTACGCTTCGGTTTTAATTATCCTTTATTTTTAAAGTTGTTAAAAAAAGGATTTCCAATCATGGCGATGGCCTTCTTAATTGGGTTGGTTAGTACATCAGACCGGTTTCTGGTTTCTATTTTATTAGGTGTAGAACAAACGGGCTACTATGGTATGGCTGCATTAGCCATTGGCTTCTTGATGGATGCCCCCGGCGCTGCACGAGAAGTCATGGAGCCACGTTTAATGAAATCTAAAGATCACTTAAGCGCATCTGAGACCGCCTTTATCTATATTTTTAACCCCATGAGGAGTACCGCTTACCTAATGCCGTTTCTAATTGGCCCAGTGTTTTTACTCACTCCATGTTTGATTGAATTTATTTTGCCAAAATTCCAGGCTAGCGTGATGGTAACCCAAATTCTGTGTATCGGCGCCTTCTTTTTTAGTTTAACTAACCCTTTGCTGGCTGTTATTTACTCTCATGATTGGCAGGTTAAGGTTATTCCTTTTGCTATTTCAGCCATTATTATAAACATCATTGTCAGCATTTATTTGGTCTACCTTGGCTTTGGTATTCTTGGAGTTGCTATTAGTAGTGTTTTGTCGTTCGCTGTCTTGCTCTTAAGTCTCTATATGTTTTTACATTCCAAGTTACAATTGACAGCTTCTATTCCACAAGGTTTTTACTGGTGTCTTAGCGCGCCTTTATTGCTAATGCTTGGTTTGTTATATTGCCTGGAAAGCATCATCACAAATACTGGATGGTTGGGAATCACTGAACGAATTGCAGCAACTACGTGTTATTCGCTAATTATGAGTGGACTCTTACTGATTGATAGGTCGAGCAGAAAAAAATCGAAGATGAAAGTTCAGCCCGAGTGATTAGCGATACTTAATTAACTTAGTGTTTGCGATATAGTAAACGGCTGGCTCCAATTAGCTTGGCAGTAAATCTTGTCAGTGAATCTTTTTGATTCATATAAATACGACGAATCGCATAAGAATTTTGCTTAACCTCATAAAAGCTCGTTGGTCCTGGAATTAATGAAAATGCTGCTTCAAATCCAACTTCTTTTAACAATGATTCCAAGTCCTTATTAAAATCATTGTACTGTCCATTCGGATATGCAAAGGCACGCAAGGGCTGATCTAATTCGCTTTCAATAAGCGCCTTGGAATCCGCAACTTCTAAACGTGCTTCAGTTAGAGAAATTTTGCTTAAAATAGGATGGCTTTTGGTATGCCCGCCGATAGCAACATTCGAATCTTTCAGCGCACGAACTTGATCCCAATTAAGATAAAGTGAAGTAAAAGCATCTGCAGGTACTGCAACATCCAAAACATCAGGCAATTGTTCTACAATTTGTAATTTTTTTATTTCTGGTAGTTGTTTAAGGTCTAGTTGTAGCTGACGTTTTTGCTGGTTGCGTTGCGCCTCATTACTCCACGCATAGTGATCCAGTAATGGCAGTTTTAACTGGGTCTTTTGTGTGTGGTTAAAGCAATAAGCCATCAAATCCCAATAGAATGGTTGTGTACTTTCAATACAATCTGATGCGACAAAAAGAATAGCAGGAAAATTATGCTGCTTTAGGATGGGTAACGCAAATTGATAATTATCAAGATAGCCATCATCAAAGGTAATGAGTAATGGAAAATCAGGAAGTATGTCATCACCTGATAGCCAATCTAAAAGCTGATCATTGCTGATCACATTAAAATAACGACCGACAAATTCCATCTGTTCAGCAAATTGAGCGGTACTGGCGCTAACCAAGGTGTGATCAGAGTTGGTGTTTAGATTTTCCGGATCAATGATTCGATGGTAATTAATTACGCTAAGACGATTGCGGCATACCTTCCGAATTGCTGCACCAAAAAAGTATTCCTTGTTCAAGCTATCTTTTGAATGAAGCGTAAGAGGTGCTTTTTTAGCAGCTGAATTAATTATTTTCATTAGCTAAGGCCCTGTTGCTTTCTTTGAATACGAACGTTTTTTAACATTTTCCAATGCTTGCTCATAGGCTGCCCTTGTGGCTCTAGCTAGAGCATCAAATCCATATTGGTTTAAAACATGCGTTTGGGCCTTAATCGCTCTTTCCTTAGCAGCAGCAGGTTGTTTGTAAAGAGATGTTATTGCTTCAGCCAAATCAGCAACATTTCCCGCTTCCGTCAACAAGGCATTATCGTTCGCAGTCAATATTGAAGGTATTCCGCCAACACGACTTGCTATTATCGGTATTTTCAATGCCGCAGCCTCCAATAATGCAACTGGCGTACCTTCGCTTATTGAAGGCATCACAAACATATCAGCTGACTTAATAAGCTGTAAAGTTTTTTCGGGAGGTTGATCACCTGCAATTATCACGCGTTGCTCCAAACCCAGCTTTTTAATCCGTTCAGCTAAGGCATGGTCAAGTCGACCTTTACCAATAATCAGACAATACAAACGAGGCAATGTATCACCCACTCTAGCCATTGCCTCAAGAAGAAAAGTATAACCTTTTGCCTCGACAAGCCGGCCAACTGAACAACAAATAATAGCGTCATCAGGAAAATCAAACTCTTTGCAAACGGAAAAACGATTGGCCTTAATAGCATTCGGATTTATTGAAACAGCATTGGGAATTAGCTTGATATGATCTTGATGTACTCCGTTTCCACTCAATCTGTCACGGATTTGCTCCGATACCGCAATAAACATATCCACTCTTGAATGGGTAAGATTTTGCAGCATTTGATAGACACGTCCTTTGATATTGCCATTGTGCTCATCAAAATACCAACTATTTAGTGTTGAAACTAAGGCAGTATTTTTTCTGCCTACTGCTAGATGCCCCCAAAACTGGGACTGAGGATTCTGGGTATCAACAACTTGGATTTGTTGTTTCAGGATAATCTGTTTGAGCCTTGATGGGATTTTCATATCCAATTTATGATTGCCAACACTAAGAGCATTAAGTTGTTTCTCAGTAGCATATCTGGATACCGGGCTATTTCTTAACGTAGCAAGTACACTATTGTTAATTGACAATCCTTCGAGCAAAGCTAGTGCTCGACTACTAGCGCCGCCAAAATGTCTGGAAAGATCGATAAGCAAAGTCCGTAATTCCATTAAAGTGTAAGTCTCTACTGATATCTTATATAGCGTATAATTATACCCACAACGATAGACTATTTACACTTCTATACGGTTTAATCTATGGATATAACTATTAGACTCATTTCGCCAGAAAAGCTAAGCAAACATGACCTTGCTTTATGGCGTCATTTTCAGCTGACGACACCATGCCTGGATAGTCCTTTTTTTAACCCCGAATTCTCTCAAATAGTTGCCGAACATTGTCACAACGTGGAAATTGCAATTATTGAGTATTTGAACAAAGTTATTGGTTTTTTCCCATTTCATCGCCAACAAAACAATGTAGGTAGGTCTATTGGTCTTTCACTGTCAGATTTTCAAGGAGTTATTTCTGACGGCAATATTTCCTGGGATGCTGCCCAACTAATTGAAGACAGCCATCTGCGGACATGGCATTTTGACCATTTGTTAACGACCCAGCCTGATTTTTTGAAATATTGTTGGGAAAAACAAGCTTCACCCTATATGAATCTTAATCAAGGATTTGAGGCTTATGTAACCAATCAGCGCCAATCAGGATCATCATTAATCCCACAAATAAAACGTAAAGCACGAAAATTTTCTCGAGAAATCGCTCCTCTTCATGTTGAGTTTCATACAGCTGAAAAAACTGCCTTTGACAAGTTGCTTGCATGGAAATCTCAGCAACGCTTGCAAACCGGCACTTTTGATGTCTTGTCTGAGGATTGGGCTACTAATATATTAGAGAGCATTCGGGAAAAACAAACACCTGAATTTGCAGGTGTTGTTTCTGTGCTTTATGCTGGTGACAAGATTGCGGCTGTGCATTTGGGAATGCGCAGCAGTTCAGTTTTACACTATTGGTTTCCGACTTACGACCCTAAATTCGCTAAATACTCACCTGGGCTAATATTGTTGCTGGAAATGGCCAAACTTGGTGCGGAGCTAGGAATCACTCGCCTTGATTTAGGTAAAGGCGGCGAACGTTACAAGACTCAACTAATGTCTGGGAGCATTGAATTGGCAGAAGGCTGGATTGGCGGAGGATATAAGACCTGGTTATTTCAAGGCACCCGATTTCAACTTCGCAAGCAACTTCGGGAATCAACATTTTATGGCCCATTTACCAAAGTAAAACGTAGCCTGCGGCGATTACATCGTCAAGTTAAAGAAAAAAACCGCCTCATCTAATAATGGTTATTGGCTACGCTGCACACGCTCCCAAAGCGACGTTTGTTTGCCTGACAAATAACGGCGCAAGCCAACTAATGCAGCCCAATTACTATTAACAAGAAAGGTAGCCAAATACAACAACTTCCCCATGCGACTTTGTTGTTCCCTTCGATTTCCCATCCACGCTGCCATGTAAAAAAATATCTGCAATATGAGTAATATCCAATTATATGGATAACCCATATTAAACCATGAGGCATTCAAGACTAAAGGAGAAATAAGAACAGTATAAATGTTAGTCAATAGCGCTAAAATCATTGCAAATGGCACTAATGGGCGTAAAAATTTATGTGAAACTAATTGCCATGCTATAGTTGGCCTTTTAAAAGGTATCAGCCTGTGTGAATTAGCTAACGCTTGATAACGACCAGCGATAATTCGTGCTCGACGCTTGACTTCATCAGCGGCTGTTGCAGAAACACGCTCAAATGATTTGGCTTTTGGCTCGTATACTACTTGAAAACCGCGTTTGATTAAATCTGCGGCAATATAAAAATCGTCGTTGATAGTTTGGTCTGGTGGCGCTTGAAACAGGGATTTACGTACTGCCAAAATTTCCCCCGCTACTGCAGTACAGCACCCCAGCCGAGTTTCCATTTCTTTGATGAATGATTCATAACGCCAGTATAGCCCTTCACTTTCACCCAAAGCTCCATCTCCTTTGATGATATTCTTGGAGCCAGTAACGGCACCAACTGAGGAATCAATAAACGGTTTAACTAACTCCTTGATTGCGTGGCTTGAAAAAAGATTATTGGCGTCTGAAAAGAGAATAATTTCTCCTGTGGTCTTTGGCATGACTCGGTTTATAGCGGCCATTTTGCCATTTCGCCCAGGACTAAAATCATATTCAATCCCTTTTTTTACATATTGTTTGACGATTTCTAGTGTCTGATCTTCACCACCATCCACTGCGACTAGGATTTGCAGTCTATCTTTTGGGTAATCAAGCTTCAAACTATTATCTAGCTTTTTAGCAATCGCTTGTTCTTCGTTAAAAGCAGCTATGACCAGTGTAACAGAAGGTAGCTGACTAGTCCGCCAGGCAGGTACTGGCCGAAATTTGGAAAAAAAATACAACAACAACGGGTAACCAATGTAGGCGTAAACAATTAGTCCGCTAGAAATCCAAAAAACTACAGCTGCCATGAGTTGATATCCTTAATTCGGTAAGTTTTGTAAAAACAAGCGAAAACAAAATAGTTTTATTTCAATAGTCACTTGCAATGCGCTGTGCAGTTTGCAACAATTGGTTAACATGTCAGCTCGTGAGCAAACGCTTACAAAGTTAATGTCGTCAATAATACAAAAGAGTTTTTAGGGATGTCAAACAAAACAACATATAAACAAAAAGCTATTGTCGACCATTATCGTCAGGAAAATGAGCTGCAATTGCCCGAGAAATCTATTTTACAAATGCTAGAAAAGCATTTACCTAAAATGAAAATGCTGGATATTGGTGTAGGCGGAGGACGGACAACTTTGCATTTCGCAAATTTGGCGAAAGAGTATTTGGGTGTGGATTATTCTGAGGAGATGGTTACTGCATGCAAGATGCGGTTTCCTGACGCCCCTGAAAATATTTCATTTCAAGTATGCGATGCAACAAATATGAAAGCACTTAATGACAATTCTTACGACTTCGTCTTATTCAGCTTTAATGGTATTGACTCTATTTCTCATGAAGACCGAGATAAAGCTTTTCGTGAGATTAAGCGGATTGGTAAACCTGGAGGCTACTTTTGCTTTTCAACACATAATCTAAATTCTGCAGAACAACTTTTCAATTTCAAATTGCAGATCAATGGCCCAACTTATAAAAAATTTAAAAAAACCCTGAAATGGGCAATGTTAAATTTTATTTACAATAATTATCATGAAATTCGGACTCTTAATCAGTCCCAGTTCGCTATCTTAAATGATGGCGTACATTTATTTAAGATCAAAAATTACTATATTAGACCACTTGAACAAATCAGAAAACTTGAAGAATTCTTTAGCGATACCCAGGTATATTCTTTGAGTACCGGAGAAATAATAGCCAATAATGATCTAGAAAAAAACAAAGACCCTTGGCTTTACTATATTTGTCGTTTCACAAAAGATTAAAACTGTCGGGATGCAAGTTAACACAATTGTATATTAGGCTTTCCTGCAAAAACAAATATCTTCCTTCAAGGATATTCTTTGTTGTTGGAGCCAATAAAGTTTAAGAACATTTTCTTCAAGTGAAACTAATAGCAAATAGACTAAAACAATGAGGTGTATTTGAATTTTCATCGACAAGGTCGATCAATCAATGGTAATGAGAACTTACCCAAGGAGAACAGTAATGAGTGCCACTGAATCAAAGGATGTAGAAATAACATTACAGAAACCAGGAGTTCACCAAAAATGGGAAAATTCTTTTCGTACAGTTGAAAACGAAAAGTTCTATGAAACAGCTTTCGATTATCTAACGAGCGAAATAAAAGCTCCCAAAGGCACTACAATTCTGGACGCAGGATGTGGTCCCGCTGCTCATTCCATTCGGTTAGCTAAACGTGGATATTCTGTTATAGCTACTGATTTTTCAGAAACCATCTTGAAGGAAGCCGAACTTTGCATCCAGTCCTGCGACCAACAGAACAAAATTAAACTTAAGCGCGAAAATATTCTCTCATTGTCATTTCCCGACAATTCATTTGAATACATTTTATGCTGGGGTGTGCTGATGCATATTCCAGATGTAGAGCAGGCCATTTCGGAACTGACGCGTGTTTTAAAAAAAGGTGGGATTTTAATTATTAGTGAAGGCAACATGCGATCACTTCAATCCATTATTTTCAGAAATCTAAATTCACTTTTTGGCAACGGCAGCAATGATATAAAAATAACTCCCTCTGGATTAGAGCACTGGAAAAAAACAGAAAGTGGAAAATTTTTAACGAGACAAGCCGATATTAAATGGCTAAAGAAAAAATTTAACGACAATGGATATACCATAAATCGGCATGTATCTGGTCAATTTACTGAACTTTACAGAAAATGCTCCTCGCCGTTGTTTAAATCATTAATTCATAGTTTTAATCATTTTTGGTTCCAATATGTGAAGATTCCATATCTATCTTATGGCAATATCCTGATATTGAAAAAATTGAGATAATAGTAACTATTCAGCATATTTATAGATTCAATATCAGTGACTTATTCCAGAAGACGCCGTAAATTCGTCCCGGTAGGCTTGATTGTGTCATCCATGACACATACACTTCTTCCATAAGTCACTGATATTGAGTGATTCTAGCTTAATTAAATATGCTGAATAGTTACAGATAGTATTGCTAAACAACTAAAACAATCGCTCATAGAGCCACTGAGGAATATAATATCTACGTTTATTTAAAATCGATCCCAGGGTTTCAATTTTCATTTTTTGCAATTCCTCCAGCATCTTTTTTACTAGAAATTTTCGTGTTTTTTCTGCTTCTAAAACAATTATCACGCTATCAGAACCAACACAAAACTGGTCCGACAAATTGTTACAGAAAAAAGGCTGATGATCTATCAGAACAAATTCAAAACGGGTTTTAAGGGCTGATATTACTTCAACAAATTGAAGAATAGGTAGCTTGTCAATAAAACCAGAATTTGCACCTACTGGCAACACACCAGAGCCAGCTGTATCTTTCCATGGTATAACAGCATCTTTAATATCATAGCTTTTTTTTACCGCTAACCAATGCGCCCATCCTCTCTTAGGAAATCCTACCTGACAAGAAAGATCTGCATGGTTTATATTTGCATCCACCAACACTGCAGAAACCTCTTTGCCTAGTATTTGCGGTAAAGCTTCAAAAATGGAAATAGCCCCGTAAGTTGTTCCTTCGCCACTTCGTGTGCTGATAAAGCCAAAAGCACTGGCCTTATTTTTTATGCGCTGAGTATTCATCTGATAAACAATTGCTGCACTTTCAGAAAATTGTCCTTCAGAATTTTTACTCAGTGTATTCTGTAATTCATTATTGTTTAATTCTAGTTTATTCATAGTAATCAGCGTTGATATGGCATCAATTCAGGAAGAGTTCTAATCATTGCTAAAATAATCCAGAAATTTTTATCAAGCAGCAAATGAGAAAAAAAACCCATCACCACATAAGCAGTCATGGAAAGAAACAAGGCGCTTGCTAACCAAAAGTTTTCATCTCGTATTTTTAGAAATTTGTAAGATGATTTTAAAGCAGTAATTAATGTGCTAATAAAAATTGCCAACCCAGCTATCCCCGTCTCGGTTGTCACCTGAAGGTAAGCATTGTGAGGCTGTCTTGCAATACCAATAAGCGAAGGTTCAGGCTGATACTCTGCTGCCCCATGTAATAGCAAAAAATTTCCCGGGCCAACCCCAAAAAAAGGGGCGGACACAAACATTTTAGCTGCAACTTTAATATAGTTTTCTCGTCGCCATAGAGAATAATCCACAAATCCTTCAGATCCAACCTGAGTCAAAGTAGCAATACGATCCCAGAAATTTGATGGAATTAAAAACATTACAATAACAATCCCCGCCCCGAACCCCAGCCAGTGTTTTGGTGTGAGCTTAAATCTCCAAATCCAAAGACCCGCCAACCCTGCAATCATAAATACAAGGAAAGCCGAACGAGAATACGTAAGCGTAAAGGCCAACAACAATACCAACACAATAGTCATATAAAAAAAAATACGTACTAAAGATGTTTTTTGCATGATAAAGGCTATCGCTAATAAAATTGGAGGAATTAAGCTGACCGCAAAAATATTTGGCGAAGTATCTGTGGCACCTGTCATACGTTCAAGATCCATGGGGCTAGGCATATCTCCTGACATAAAAATGCTGAATAAAGAAGACACCAAAGCAGCAAATACAATAGTCTTCTGCAAACGCACATGCCAATTGATATTAATAAAGACTCGACTGATTGCAAAATACAAAAGTCCCATACTGATCAGCCGTCGAGTAAAGTTAAAAGCTTCAAGCGGATCATGCGCGAAAATGCTGAGAACGCAATCTAATAAAATCCAGGCAATAATCCAATAGTCCAAAGCATAAAATGGAAGGGATCGAAACCGACCAGTGACTCGACCTAACAAAAGTGACAAAAGTGCAATTGGAAACAAAACCTTATACAGAGTGACCAGTTTGGAAATGCCGAGAAATCCGGCAAAACTGTTCATAGGAATTAATGCAACAATAACCAATAAAGTGGCTTGCGGAAAAATAAATCCCAAATAACCCACAATAATTGCAATGGGTAAAATTAGCAAATAGTGCTGTTTATCTTGCATGATCATACTTGCAACAATAACAATAACCACAACGACACTAGCAAATCCAATTGATATTATCATTCTGAAAAATTTGTCAGGCATGATGAGTCTGTTACTAAATTGGCTCAGCACTTTGACTCCAGATATCAGGTCTCTGATATGCTTTGATAACTATTTTGTTAATCAACATGCTTTAGAATGCATGATTATTCTTCCTTCATTACTTCGGCCTGCTTTTTTCCATTAGTTGTGACTAATGGAAAAGAGGTCAGCACGGGCAAACCAAGATCTTTAATGATTTCTTCAGGTAACATGACTGCATCCTTCATAGACCAGTAAACAGTTAATACCAATATACTTAAAACGCTTCCTAAAAGTATTGCCCCAAAAATGATGATCGCTTTATTAGGCCAAACAGGATTTAATTTGACTCTAGGCGGAGAAATAACTCGAATAGCACCTCCTGTTGCGCTACGCAGGCGATTTTGAACATCAATCTCTGAAGTTTTGATTTGATAGAGTTCATGCTGGTTTCGGAGTAAATTAATTTGCTGATCTAGCAATAACATTTTCTGCGCTGAATGGCCCAATTCCACCAACTTACTTTCTAACTCATCGTTATTTTTGAAAATAGCGTCCCGTTCAGTTTGCAGTGTTTTTATTGTATTTTTTATAAGTCCCACTTTGAGGCTCTTGTATTCCCGGTAAAGACTGTAAATGTGCTTAATCATTTTTTTCATAACCGGAGAACTATTCAGATGAATTGTACGGAGTTCTTGCAGCTTTGATTTTGCTTCGCCAATATCGGTTTCAATTTGCCAAAATAAACGACTTGCTTGGGCTTCCCTAACCTGAAAGGTAATTGCTTTTTTAAGTGGCAACTCTTTTAAAATTTCAAGCCGCTTTTGAGATTCTTGAATTTGAGTATTTAATACCTGGAGCCTTGCAATATTAGCTACAACTTTTTTTTCAAGTTCTTGCTTTTCTATAACAGGACTAATCTGGTAGCTCTTGGATTTAAGGGTTTGAATTTCTTGTTGGGTTTCAGTCCATTCGGTAAGAAGTTCGTTTGACTGATCCGTAAAAAAACTATGTGCTTTTTCATTGAACCATATTTTTTTCCGGTACCGAAAAAGTTCTTCCGACAAAATATTCAAAACCCGGGATAAAAATTGTCGATTGTGATGACGCATTTCTACCTTAATCACATCAGATTTCACAATCGGCGTCACTTTTAATTTGGCATTCAAATAATCCGCTAGCTGCTGTACTTTCTTCTGATATGGAACATCCACTTTAGCAGAAGATATAAAACGAAATGGCAACCAAGAAATGATCGATCGAAAGTAACCATCAATTGGAAATGGATAGCCTCTGGCAAGATAAACTTCCGCCACAGCCTCAGACAAACCATGACTTGTTAAAATTTGGTATTCATCTGCAACAAGATACGAACCTACCAGTCCGGGCTTAAAAGAAATATCTGTATTCTGGCCAACCAGACTTAGATCAATTTCAGGTGCTTTTATCAAAACTGAAAAGTCACCAGAGTATATGGATGGCAGAATATTCGCAGCTAAGCTTGCGCCAATAGCGCTAAACATTGCAACCATTAATACAATACGTGAACGAGCAAAAATATGCGTAAGCATTGTTCGGGCCCAAGTCTCTGCCTTATTAGCTTCTTCCAGAGTTTGCATAAGCTAAAATTTTCCTGTTGTTTCACCGATTTGCCAGCCTCTAAACATCATTATGCGGCGTATATTGTCACTGATCTGAGCTGCAGTAAAAAGCCCTAGTCGTGGAACGTAAACAACATCATCGGGTAACAAGAGCTGATTCTTTTGATGCTGTTGATAACCCTCAATCAGAGATTTATAGTCCACCTTTCTGGTCAACGTTTGCTCTCCATTCCTGCGCACGATAATTACGTCGTTTAAATTTGCTTCCTGATTTGGCCCTCCAGCCAGAGCCAGGACTTGACCGACATCCATTGGCCGGGTTATTTCAAACGCACCAGGTTGATTTACCTCACCGAGAATAAAGATCCGTTGATCCGCAATTTTATCCAGCAATACAGAAACAACCAGGTTTGAATAATAAGAGTGATATTTTTCATTAACTATTCTTGATAATTCCTGCATAGAGCGCCCGCCCGCACGAACATCTCCAATTACCGGCAATGTAATAAAACCATCCGGCCGAATAGTGAAAAATTTACTTTGACCTTTGTCAGAGCTGGTAATAGCACTAATTAAGTCATTAAAAGAACCATGTGCTTGCATAACAATCAAATACACATCTGGATCCTTTAGAATATTGTTATAGGCTGTTCGAACTTTTTTTGTTGCTTCTCCAGGGGTAAGCCCTAGCACACGCACATCACCTACCCAAGGCAAAGTTATCATGCCGTCAGAACGAATAACTTGCTGCTGATTATGTTTCGGCAGGGAAGGAAATCTAAGTTCAATTTGGTCATGAATATTGAGCCGATAAGATGGCATCTGTTCGGTTCGTAGCTGATAAAGAATATCAAGAATATCGCCGGGCTGAAGCACATACTCTGCAAATGATGATTTCATCGACTGCTTAAAACTAACGTCAGCCATTAGCATTTCTGAGGAAGGCGTTACCGTTTGGGTTGAGCATCCAGCTAAAACGATAACTCCTTGTATAAGAACAGAAAGCAATAAGACTTTAATATAGTTATTCATGACTTACTCTTTTCCTGAACATGCACAAAGATCATTCACATCAGAGATATAACTTAAGCACATTCGTATGATTAGCTCCTTAAAATAGATAAGAGTCATAGCCAAAGTTTTTATTCTCCCAATAGAAAGAAATCACTAAAGTTTTAATATTTAAAAGAGGCCTTAAGTTCAGTATAGCCACAATTTCTATGTAAGTCGATACCTATAATTGGAATTAATTTAAATAACTATATAATTACTCATGCTAATAAATGATATTAAATAAACCAACCAGAATTGTTATTTTCACTACTAATTATTGGTGATGGATATTTGTTTGTTTAAAATTTTACCTTGAAAGAACCTCCTTATCCGTATCAGTATATAATTACACAATCAGACTTAACCAATATTGACTAAAAACCAGACATTTTACTGTTCTCCTTGAGTCTTATTACTCAAATCAAAAAATCGGTAACTGGGATTCAATGACTATAATGCATTACAACTGTAAAAAAACATTACTAACCATTAACCTAATTGCTTTTTTTGGTTACTCCTGCGTTTCCTTGTCAAAGGGGATCATTCCACCGTCAGTAAAAATTATATCCTCAACTCAAGGAGCCATATTCAACGGGTCTCAAGTTCTTTTTAAGGTCAATGCAAGTGACAACAAAGGAGTACGCAAAGTCAAAACAAACATAAGCCACCCAAAGTGGGCTAAGCAAGCTTATGAAGCACTACAAAACTACAAGTACATCGT
>Ga0256841_1001277_pt1 | contig 22400 bp, 15 predicted proteins | sample 356308metaG_FD_185971 | JGI IMG/M metagenome (GOLD analysis project Ga0256841, IMG submission 185971) | Hydrothermal vent microbial communities from Mid Atlantic Ridge, Atlantic Ocean - 356-308 | ecosystem: Environmental > Aquatic > Marine > Hydrothermal vents | place: Atlantic Ocean: Mid... | reverse complement strand
AATGGATAGTTCCGCTCCTTCTTTCAAATGTATCCGCCGGAACATTTATTTAAGAATTAAAAGTTTTTTCGTTTGACTGGCCTGTGCAGTGGAAAGCCGGTAGAAATAAATTCCCGGGGGTACCGCCTGCCGACGGCTGTTTTCACCATTCCAAAATATATGGTGTTCTCCGCGAGGCAACCGGGCATATGTAATCCGTTTAATCTGCTGACCGTTAATATTATATATGGTTAAATCCACAGCGGAATTTTTTTTCAATGTAAACGGAATCGTCATCGATCTGTTTGTTGTTCTCCCTGAACTCATTCGGAAGGGATTCGGATACGCCTGCCTTAATAAAAAACCGTTCGGTACGGTACGGATTGTTATGGAAGCCGCCTTTTCCTCATGTTTGATGGTACTACCGTCTAAATTTACATCTTCCAAATAGTACCAAATAGTACCCTGGCGCAATTCCGGTGTGCTATCAATATAGGTGTAATTTGCGCCAAAACCGCCTCCTCCTTTAGGATAAATCAGTTTTGAATTAATACGAATAGATGAAGCAATCTCCGGTTTGGTGGCATCCATACTAAAAGACTTGTACAAATTAAATCCCTGCAAATTTGTTTCGGAAGCGGTTTGCCAGGAAATACGCGGATAATTTCCCAACGGCTCTACCGAAAACCTGAGAAGGGTTACCGGCAGAGAGGAAACAACATCTTCGCTATAAATAAGAACTCGGTACAATTCAGGCGTACCATGGGCAAATAATTTAAGGGTATGCGTACCGCCGGCAAGTTGCCGTGAAATCAAAACGGAACGTGGTTCTCCAAACTGGCGATTCCCCCAAAAAGACGTATCGTTTTGATAACCGAAGCTGTGCCCATCCAGTTCAATCCTCAAATCATCGTCATTATCATTATTAAAATCAGTATATTGGTAACCGTAATTTGTCGGATTCGGATCCTCATCCGCTTCACCGGAAATATATATTGTCACTTCCCCGCTGTTCACATTAAAACCGATCTCTTTCCACAGGCTATCGGTTCCGGCCGACTTAGTCTCGTTATATTCCGTATTAAAAATAATACCGCCGGTTTCGGAGCCCAGAACAGTCACATCGTACAATAAGGGAGAGGTGGCACCATAGACCTGAAGCGATTTGGTTCCCGAAGTGCTTGATTGTTCAAAAACGATGGTCTTGGCTATGCTTCCCGTTTCGTCTGCGTTAAACGAGGTGGACGTATTCCAGCCATAGTCGTTTCCGTCAATAACCAGGCGGATATCATCATCAAAACTGATGGGCCGATTATCGGCGTCTAAATACCGCTCCACCCGCGCCGTAACTAAAGTAACTATATCACCGGTGGGAGCGGCAAAAGTCAGATTTTTCCATGGAACCAAGGTGGTATCGGAGTAAACTTCATCGGGTACATAACGTAAGCGGACAATGCCGGAGGGCGGCTCGCTTTTATCCAGATGTCCCGTGGGAGTGACAATTTGAACATAATCCAGAACGATTTCGTTTTTACCGGTCCATCCCCTTTTGTAAATATTAATAATATCGGGGTCCACATGTTCATAGATCAAATTATCCACCCAAATATGAAAGGCCATGTCCTGTTGCGGTAAATTTTGCGTGGCGTGCAGAACGGTGTCCCGATCGACTATCATATCAATATATGTAGTATCGCGGATGATTTGGTAAACGTGCCATTGCTGATCATCGACCAGATGGGGTTCCACATCCAGATCGGTATAATTATGAGTTGCTTCGGTTCGACCGTTGGCGGTTTCGGCCCGCCACCAATCCAAACCCGTATAGCCGGTGCCGGTGCTATCGTGCATATGCATAAACCAGGCCTGGTTCTGCAAATAGGGATACGGCTCCGTATACCAGAGCCCCCATCCTCTGGAACCCAATTTATGGGGGTTTAATGCCCTTGCTCTCAACGTTATTTTACAATATTTATATGGCCCGCCAAAAGCCGGATACCCGTCCCAGAGAGCGGCATCGCAAAACGGATCCACAGATGTATCGGGATCGACCAGAGAAAAAAGTACATACCCGTCCGATACGGCGGGCATGGGGGTACTCGGACCGTCATTGTACCAGTCCCACCAGTTACGATTCTCCGAACCGACAAAATCATCCCGTTTCACATCCAGTTGGCCGAATGAAAATGAAATAAAACCCAGAATGACAGCCGTAAGAACTAATTTTCTGCCCATCATTTCTGTTTGCTCCTCTCATTTTGTATCCTCTCACCGAAACGGGTCGGAGGCTTCAGCAGAAATAATTCCAGAATTCCATGTTCATCCTTATATTGAAACTTTTTTTCCGTGGGAAATCGCTTCTTTAGATAATTATATATAAATTTCTCCCGGGGCTGCAAAAAAAATTCGGCAGCCAGCCCCGTCTTGATTTCCTCATGAAACCACATTCGATGAAAAGACCGATCCATATACATAAAAGCCGAATCGAGTCCTGTAGTGGTAACCGCTCTGGTTCTTGATCTAAAAACTTTATGGTATAACGGCTTACTAATCTTATACTTATTTAAATTTTTAAGATAGAATTTTGCTCGCACAAGGTCCGCCAGAGGGATCACAAAAAGGACATCCCCTTTTTGCCAGTTCTTCTTAATAACCATACTTTCTTTCGGCCAGTTGGTTTCCCATTCATTGTCCCGGTTTAAATGATCAAGGGTCGGGCTGGCGAAAGCATAGATCAGAAAACCGGCAAGTAAAATATTTACAATAAGGGGATACGCTGCTTTCTCTATTAAATATACCACTGCGATATAATAAGCGAAATAAAACATCATAAAATAACGTGAAATGAAGATGGGCTCTATCTTCGAAATCAACCAGAAGGTGATGACCGGAATCAAATAAATCAATGTAAGATAAATAAAGCCGCCGGAAAATAATAGATCTGTTTCTTTTCGATATAAGATAATCAGCACGGGAATGATAGCGATAGCCACGAGTACAAATTGCACAACCAAATTTAAGCCGGAAGCTTTCAGGCTGAATAGGTTATAGTTGAGAACCGTAATCTGGGCCATTAGATTCCCCAAATAAGGAGTCCCCACCATTTTTGCTATCCATTTAGGCGCGAATCCACCGGCTCTATACTGAACAATCATATAGGGTACCAGGGAAAATAGGATAACCAACACGATCAAATTTAATTTAAGCCAGGGTTTGAAAGCTTCTTTCGAAATGCGGCGCTTAAGATAGAGCGTGAATACGATTCCAGCCTCTATAATATAGGCAAAAACACCCATATAAGTGAGCAGTAACAAAAATAAATTAGCAACAAAATTTAACCTATCCCATCGCCCTTCTTTTCTTTTTAAATATGCGATAAACGTATAACCGGACATGAGGCAGAAGGTGGTGGTAACGGCATAGGAGCGGGCTATGACGGTATACCATAGCTGCTCGCCATCGAGAGCAAACAGCAATAGGGCTAATAACACAAAATAGCTATTTTTTATGATCAAAGAGGCTAATTTATAAAACAGCCATACATTTACTAATGAGGCCAATAAAGAGGGGATGCGAATCCATATTTCCGAATAATACAACAGATTCCAGAAATGCATAAACAGATAAAACAGGGGAGGATGTTTATCTGTGGCCGCAATCGCCAGTAGTTTAATCAGATTTTGTGACCCGAGCCACCAACTCCACGCTTCATCAAAGGATACCGGTCCGCCGTGAGAAAAGCGAATAAATCGGATGATAAAGGCCCATAAAAAAATTCCATACAGGAATATTTTTACAATTTTTTGATCCTGGTATTCTTCTATCCTGTCCTGCATCCGATGCGTCCCTGTAGTCGACCTTTATTCCGTCTTAAAAAACAGTTTTCCGAGATAAGAGGATTTAATTGTGTGCAGATCATACAATTTATAGATAAATATATAAAACAGAAGAAATATAAGGTAGTTGAAATTCACCGATACCAAATATCCCAGAATAACAACCGGTAAAATCATATTGGGAAAGACGAGATGCAGGAATTGGAAGATCGATTTTGCTGAATAAGGATTAATGGCCTCGAGTGTATCCTCATGCGCGCGTTTTTCCAGAAACAGACTGAATATATAAAGCAGGCAATAAAGGGCTCCTGCCAAACTTAACAGGTTAAAAAATATCCGTTGTGTCTCCCTGGCTTCATAAAGCGTTATGACTATCGTCAGCAACAAGAATACTCTTTCCAGACGAAGCAGGCCTGCAAATATGGATTTTATTTTACTTTTACTTGTTGTAACGACGGCCGTATTGGTGGAAGTCCTGACATCATTGGCAAAATCTTCCAATTGATGATTCAAATCCGAAGTAAGTCCTCTTAACAAAACATAGATACTGAAAATTGTTATAACAGCGGGTGCAGTATAGTGAAAAGCGGCGAAGGCCAGCCATATGGGAAGTAAACGCTGAGCGATCGCGGCTGCTACTAAACCAGACATACCCTTCTCTTTTAAACGTAAAGGCGGCAGACTATAAATAGTCGCAAGCAGTATCCATAAAAGAATAAGGACTAAGAAAAATATATTTGATAAGAAGGGAAACGAAAGAAGAAGTGTACCGATTAAAAAAGATATTACAATACTTGCCGACTTAATCGCAGTGTCTTTTTCAAATGTATTCGGTTTGCCATGCAGGCGGTCCAGTTTTCGATCGGCCAGGTCGTTGATCAAATAGCCATAGGAGGTGGCAAAAATACTAATCAGTAAAAAAAGAAGAATCTTACATAATTCCATGTTGCCGTATTTTTGTTGCAAAACGATGATTGCAAAAATAACGAACATATTTTCAAAAATGGAATTATAAAAGAAAACCGCCCAGTTGCGCCAGCCGAAGTATTTTTGAATGAATGACCACATGGATTGGCAGTGATTTGGTTACATTTTTTTGGTTGAGTCGGCTATATCCCAGATAAAGGGATTACTATTTTTTATATAAAAATCGAAACAACCCATAAAACGGGAATAGCCTTCGATAAAAATCAACAAAATGGTAAATACAATTTGCCGGGGAGTCCATGTTTGTGTTTTGAGTAAATATTTCCAAATTTGGCCTATTTGGGAAGTTGCCACCCGGTGCTGCATGGTTAATTTTAAATGACGATGACCGGTGGCAATACGGCGACGCTGCAACAGAAAATCCTTAATCTTTTCCGGTCCCTTATTATGAACAATCGCCTGCGGCGCATAGGCCAGATTCAGCTTCGTCCTGGAAATGATCGCTTCGATCACCGCTTCATCCACGGCGGTGTAGTCGGGAATTTTGGCAATAATATTTCGAAAGGCGATCATCTCTCCGCATTTGGGATGACGAAGCGCCAGCAGATGATGCAATTGCCACAGTTTATTGACACAATAATCGGTAAAGGAATGGGAAGAATTTACCGGCACCGGATGGGCACCCACCATACCAATGGTTCCGTCGGAAAAAGGTTCTATCAATTTTTGAAGAGTGTTCTTATCGGCAATGGTATCGGCACTCTGGATGACGGCAATATCGGCTGAAGCGCGTTGTAAAAATTCATTAATGGCATTCGCCTTGCCGCTGCGACTCACCTGGGTAACCAGTTTAATACGGGAATCCCGTTCGCTGAATTGCCGTACAATCTCATCGGTTTGGTCGGTTGATCCGGAAGAGACCACGTATATTTCCGATATGGTACCCATGGTTAATTCCTGTTGTTGCAAGGCCTCTAAGCAATAAGTAATAATTTTTTCTTCATTGTAAGCCAGAACACCGATACTTACCGTATAATGCGTTTTGATCTCATATTGACCATGATTTTTTAATTTGGGCGGGTTGACCAGATCCTCATATTCATCCACAAAACGCTTATAATCGCCTTTTAAAAATACCAGATGATGTAGGATTTCTTTAAGGGGAGCGCGGTAACGTAATACGGAAAGCATCGTCTTTATTCTGGCCCCTTGATCGATCTTGGAATATCCCGGATAGCGATCACGAAAAATAATAGGGATTTCTTTAACATGAAAATGAAGTTTAAAGGCCAGATAAATTAAGTGGACCTGAATAAGATAGGCCTGATTTTCGAGAGTATTCAGGTCTATGTGCTGCAAAAAATTCTTATGATACAATCTGTAACCGGAGGTAAAATCCCATACCGGACGCACCAGGATATAGGATATATACATATTGGCTAATTTACTAAAAAGCAGCTTACGGAATTGCCAGCCCTCTACCCGCACACCGTTCATATAGCGGCTGCCGATGATCAGGGGGAAGTCCTGCCGGTTAGCCAGAAAATCTTTAATATATTCCGGATCGTGGGAAAGGTCTCCGTCCATGGTGATGATATATTCAAAATTTTCTTTTAAGGCTTCGGCAAATCCCAGACATAAACCCGTTCCATACCCCGTCCGTTTATCCTGCTCAACCAGACGAATATTTCGATCCGGGAAGGCTTCTATTACTTCTTGCACGGCCCCGACAGTCCCGTCTGAGGAGTGTCCGTCTACAACGAGAATCGCGAGAGAAGGATACAGACGTAGTATTTTTCTCAATAAAATAGCAATATTGTCTACTTCATTGAAGGTCGGAATCAGGACGACGGTTGCGGATTGTCCGTTTGTTTCGTCGATCATTTGAATTTTCACTTTACGATCAAAAATGGAACTTGCCGCTTAATTTTTTCAAAGCTGCCTGCCATAAACTACCTGTGGTTTTCCCCGGTCAGGCCCTGCTTTAAGAAGCCGGCAGTCCAGGGAACCAATCCTATGGCAAAAACAATCCATGCCAAAGGCTGCCGTATTAAAATATAAGGGTCTCGTTTCATAAAAGTATTGACGGTGCGCACCCATTTAATGAAAGGTACTAACAGGATGCCGAGTAACAGAAGAAGACGATTATTGACAATTCGATGACCGCTTAAGGGATAGTGCCGTAATACCCGGGCTGTTATTTTACCGATCTTAAACTGATGACGAAGAAAATCGGACAAAAGAGTCCGATGAATATGCCTGATTTTGATATCCGGATCGAATAAAATCGAGTGTCCGGCTGCGCATAACCGATAATTAAACACCAGGTCTTCCTGGGGATAATAGGAGGCATCGAACTCCCCTATCTCTTTGAATACGAAACGCTTATAGGAAATATTACAAGTTGGAATATGTGTAACCGGACGGATTGTACCGCCGGGCAGGAATTCACGGAACTCGGCCAGATAACCGGCCCGGGCCACAACATTCCCGGAATCGTTCCCATTGAGGATGCTTCCCCCGACCGCAGCATACGCACTGTTCTGATGACGGGCGAGCATGCGTTCGATCCAGTCGGGCTCGGCTATGCAATCCGAATCAATAAAAAGGATGGGGTCCCCCTTGCTCTGCAGAATCGCCGCATTTCGCGCTGTACCGGGATCGGTTTTTGCTTTAAATTGTATTAACCTTACCCCGGGAAATTTTTCCCGAACAATTTGCCGCGTATGATCTTGCGAGCTATCGGCCAGGATAACCTCATAGTCACCTGTATAACTTTGATTAAAAAGTGCCTTCAGACACCGATAAATCGTATCTTCCGAATTGTAGGATGGGATGATAATAGAAATCATGGATTTATTTCATGAGGATCATTTTTTTCGTCTGTGTTAAGTTTTCTGCCTGGATACAAAAGAGATAGACCCCGCTGGCCAGGTTGGAAGCATCGAGGCTCACCTCATGATATCCTTCGGGCATGGTACGATATACTACTGTTTCGACATATGATACGTCTATATTATAAATAGATAAACAAATTTTACTTTTTCGTGATATATCGAAGCCTATAATGGTTTCCGAATTAAATGGATTGGGATAATTTTGATAAATATGGATTTTGTCAGGAATTTTCTTATTTCGATATATTTTTTTTATTTCGTGTTTGGTTGCTTTACCGGTATAATCCACCCCTTCCAGTTGATACCAGTAAAAGAATTTATCTTTAACTTGAAAATCTTTAAAATGATATTCATGGGGTAATGACGATGTTCCTGCACCGGGAATTAAGGAGGCATTTATCTTAAAAAATTTAAGTTCATCAACAGGAACATCCACATTACTACAAGCTCTGTATATATTAAATCCCAAATTGTTTATTTCTGATTCGGTGCGCCATTGAATGAGATTTTCATTAGATAATGAGCTTATAATGAACGAAGTTAAGGAAACAGGTAAAGGAGAATCAATTATTCCCGGATTATTCTGATATTCATCCATGTGAATATAAACAGGATTCTCCAGTTCAGCCGAATAATTTGTGAGAATAGTATTGTTGCTAGTAATTCTACTATCCGGCCAACTATCAAAAAAACCGGGTTTATCCCAGGGGTCGCTGATATATACAAAAGCTTTTATATGAGAGATATTTTTTATCTTATCAAAATAAGGTACAAACCAATCATCCCAGTTGTCCGCGTTAGTAGTGCCGCCATTTTCTATCGGGTTCGATTCGCAAATCATTACCGGTTTTTGATGAATATTCGCACTATCCAAAAACGCATCGGCATTATTGATCTGACTTGTAGTAAAATAATCTATTCCCCACCAGTCCACATACTCGTCTCCGGGATACCAATCCATAAAATCAAAACTTTGTGGATTAACTGTGTTCCAAACCCAGGCGACATTAGTTACCCCCTGCTGATCAAAAATATTATAAATTCGAAGCCAGATAAGCTTGAAATTTTCGGCAGTCCAATCAGGATTATCATCATCATTATGCAATCCGTCATTGCCCTTACCAAATTCATAACCGGGACGAACAAATACAGGCGTGGAAATTATATTTTTAATTTCCTGAGCAATTTTAATAATTTGATCATCCAGGTCACCATTAAGAAAACTGTGTACCGGAATATTGACGGAGGAGGTGGTTGAAGAACTATCGAAAAGAGATAAACCTACCAACAGGACATAAGGATACCCATGATTGGTTGCAATATCTATCAAATTAGTTGAATCCAAACTATCCACGTAGGGATCCGTATAGGCATAAGCAGAATAAATTACAGGAACCTTTTCCGTGGCATCCTGGTACTCCGTTACCAATTGCCAATTCTCTTCTTCCGTGTAAAAGGTCAGATTAACATACTGACCCAGGCCGTGAAGAACTCGTCCGTCCGGAGGTTCATATTTTTCCGAAAAAAATGCCCAAAGCCCCATGCTGGACAACAAGATTAGTGCATAGATTCGAACAATCATTATAAGCCTCAAACTATTTTAGATTATTTCGATAGAAGATCATTATGCGAATAATTAAGAATTAAAAGGAGTTTATAGATCATCAGGACTGGAATATTTTTGTCTTCGTAAAAATAAAGTAACGATGGTGCGCCCAAACCTGTTTAAGCGGAAACGGCATTCCTTCCAAAAAGGCATATTTCAAAATTTCGCTTTCCAGTTGGGGACGTGTGCCGTTGAAATAATCCACAACACAGGTGCGCGCCGTGGCTACGGCATCCTTCTTTTTATTCACCAAAAAGCCCAGGCCGATTTTGGAGAACAGCTCTTCCTTTTTCATGGCAATATCCGGCCAGGGAGGAATATCGAAATACCCGGATTTCCACAGGCTCCAGCCCGTTGCGGTGAATAGTGTTTTAATCCGTTTGGGATGTATATTTTCCGCATACATACCGCGGGGAATTTCATTGAATCGTTTCCGCAGGCGATACCCGATGCCATAGATATTGGGTACACAAATAAAGATAACCTTCCGGGTTATGCGCTGCAATTCCCGGGCAAATTTTTCCGGTTGGGCCACAAACCACAAACTGGCAAAATTCCAGCTTAAATCAAAAGTTTGATCCTCAAAAGGCAATTGTTCCCAGTCGTCTTGCCGTTGCAGGTCTACCGCCAATGGGATGGATTTCCAGACCTGTTCCGTTTGACGGATACGCTCGGGATTATCGTCCAGTACGACCGGGGTAATGTTGTTTTTTGACCACCACAGACTGTTAATGCCGGAGATTCCGGTCATGCCAAAAGAGGGCGCTTCCAGAACCGATTCAATGGCAAAACGGGATTGAATCAATCTAAAATAGCGATGCAAAATGAAGCGTTCATAGGTCGTGCCCAGACCTTCATCCGGATCAGTATAGTATTCCGGCCAGGTCTGTAAAACACTTAAAAACGCATTTTCATTCATCTACCCTCCATCCTTTGATCACTTTGGAAAGCCTGTCCATCGTATCGACCGCTTTATAGTTTAAATCCCGGATCGTCTCGGAAATATCATAGGTCCAGCTCTCGCTGATCAACCTTACGCTGGTTAGCAACGTATTGCGGCCCAACAGGTGTAAAGCCTCTTTTCCGAAACCGAAGACAAAATCCGGCAATCTTAAATAGCGCGGAAAGGGCTTTCCGAATTCTTCGCGGTAAATGACATCCAGTACAGTTTCCAGCGTCACTGATTCCCGATCGGCCACGATATAGGCCTTACCGTTAAACGATTGCGATTCCAGCAGGCGGACAATCAATCCGGATAAAGCGTCGACATGCAGCAGATGTATTCGAATCTGCTTTTTGGGAAAGACAAAACGTCGGGATCGAATTTTTTCGATCAATCTGGGGATAAACCCGTCATCCCCTTCCCCATAGGTTACGGTCGGCCTTAAGATAAGGGTTTGCAGCCGATCCGAATGAAATGTACGTACCAGCTCCTCGGCCTGCCATTTGGAACGATGGTATTTACCATCCGGATGCGGGCTTTGATCGGCTCTGGCCGGCTGCGGACGAGGAATCGTCCCCAGCACACCTACCGAGCTCAGATAGATAAAACGGGGAATATTTCGTTCCTGCGCGAATTCCAAAAGGTTCTGCGTACCGGCTACATTGATTCGGTAGTACTCGGACTCCGCTAACGCGCTTTCTCCGCGAATAGCGGCACAGTGAATGATGCAATCGACCGGAGTTTCAATTTTGTTGAGTAGGAGCGCGTTGTAGAAATTTCCGTGAAGAATGGTTTCATCTGCTGCCGGGTCAATTGCCGCCCGCTTACGGAGCAATGTAATAAGCTTGTAGCGCTGATCCCTTAATAAGACATTACGAATATGGGAGCCTATAAAACCGGTGGCACCGGTAAGGAGGATGGTACTGATGTCCATTCTATGCAATTCGTTTTGCGAACAGGGCCCTGATTTGACCCGCGTTATCTAAAACCGTTTGGATATCGTCAAACTGCTTATGCCCGGTTAACCGTTTTTTCATGGCGGGACCCTGCCCCAGGCCAACTTCAAATCCCAACCATCCCCCGATTCGTAAATATTTAGGAGCGTCTCTGGTAAGTTTACTTAAAATTTTTATACCGAAAGGACCGCCGTCAAAGGCCAGACCTGGTTCATATCCGGAGATTTCATCAGGCATCTCGGGTACTTTTGCACTGGATATATAAGGAGGATTACATATCAGCAGATCAATCTTATTATATAATGATCCGGAATCAAAAGCATCCAACACATCGCTGATACGAACATCAACGCTGCTTTCCAGCTGATTAAATTTTACGTTTTCCGTGGCAAGACGCACCGCCTGCGGTGAAAGATCGGCGGCGAACACCTGGATATTCGGATAGAGGACGCGTAAGGCGACAGCCAAATTACCGGCTCCCGTACAAACATCCATAACCCAAAGGGTCCTCTTCTCTTGAGATCCCATCTCCTGCAATCGCTCCAGTGCGGCAAAGCCCAACAATTCCGTCTCTTTACGAGGCACCAGCGCTTCCGGACCGGATAAAAGTTCAACTCCCATAAATTGCTGGCGTTTGGTCAGGTGAGCCAAAGGAACGCCGGCAATCCTTTGACCGACTAATTCATCCAGGGCTTTCCTCTGGCCGGTAGTTAATTCGGGTAAAGGAAGGGTGAGTGCTTTTTGGGCGGAAGCAGGTCGACCGGTTGCTGCAAGCCATAATGACCTTAACGTGGATTCTATGGTTTCTTCCGGCTTATCCGGCAGAAAATTCAAATCGGCCTTCAATCGTTTGCTATATGTTTCCCAAAGCTCTTCATTCTTCATTATACCTCCACCGTAGCTAATATTTTTTTATCCACTTTTCCGTTTGCGGATAAAGGCATTTGATCTAAAAACACGACTTTTTGCGGAACCATGAAATTTTCCAGATATCGGTTGCAAACCATTTTAATCTTTTTCTCCGTGAGACCCGATTCGGAATCTACAACCACAAACGCACAGACGGCTTCGCCCAAAGAATCATCCGGAATGCCGAGTACGGTTGCTTCTTTAAGACCGGGAATGCCATGCAATACATTTTCAACTTCTTTGGGACTCACCTTTTCACCACGGGTTTTAATGATATCGTCGCTTCTTCCCAGAAAATACAAAAATCCTTCCTCATCCATTCGGAACCAATCGTGGGTGCATAAGATGCGCTCTCCCGGAATCTTCCCCGGTTTAAGCATGTAGGCACTTTGTTCCGGACGATTCCAATAACCGGCCATAATATGAGGGCCGCGAACATGAAGGATGCCCTGTCCACCCGGCGGTACAACCTTGCCTTCCGGAGAAAGCAAAAAAACCTCCGTTCCCGGGATGGCTTTGCCCACGGAATCCGCTTTTTCGGACAACCGTTCCGGTTCCAGATAAGATACGCGCTTGCATTCCGTTAAACCGTACATTTTAAAGATTAAGGCATTAGGAAATATTTTTTGAATATGAGGCAGAAAATCGGCCGGCAGCGCAGCCGCCGTATTGGTAACGCGAGTAATCGAAGGGAAATGTAATCCCGATTTTTTATAGTTGTCAATCAAAGTGGCAAAAATCGTCGGAACTCCGGGGAAAACCGTAGCCTGCTGCTCTTCTATGCGTTTATAAACCAGAGAAGGAAAAATAAAAGACCGCTCTACAATTAAAGTGGCACCTAAGATCATGGACATCAATAACTGATACAAACCATAGTCAAAGGCGAGAGGCAGCATGAGCATGATTCGGTCTGCCGAAGAAAGCCGTAAATATTCAACAATACTCCAGGCTGCAAATACCATAGCCTGGTGGGTTTGCATGACTCCCTTGGGAAAACCCGTACTACCTGATGTATAGATGAGTGCGGCCAGATCATTAGGAATCACAGCCACGGGTTCCTCCAATTTATCCTGATCTTTTAGCAATTCATCAAAGGCAAGCGGAGCCTCTTGCCCCTTTAAATCCTCAGCAAGCTTGCCGGAAGAAACCACGGCTTTTAAACCCGGCAAACCCTTAATAGCAGGTAAGTAGGAACGCGCCAGGTGGGCGTCCGTTAATAGAACCGTTGCCCCGCTGTCTTCTAAAATGAAGCGTAGTTTATCTTTTTTTGTTTGCGGATTAATAACCAAAAACACGGCTCCCGACAATAAAGCGCCGTAGATCGATACGATGCAGGGCCAGGTACTATCCATATAAATCGCAACACGGTCACCCCGTTTTACATTCAAACGCAACAGGGCTCCTGCCAGGCGTAAGGCCGAATCCTTCAATTCACCGTATGTAATCGGTTTTCCTTCGACAACCAGCGCCGGTTTATCCGGAATTTTATTTGCTATTGAGAGCATTCCCTGGCCCAAAAGACGCTGAGGTTTAACAGTTACTTCCATATTCACTCCAAAACTTACTGGTTTAATTTGAACTTCTGTATTTTCCCGGATCCACTCCTCGGCAGGGCATCCGGATATTCAAAATATTTTGGCAACTTGTAGGTCGCTAATTTCGTGTTTAAAAAAGCTAATAATTCCCGAGTGATCTGTTCGGCTGGCGGATTCCCTTTAACGACAACATAGGCTTTGGGAACTTCCCCCAGAATATCATCCCGAACCGCAATAACCGCCGTTTCCTCTACCGACGGGAATTCGTAAATGGCGTCTTCGATCTCTTTGGCACTGACCCGTTTACCACCGACTTTAATCATCTCCTGACTACGCCCTATTACATAAAGATATCCTTCCTCATCCATAACGCCGAGATCGCGGGTAAAATACAGACCTTCCCGGATAACTTTGGCGGTCTCATCAGGATCATTCCAATAGCCTTTCATAATATTGGCCCCGCGAGCGACCAATTCTCCCTGCTGACCAGGAGGTAACGGATTCCCCCTGGAATCGGCGACAAAGAGTTCGACATTGGGGATGGCTTTGCCTATGGAACCCCATTTACGCGGGAGCTCAGCGGGATCCAAATAAGAAAGCCGGGCCGAAGCCTCGGTTGCCCCGTACATAATAAATAGTTTCGCCGGAGCGAAAACCTTCGCCACCTCTTTCTGAACGGCCGGAGCCATGGCTCCGCCGGCCTGGGTAACATATCGTAAGGCCGGAAATTTTAATTTTCTCACGTTGGAACGATTCAATAGAATGGTAAAAGTGGACGGCACACCCGAGAATCCCGTAGTTTCCTGCTCCTGCATGGTTTTAAGCACTACATTGGGATACATAAACCGGTTATCTATCACCACCGAACCGCCGACAAAAAAATGGGTATTGAGTAAGGATTTACCATACACATAATAAAACGGTAGAACAACCATAACCCGGTCCTCCGCCGACAAATCCAGGTAGTCGACGATAGAACGCGTATTGGTCAGAATATTCAAATGACTCAGCACCACACCGCGCGGTTTACCGGTGCTTCCGGAAGTATAGAGGATTGAAGCCATGTCCATGTCGATGGTAGTTCCAGAAAGATTGTCTTCTCCCTGCGAGCGCATCTCTTCCGGCAAGGCGTACACCGCGGTATTCGGAATATCCATCCGGATGCTCCCTTTCGGAGCCCAAATAAACAGAGACTCGATTCGCCGTGAAGGAAGCAAGCATTGATTTCGGGATAACATTTTAAGATTGCTGATTAAGATTTTTACACCGCAATCCTTGAGAATGAAGGCTATATTTTCACAAAGTAATTCATCGTTCAGATCTACCGTAACCGCCCCGGCTTTTAGAATGGCATAATAGGTAATAACATATTCCACCGAGTTTTGAAGGAGAATGGCCACGCGCTCGCCACGTTTTACTCCCGTTGTCAACAGCAAACGGGCCAGTTGATTGGCCCGGCGGTTGATCTCCGGGAAAGTATACCAGGTGCCTCGATCGAACAGGGCCTTTTTCTCAGGAAAGCGCAGAGCGCTCTGCTCAAGAAAATGCTGAACTAATATAGGATACATAGAGCAACTTTCCCGAAAAATTAACTATTGTTTTATCCTTAAGAAAGGTAATAGGGCGACGCCTTCAAATACTCCGTAGTCTGTATTTTCCGTTTGATATCGTTTTGAATACGGACTACTTGTTCTTCCTGTAAACCGACTGCAGAAGCAATTTCAGAAACCGGTACCTTGCGTTCCATACCCAGCCAAACCAAATCACCTATATGAAAAGGGACCCGGAAGAAGAATTCCTCCTGGGTGGTTTCCGCACTATACGTATCGGTAGTGGGCGTGCGTTCCTGAATTTCTTTGGGGATACCCAGATATTCGGCTAACTGATAAACCTGAGTTTTGAACAAATGGGCAATGGGTTTGATATCCGCCCCCCCGTCGCCCCATTTCACAAAGAAACCCTGATCCAGTTCATTTTTATTGGGCGTACCGATAACCGCATAATTCAAACGTTCGGCATGATAATAGAGCATGGCCATGCGGCTGCGCTGTTTAAAATTGGAAGCGGCTACAATTTGTAAATATTCACGTAAGGGCAGTCGAGCCGATTTTTCCGTACCGTCCGGAGCCACAATGACCAGATAGAAGATGTTCAAAGTATCCTTTTCCATGAGGTTGTCGGGTAGAACGATTTTGGCTTTGTAACCGGAGTCGAATTCCGGAAAAACCCGTTTAATCGCCTCATCACGACGACGATAAGTGCCGAAACCTTCTAATGCCGGAGTGATATTCTCCACAATAAACTCGATATTAAACTGTTCGGCCAAACGGCGGGCCAAATCTTCACTTTCGGGATTGCTGTCTGTTTCCGGCAAAGCCATGCAGATCACATGTTTTGGGCCAAATGCCTTAACGGAAAGCGCCAGACACACGCTGGAATCGATCCCCCCGCTTACACCTAAAACCGCACCGCGCCGATGAAGTTTATTTTGCATGATATCACGCATCTGGCGCACGATGCTATCGGCAACCTCTTTCGGATTAATATTCAAATCATTTTTTGAAAAAGCCATCACGCCTCCTAATTTATAGATTTACTTTTAAATTCAGAGCCTTTCCTATCCATTATTATCTTCATATATAGGTTGGCCCGTTTTTCCTGTTTCAAGATATTGTAATTTAGTATATTTGGCTCTACCGGGTTTTTTGTGGTTAAACTCCGCAAAAATGCCATCCTTAAATCATTTTTCTAAAAAATTAGATTTAATTCATATCCTATCTTTAAATCATCACGAAGTGATGTAATGTAGCCACACCTGTCAGCCGCCGGGCAGGAGCCAGGCCTGTGGGCAAGATGTAACCCCGCAAAGCGGTAAAATAGACCAGGCCTTTCAATATATAGGATCTCTATGCTCTGTGTCCCAAATTCGACGCCTTCAGCGTCACGCTCGCTTTTACCGCTTTACCACAGGCTTCGCCTGTGGCTAATTACATTAGTATCCTTCGGATACTTTTATTATTAAATGCAAAATGAACGAAGCAGTAAAATCATATTGTCAGTCTTTATTTAATATATGACTTCACAAGAACCCCGGTAGAGCCGTATATTTAATTAAACGCATAGAGATACAATCCATGAATATTACTCATCTATATGAAATTATTACTATGATCATTCTTTATCGGAAACTTCTGAAAAAAAATACCGATAACCCTGCACTGTTTATAGGTTGATGACCGTTCGGTGCGCAGACAGTTCAAAATTATGTTCCTTTAGATTTTCTATGAAATGGTAATGCAACAGTTGTGTAGAAACAACCGCTACCAGCGCCATATCATCGCGGGCAGAACTTTGATATTGCATCCGTTTCAATTTTCTTACTAAACCTTCCACCGCTTTAGGATCAAAATAGCCATATTCCTGAACCCGGTTTGTGCTCAACATCTCATTAATCAGTTCCGGTGTTTGATCGGAGAGAAATACGCTGGCAATGGGCGCCCGGTACGGCTGTTTGGGCCGTTTGGTAATATCCGTCGGCAACAGGTGCCTAAAAGATTCCTTCAAAATGAATTTTTCATTGAGTCCGTTGATTTTCATCCGGGGCGGCAATTGAGCGGCAAATTCAATGACCCGGTGATCCAGAAAGGGAAAACGCCCTTCCACGGAGTGTCCCATCATCATCCGGTCTCCCTGAGAAGAGAGTAAATAACCGCTCATAAACAACATGATTTCCAGATATTGAGCCTGATTGAGCGCATGCCAGCCCTGTGAATCCGTGCTGAGATAGTCCGTTAAACGGGATTGTTGTTTTTGCAAATCAAACCGGTCACGCACCGGAGAAGCAAATACGGATTTAATTTTGGCTGTATTGTCCCAGCGCAGCAGATGCGAATAAAAGGGATGATCCGTTTCCAGCAGATGGCGTTTGAAAAAGGCCTGCCAAAAGGGATTGTCCCCCTGCTGATTTTTTAAAATATAGGGATAAAGCCGGGCCAGCAGCAAAGGTCTTATGGCGGATTGCGGTTGCCGGGCCCAGAAGCGACGCACCAGATTTTCTTTGAAAATATTATAACCGCCGAACATTTCGTCCGCACCTTCTCCGGTGAGCACTACCTTAATATGATTCGATCGCACCAGACCGGACAGAGCCAGCAGAGGCGCGGGGGCGGTACGCATCATCGGTTTTTCCGCATACCAGACGGTTTGGATGAAATTTTGAGCGATATCCCGGTCATCCACTTCAATCACATGATGGCGGGTTCCGATATGTTTGGCCATCTGATCCTGATAACGCCGTTCGTCGTAGCCGGTATCTTTAAAAGCCACGGAAAAGGTAATCAATTCATTATTATGATATTTTTTAACCAGGCTGGAAATGATCGAAGAATCCAGCCCACCGCTCAGATAGGCCGCTACCGGCACATCGGATCGTAAACGAAGTTGCACCGCATCGTGAATGAGGTGCTGCGTTTCTTCTACTAAACGGTCCCGGGAATGTTTTGAGAATTCGTTCCGATCCGGAAATTCCGGCTGCCAGTAACGATGAATGCTCGTTCCGCTTTCGGCAACGGTCATCAGATGACCGGGGGGCAGCTCCTGAATATTTTTAAAAGAGGTTTGCGGCGGGACATTCACCCAAAAGGTAAAGATATCCGCCAACCCCCCGGTATCTATTTCCGGCTTGATTGTACCGGTTGCAAAGAAAGATTTCATTTCCGAAGCAAAATAGAATTTTCCCTTGTGCTGCGTATAAAAAAGCGGACGGATACCCACCCGATCGCGGGCCAAAACCAACTTCCGATTTTTTCTATCCCAGATGGCAATCCCAAATTGTCCGTTCAGATGGCGGACAAAATCAGCCCCGTACGCTTCATACAGATGAACCAACACTTCCGTATCCGATGCGGTGTAAAAGCGATGTCCCTGTTTTTCCAAATCGGCCTGAAGCTCGATATAATTGAAGATCTCCCCATTGAGCACGACCCATACACTTTTATCCTCATTATGAATGGGCTGACTGCCGCTTTGCAAATCAATGATACTCAAGCGGGCCATGCCCATCCCGAAGTTTCTATCATACAAAAAACCGCACTCATCCGGTCCGCGATGGTACTGGGCGGCGATCATTTGTTCCATAACCGATGAATCGATTTTATCTTTTTGTTTTAAGTCATAAATTCCGGCGATTCCACACATACGAACTCTTCTTTGTTATTGATTGTCCAAAAAACCATCATCGTCATTATTTTAAGCCGCTTGAGGATAACTCATCCCCTGCCCCCTTTTCCTGCGGAAAGCCCCTCTGCACAGTATCATTCCCGAATGTTTTTATCGGGAATCCAGGGATGTTGGTAAGGCCATGGAACGCATCCCCTGACCCCTTCTCTTACAAAGAGAAGGGGGAATCAAGTCCCTCTCTTTCTAAGAGAGGGATTTAGGGTGAGTTACCGCGGGAGTTAACGCATCCCTTTAAAGGAATCATCCCATTCAATTGCACCTGCTGCTTTTTCTGGATGCCCGGTTAAACCGGGCCACGACAGAGCCGAGCAGGCCGTGCCCGAGGCAGGCAGGCATGACACCGATTCTTTACCCTCCGCAGAGTGAAGGATGGGTGCGATGCAATGAGCAAGGCGCAGAGTGTCATTCCCGAATGTTTTTATCGGGAATCCGGGAATGTTGGTGGATTCATGGAACTCATCCCCTGACCCCTTCTCTTACGAAGAGAAGGGGAAATCAAGTCCCTCTCTTCCCAAGGGTGAGTTACCGCGGGAGTTCAACGCATCCCTTTAAAGGAATCATCACATTCAATCGCACCCGCTGCTTCCCCTGGATGCCCGATCAGGTCGGGCCACGACAGAGCCGGGCAGACATGACAAAGGACGGGCCACGACAGAGCCGGGCAGGCCGTGCCCGAGGCAGGCAGGCTCTTTACCCTCCGCAGAGTGTCATTCCCGAATGTTTTTATCGGGAATCCAGGAATGTTTGCGAAATCATGGAACTCATCCCCTGACCCCTTCTCCCGGAATGCGCTATCTGCACGGTGTCATTCCCGAATGTTTTTATCGGGAATCCAGAAATGTTGGTGGATTCATGGAACTCATCCCCTGACCCCTTCTCTTACGAAGAGAAGGGGAAATCAAGTCTCTCTCTTTCTAAGGGTGAGTTACCGCGGGAGTTCAACGCATCCCTTTAAATGAATCATCCCATTCAATAGCACCTGATGCTTTTTCTGGATGCCCGATCAGGTCGGCCCGCCAAAGGACGGGCAGGCATGACACCGATTCTTTACCCTCCGCAAAGTGTCATTCCCGAATGTTTTTATCGGGAATCCAGGAATGCTTGTGAAGTCATGGAACTCATCCCCTGCCCCCTTCTCTTACGAAGAGAAGGGGAAATCAGGTCCCTCTCTTTTCAAGAGAGGGATTCAGGGTGAGTTAGCGCAGGAGTTAACTCATCCCCCGGCCCCGGAGGGGGGCTCTTTGGACAAAAATACATCATCCAGATAGATTACCCGGCTTGCCGGCAGACGAGTGGCGAAGACGGCAAAATTTTTTATCTTTTTCATATCCATTGTACGCGTTCTAGGGGCGGATTTTACTTCGTTCAGATCCATGATAATCTCGTTCCATCCGGCATGGACCGTAAAACGTTTATTAAAGCGATCCGAATAGGGTTGGCCGTTTTTAACATGCCGGGCGTCATGGATCCGGGCGGTCAGAGTTAAAGGAAGACTATCGGGATTATAGATATGAAAATGCAGTGTGCTATAAGCGGACCAATCGGAAGGCAGATAGACCAGACTCACACCCGAATAGCGCTCGGTTGTCAGCCGAATTTTCAAAGATTTCCGGCCGTGCCATACCTTGGTTGTTGAGAGGCGAAAATCCGCATCCCCGATCCAGCGGGTTAATTCCAACCGCGATTCGAAATCCCCCAGAAGCGGAAAGCGGGTCTGAGCTCGATATTCATCCAGAGCGGCAAGGCCGGTCGGCAGCAAGGCCACGATGATCAGCAAGAGTAATATTGTTTTCAATCCAAAGCGCAGACCGGATCTAAACCGAATTCTTGCACTAAAAACCGGAGGAAGAACACCGCCTAACAAATCACGAACCACGTCTTTCAGATCCGGATTTCCGCTGCCCAGGGCTGCCTGGGTCAGTTCGATGCCGACTCCAAGCATCAGAGTAATTAAAAAAACCAGCAAAATTTGGCGACCCTGTTTTTGGCGTTGTAACCAGGGCCAAAATTCCAGCAAAAAATAGATTAACAAGGCGAAGAGCATAATATGACCCAGATTCCACAACGATTCCAGCGAACGGGTTTGATGATATCCGGGCCCGGCAAAAAGGGAAAGACTGAAAAGTATAAAAATAAAAAGAGCTAAACTATATTTTTTAATCATAGGGCAATTAAAAATGCAGGTCCCGTGTCGTTTGCGACGAGCAGGTTCCCGTCAGGTAAAATAAGTATCCAACCGCATAAAAAGTTTTAAACTTACCCTCTCTTATAAAGGCTGTCGCAGTTTAAATGCTGTCCACGAATGAACACGAATAGGCATAAAAGTGAACTTCTGATCAAGGTATTGAGAGGGTTTAGTATTTTCCAGCAAATTTTCCCTTATAAAAAGCACCCCGCCGGGGCGATGTGCAAGGCGAACCGGCCTGCAGCCAACGCTCTGAAATAATCCGGTTGAAAAGCCCGGTAGCGGAAGATCATTCTATGGGTTCACGGACGGGCTCAGAGGTTTATTCAAATGTCCCTGACGGGACAAAATATATATTTTTGAATACCTTTTCCCGGCGAAGAATCGCCGGGCTAATAGCAACCATCCCTGACGGGATTTATTGTTAACAAATCTGTATTCTTTGGGCTCGGTTGCTTTATGGGGGCAAGATTCCGTCAGGTAAAATAAGGCTCATGTCGAATCGTGTGAATTAATACGAGAGCGATGGTTAAAAGCCGTACTTGCTAAAGTGATCTTTTGGAAATCACAAAAAAAACAACAAATAACAATGGCGCCAAAATCCAAAATTTAATAAGTCACCCAGAAAAGGAAGGGTTGCTTGATATTTGAGTTATTGTTTTTTGGGATTTATTTGATTTTTGTTATTTGTACTTTGGAATTTCAGGTTAAATTTAAAGGTGTAAAAATTATTAAGTTCACGGTTAAATGAGCCTGGTTCGCCTTGAGGCTGTTTTCTTTTGATTGTGTACTCATTTTCCCGGAGGGAAAATCTGAGATTAACCCGCCAATTTATTGGCGGGAAACGATAAGAGCGTATTTGGGGCCGTCCCGTAGAGACGAATGATTAGCCGAATGTCCCCGCAAGATTTTCATTTGAAGAATCGATATCATTGTGAAATTTAATAATTAGCTTATCCACCTAAATGAGATAGAACCAAAAATAAGCTCTGAAACTATGAACGGATAAATTTTTCCTATAAGAAAATGAACCCCTCGCCAGGGAAGGGCCCGTGTTTTTTGAAGCGCCAATCATTTGAACCGGTTCGGTTATTAACTCACCCTTTCCCACGGTATTTCCAACAATCAGATGTTTCAACTTCCTCTCTCTTATAAAGGCTGTCGCAGTTTAAATTCTGTCCACGAATGAACACGAATAGGCAACTTCTGATCAAGGTATTGAGAGGGTTTAGTATTTTCCAGCAAATTTTCCCTTATAAAAGGCACCCCGCCGGGGCGATGTGCAAGGCGAACCGGCCTGCAGCCAACGCTCTGAAATAATCCGGTTGAAAAGCCCGGTAGCGGAAGATCATTCTATGGGTTCACGGACGGGCTCAGAGGTTTATTCAA
>Ga0256841_1001276_pt1 | contig 22403 bp, 16 predicted proteins | sample 356308metaG_FD_185971 | JGI IMG/M metagenome (GOLD analysis project Ga0256841, IMG submission 185971) | Hydrothermal vent microbial communities from Mid Atlantic Ridge, Atlantic Ocean - 356-308 | ecosystem: Environmental > Aquatic > Marine > Hydrothermal vents | place: Atlantic Ocean: Mid... | reverse complement strand
GGTAGCGCCTTCCCGGATCTGTTCGATTTCGGCTTCCGTGGGCGGCTGGATCTTGAGGATCAGGTCAGCCTGCCGGTACAACTCGCCTGCACTGCCGACGACCGTAACCTGCTCGTAGCTGCTATCAGGGTGATAACTACCGGTACCGGCACCGGTTTCCAGCAGCACTTCCACGCCCAGCCGGTGAAAGCGTTCGGCGACAGAGGGTACCAGCGCTACCCGGCGTTCACCCGGTTCGATTTCTTTGGGCACGCCCAAACGTATCGGCATCTGTAGTTTCTCCAGCGCAGTCCGGTCGCCGCTCACTCAGCGCGGCCGCAGCGTTTGTCAGTCCTGGCCAAATCAGGCCCGTAAAGGGGCTGAAACCCGCAAAAGGCGGCATGATAGCGGATTCCAGGCAGTGATGAAATGTCCGCAAAAGGTGACAAAATCGGGAATTCAGCTGTCTGACTGTTTACAAGCCGAGGATTATTTGGGATAAATGGAGAAACCCGTTTGTTGGGAGGCCTAACGTGTACGATTTGCATCAACAGGTCCTGCGTACCGATGCGTCCGGCATGCCGCTGGAATGGATCAATTACCAGGAAGCGGTGCGCCTGTACCACCTGGACCAGGTGGCGTACAGCTGCGGCAGCCTGTTGTACCGCGTACACGGCGGTATCTGTGCCCTGACCGGACGCCAGAGCCGGATCGACGTCAACTCGATAATCGCGACCTATGGCAGTAACAAGGTGCTGACCAGGAACCGCGACCGCTATGTGCCCCCCCTCAACAACCCGGCCCTGTTCAAGCGTGATGCCCACCTGTGCATGTACTGCGGGGATCGCTTCCATAGCCGCGACCTGTCGCGGGACCATGTCACGCCGATCAGCCAGAACGGGCAGGATGTCTGGACCAACGTGGTGACGGCCTGCAGGCGCTGCAACAACCACAAGGCCGGTCGCAGCCCGGAGCAGGCGCACATGGAATTACTGGCGGTGCCTTTTACCCCGACGCACGCCGAGTACATCTACCTGCAGGGGAAACGCGTGCTGGCGGACCAGATGGAATTTCTCAGGGCGCATTTTCCGCGTCGCAGCCTGATGCACGCGCGTCTGAAGCTGCTGGCCTGAGTCCGGCCTGACCGCGGTCGGCCCCTGCGGGCCGCCAGGTTGATAACGGTGAACAGGTGTCTGTCTGGCAAGCCATTGAAAAGCAGCTGCAGGAAGTGCTGGATGAACCGGTGCGGCTTTCCACACCCAGGTCGGTGGGCGGCGGCTCCATCAATCAATCCTGCCGTATCCACTCCGGGTCACAGTCCTGGTTCGTCAAACTGAACAGCGCCGGGCGGCTCGATATGTTCGTTGCCGAAGCCGAAGGGCTGGAAGCGCTGCGCGAGGCAGATGCACTGTGTGTTCCGCGTCCCCTGTGTCATGGGCAGGATGGCGGGCAGGCCTGGCTGGTGATGGAGTACCTGGAAACCGGCGGATCCGGCAGCGCAACCGCGCTGGCGGAAGGACTGGCTGCTATCCATAGAGTCGGGTCGACACATTTCGGCTGGCACCGCGACAATACCATCGGTTCGACAGCGCAGGTCAATACGCAGGAGTCGGACTGGCTGACTTTCTGGCGTGAGCACCGGCTGGCTTTCCAGCTGCGGCTGGCAGCGCGTAACGGTGCGCCGGCGCGCAGCGTCGGTGCCGGTGAGCGGCTGTTGGCGCAATTGCCGGCCCTGCTGGACGGGCACGACCCGCAGCCGTCACTGCTGCACGGTGACCTGTGGTCCGGTAACTACGCGTATACACGCGATGGCAGGCCGGCCATTTTTGACCCTGCCGTGTACTTCGGTGACCGCGAAGCCGACCTGGCCATGACCGAATTGTTCGGGGGATTCAGCCGGGATTTCTACGCCGCTTACCGCAGTGCGTGGCCGCTGGACGATGGCTACCCGCTGCGCAGAACCCTGTACAACCTCTACCACGTGCTGAACCATTTCAACCTGTTCGGCGGAGGCTACCTTTCCCAGGCCGAGGGTATGATGGCAACACTGTTAAGCGAAGCGGGCTGAATACGCATGCGGGCCAGGCAGGGCGCCTGCGGTGGGAGCGCCGGCCCCCGGCACGAAGGGGTGCAGTCGGCTTTCGCGGTCAGGGGGCCGTTCCTACAGGTGGTATTCGCGGCTCAGGTCGTGCACGGCTTCGATCATGGCGCCGGCGTGTTCGGGGTCGATTCCGGGGTGGATGCCGTGCCCAAGGTTGAAGACGTGACCGTTCCCCTTGCCGAAACTGGCCAGTACCTTCGCGACCTGTGCGCGAATGCTGTCCGGCGATGCGTACAGCACAGACGGGTCGAGGTTGCCCTGCAGGGCAACCTGGTCGCCGACCCGGCGCCGGGCGTCGGCCAGGTCCGTGGTCCAGTCCAGCCCCAGCGCATCCGCACCGGTATCGGTCATGGCTTCCAGCCACTGCCCACCGTTCTTGGTGAACAGGATGACCGGCACCTTGCGCCCTTCGTTTTCACGTTTCAGCGAGCGGATGATGCGTTCCATGGGTTGCAGTGAAAAGCGGCAGTAGTCCGCCGGGGTCAGTGCGCCGCCCCAGGTATCGAATATCATCACCGTCTGGGCGCCTGCTTCGATCTGGGCGTTCAGGTAGAGCGCTACCGACCGGGAGACGGTATCCAGTAACTTGTCCAGCAGCTCCGGGCGTTCATACAGCATGGCCTTGATGGTGGGGAAGTCCTTGCTGGAGGCGCCTTCCACCATGTAGGTCGCCAATGTCCAGGGGCTGCCGGAAAAGCCGATCAACGGTACCCGGCCATCCAGCTCGCGACGGATGGTGCGCACCGCGTCCATGACGTAGCGCAGTTCGGTTTCCGGGTCGGGCACACCCAGCGCTTCGATCTGTTTTTCGTCCCGGATCGGGCGTTCGAAGCGCGGTCCTTCGCCTTCGGCAAAGTACAGTCCCAGTCCCATGGCGTCAGGGATGGTCAGGATATCCGAGAACAGGATCGCCGCATCCAGCGGAAAACGTTCCAGCGGTTGCAGCGTGACTTCGCAGGCCAGTTCCGGGTTGGTGCACAGGTCCATGAAGCTGCCGGCCTTTTTGCGGGTTTCGCGGTACTCGGGCAGGTAACGGCCGGCCTGGCGCATCATCCACACGGGGGTGACATCGACGGGCTGGCGTAGCAGGGCTCTCAGAAAACGGTCATTTTTCAGTTCGGTCATACGTGTTATTTAACCTTATATAGTCCGGCTTGAAAAACAGGTATTACAACCCTTGCCCAGGTGGAAAAAGGCGGCCTGTCAGATCAGCGGTCTTACTAACGTGGTAACTCCGAAGCACCCATCAGGAATTCATCAACTGCCCGTGCACACTGCCGGCCTTCACGAATTGCCCAGACCACCAGCGACTGCCCGCGCCGCATGTCACCGGCGGCAAATACCTTGTCGATCGACGTCCGGTATGCATTCTCGCCCTCGGTATCGCCTTTTACATTGCCCCGCTCGTCATAGGCAACGCCCAGGTCGTTCAGCAGGCCTTCCTGGACCGGGTGTACAAAACCCATCGCCAGCAGGACCAGGTCGGCATCGAGTTCAAATTCGCTGCCCTCGATTTCCTTCATCTGCCAGGCGCCCTGCTCGTCCTTGCTCCAGTCGACACGGACACAGCGGATTTTTTCCACCTTGCCATCGCTACCGATGAATTCCTTTGTAGCGACAGACCAGTCACGTTTGGCGCCTTCTTCCTGCGAAGAGGAGGTACGCATTTTGTTGGGCCAGTTGGGCCAGGTCAGTTCCCTGTTTTCCTGTTCCGGTGGTTTTGGCAGGATTTCCAGCTGGGTGACCGATTTGCAGCCCTGGCGGATGGAGGTGCCGATACAGTCCGATCCGGTGTCGCCGCCGCCGATGACGATGACGTTTTTGCCGGTGGCTGTGATGGACAGGTCAGCGGGCACCGTGTCACCGGCATCCCGTTTGTTCTGCTGGGGCAGGAACTGCATGGCGAAATAGACACCTTCGAGGTCGCGGCCCGGTATCGGCAGATCGCGTGACTGTTCCGAGCCACCGGTCAGGGCAACGGCATCGAAGGTTTTCAGCAACTCTTCAGCGCTGATGTCCGTGCCTACGTTACAGTCGGGTCGGAAGGTGACGCCTTCCGCTTCCATCTGCCGGACGCGCCGGTCTATGTAGCACTTGTCCATTTTAAAATCGGGAATACCATAGCGCAGCAAACCGCCGATACGGTCATTTTTTTCGAACAGCGTAACCTCGTGACCGGCGCGGCCCAGTTGCTGTGCGCAGGCCATCCCGGCCGGGCCGGAGCCGACCACCGCGACTTTTTTGCCGGTTTTGTGCGCGGCGGGCAGGGGTTTGATCCAGCCGTTTTCCCAGGCCTTGTCGACAATGGCGCACTCGATGGTTTTGATGGTGACCGGTTCGCCTTCCAGGTTCAGGGTGCAGGCTTCCTGGCAGGGCGCGGGACAGATGCGGCCGGTGAACTCCGGAAAATTGTTGGTGGAGTGCAATACCCTGATGGCGCGTTCCCATTCACCTTTCCATACCAGGTCGTTCCAGTCCGGAATGATGTTGTTCACCGGGCAGCCCTGGTGGCAGAAGGGGATGCCGCAGTCCATGCAGCGCGCACCCTGGGTGCTGAGTTCCTGGTCGCTTAACGGGATCACAAACTCTTTAAAGTGCTTGATGCGCTCTTCGACGGGTTTGTAGCCGCGCTCCTGGCGCGGGTATTCCATGAATCCGGTTGGTTTGCCCATAACTGGTGTTTTGCCTTCTAGAATCGTTTCACAGCTGGCCGGCAGACAGGTTGCTCAGCCGGCCAGTGCTGCCGGTGTGTCTGCCTGTGCCTGTTTCATTTCTTCCAGTGCGCGGCGGTAATCCACCGGCATCACCTTGACGAACTTCGGCAGCATCTCGTCCCAGTGGTCGAGAATATTGCGGGCAACGCTGCTGTTGGTGTAGTGCATGTGCTTCTCGACCAGGCGCCGCAGGCGCAGTGCATCGAAGCGGGTCATGTCTGTGCTGATATCGACCTTGCCGTGGGTTTCCAGGTCGCCGCCCTGGTGTTCCAGTGTCTCCAGTGCCTCGTCCTCTTCCGGGATCGGTTCCAGTTCCACCATGGCCAGGTTGCAGTGTGCCCTGAAGTCACCTTTGGCATCGAGTACATAGGCAATACCACCGCTCATGCCGGCGGCAAAGTTGCGCCCGGTCTGACCGAGCACCACGACCACACCGCCGGTCATGTATTCGCAGCCGTGGTCGCCCACACCTTCCACTACGGCGCTGGCGCCGGAGTTGCGCACGGCAAAGCGTTCGCCGGCAACACCGCGGAAGTAGCACTCGCCGGAGATGGCGCCGTACAGGACGGTATTGCCGACAATAATGTTTTCTTCCGGGACGATCGGACAGTCGGCAGGCGGGTAGACGACCAGCCGGCCACCGGACAGGCCCTTGCCGACGTAGTCATTGCCTTCACCTTCCAGCTCCAGGGTGATGCCGTGCGTGACCCAGGTGCCGAAACTCTGTCCGGCAACCCCGTTCAGCTTGACGTGTATGGTGTCTTCCGGGAGTCCTTCCAGCCCGTAACGCTCGGCAACCCTGCCAGACAGCATGGCGCCTACCGTACGGTTGACGTTGATCACGGGGGTTTCAATTTTTACCGGCTCACCGCGTTCCAGTGCCGGTGCTGCCTGTTCGATCAGCTTGTTGTCGAGTGCCCTGTCCAGACCGTGGTCCTGCTTTTCGCTGTTGTACAGCGCTACGTCCGGGCCGGTATCCAGGTGGTGCAGGATGCGGGAATAGTCCAGGCCGCGCGCTTTCCAGTGATCGATGCCCTTACGCATATCGAGCCTGTCGGAACGGCCGATCATTTCGTCCACGGTGCGGAAACCCAGTCTGGCCATCAGCTGGCGCACTTCTTCCGCTACGAAGAAGAAATAGTTCACCACGTGTTCGGGTTTGCCGGTAAAGCGCTTGCGCAGTTCCTCGTCCTGGGTGGCGACTCCGACCGGGCAGGTGTTGAGGTGGCACTTGCGCATCATGATGCAGCCTTCGACAATCAGCGGTGCGGTTGCAAAGCCGAACTCGTCCGCACCCAGCAGGGCGCCGATCACCACGTCGCGGCCGGTACGCATGCCACCGTCGACCTGTACGGCGATGCGGCCGCGCAACTTGTTGAGTACCAGCGTCTGGTGGGTTTCGGCCAGTCCCAGTTCCCAGGGGCTGCCGGCGTGACGGATGGACGTCAGCGGTGACGCACCGGTGCCGCCGTCATAGCCGGCGATGGTGACGTGATCGGCGTGTGCCTTGGACACGCCTGCCGCAACGGTGCCCACGCCCACTTCGGACACCAGCTTGACGCTGATGCGGGCTTTGGGGTTCACGTTCTTGAGATCGTGGATCAGCTGGGCCAGGTCCTCGATGGAATAGATATCGTGGTGCGGTGGCGGAGAAATCAGGCCGACGCCCGGTGTCGAATGGCGCACACTGGCGATCCATTCATTGACCTTGTGACCGGGCAGCTGTCCGCCTTCGCCGGGCTTGGCACCCTGTGCCATCTTGATCTGGATATCGTCTGCGTTTACCAGGTACTCGGTCGTTACGCCGAAGCGTCCCGAGGCAACCTGCTTGATCGCCGAGCGCATGGAATCGCCGTTCTCCATCGGTTTGAAGCGCGAGCGTTCTTCGCCACCTTCGCCGGTGTTGGATTTGCCGCCCAGGCGGTTCATGGCGATGGCGAGCGTGGTGTGCGCTTCCCAGGAAATGGACCCGAACGACATGGCGCCGGTGGCAAACCGCTTGACGATCTCTTTGGCCGGTTCGACTTCGTCGAGTGGCACCGGCTCATTGGCAAACTTCAGCTGGAACAGGCCGCGCAGGGTGCGCAGCCGGTCGTTCTGCTCATCCACCAGGCGGGAAAACTCGGCAAAGGTCTTCGCGTCGTTGGCGCGCGTGGCGTGCTGCAGTTTCGAAATGGTATCCGGCGTCCACATGTGGTCTTCGCCGCGTACCCGGAAGGCATAGTCGCCGCCCACGTCCAGCGCATCCGCATAGACCGGGTTGTGCCCGTAGGCATCGTGGTGCCAGCGTACCGATTCGGCGGCGATCTCTTCGATGCCGACCCCCTCGATCATGCTGGCGGTGCCGGTGAAGTACTGCTCCACGAAGTCGGATTTCAGTCCCACTGCATCGAAAATCTGCGCACCACAGTAGGACTGGTAGGTAGAGATGCCCATCTTGGAAAACACTTTCAACAGGCCCTTGCCGACCGCCTTGATGTAGCGCTTGTTGATTTCGCCGGTGTCCAGGTCTTCCGGCAGGTCGTTTTTCAGGGCGGCCAGGGTTTCAAATGCGAGCCAGGGATTGATGGCTTCCGCACCATAGCCGGCGAGCACCGCGAACTGGTGTACTTCACGCACCGAACCGGTTTCCACCACCAGGCCGGATTCGGTGCGCAGGCCGGCGCGCACCAGGTGGTGGTGTACCGCCGAGGTGGCCAGCAGCGCGGGAATCGGAATCCGTTGCGCGGAAACGCTGCGGTCGGAGAGGATGAGGATGTTGTCGCCTTCCCGTACCGCCTGTTCCGCCGCTTCACACAGCGCGGTCAGGGCCGGTTGCATGCCGGCCGCACCCAGGTCCGCGGCATAGCAGATATCGAGGGTACGGGTGCGGAAGGCGCCATCGGTCGCTTTCTCGATGCCGCGTACGCGCTCCAGGTCCTTGTTGGTAAGGATCGGCTGGCTGACTTCCAGGCGCATGTGTTCGCCGCCGGAGTGCAGGCCCAGCAGGTTGGGGCGCGGGCCGATCAGCGATACCAGTGACATCACCAGCTCCTCGCGGATCGGGTCGATGGGCGGGTTGGTCACCTGGGCAAAGTTCTGCTGGAAATAATTGGACAGTGGCTTGGCCTTGCTGGAAAGCACGGCCACCGGGTTGTCGGCGCCCATGGAGCCGATAGCCTCCTGGCCGGTGAGCGCCATCGGCGTCATCAGCAGCTTGAGGTCTTCCTGCGTGTAGCCGAAGGCCTGCTGGCGGTCCAGCAGGGTGTCCGGGTCGCCGGCGTCACCGTCGACCTTGGCGGGCAGGTTCTTGAGGTGGATCTGGGTCTTCTCCAGCCAGTCCTGGTAGGGGTGGCTGGCGGACAGCTGTTCCTTGAGTTCTGCGTCGTCGATAATTCGGCCCTGCTGCATGTCGATGAGGAACATCTTGCCCGGCTGCAGACGCCACTTTTTCACGATCCTGTGGTCAGGGATGGGTAATACGCCCATTTCCGAGGCCATCACCACCAGGTCGTCATCGGTGATCAGGTAACGTGCCGGACGCAGGCCGTTGCGGTCCAGGGTGGCGCCGATCTGGCGGCCGTCGGTAAAGGCAACCGCGGCCGGGCCATCCCAGGGTTCCATCAGTGCCGCGTGGTATTCGTAGAACGCCCTGCGCTTTTCGTCCATCAGCGGGTTGCCCGCCCAGGCTTCGGGGATCAGCATCATCATGGCGTGGGCCATGGTGTAACCGCCGGCCACCAGCAGTTCCAGTGCGTTATCGAAACAGGCGGAGTCGCTCTGCCCTTCCGGGATCAGCGGCCAGACCTTTTCCAGGTCGGCGCCGAACAGCTCCGAGGCCATGGAATGGCGCCGCGCGCGCATCCAGTTGACGTTACCGCGCAGGGTATTGATTTCACCGTTGTGCGCGATCATGCGGAACGGGTGAGCCAGGTCCCAGGACGGAAAGGTATTGGTGGAAAAGCGCTGGTGCACCAGTGCCAGTGCCGATACCACGCGCTCGTCGCGCAGGTCCCGGTAGTAACTGTCGACCTGGTTGGCCAGCAGCATGCCCTTGTACAGCAGGGTGCGGCTGGAGAGGGACGGTATATAAAAGTTTCCGCGTCCTTCCCAGTCGGATTCGCGCACCTGGTTCTCAACCAGCTTGCGGATGATGAACAGCCGGCGTTCGAAGTCATCCTGGGTCGTGCAGTTGTCCCCGCAGCTGATGAACAGCTGGCGTACCACCGGCTCGACATCCCTGACGCTCTGGCCCAGGCCGCTATTGTCCGTCGGCACATCGCGCCAGCCCAGTAAACCCTGGCCTTCTTCATTAATAATGCGCTCAATCAGGGCCTCGCACTCGGCACGGGTGTGGTTCTGCTGCGGCAGGAAAATCATGCCGACCGCGTAACGGCCGGGTTCCGGCAGTTCCAGGTCCTGCGTTGCGCATGCTTCGCGCAGAAAGCGATCGGGGATCTGGATCAGGATGCCGGCACCGTCGCCAGCCAGCGGGTCGGCACCGACAGCACCGCGATGGGTCAGGTTTTCCAGCACCTGCAGGCCCTGGCGGACGATGGCATGATTCTGCTGTCCCTTGATGTGGGCAACAAAACCGACGCCGCAGGCATCGTGCTCATGGCGTGGGTGGTACAGACCCTGTATTTCCGGAAAAGCCCCGTGACTCATGTCGTTCCTCTGTAACCCTTTTAATAATAAAGGTAATTATTTCCCCGGCGCGCGCGACACCGCCCACTCCCTGCGCGGTAGTGGCGGCAACCATCGGCAAAAAACGGGCCGAAAGAATAATGGAGAAGCGTGTTTTTCGCCAGTGTTTTAGCGGTTTAACCTTGTTTTTTATACGGAATGATGGCTGTGGTTACTGGATCGCACGGATGGCGTTGTGCACGCTTTTCAGGGTGCGTGGCCAGGGCTGATCCTTGCGAATGGCTGCTGGCAGGGTGGCGCGTGCGTCAATGGCAGCCTGGCGGGAAGGGTAGATGCCGTACAGCAATACATACCAGTCGGCATCCTTGTAGAGACCCTTGTAGACGGCGGCCTGATGCGTGTCGAGGTGATGTTGCTCAAGGTACTGGTGAATCGATTCGGCGTTCCGCGATCCCAGCAGTTGCAGCGTATAGGCGGTTTCTGCCTGTTGCATCAGCCAGCGTTCACGGTGTGGCAGGGGTTCCGCAGTGGCTGGCTCCATACCGGTTTCCGGGGTGGGGCTGTGGTCTGTTGCCGCCGCTGGCGGTGTGCCGGCGGGCGCCGCCGGCGCGGTACCGTGTTCTTCTGCGACGGGGATGACGGGGATCGCCGCCGCTGCGGGAGGCTCCACAGCCTGCTCGCGGTGTGCACTCGCATCGGCTGCAGGAGCCGGAACAGGGGACAAGGTCTGTCCCGCGGCGCCGCGCTGCGCCTCAGCCGGTACAGGCAGCGGACGGTGGTCGGTGCCGGGGGCGGGTTGCGGTTCAACAGGGGATGCCCGGGTTGCAGGCGCGGCTTCGGGTGCATCCAGGTCAGCTGCCACCTCGGTGAGCGGGCGGGTCCCGGTTTCAGGTCGATCTGGCGCTGTCCCGGTGGGAGCGGATTCCTGTCGGGCGGGCGGTGCGGCAGGCGTGGCGGGCGGCGTGGGCGGCACGAGTGGCGCAGGCTCCGGGAGCGCCAGTGGTCTCTCTTCCATCGGGATTCGTGCGACCGGCATCTGTTCGGTGACCGGCGGGTAAAACCGTTGCCAGCCCAGCCAGGTTGCCACCACCAGAACCGCGGCGATGCCCAGGACCGGCAGCAGTGTTCCGGTCTTGCGCGGCAGCTTGCGCCGGCGCACCCGTTTACTGCCGGCACGGGCCTGGTGTTCCAGCAGCGCCTGGCGGGCCAGCCGGTTGATCGCTGCCGGTCGGCCGTCGGATGCCTTGCAGATGGCGCGGATTTCGGTGGCCGTAAACGGGTTTTCCCCGCTGTAGCCGGCGACCGCGAGCCGGTACGTGAGGTAGGCCGCAGTTTCCTCTTCCGACATGCGTGGCATTTCCAACAGCTGGGTAGTGAACGGCAGCTGTCTTTGTTCCAGTGCCTGCCGGTGCTGCTGTTGTGCTTCCGGGCTGCCGAACAGGATCAGTCGAACCCGGTTCGCATGTCCCGATTCCAGCAGGGCGCAGAGGCGTTCAAAAGCATCTTCACCCAGCTGCTCCGCGGCATCGATCACAATGACCAGTAACTGCGAGTTGTCGGTTCGTGCGGCCCAATCGTTGAACAGTTCCTGTTCACTGGCCGGTGCGGCGCTTTTGAGGGTGCCGGCGAGGCATTCCGGGAAGCGGGCAAACTCGTCACCATTCAGGACGCACAGGTGCCACTGGCTGCCGGCCTGACTGATGAAGCGGTCCAGCAGGGTGGACTTGCCGCTGCCGGCAGGGCCGGAGACGAGTATCACCGAATCGCCGAACTGGGTCAGGTGGGAGAGCAGGTCGAGACGCTGCATCAGCGTCGTGCCGCCGTAGAAGAAACGCCTGTCGAGGGTGTTCTCAAAAGGCTCGGTGTTCAGGGAGAAGCTGTCCATGTAGCTTTCCGCAGCAGGCGTTGCAGCAAAGTCTTTCACGACCCGGCCTGCATGAATACCACCTGGTAGCCTTTTTTCAGTTGCGCATCCCGTATCGCCATCATGGCCTTTTCAGCGCTCTCCCGGTCGACATAGTGATCCCGTATCACGCGACCGCCGGAACCCTGGAAACCCCACTCGCGTACCAGCGTCCAGCCTTCGAGCAGGTCTTCCTGCAGGTGCAGGTGGTAGAACTTCGGTGGGCCGGCAGCGCCGGGCGGAATCTGCATGTAAATGCGCATGGCGTATTTCTGAATCCAGCCCCCGGATCAAGTCAGCTCTCCCGGGTGATAGACCCGTGCGTGTTCCTTGATCGCGTAGCGATCCGTCATGCCGGCAATGTAGTCGGCAACGGCCCGCGCCTGCCCGCTGTCGCCCGTCTGCTCCCTGAGTGCGGCAACCTTGAGCTGCGCCTCGTCCGGCATCAGCCGCGGGTCGTTAAAGAAGGCTTCAAACAGGGCGCGTATGACCCGTTCCGCCTTGGCGCTCATGCGGTGCACGCGGTAATGGCGGTACAGATGCCGGCGTAAAAATCGTTTCAGCTCCAGGTTGAGTTCGCGCATCCGCTCACTGAACGCAATCAGGGCTTCCGGGTGCCGGCGAACCGCTTCCAGGCTGGCGGGCGCATGCAATTCGAGTCTGGATATGCTGGTCTGCACCAGGTCGGTCACCTGACAGTTAATGAGTCGACGCACGATTTCATGGATGATACGACGTTGTGACAGTTGCGGGTAGAGCCGTTTCACTTCCTCGTACTGCTCGTTGAACAGGCGTACCTCGTTCAGTTGCTCGATGCTGATCAGCTCGGCGCGCAGTCCATCGTCCACGTCGTGGCTGTTGTAGGCGATCTCGTCTGCCAGGTTGGTGAGCTGCGCTTCCAGGCCGGGTTGCTGTCCGTTCAGGAAGCGCTCACCGACCGCACCGAGTTCGGCGGCGTTTTTCACCGAGCAGTGTTTCAGGATACCTTCGCGCGTTTCGTAGGTCAGGTTCAGGCCAGGGAAGTCCGCGTATTTTTCCTCCAGTTCGTCCACCACCCGCAGTGACTGCAGGTTGTGCTCGAAGCCCCCGTAGTTTTTCATGCAGGCGTTAAGGGCGTCCTGGCCGGCATGGCCAAACGGCGTGTGGCCGACATCGTGGGCCAGGGCAATGGCCTCGGTCAGGTCTTCATTGAGCGCCAGGGCGCGGGCAATGGAGCGTGCAATCTGCGCGACTTCGATGGAATGGGTGAGGCGGGTGCGGAACAGGTCGCCTTCGTGGTTGACGAAAACCTGGGTCTTGTATTCCAGCCGCCGAAAGGCGGCCGCGTGGATAATACGGTCACGATCACGCTGGAACTCACTGCGGTAACTGGGCAACGGCTCGCTGTAGCGACGCCCCCGGGAAACGGTATCCACGGTGGCGCAGGGTGCATAGCGCCCGGAAGTGTCCGGTTCAGGGTGGCGTGTATTCATGAGCCGGCGTCTGGCAGACTGTATTCCAGCGTCTGCTGCAGCAGCCCGGAATCGAATCCGGAGCACACCTTTGCCCGGCCGATGGCATCCAGCAGGATCAGCCGTAGCCCGCTGTCCAGTGCTTTTTTGTCGACGGCCATCAATTCCAGGAACTGTTCGGTACTCATCCCGGCCGGGGCATCGACCGGCAGGCGGGCACGGGTCAACAGGGTGCGGATGCGTTCTGTATCCGCTGCACTGATCCAGCCATGACGTGCCGACAGGTCGGCAGCCATGGCCATCCCGGCGCTGACGCCTTCACCGTGCAGCCAGTTGCCGTAGCCCATGCCGGTTTCGATGGCGTGGCCGAAGGTGTGGCCCAGGTTGAGCAGTGCACGTTTGCCGCTCTCGCGCTCATCGGCGGCAACGATATCCGCCTTGCACCGGCAGGAGCGCTCAATGGCATGCATCAAGGCCTGCGTATCGCGCGCCAGCAGCCGTTCCATGCCGGCTTCCAGCCAGGCGAAGAATTCAGCGTCCTCGATCAGGCCGTACTTGATGACTTCCGCGATGCCCGCGGACAGCTGGCGATCGTCCAGCGTGTCGAGGGTGGCGGTATCCGCCAGTACACAGCGCGGCTGGTGGAAGGCGCCGATCATGTTCTTGCCGAGGCGGTGATTGACCCCGGTTTTGCCGCCCACGGATGAATCGACCTGGGCCAGCAGGGTGGTGGGGACCTGGATAAAATCCACGCCACGCTGGTAGCTGGCGGCCGCGAAGCCGGTCATGTCACCAATGACACCGCCGCCCAGGGCCACCAGGCAGCAGTTGCGATTGAAGCGCTTTTCCAGCAGGGCGTCAAAGATGCGGTTGAGGATGTCGAGTGTCTTGTACTCTTCGCCATCCGGCAGGATGACCTGTTCGAGCCGGTAGCCGGACAGCGCATCGCGCACGGTCTGCAGGTACAGCGGCGCAACGGTTTCGTTGCTGACAATCATGACCTGGCGGCCACGGATATGCGGCTGGTACAGCGCGGACTGCGAAATCAGCCCCGGGCCGATGTGGATGGGGTAGCTGCGCTCGCCTAGTTCAAGCTGCAGGGTCCTGTGCATGAGTGTCATGGGTGAATTGTACTTAGTTTTCCTCGATGTGCCGGACTATTTTTTTCACCACGTCCTGTACCCGGCAGCCGTCGGTGTCGATGGTCAGGTCGGCAATTTCACGATACAGGGGGTCACGAACCGCCATCAGCTCGCGTAGTACCGCTTCCGGGTTCTCTGTTTGCAGCAGCGGCCGGTTGCGGTCGCGGGCGGTGCGTTTCAGCTGCTGTTCGACCGATGTGTGCAGGTAGATCACCTGTCCGCGTGCTGCCAGGTGCCGGCGGTTTGTGTCGCTGAGAATGGCCCCGCCACCCGTGGCGAGTACGACGCCCCGCCTGCGCGTGAGCCGGTCGATCATGTCCTGCTCACGCCTGCGGAAACCCTCTTCCCCTTCCAGTTCGAAGATCAGCGGGATATCGACACCGGTCTGCGTTTCGATGTTGCGGTCGCTGTCGATGAATTCCAGTCCCAGGATGCGCGCCAGCTGGCGGCCGATAGTGGATTTTCCGGCCCCCATGGGGCCGACCAGAAAAAAACTGCCCGACGGTTTCATGTCGGGCAGTTTTGCCAGAAAGTGGAGCCGGGTACAAGTAGGATTTAATAATCCACGGTCATACCCTGTTTGACGATCTTCGGCGTGACAAAAATCAGCAGCTCCTGTTTCTGGTCGGTTTTGGACTCCGTCTTGAACATCCAGCCGACGCCGGGCAGGGAGCCAAAGAAGGGCACGCGTTCCGTCTGCTTGCCTTTCTCCTGCTCGTAGATGCCGCCCAGTACCAGGGTTTCCCCGTTATCGACCAGCACGCGGGTGCTGACGTTACGGGTGTCGATACTGGGCACGCCGGCGAAGACTTCACCCACGCTGTCCTTGTTGACCTGGAGATCCATGATGATCCGGTCATCCGGGGTGATCTGTGGAGTTACCTCGAGCTGCAGGACGGCTTCCTTGAAGCTGACCGAGGTCGCGCCGCTGGAGGTTGCCTGCTGGTAAGGGATTTCCACGCCCTGTTGAATGGTGGCTTTCTGCTGGTTGGAGGTGATGACGCGCGGGCTGGAGACCACTTCACCACGGTCTTCCAGCTGCATGGCGCTCAGTTCCAGCTGGATCAGCGAGCTGCCGATCTTGCCCAGTGCCAGTCCCAGCGAGCCGGACGGGTTGGCAACCGGCAGGTCGACCAGCAGGCCGTCATTGCCACTGCCCGCGGGTACTTCGAATCCGGGGGTGGAGCCAAAGTTTGTCTGACCTGGCTGGGTACCGCCACCGACGATGAAGTTGCGGCCCTTGCTGGAGTTGCCGCTGGCGCCGAAGCGCACACCGAGGTCGCGGGAGAAGTCATTATTGGCAATGACGATGCGCGACTCGATCAGTACCTGGCGTACCGGGATGTCCAGCTGGGCAACCAGTTTACGGACTTCTTCCAGCTTTTCGGCGGTATCCTGGACCAGCAGTGTATTGGTGCGTTCGTCAATGGTGGCTTTGCCGCGCTCGGACAACAGGGAGCTGTCACTGTTTTGCAGCAGATCGGCCAGGTCAGCCGCCTTGGCATAATTGACCTGGATGAAGTCTGAATACAGCGGCGCCAGTTCCTCGATCTGTTTGTGAGACTCGAGTTCCAGCTTTTCGCGTGCAGCGATCTCCTCGCTGGGCGCAATCAGCATGACGTTGCCATTGTCGCGCTTGGCCAGGCCCTTGGTCTTGAGCACGATATCCAGTGCCTGGTCCCAGGGTACGTTCTGCATGCGCAGGGTCAGGTTGCCGGTTACCGTGTCACTCACCACGATATTGATGCCGGTAAAGTCAGCCAGCAGCTGCAGCACCGAGCGTACCTCGATATCCTGGAAGTTCAGCGACAGGCGCTCGCCGGTGTAGCCGAATTCATTCTTCTTGCGCTGCTCTTTTTCTTCCTTGGTGGTTTTGCGGATCTCAACCGTGAACTGGTTATCGGACTGGTATGCCAGGTGCTCATATTCACCGACGGAGCTGATCTCGATCCGTACGCCGTTCGGGGTGGATTCCGTATCGATCATTTTCACCGGTGTGGCGAAGTCCGTGACGTCCAGGCGACGCTCCAGTTTTTCCGGCAGGCTGGCGCCCTTGAGTTCCAGTACCACCTTGCCTGCCTGCTGTTTCATGTCGACCGGCATGGAAGGATTGGACAGGGTCAGCACGATGCGGCCCTCGCCCTGGTCACCACGGCGGAAGTCGACGTCCGTAACAGCGGCGGCTGACGATGAAGAACCCGATGCAACAGCGCCGGCGGGTGCAGCAGCGGTGTTCGTGGTGTTGACGGAACCCGAACTGCCCAGAACCACGATGATCTGGTCGCCCTCGGCGCGGGTTTCGTAGGGCACCATCTCGAACAGGTTGAGTACCACCCGGGTGCGGCCTTTCACTTCAACCGCCGTGATGCTCTTGGCGGGTCCGATGCCGATGACCTGCGAACGTTTGGCCAGTTCGCTTTTGGTGGCGGGAAGATCAAAGGCAATGCGCGCCGGGTTGTCGATAGTAAAACTCGCCGGGTTCGAGGCGGGATGGCTCAGTTTGAAGGTGATCTGCACCTGGTTACCGGGCAGCCCGGCAAAACTGATTTCCTGCAGGGCATTGACCGGCTTTGGCGCGGCGGCCCGGGCGCTGTTCCAGCCGGTCAGCAGCAGTACAGCGGCCAGCAGCAGGAGTCCGTTTCCAAAAAAACGGTGCACCAGGTGCGCCGTCTGCGGCGCAGGGTTCCGGTTCGTCAGGTTCGCATTCATCGTTTTTATCTCCAATTACTCACTGAGTGCCAGTGCAGCCTGGCGTTCCATCCATCCCCCGAGGCCATCTGGTACGATCTCGGTCAATTCCACTTCCGATTCTGTGATCTGAATGATCTTGCCATAATTCTGGCCAATGTAATTTCCGGGTTTCACACGGTGAATGGTACTGTCACTCATGCGCACCAGCGCCCATGAATTTCCGTCTCGTTCCAGCGTGCCCACCATGCGCAGGCTGTCCAGCGGTTCCGCTTCCAGCGGTTCCCTGCTGCGGTTGAAGTCCGGTGCAATGCCACTGCCGGTACCGGTTGCAACCTGTGATCTGGGTGCAGAGTAGGACGGTGGCGTAAACGGATCACGTTCTCCGGAAGCCGAGTAGAGGTGCGTCTCATACGGTGCAAATTCGGGCAGCGGATCGATCCTGGCATGCTGGCGGGATTTCACCTGCTCGACGTAACTGTGCAGGTCTTCCTTGTTGTTGCCGCTGCAAGCCGTCAGGCTTCCTGCTACCAGGCAGAACGACACCAGCAGCGCCGGGTTCTTCAGATGAATCATTTGACGCCTCCTTCTTCTTCATCCAGGTAGCGGTAGGTCTTGGCAAGAATGCTCATGGTGAGTTCGCCGCCATCGGATGGCTCGATACTGATGTTGTGCACCGTCACAATGCGTGGCAGTGCCGCGATACCACTGATGAAATTGCCGAACTCGTGGTAGGTGCCCTTGACGCGAATGCTGATCGGTAACTCCGCGTAGAACTCCTTTGGCACCTCGTTCTGTGGTTTGAACAGCTTGAATTCGAGGCCGGAAGCCAGGCCGGTCTGGGAAATGTCGACCAGCAGTTCGGCCACCTCGGTCTTGTTGGGCAGCTGGCGGAGCATGGCGCCGAAGGAAGCTTTCATTTCCTCGAGCTGCTGCTCATAGGCAGCCAGGTTGGCCGCTTTCTCCGCCCTGGCTTCAAAGGTCTGGCGCAGTTCCGTTTCCTTTTGTTCGGCTTTCTCCAGGCGGATGCCCTGGTCCTTGATATCGAACCAGTACCCCAGTCCCAGCACGGCAAGAAACAGGATGCCGATCAGGACCAGGCGTGCCGGCAGTGGCCAGTTGGCGACATTGCTGAGGTCAAGTTCATTCAGTTCAGAGAGATTCATGAGCTTTTCTCCTCCCCGTCTTTCTTCGTCGGCGTAGCCTGTCCGGCACGCAGCACGAACTCAGCCGAACGCTTGTTGTTCTTGTCCCTGGTCTGTATGACATCCAGCTTGGGCTGGGCCATCCATTCCGAGTTATCAATGTTGCGCATGTACGCGGACACGCGCGCGTTCGACTGGGCGACACCACTCAGGGTGAGCCCATTGCCTTTTTGCTTGATCTTCTTGAGGTACAGGCCGTCCGGCAGTGTATAGACCAGCTGGTCCATGAGGTGAACGCTCTGCGGGCGGCTGTGCTGCAGTTGCTGGATGATGTCCATGCGCGCCAGCAATGCGGTCTTGGTTTTCTCGAGCTCCTTGATCCTGGCGATCTTTTTGTCGAGCGCCGTGATCTCGCCTTTCAGGAACTGGTTGCGCTGGTTCTGGCTTTCGATGCGGCCTTCCATCTGCATGTGGGCCAGCAGGACCATCAGGGCGCCGAGGACGGCAACGCCGCCACTGACCACGGCGAACTGTTGCTGTTGCTGTTTGCGGCGTTCGTCACGCCAGGGTAACAGGTTGATATGTGCCATCAGTCGAAACTCCTCAGTGCCAGTCCGCAGGCGATCAGCAGCGCCGGTGCATCATTGCTCAGCGACTGCGGTTTGACCTGTGAAGCGAGGGACATGGAAGCGAACGGGTTGGCGACCAGCGTTTCCACGCTGAGGCGTTCCTGTATCAGTTCGGAGATGCCCGGGACCGATGCGCTGCCGCCGGCCAGGATGATCTGGTCGACGTTGTTGTACTGGCTGGAACCGAAGAAAAATTGCAGGGAACGGCTGACCTGCTGGCACATGGCTTCCTTGAAGGGTTCCAGTACTTCCGGTTCATAGTTTTCCGGCAGACCGCCCTGGCGTTTCGCCATACCGGCTTCCTCGTAGGAGAGGCCGTAGCGGCGCATGATTTCTTCCGTGAGCTGCTTGCCGCCGAATACCTGGTCGCGTGTGTAGATAAGGCGGGTATCGTGCAGCACATTGAGTGTGGTCATGGTTGCGCCAACGTCGATAACGGCGACCGTTTTTTCCATGCCCTGGTCGGGGACCTGTTCCAGCAGCAGCTGAAAGGCGTTTTCGGTCGCGTAGGCTTCGACATCGACGACCCTGGTGTCCAGGCCGCCGCTTTCGACCGCCGCGGTGCGCATATCGACCGTTTCCGTGCGACAGGCGGCCAGCAGGACGTTGACGGTATCGGGATTATTGTCCGTCGGACCCAGTACTTCGAAGTCCAGGCTGACTTCCTCGAGCGGGTAGGGAACGTACTGGTCAGCTTCCAGCTCGATCTGGCTGTGCATTTCGTCATCGGACAGGTTGTTCGGCATGGGCACAATCTTGGTGATGACAGAAGAGCCTGCCACCGCAACAGCTGCGCCCTTGATGCGGGCGCCGGAGCGTTTGACCGCCCGCCGCACGGCTTCACCAACGGCCTCAACGTCTGTGATGTTTTTTTCGACCACGGAGTTCGGTGGCAACGGCTCCACCGCGTAGCTCTCTACGCGATAACGGTTCCCATGACGGCTGAGTTCGAGTAGCTTGACGGCGGAGGAACTGATATCCAGTCCGACGACCGGTGGCGTATTCCGTGTAAACAGTTGCGCGATTTGCACCGTAATTTCCCTTTAATTCATTGCAATTGCAATGTATTGATACTGTTATGGATTAAAGAGCAACAGCAAAATCCTGTCAACAAACAGCTCTTTATCCTCTTGGGTTCGATTCGATGTATCGGACGCTTTATACTGAAGTTTAGGAATCCCGTTATTTTTAATTTGAACCTGGTCACATCCCTGCCAAATTTATGACACTTTCCCTTAGGATACTGCGATTTATACTCGCTTCCGGTTTCGCGGCAATGACGGCTGTGCTGATCATTGCCGCGGCGGCCTGGTTCTACATCACGCCCCAGCTGCCCCCCATTGAGCGGCTGAAAGAGGTGCAACTGCAGGTGCCACTGCGCGTGTACAGCGCGGACGGCGAGCTGATCGCCGAATTCGGGGAGCAGCGCCGCGTGCCGGTGCGGTATAACGACCTGCCGCGGACCATTATCGACGCCTTTCTGGCCACCGAGGACGACCGTTTTTTCCAGCATCCCGGGGTGGACTACCAGGGCCTGCTGCGTGCCGCGGTGAAGCTGGCCAGTACCGGGGAGAAGCGCCAGGGTGGCAGCACCATCACCATGCAGGTGGCGCGTAACTTCTTCCTCAGCAGCGAAAAGACCTACCTGCGCAAACTGAAGGAAATCTTTCTCGCACTGAAGATCGAGCACTACCTGAGCAAGCAGGAGATCCTCGAGCTGTACCTGAACAAGATCTATTTCGGGCACCGCGCCTACGGCATCGGGGCGGCGGCACAGGTGTACTATGGTGTGCCGATCGACCGGCTGAGCCTGGCGCAGATCGCCATGATTGCCGGTTTGCCCAAGGCGCCGTCGTCCAATAACCCCATCAGCAACCCGGAACGCGCCCTGCAACGTCGCAACTACGTGCTGGGCCGCATGTATTCGCTCGGAAGAATCGACGCGGACCAGTACCACGCCGCGCTGGAGGAGCCCGACGAAGCCAGCCTGCACAGCGCAACCATTGGCGTGAAAGCGCCGTACGTGGCGGAGATGGTGCGCAGCTATATGCTGGATACCTATGGTAAGGAAGCCTACACGACCGGCTACCGGGTGACGACGACCCTGAATGGCGCGCGCCAGCGCGCCGCCAATGCCGCCGTGGCAAAAGCGCTGCTGGACTACGACCGCAGGCACGGCTACCGGGGGGTGTCGCGCCATGTCGAGCTGCCGGCTGATGCCACTGAACAGGCGTACCAGGCGCTGCTGAAAAGCGACCGTCCGGTGGGTGTTACCCTCCCGGCGCTGGTGCTGGAGGTTGCAGACCAATCGGCGCAGATCTACATAGCGGGACACGGGCAGGCGGAGCTGGACTGGGATGGCTTGTCCTGGGCGCGCCGTTACGAGTCGGTCAATCGTCGTGGTCCCAAGCTTAAATCGGCAGGCGAAGTGCTCTCCCGCGGTGACATCATCCGCGTACAGCCGGTGCCGGAAGGCCGCTGGATGCTGGCGCAGGTTCCCCGGGTCTCCGGGGCGCTGGTCTCGCTGGACCCCAGAGACGGGGCCGTGCAGGCGCTGGTGGGCGGTTTTGATTTTTACCAGAGCAAGTTCAACCGTGCTATCCAGGCGCAGCGTCAGCCAGGCTCCAGCTTCAAGCCGTTCGTGTACTCCGCGGCGCTGAACAAGGGGTACACGGTGGCCAGCCTGTTTAACGATGCGCCGGTGGTGTTCGACGACCCTTCGCTGGAAACGACCTGGCGGCCCGAGAATTACAGCGGGAAGTTCTATGGGCCGACCCGCATGCGGGAGGCCCTGACACGTTCCCGCAACCTGGTGTCCATCCGGCTGGTACGGGCGATCGGACCTCGTTATGCAGCCCGCTATGCGCGGCGCTTCGGGTTTCGCGACGATCAGATGCCCAAAGACCTGTCACTGGCGCTGGGAAGCGGCACAGCAACCCCGATGGAGATGGCGCGCGCCTACAGTGTATGGGCCAATGGCGGTTTTCTGGTGGAGCCCTATTACATCCGTGAAATACGCGATGCCCGGGACCAGCAGGTGTACCTGGCCAACCCGGCTGTGGCCTGTGCAGAGTGCGAGGCTGATAGCGCAAAAGAGCAACCGGAACCGGCGCCGCCCGGGCAAGGCGGGGAGAGCGTGGCCGAAGCCGCCGTTGATGCCGATGCCGGGGAAGAACCGGCACAGGCCGAACCGCAGCCGGTGTATGCGCCAAGGGTGGTGGATGCCGCCAATGTCTACCTGATCACCTCGATGTTGCAGGACGTGGTCAAGCGGGGCACCGGGCGTCGTGCCATGGCGCTGGGTCGCAAGGACCTGGCGGGCAAGACCGGTACTACCAACGACCAGCGCGATGCCTGGTTCTGTGGTTTCAACAGCGCGCTGGTGACCACGGTGTGGGTGGGTTTCGACCGTGTGCAACCGCTGGGTAACGGCGAGACCGGCAGTCGCGCGGCCCTGCCCATGTGGGTCGATTACATGGGTAAGGCGTTGCAGGGCGTTCCCGAGTCGACACTGCCCCAGCCACCCGGCCTGGTCACCGTACGTATCGACAAGAAAACCGGCCTGCGTCTGCCTTCCGGGCAGTCGGGTGGTATGTTTGAGCTGTTTCGCCCGGAGCATGTGCCGCAACGCTACAGCAATCGCAGCGGGGAACAGGGCAGAGAGGCCGGTGGCGGCAGTTTGGCCGAACCGCTTTTCTAGCCCGCATTTCTCACCGGGTTCCGTAGCGAGGCGGTGGCAGGTCGTGTGATCAGCAGCGTTCGCGACCGGGGGCCGCGCAGGCATAGTCGACACGATGTCGAGCAGCCCGACCGAGTGAACGCCGCTTAGCGCGCGGCATGACGCCGCCGCAGCAGGAAGTCGGTGAGAAATGCGGGCCAGGAGCCTGTCGGGTTTAGGAACAATCTACTGCGCTGGCGGGAGAGCGGCCCGGATGTTCGCAATTTTTCGTTGCGTAGGTCCACTATGCGCCTCAAAATTGCGAACATCCGGACTCGCTCTCCCACCATGCTCGCTACGATTGCCT
>Ga0256841_1001275_pt1 | contig 22420 bp, 22 predicted proteins | sample 356308metaG_FD_185971 | JGI IMG/M metagenome (GOLD analysis project Ga0256841, IMG submission 185971) | Hydrothermal vent microbial communities from Mid Atlantic Ridge, Atlantic Ocean - 356-308 | ecosystem: Environmental > Aquatic > Marine > Hydrothermal vents | place: Atlantic Ocean: Mid... | reverse complement strand
CGTCAACTACAAAGGCGGTTATCAAAGCTACCTCGAACAGAAGGAACGGCGGCTCGCCGCGCTGCAAAAGGAGCATGAAAACCTCCTGCGCCTTCTCAAAAAAGAGGAGGAGTGGCTCAGCCGGGGAGTCCAGGCCCGTCAGACCCGCAACCAGGGACGCAAAGCCCGGGTCTACGAGCTCAGAGAAGCCGCGAAAAAAAACCCGGCCCTGATCCGCAAGATGAGAGTGGAACTTGAACGGGAGAAGCGGGGCTGGAAGGGTGAAAAGATCCTGGCCAAGAAGAAGATGCTCTTCGAGATCGAACACCTCTCCTACTCTATCGGTGAGCGCAGATTGATCCGGGACTTCAGCACCCGAATCCTCCAACGGGACAAACTGGCCGTCGTCGGCCCCAACGGCAGCGGAAAATCGACCCTACTCAAGCTCCTGCTGGGCCGACTTCAACCCGATGCCGGCACCATCAAGCAGGGCGTCGATATCTCCATCGGCTACTTCGACCAGCACCGGGAGATGCTCAAGGAGGACGCCACCCTCATCGAAACCTTCTGTCCCGACGGCGGCGACCGGGTCCAGGTGCAGGGACGAAACATGCACGTCTTCGGCTATCTTAAGAGCTTCCTCTTCCCCAAGGAGTATCTCGACAAGAAGGTCGGTCAGCTCAGCGGCGGAGAGAAGAACCGGGTCGCCCTGGCCCTGCTCTTTACCAAACACTACGACTGCCTGATCCTGGACGAGCCCACCAACGACCTGGATATCCAGACCATCAACATCCTCGAGGAGAAGCTCCTCAGTTATCAAGGCTCGGTGATCTTTGTTAGCCACGACCGCTACTTCGTCGACAAAATCGCCCAAAAGCTCCTGATCCTCCGAGGCGACGGCAGCGTCGAAGAGTCCCACCGGAGCTACACCGAATATCTGGAACTCGAAAAGGAAATCCGGGATCTGGAAGCGATGGAGCGCGAAACGACAGCTCCGGCTCCCGATGCGCCGAAACGAAAACACCGGCGGAGGGTCAAGCTAAGCTACAAGGATCAGAGGGAGCTGGAGATCCTCCCCGATCAGATCGAAGAACTCGAAGAAAAAATCGACGCTCTCAACGCCTGCCTCGCCGATCCGGAGTGCTACAATCGTCGCGGTCTGAGTGCCGTCAGCGAGGAGTTGGCAGCTCTTGAAATCGAATACGGGATACTCAGCGATCGCTATCTGGGCCTGCTGGAGAAAGTGGAAGCGATGGAGAATGGGGAGGAGGAAATTAGGAATTAGAATTTTATCGCAATAGGGTCGAAATGCAAAAGCCGACCCTACCAATAGAGTATAACGCTGCGACGTCCCCAGCGCAGGGCCTTGCGGCGGTTGGTCCCCATGTAGATATCGATCTTCCGCCGCCATTTGGGATGCATTTTGTCCCGAACGGTATAGATCCCGGGCAAGCCGGATATCTTGACTTTAGTGCCGTTGGTGATCCCGTAGCGGCGGATCAGATCGGGGCTGACGGCGATGATCTTCATCCCCGGGCGGATCCGGTTGTTCCATGCGGCGATAAAAGGGGTGCGGTCGGTCTGACCTCGGTGAGAAGTGTAGGCGGTAGCAACGACCCGAAGTTTATGACGGAAGCGCTTATCCGAAGCATATTTGAAGCGTCGTTCCTTTTTCAATACTTCGTCGATCTTCTTCTGCTCCAGTGGGAGCATCAGCTTTTGCCCGATGCGAAGATGGCTATGCTTTTTCAGCTCGTTCAGGAGCCGGATATCCTTTACTTTAACACCGAAGCGCCTGGCAACGGCGATGAGGCTGTCACCCCTTTGAACTTTGTAGTAACCGAAATTCTCCCGCCGCAGGGCTTCCCAGATCTGCTCCGCCGGAGTACGGACTCCGGGATGGATCGTCAACCTCTCCCCGACTTTAAGGAGATGATTCCGTTTGAGACGGTTCCAGCGTCGTATGTCGTAGACGGTCGTCCCATAGATCCGTGCCAATGCGCTAAAGCTCTCTCCCGGTCCGACGGTATGAACGATGGGGCCACTTGCTTTGGGGGACGGTGCGGCTTGAATCTCCTCGAACTTTCCCGGATAGGAGACGGTCCGTTGCTGGAGATTCATCACCAGCTGTGAGGGATCCCGGGAACCGAAATATTCCGCTACGGTCACGGTCGGTACGACAGGAAGGCTTTGGGACGCGTTGCTCTCGGGCCTCGATAATTTCTTCGTCTGAGAAACGATCTTCCTCTCATGAGCTTTTCGGTACTTTCCAGGTGTCCGGGATTTACGCTCAGAGACCGCTTTACGGCGGTAACGCAGGATCCGCTCCTCATAATCGATAAATTTCTCGACAAGATGCCCGAGACTGAGCCGACGGCCGGACCCTACAGGGAAGCTTTCGGGCTTGCGCTTTCCAAAACGCCGGGGAACCCTGGGAGAAGGTTTCAGATCCCGAAGACTAACCTTGATTAGATGTGTGGCATAGGGATTACAGCGCTTAAGGAGCCGTAAGCTCTCCCGATCCCGACAGTCAGATCCCGGAAGACGATCGGCGGCTTCGAGGCTCCCGACGAGTAGCAGCACCGTCAGGAGTAGCCGGCTCGCTCCGGCTTCCGATAGAGGTCTCATAGAAACGAGAGCATCTCCTGCATGATCTCTTCCGGCTTGACGATCCGATCGTGTATGATCGGCTTGTCGAAGAGGGAGGCGATCACCGGGGGGATCTTCACTCCCATCTTTTCACTGACCGCCTGAAGGGCCTCGCGGTCGTTGGACGCATCCAGGCCCAGGGCCCGGGCGACGGTGGGGCTGAATTTCGTCCACTCCGCCGTGGAGTAGATCACCGTCGGCAGGGGCTCGTCCCTCAGTTCGCGGTACGCTTTAAGGCAGGTGGCAGTGTGGGGATCCATGAGATAACCTTTAGCCGCATAGTGGGCCAGGGCCTTCTCTCCCTCCTCATCCGTGCTGTAAACCGCGGCGAAGTCCTCCCGCAGACGAGCATGCTCTTCCTCCGTGAGACGGTAGACGCGTTCCTCTGCCAGGGACTCCATCAGTTCCCGCGTCCGCTCCGGGCCAAATTTGTCGTAGAGCACCCGCTCCACATTGGAGCTGACCAGGATATCCATCGCCGGGGATTCGGTCTGGATCAGCTCCCGACCCCGAAGGTCATAAACTCCCGTCTCGATAAGTTCGGTGAGGATATTGTTGGCGTTGGAGGCGATGAGGATCTTGCGTACCGGCAGGCCCGCTTTCTTGGCGTAGTAGGCCCCCAGGGCATTGCCGAAATTGCCGCTGGGAACTACGAGATAGATCTCCTCCCCCAAGGCGATGGCTTCCCGGCGTACCAGCTCCAAATAGCTGTGAATATGGTAGATGATCTGAAAAATAATCCGCCCGAAATTGACGGAGTTGGCGGCGGAGAGGTGAATGGCACGCTTTTTGAGCTCTTTGCGAAACTCCTCGGAGGCCAACAGGGACTTCAGGGCGTGCTGAGTATCGTCGAAGTTGCCCTCCACGCCGATCACTTTGAGATTGGGGGCATCCTCGGTCACCATCTGAAGCCGCTGGACGTCACTGGTTCCACCGGCGGGATAGAGGCAACAGACCTTGATATTGTCGCGATTTTTGAAGGTCTCCAAGGTCGCCGGACCCGTATCGCCGCTGGTCGCCGCCATGATAAGGTACTGCTCTTTGCGGGCTTTGGCCAGAGCGCTGAGAATCACCCCGAAAGGCTGCAGGGCCATATCTTTGAAGGCCCGCGTCGGGCCGTGCCAGAGCTCACTGACATAGAGATCTTCCTCCAGGCCGACCACGGGAACGGGATTGTTGGGATCGTCGAAACGGTCGTAACGCTCCAAAGCCTCATGGAGTAGCTCGTCGTCGACATCTATCTCAAAAGCCTTCAGCAGGGCAAAGGCCAGGGTCTTGTAGTCGCTCTGGAGAAATTCGGAGAGAAAGCCGATACTCATGTCGGGCAGCTCCTCCGGGACATAGAGTCCGCCGTAGCTCGCCCGGGGGTTGAGGATAGCACTGGAGAAAGGAACGGCGGCGGGAAGTTTCCCGTCGTTTCCTCTCGTTTCGATAAATTGCATGAGGATTCACCTGTTTTTTAGGCGGATTATAGCGAAAATCGGCCCTTAGAGCTCGATGCAGGTCCCCACACCGGTACTGGTGAGGATCTCCAGGAGCAGAGAGTGTTCGACCCGCCCGTCGATAATATGCGCCTTTTTGACCCCGCCCCGGAGGGCTTCGATACAGGCGTCGACCTTGGGGATCATCCCTCCCCGGATCACCTCCTCCTCCTTGAGGCGGCGGGTCTGCTCGATACTCAACAGACTGAGCAGCTTACCCTCGGCATCCAGAACCCCCGGCGTATCGGTCAGAAAGAGAATTTTCCGGGCTCCCAAGGCTACGGCGATGCGGCTGGCGGCCAAATCGGCGTTGATATTGAACCCCGGATGTCCCAGAGTCTGACTGGCGGCGATAGGAGCGATGACCGGGACGAAGCCGTCGTCGAGAATATTGTCGACGATTTCGGTATTGACCGACTCGATCACGCCGGTGTAGCCGAAGTTCTCGCTGTCCTTGGGGATCGCTTCCAGGAAATTGGCATCTTTGCCCGAGATTCCTACCGCACGGGCTCCCTGGGAGTTGAGCAGGGCGACGATCTCCTTGTTGATTTCGCCGCTGAGGACCATCTCGGCGATACGCATCACCTCCCGGGTCGTTACTCTCTGCCCGTCGACGAAGCGGGTATCGACGCCCAAATCTTCCAGAAGACGGGTGATGTTTTTACCGCCTCCGTGGACGATGACTGGCTTCATACCCACGGTGTGGAGCAGAACGATATCCTGAGCAAACTTCGCCTTGAGCTCGTCGCTCTCCTGAGCCGATCCGCCGTATTTGATGACGATGGTTTCGTTGCGAAATTTTTTGATATAGGGAAGCGCTTCGAGCAGAGTCTGGACGATCTCGATCTTATCTTGCATGATACTCCTTCACGTAGCGATCCACGGTGTCGAGGACTCCTGAATCGATAGCTAATTGTAACTTCAGCCGGGAGAGGGGAAGCTGAAAGCCTCCGATTTTTACCGCATCCTTGTCCGTCACCAGCAGGCTCGTGGCCCCATGATGCCTCATGGCTTTCCGGAGCCGCTCTTCATCAAACCAGCCGTGATCTCTCAGGAGAAAACGCCCGACCACCTCCCGAGGCAGCCAGGGTTCGAGGCGCTCCGGCCGGGCGATGGAGGTCGCCAAAAGCATCCGCTCCGTCGGCGCTTTGATCGAAACCTCCCGGCGGTACTCCCTCCCCTCTTTGAGCCATAGATCCGCTTCCCGGCTCGCCGAAGGAAACTCTCGGAAAGGTCCGGCGGGCAGGACCCGACGATTGGGAAGGCGCTCCGGCTCCAGGAGGATCTCAAACTTTTCGAGCTCCACCCGGTTGAAGCCGTCGTCGAGGAGAAGCACCTGCGCTCCCAGATCCATAGCTCGCCTGATCCCTGCAAGGCGATCTTCCGAGACGATTACGCCGCATCGGGGAAGTGCCCGGGCCATCTCCATCGCCTCGTCGCCGCTAGCCTCCACGTCGCAGAGTATCTTGCCCGGACGGCTCACCTCCACCAGACCTCGGCTGCGTCGTCCGTAGCCCCGGGAGACGATCCAGGCTCCCTCGTAGCGGGAAGCCAGGGCAATGACAAAGGGGGTCTTGCCGCTGCCGCCGAGGACCAGGTTGCCGATGCTGACGATCGGGATGGGAAAGCGCCGCCGCTTCGCCGCTTTGCGTCGCAGCCACATCCCCGTCCCATAGAGCCAGGAGAACGGCAGCAGTGTGGAGGAACAGACCTTATGCACCATTCCCGGCTCATAGAACATTTTTTCAAAAAAGGGGACGACGACGCCTTCGCTTTCTCTCTTTGCGACCCTCAAGATTCCACGCTTTTGGCTAAATATGCTCCGCGTCTATCTCGCGGACCGCCTCGCAGACTCGCAGAATCTCCTCGTCGCTCAGATCGGGGCGGTTGGGGAGGGAGAGGACCCGCTGATAAGCCCCCATAGCCCAGGGGTAGTCGAAGAGTTTGATCTCATATTTGGTCTTGTAATAGCGGGTGCTGTGCAGCGGCACGTAATGCAGAGCCGTTTCGATCCCTCGCTCCGCCAAACGGCGGGCGAAAGCATCCCGGTTGCGATCCACCTCCACGATATAATAATAATAGCTGTGATCTTCATGCCGCAGCGGCAGACGCAGATGCTCCGTCCCCTCCAGCTCCCGGAAATAGATCTCGGCGATCTCTTTTCGGCGCTTCATCTCGGCTTCCCTTTTGGCGAAGAGCAGCTCTGCATAGAGGCTAGAGTATTCGTCCAGGCGGAACTGGCAACCGATATCGACCACGTCGTAGAGATACTCCACCGTTTTGCTTCCGGGCACCAGAGCGTGATTGCGCAGCAACGCTCCCCGCTCATAACACTCCGGATGTCCGGTAAGCAGCAGGCCTGCATCGAAACGGTTGTCGACCTTGTTTCCCACGGAGAGCACGGTCATCAATGTGCCTTCGAGGTTGCCGATCGGCCGGCCCCGGTAGCGGGCCGCCGGAGCGTCCGTGGCATCCTCGATCACCTCGACGTCATAGGCTTTGGCCAGGGCGTGGATCCGATCCATCTCCGCCGGCAGGCCCGCCATGTGATTGACGATAACGGCCCGGAGTTTTTTGCTTTGGTTCTTTTCCAGCGCCTCCTCCAGTTTATCGGGGGCGATGTTGTAGCTAAAAGGGTCGCAATCGACAAAGATCGGTTCGGCGTCGAAATGGCGCACCGACTCGGGAATGTCGGGAAAGGCGTTGACCGAGCAGATCACTTTGTCGCCTCGCTTGAGATCCAGGGCGCACATCGCCAGATGCAAAGCCGTACCGGAATTCGATACGCTCAGAGCATAGGGGGCACCCGTGGCCTCACGCGCCGCCGCCTCCAGTCGGGCGGAGGCTTCTCCCGTCCCCTCTTCGACTGCCCGGGAGACCGCCTCTACCAATTCCGGACTCAGCCGGTCCTCTCCATAAAAGCTGATTCTTTCGACCATTCTGTCTCAGTCCTTACGCCGGTTCATCTCCGGCTTGTGTTGATCTTAATTGTTGATTTTAACGCAAGTTCTGTTTCGGTTTCGTTAATCGGCCGGCGAACACGAAGGATTCACTCTTCGCAACGCTCAGCCCCTAGCTCCCTGAGCTCAGTGCAAGCGAATCCCGCCGCTTTTCGGGCTGTGACATTGAGGCCTGGGCGACGCTTTTTCCTCAGATCGTAACGCTCCAAAATCTTCCGGAAAGTCTCGCCGGGCTCCAGACCCCTCCGCTCGCAGAGGTAACGAAACCAGCGGTCTCCCTTGCGCACATGCTCAATCTCTTCACGGTAGATGACCTCCAGGGCCTCCAGAAGCCGGCCCACCTCAGGCCGGGATCGGTGAGGCAGGAGCTTGCGGACAATCTGGGGATTGACGTCCAGACCCGTCGCTTCGTAGTGGCGGGGGATCACCGCCATGCGATCGAGAACATCCCCCGCCGTGTGGGAAGCGGCGTCAAAAAGGCCCCGATGTACCGGGAAATCCCCATAGTCATATCCCAAAGAACCCAAGACCTCTCGAAGCATCTTGAAATGGCGGATCTCATCGGCCGCTACCTCCAACCAGTCCCGCCGATACTCCGCCGGCATCTCCCGGAAGCGGTAGACCGCGTCCAAGGCCAGGTCGACGGCACTGTATTCGATATGTAGAATCGAATGTACCAGCACCGCCAGCCCTTCATCGCTGGCGAAGTTCCGACGCCGGGGCAGATCCCGGGGGTCGACGATCCGGCAAAAATCCGCATAAGAGGGCTCGGAGAAATTTTGGGGACTCCCACCGGTATCGGAACGCCAAATCTCCTCTGTGTTACAATGCTTCAGCAACTGTCCGACGATGCCTTCTTTGAGGTCGGGGTCACCGCTTCTTAGGGCCGTCTCCAGCTCATCATATCCATTCATGGAGGTATTATAGCCGATGGAGATTCAAAGCCGCCCCATGGGGCCCTATCAGACCAACTGCTACCTCGTCACCATCGACGGCAAGACCCTGATCGTCGACCCCGGCGTCGGGGCGAGCGAGTGGGTATTGGCCCACGCCGAAAACCCCGTAGCGATCCTCAATACCCATGGACATTTCGATCACGTATGGTCCAACGCCGAGCTCAAGGATCGACTGGATATTCCCATCTACTGCCCCACCGGCGACGCCTTCATGCTTGCATCCGACCCCCTGGGCCAGAAGATACCCCCCAGCATCCCCGATATCGAGATCCGGGGCGACGAGAGCCTGGAGATCGGGGGGATTCCCGTCCGCTACCGCCACTTCCCCGGTCATACCCCCGGCTGTTCCGTCATCGAAATCGGCGATGCGTGGTTTTGCGGGGATTTCCTCTTCCGAGACTCCATCGGCCGCTGGGATTTCCCCTACTCCAGCGCCCGGCAGATGCTAAGCAGCCTGCAAAAAGTCGCCACGATCGGGGGCGACTACACCCTCTACCCCGGCCACGGGCCTACAAGCACGCTAAAAAGGGAACAAAGGAACATTCCTTTCTGGATTGAAGAGGTGAGTAGGAGGGGATAAAGGGAGGATATATTCATCCATATTGGAGACGACATCAGCTCCGATCAACTTTCTTGAAAAAAACTCTCTCAGAATTCACTGCGTACTAGAGGAAGATGCCAGGCATTATATTTTCGGATTCCTTCGTCATGCAGCCGGATGTTTCGATATCCATAATGAAAAAAGAGTACATAGTCGACAGAAGCCCCGGTGCCCCCGAAACAAGTCAGTATGAGGGGTTCCCTGGGATCGATCGTATGACGACGCAGCAGGGGCGGCAAACGGGAATAATCCACAAACAGGCGCCCTATCGCATCGTTGCGGATATAATCTCCCCAGGGCTGACTAAGGCTTCCGGGAATACGGCCGTATCGTGTATTGGCAGGGAACTTTTCTTCTCCCTGATAGTGGCTCGCAGGTCGACCGTCGATGACGGTATAAAAACTCCGAATAGCGTGGAGCTCCGCCGTGGAGACTTCCAAGGCCCGTAATGGACGCGCAATAAAGTTTCCATTTCCGACGGGAGGAGTTTCTTCACTGATCGTCCCATTGTTTTCGAGCCATCCGCTCCATCCTCGATCGAGCATCGATACACGGGTATGTCCAAGATAATGAAAAATCCAGAAGAGATAATGAGCCCCGAGCAGTTCGTTAAGATTCTGTCCCTTCGCATAGATCACCACTTGATCTTTGTCGTCTATACCGAGCTTTTGAATCATTGTTTCCAGACGCTTGACGGGAAGATGCACCAGTGCACCGTCCCCGTCAAGCTGACGCCAATCCGACTTGCTTGTCAAAACCGCCCCGGGAATATGCCCGGCAAACTCGTAACTTTGCCGGTCGGACATTTCAATAATTTTGACATCGGAGTTGCCAAGATGTTTCTCAAGCCATTGGGCACTTACGATCGTGTCGGATGCATGGAGAATAAGCATGGATAGCATAAACGAAAAAAATAGTTTCATGAAAACTCCTTATTTCACACTATAAGAAGTTATAACATAAACGTTGGATTTTAATGTGTAGCGAAGATATTTCTAATTCTCCAGTACGTGCCGCTCCAGCACGAAAGCGGTAAAACTACCCTGGAAGACTCGCCTGCCCTGGCACACTCCCGTGACGGTAACAAGATGCCTTTTGCCCTTTTGCTGCGTCACTTTCGCACGAAAACACACCGTTTGGCCGTGTCGAACCGGAGCCAGGAACTTCACCTCGGCGGCTCCTAGGACGACGTTGGGATCGTTGACGGCGGCCATGGCGGCATAGTCGGCGGCACCGAAGAGAAAACCGCCGTGGATCAGGCCCTTCTCATCCGCAAGCATAGCAGCCGAAGTGTGCAGCCACACCTCCGCATAGTTCTCTTCCAGCTTCGTCAGACGACCGCAGAGACTTTCGTCGATCGCCTTATGGGTGTTGAGGATCATCCCTTCTCCTTCGCTTATTGAAGCACCGGGGCTAGATAACGTAGCCCGCCTCGGCCAGGGCCCGGCGGATCGCCTCCATCTGGGCGTTCTTACTTTCGCCGCACCATGCCGGGGCCAGGAGGGTCTCGTCCTCGATCCCCGCCGTCATTCGCTGGACGCTGACGGAGTCGGGCTTGAGACGGATTGCCTCGGTAAGCACCTCCAGATACTCCTCCCGGCTAATGGGGGTGAATTCTCCCCGTTTGTATTCGTTGGCCAGGAGGGTCTGTTTGACCACATAGAGGGGGTGATACTTGACCGAATCGATCCCCCACTCATAGGCGGCCCGGGCCGAATTCAGCATCATCTCTTTGTTCTCTCCGGGCAGGCCGAAGATCAGATGCCCGCAGACCTTAAGACCCATGGCCTTGGCCTCTTTTATCGCCCGCTCCACGTTGAGGGCGTCGTGACCCCGGTTGATCCGCCGGAGGGTCTCGTCATAGATCGACTGGATCCCGTACTCGATCCAGATCTCATGTTCTTTGGAGAGCTCGGCCAGATACTCCAGGGTCTCATCGGTGACGCTGTCGCTGCGGGTGCCGATGCTCAACCCTACGACGCCGGGATACCCCAGGGCCCGTTCGTAGAGGGTCCTCAGGGTCTCGAAGGGGGCGTAGGTGTTGGTAAAGGCCTGGAAGTAGACCAGAAATTTCCGCACCCCGTAGTCACGCAAGAAACGCTCCCGGGTCGTCGTCACCTGCTCGTGGAGCTCCGCGAGCTGTTTGGAGAGGATCGGATTGCTCTTGCTTTGAAGGCTGAGGAAGGTCTTACCGGCGTTTTGAGCCAGATTGGGGCTGAAGGATTCGTTGAGGCAGAAGGTGCAGCCTCCTTTGGCCACGGTGCCGTCGATGTTGGGGCAGGTGAAGCCGCTGAGGCCTACGGGGATCTTGCGCACCCGCTCCCCGAATCGCTCCTTGAGATAGCGTCCGTAGGTAGTGACGGGCCGCAGCCCCCTGGCGGCACTCACGGCTCAGTTTCCGCTGCAGTTGGTGGATTCGGCGCAGCCCCCGGCAAAGTAATCGCCGTCGAAGCTCACCAGGGAGTAGCGGCGTTCCCGACCCAGAGCATCGACAAGACCGTCGATACTGAGGAAGCCGACACTATCGGCACCGATATATTCGGCGATCTCTTGGGGCGTGTAGCGGGTCGAGATCAGCTCCGCCTGGGTGGGGGTGTCGATGCCATAGCGGCAGGGGAAGCGAATCTCCGGTGCGGCGATACGCATGTGCACCTCCTTCGCCCCCGCCTGGCGCAGCATCCGCACGATCTGGCGCGAAGTCGTCCCCCGCACCAGGGAGTCGTCCACGATGGCGACTCGCTTGCCCTCGATGAGATAACGGATCGGAGAGAGCTTGAGCTTGACTTTGAGGTCCCGGATCTGCTGGGTCGGCTCGATGAAAGTGCGGCCCACATAGTGGTTGCGCACGATCCCCATCTCGAAGCGGATCCCCAGCCCCTCGGCAAAACCCATAGCCGCCGCCACACCGCTGTCGGGGACCGGCAGAACCAGATCCACATCGGCAGGCTGCTCCTCGGCCAAGCGGCGCCCCATTCGTACCCGGGTCTCATAGACGTTTTTGCCGTCGATGATGGAGTCGGGACGGGCAAAATAGATGTACTCGAAAGCGCAAGGGCGATAATCGGGCTCGAAGATCTGCTCACTGAGAGGTTCGCGCCCCTCTTCAAAGATCAGCATCTCCCCCGGGCGTACGTCCCGGACAAACTCGGCGTCCACCAGATCCAAGGCACAGGTCTCGCTGGCGACGATCCAACCTCCGTCGGGGAGGCGCCCGAGACTCAAGGGACGAATCCCGAAGCGGTCGCGGATGACAAACATCTTCGAGCGGCTCTGGATAATGAGACAATAAGCTCCCTCAATCTTGCCCAGCATATCTTTGATCCGATCGACCAGATGATCTTCCTGACTCTTGGCGATGAGGTGGACGATGTTTTCGGTGTCCATATCGGTCTGAAAGATTGCCCCCCGATCGATGAGCCGGCGGCGGACCTCCTCTTTGTTGACCAGGTTGCCGTTGTGGGCGACGGAGATTTCCCCTAGTTTGTAGCGGGCAAAGACCGGCTGGGCATCCAGCACCGAATCCTTCCCCGCGGTGGAGTAGCGGTTGTGGCCGATGGCGCAGCGTCCCTCCAAGAGAGAGAAACTCTTTTCGTCGAAAACCTCGGTGACCAGGCCCCGATCCTTGATCAAGCGGATCTTCTCCCCATCGGCGCTGCTAATCCCGCTGGACTCTTGCCCCCGATGCTGCATAGCGAAGAGAGCATAATAGGCGATTTTGGCTGCGGTATTGCTACCGTAGACTCCTACGACGGCACACATTATCTCTGCCTTTGCGAAAGAAGTGAAAGATATTCGGTTTGCATCATGATCCCATCAGATTCCGAGGCAGTCGTTGATGCTGTAGAGGCCCGCTTCCTGCCGGGAAAGCCATCGGGCGGCACGAACCGCGCCCTTGGAGAAGGTCTCCCGGCTGGTGGCGACGTGGGTCAGCTCGATATACTCCCCGTCATTGTAAAAGCCCACGGTGTGGCGGCCGACGATGTCGCCTCCCCGTAGAGCCATGACGGCGATCTCATCTTTGCTCCGGGGGCCGATCTGCCCGTCCCTGCCGCTGACACGAACCTTGTCCAGGTCCAGATCTCGGCCCTTGGCGGCAAACTCCGCCAGGGTCAGAGCCGTCCCGCTGGGGGCATCGACTTTGTGGCGGTGGTGCATCTCGACGATTTCGATGTCGAAATCCCGCAGAGTCGCCGAAACCTTCTCGACCAGCTGTTTGAGCAGAGCGATGCCCGCCGACATATTGGAGGCGTAGAGGACCGGCATCTTGGCGGCGCACTCTTCGATCAGATTCTGCTGATGGACGCTCAGCCCCGTGGTGGCGATGACCAGAGCCCGAGGAGTTTCTATCGCCCGCTCGCAGAGCTCCTGAGTCGCCGACGGCGCGGAGAAGTCGATGACCACGTCGCTGGCTTCCAGAAGGGCCTGGATACTGTTAGTGACCAGAATTCCCTCGGGCACCGGTGTCTTCAGCTCATCGTAAACATGAACGGCCGCCAGCTCCAGCGCCTCGTCCTCTTGAACATTCTTGATCAGATGGGCCCCCATCCGCCCTGTGGCGCCGAGGATTCCTACTTTGATACTCACGCGTCAAGCTCCTGTACAAAATTGAGTGCCTGCATGCCCGCCACGGCCCCGTCGGCAGCGGCACAGACGACCTGCTTAGCCGCTTCGATACGGATATCTCCCGCCGCATATAGGCCGGGGACGGAGGTGTGCATCTTCAGGTCGACGATCACTTCCCCCTGCTCATTGACTTTGCAGAGGAAGCTGCCGTCTTCCTGTTTGAGGACCTTATTGTTGACATTGTTACCGACGAAAACGAAAAGTCCCGGCACATTCAGGGTCAGCGGCTCCCGGCCGTCTTTGAATACGATGCGTATCCCCTGCAGACCTGTCGCATCCCCAAAGGCCTCTTCGATGGAGGCATTGAGGATAAACTCGATCTTTTCGTTTTTCATCGCCCGCTCCACCGTCGGCGGCGCGGCACGGAAGCTGTCGCGGCGATGGATGACATAGACTTTGGAGCAGATATTGGCCAGATAGAGCGCCTCTTCCAGCGCCGTATCTCCGCCCCCGAGAACCGCGACCTCTTTGTCTTTGTAGAAGAAGCCGTCGCAGGTAGCGCAGGTGCTCACTCCCCGGCCAAAAAACTCATCTTCGCCTTTGAAGCCGGCACGGCGGGGCGTCGAGCCGGTGCAGACGATGACCGTCTTGGCTTCCACCTGCTCCGAGCCCAGATCTACCGTGAAATGCTTCCCCGTCTTGCGAACGCGCTGCACCTCTTTCATCTCGTGTTTGAGGCCAAAATGCATACACTGAGCCGGCCAGGGCTCCATCAGCTCCATCCCCGTCAATCCTTCCCGAAAGACGCCGGGGTAGTTCTCGATCTCACTGCTCTGGGTGATCTGCCCGCCGGGCATTCCCATCTCATACATCACGACCTCTTTGAGACCACCCCGGGTCGCATAGAGGCCGGCGGTCAGTCCTGCGGGCCCGCCTCCGATAATTGCACAATCCAGCATCGTCATCCCTTTTCAAAAAGATTGGCCACAGGCCGAAGGCGGCGGCCGGTGACCAATCTCTTCCCCGAGAGGGGAGAAGCGGCCTTTAGGCCAGCAGAGCGTCGAGTTTCTGGGCGAAGACGTCTTTGCCCGCGGCGCCGACCATCTGATCGACAAGCTCACCGTTTTTGAAAAAGAGAATCGTAGGAATGGAACGGATCCCGTACTTGACGGCGATCTCCTGCTCTTCGTCGGTGTTGACTTTGGCGATCTTGGCTTTGCCGTCGTAGTCTTCGGCCAGCTCTTCGATCACGGGAGCGATCATACGGCAGGGGCCGCACCAGGGAGCCCAAAAGTCGACCAGGGTCACGCCCTCTTTGATCGTCTCGTCGAAATTCTCTTTGGTCAGTTCAAGGTATTTACCCATTTTTTATCCTTTGGTAGTGAATTTTGGTATTGTGATTATAGCCACTTTCCGGATTAATCCGGGATTAATCGGATAAATTTTATCCGATTTTTTCTCCCTCGGTGACACTCCCGGGTTCCGGGGGAAGCGGTATCTCTCGATAAGCAGCCGAACGCGTACCCGGAAGGGCCTCATTCTCTGCCGCTTTGACCGTGTAGACAAGCGAGAGCTTCGGTTGCTCGGTGCGGTTGGGACCCGCCCGGTGGAGCAGCCCGCAATGAAAGAGCACTACGTCCCCTTTTTGTAGCTCAAAACGCACCTTTTTCTCGATCCATGGCCGGTTCCAGGGAAAATCCTCTCGAAAATAACTGCGCTCGTCGAAGGAGTCTTCGGGAAACTCCTCCCGATGGGATCCCGGAATAAACTCCAGCACGCCGTTTTCCTCCCGTTCCTCTCCCAGAGCCAGCCAGACGCTGATGAGCCGATCGTCCCGGTAGTGCCAGTAGCGCCGATCCCTGTGCCAGCGGGTTTCGCTGCTGGTATGGGGCATTTTGCTCATCAGGGAGTTGTGATGGGCAGTTACAAGCACGGGCATACTCTTCAGCAACTCGGCCAGGAGCGGCCGCAAGGAGGGCTCCTCCATCCAGCGCCGAAAGAGAATGTCCCGGTCGTAGACCTGACGCAATCGACGGATCGTCTCCCGATACTCCCGCCGATCGCTGCCGGTATACTCCGCCTCGGTCTCGATCGGAGCGATACCGTACTTCAGGTGGACTTCTCCCACTTCCCGGATGGCGTCACAGAGGCGGGGATCGGCCGCTTCTCTCAGGATGAGATATCCCTCAGTCTCAAATTTCTCTTTGGCCCCCTTATGTCTCATTGGATCCATGCCCCTTCCCCTTGGTTCGGATAAACACCGTCGTCCGTATCTTATCGCCTTTCGCCTCAGGCATCCCTTTTCACAAACCGCGGTCCGGCCTAAAGGGTGATGTTCTCGATCAGTTCCACCTCTCCGCGCCGAATGATCAGTGCATCGATACAAAAAGGCAGATCGAGCCGCTTCTCTTTCAGATAATAGTGGGCAGAATTGATCACCCGACGAAGCTTCGTCGGCGTGAGATTGTAGACCGGATCGAAATCCCGAGCCGCACTCTTGACCTCGACGAAATGCAGCACGCCCTCTTTCATGGCTACAATATCGATCTCCCCCAGTTTGCGGGCATAATAGTTGCGTTCCACGATACGGTAGCCTGCCTCTTGGAGAAAACGGGTCGCGAGATCCTCCGCCTCGTTACCGAACTGCCGCAGGAGATTACGCCGCATCGCTTCCCCCTTGCGCGCAAACCGTCATCCAAAATTCAAAATTCAAAATCCACCATCCAAAATTCCCTTTGGCATCAGCTTCCCGCCCAGGCTTCTCCGACCGGGATCACCTCTACCTGTACCGACTTGAAGCGGGCCGTAAGGATCAGTTCGTCGCTTTCGTCGCCAAAAAGCGCGTTGATACGGCTTCGGGCATGGTGAAAGGTCGCATAGAGGGTCCGGGGGCGGATCGCATCGCTGTATCGCACGGCCAACGCCTCACTCTCTCCATAAGACGAACGCAGGACCACCCGTTCTCCCAAACGCTCCTCTTCGTCGGGATGGGCCCAGAGCAGATCCTCCTCGTGGCGGGTACGGAGCTTGTCGCTTCGCAGCGTCTGAGCCGCGTTGTTGTAATGGGCCAGCGTCCGACCGGTGGTAAGGTAGTACCCCTCCAGGCTCTGATGATAGAAGCGGCCTTCCAGAATATCCTCCACCATGCCGCGCTTTTGCCAGGGATGGTAGACGAAGCGCCCCAGCCCGTCTTCGGTCCGGAAGTCCAGCAGGTGGAGAATCGGCGTATCTTCGTGGTAGATCGGCCACTGCATTCCCCGCTTCCGGTGGCGCTGAAGGCGGTAATAGGCTGCCCCGCTGAAACGCTCCGGCGCGACGCGGCGCACTTCATCCCAGACCTCCTCGCTGGAGGAGAAGGCGAAATTCTCTCCGTCACCGAGCTTTCGGGCCAGAAGGGTCAGCACTTCCCAGTCGTCGGGCAGGTCGCTTTGTACCAGAGGCTGGGAGAGATGTAGGCGTCGCATGGCGTTGACATAGACGCCGGTCTTCTCGTAGGCCGATTTGACCCCGATGACGATATCGGCCCTCTGGGCGATCTCTGTCATGAAGAGCTCCTGCACCATGAGAAAGTCCAATTGCTCCAACGCCCGGTCGATCTTGTTGAGATTGGGGTGGATGTGGGCGATATCCTCTCCCATATTGAGCAGAGCTTTGATCTTGCCATCGTTCATCGCATCGATGAGTTGGGGCGTCATCAGCCCCACCTCCTTGGGAGGCTGATAATCGGGAGCATAATAGGGAAGGCAGCCCATATCACAGGCACCTTGCACATTGTTCTGTCCCCGTAGGGGCATGAGCCCGGCACCGGGTTTACCGATATTCCCCGTCAAAAGCGCCAGATGGGTGATCGCCATGACGGCGTAGGAGCCGTCTAGATGTTCGGTGATTCCCAGGCCCCAAAAGATCATCGAGCGTTTTACCGCATACTCTCTGGCAATATTGGGGATCATCTTGGCCAGATATTCGTAACCTTCGATCTGTTGGAAGAAGGCGGGGTCGGCGTAGGGGTCCTTGAGAATGGAGTCCCGATACTCTTCGAAATTTTTCGTCCGGTTGGCGACGAACTCCTTGTCGTAGAGCTCCTCGTCGAGGATCACATAGGCCATCATGTTCAAAATCAGAAGGTTGGCTTCGAAGGGGATAATGCAGTCGTATTTGGCCTGCTTGGCCAGCTTGGTCCGGCGTACGTCGATCACCGCCAGATTGTTCTGGGTCCGGGCCATATCGACGATACGGTTGGCAATGATAGGATGGGCCTCCAGGGTATTGGAGCCGATGACGATCATAAACTCGGCCTCGTAGATGTCGTTGTAAGGGTTGGTCGCCGCCCCTTCTCCGATGGTGGCGCGCATTCCCTTGAGGCTGGGGGAGTGGCAGACACGAGCACAGTTGTCGACATGGGGCGAGCCCATGGTTTCACGACAGAACTTCTGAAAGGCATAGGCGCTCTCGCAACTCGTTCGAGCTCCACCGATGGCGGCGAAAGCATGGGAGCCGTAGGTCGAACGGACCTCGGTAAGTTTGGCCGCGGCCAGATCCGTCGCCGTCTCCAGATCCGTCTGCACCCATGCTTCATTCAAAGGCACCAGTTTGGCGGCATATCTTTCCGCAAGCTCCGGATGGCGTTCCAGAAATCTCCTACTGACTCGGGGAGCACGGATCCGATCCTTCGAGGCGACGAAATCGTAGCCGTATTTGCCCTTGATGCAGAGCTTGCCCTGACTGACCACCCCCTCCTTGTCGGCATAGATCTTGACGATCCGGTTATCCTCTACTACCCCGACGATATCGCATCCGACTCCGCAATAGGTACAGACACTATCGATCTCCATTCGCTCTCTGGTTTCGGACATAGATGGCACTCCTTGGGAAACTTTTGCCCTATTTAACCCAATTTCCCCCGAGAGGTCAACCTTAGAAATATATTAATCATGACAAATTTTATCCGATTATATTTTCCCCTCAACTTCTTCCGATAGGATGGGGCTCCAAAAACCAAATATAGGAGTAAATTATGTATACAATCACTGTCGAAAAAGAGTGCGGGTGCTTCCGCAAAAGCGGGATGAAAAACAATATCGCTTTCCAGGATAAGGACGCGGCGCTGATGGAGGCGATGCGTCTAAGCAACGAAATGAACGAAACCTTCTGCCAAAAGCATGAGTTCCGCGTCCAGGAAGAGGGAAATACCCTGCTCATCGGCGTTGCCGAACGCCCCCGGGAAGGCGGATGCTGCGGGGGAGGTCACTGCGGCTAAATCCCGCTTAGACCCAAAGATTGTCGATCAGCCGGGTCAAACCGACCCGGGCAGCGACAAGGATAATGCTCTCGCCCTCTACGATCCTCTCGATCGGGTGAAAATCCCGATCGACGATCGCCACATACTCCAATCCGTCCACTTCCGCTTCCAAGATACCTCGCATCACCGCCGTAATCCGCCGCGTATCTCTTTCTCCGCTCTGGATCATTTTGGCTGCACGCTTCAGGGAACGAGAAAGGGCCAGGGCTCTTTGACGCTCCTCGGGACTTAGATAAATATTCCGGCTGCTCAGAGCCAGGCCGTCGGGATCCCGGACAATCTCGCAGGAGACGATCTCCGTCTGCATGAAGTAGTCCCGAACCATCCGGGAGATCAGGACCAACTGCTGGGCATCTTTTTTGCCGAAGTAGGCCCGGGTAGGCCGAGTGAGATTGAGGAGCTTCATGACGACCTGAAGCACTCCGTCGAAGTGGCCGGGACGCTTGGCTCCCTCCAGGATATAGCCTCTGATTTTAGGAGCCGAGATCAGCAGCTCGTCCTCATGGTAGAGCTGATCGGTCGTGGGCATATAGAGTAGATCGACACCTGCCAGCTCGCAGATCTTCCGATCGGCTTCCTCTTTTCTGGGATATTTCTCCAGATCCTCTCCCGGCAGAAACTGCGTGGGATTGACGAAGATCGAGACGATCACGTGATCGTTCTCCTCCCGGGCCCTGCGAATCAGGGAGAGATGTCCCTCGTGAAGCGCCCCCATGGTCGGGACGAAGCCGATGCTTCCCGTCAATTTGGCTCTCGAATTTTTCAATCTCTCGTTATTCCTGGCTACGATCATCACCCCGCCTTTGATGGATTTTGCTAAAATCATACATCAATTTTTCCGAGTGATCGATAAAAAGACGCCGCAAGGCGGTTGCCTCAACTTTTCACTCTTCACTTTGAACTTTTAATTTTGAAAAGGAACTTTTCACCATGGATGCCTACGAATACGGCGAACTACTTAAATCCCTCTCCGACAAGATGGAGAACATCACCAACATCGTCAAACCCGATGAAATCCGCGCCCGGCTCGACGAGATCGAGCAGATGCAGCAAGATCCCGAGTTTTGGAACGACAATGAGCGAGCAGCCAAAGTCGCGCAAGAAAAAACCCGTCTCGAGCGAACCCTCAATAAGTATGACGAAGCCAAAGAGGCCCTCGAGGACGCCCGGGAGTATTTCGAGTTGGCCAAGAGCGAAGGAGACGAAGAGACACTGGAGATGCTCTACGAAGATGCCGAGAGCCTCAAAGAGCATATCCAGCAACTCGAGATCGCCATCATGCTCAGCGGCGAGCACGACAGCGCCAACGCCATCGTCACCATCCACCCGGGAGCCGGAGGGACCGAGAGCCAGGATTGGGCCAGCATGCTCTATCGGATGTATCTGCGCTGGGCCGAGCGCCACGGCTTCAAGGTCGAGGTCCTCGACTACCAACCCGGCGAAGAGGCGGGGATTAAGGACGTGAGCTTCATCATCAAAGGCGAAAACGCCTACGGCTATCTCAAGGTCGAAAATGGCATCCACCGCCTGGTGCGCATCAGCCCCTTCGACTCCAACGCCAAGCGCCACACCTCTTTTACCTCGGTGATGGTCTCTCCAGAGATCGACGACGACATCGAGATCGAGATCGAGGACAAGGATATCCGCATCGACACCTACCGGGCCAGCGGCGCCGGCGGCCAGCACGTCAACAAGACCGAATCGGCCATTCGCATCACCCACCTCCCCACCGGCATCGTGGTCCAGTGCCAAAACGACCGCTCCCAGCACAAAAACAAAGCCGCAGCCATGAAGATGCTCAAATCCCGCCTCTACGAATACGAAATGGCCAAGAAACAAGCGGAGATCGACGGCATCGAAAAGAGCGATATCGGCTGGGGGCATCAGATCCGCAGCTACGTGCTCCAGCCCTACCAGCAGGTCAAGGACAGCCGTAGCGGCCAAGCCTTCAGCAACGTCGACGCCATCCTGGACGGCGACATCGACAAACTCCTCGAGGGGGTTCTCATCGCCCAGGCTGCCCCGGAAGAGAAGTCCCAAGTGTCATAATCGCTTATTGAAAGGTGATACTTAGCATCCCTTTTTCCAAGTGAAAATCTTTAATTTGTGTCGCCTGAAAAGTGGTGGGCATCCTCTTGATGGGTCGCGCCGCCAATTCGGTGGCAACCACCTTGGCTACTCCTCTTTTTGCCCCTGGAGATACATATTCTTCCAAGGAACTGTTTCCGAAGACCAACCTCCTAAGCTTCAAACCGGCGAGATAGAGCCCCCGATCTTCGGACGAATAACGTAATCCACCTTCGTAAACAACCATTCCATCGATCCCTTCCGGGATTTCATAGCTAGTAAGAACAAACCGTACCGGTATCTCCAGGCGATCCGGTTTCGATCCCGCCTCCATGCCGATCCCCACGATTTTTACCGTTCCGAAGGATGCCTTTCTGACAATCGGCAATTGGCTTTTGACACTCTTTCCGACCTCCTGGAGAGGAATGTTCTGAACCTTATCCCCCAACCCGGGAATCTCGGGAATTGAGACACAACCCGTTGCAACTAGCAACAAGCTAACCGCAACTATTCCCTGTCGAACAAATCTTCTGTCAAGGCTCATCTTAATCTACCTTCCAAAGTTTTTGCGGGTATTATACTTCCTTTTCGCAGCGACTAAGCTTCTGCCCTTCAAGGCGATAACACAGGCCACAAAGTGAAGCGATCTCTTCATCGTGCGTGACGATGAAGAGTGCCGCATCATGCTTACGAATATATTCCATCATCATAGCCATGACTAGTTCGGAGGTTTCCCGATCCAGGTTGCCCGTTGGCTCGTCGGCAAAAATGATCTCGGGTTTTTTACTCAGGACTCGGGCCAGAGAAACACGCTGCTGCTGACCGCCGGAGAGCTCGCTGACCTTCTGACCCATCACTTCGGCGATCTCCAGACGCTCGAAAAGTTCCGGATCGATCGGCTCTTCCGCCAGCAGGGCAGCTATCTCCACATTCTCCAGAGCCGTCATACCCTTGAAAAGATAGTGCTGCTGAAAGACAATTCCCGTTCGATAACGGCGTAGTCTCTCCTTCTGCTCTTCCTTCATCTCATAAAGATTTTCGCCAAAGAGCTGGACCTCCCCCGAAAGAGGCTCGATCAGACCTGCCAGAGTATGAAGCAATGTCGATTTGCCGCTGCCGCTGCGTCCCATGACGGCGATACTCTCCCCTGCAGAGATCTGGAGTGAAACGTCGTGATAGAGAGGATAGTCAAATGCATGGGAGAGGTTTATTGCCTGCAGCAGAGGCTGGGACATCGAAGCGTTCCTGTCGATAGATTTTGAGAATTATAGCAAGATTAGGAATTAGGAATTAGGAATTAGGAATTAGGAATTAGGAATTAGGAATTAGGAATTAGGAATTAGGAATTAGGAATTAGGAATTAGGAATTAGGAATTTTATTATAGGAGAAAATATTGTCAAGGCTTTTCTGATCTCCCGGTCGGGAGACCGATTATTTCGCCATCTGCTTGGCGACTTCTGCTGCGAAGTCCTCTTCGACCTTCTCGACGCCTTCGCCGAGTTCAAAACGGATATAATCCACCAGCTTGGCGCTACCGCCGGCCTCCTTGGCGACCTTGGCGATGTACTCTCCGACGCTGATCTTGTCATCCATGACGAATTTTTGATTCTCCAGAGTATTATCCTGCAAGAAACGCTTGATTTTTCCGGGAAGAATCTTCTCAAGAATGTTCTCAGGCTTTCCTTCTTTGAGGAGTTGCTCCCTGGCAATCTCTTTTTCTTTCTCGATCACTTCGGCGGGAACCGCCGCTTCGTTGAGATAGCCGGGATTCATGGCCGCGGCGTGCATCGCCACATTTTTAAGGGCCTCTTTGACGGCAGGACAGGTCTCGGGCTTGTCACACTCGGCGGCTACCAGGACGCCG
>Ga0256841_1001274_pt1 | contig 22429 bp, 22 predicted proteins | sample 356308metaG_FD_185971 | JGI IMG/M metagenome (GOLD analysis project Ga0256841, IMG submission 185971) | Hydrothermal vent microbial communities from Mid Atlantic Ridge, Atlantic Ocean - 356-308 | ecosystem: Environmental > Aquatic > Marine > Hydrothermal vents | place: Atlantic Ocean: Mid... | reverse complement strand
TGGAAGGCCTGGGCGGGCAGTCGGCGGATCATGAGGCGATCACGCTGGATCATGCCGCGGTCTGCCGCATACCGGTTTCGGTGATCAGGTCATTGCAGCGGCAAACCCCCAACCTCCACCAAGCGCTGATGCGGCGCTGGCAAAAGGCGCTGAGCGGTGCGGACCGATGGATCACCCGTCTCTCCACCGGCAATGCACGGCAACGCGTGGCGCGGCTGCTGTTGCTGCTGGAGGAGACATCCACCGACGAGAGTTTCTTCCTGCCGACACGGGAGGACATGGGCGCGATGCTCGGCGTCACCACCGAGAGTGCGAGCAAGGCCACGGCCGAGTTTCGACGGCGCGGCTGGCTCAGACCCCTGCCAGGCCACCGCGCCTGGGTCGATGCCGAAGCCCTGCGCGGCGAGGCGGACTGATCAGGCCGTCATCCGCAGCACGATCCAGCCGCCCAGCCCGGTGGTGAACAGGCCAATGGCCAGCTGCAAGCCGTTGTGCAGCCAGGTCAGGCGCCTTGCGGAAGCGGTTAGGGGCAAAGCGATGACGCTGGATACCGCCGCCATGCCGGCAATGGACCCGATGCCGAACAGCAGCATGTAGAGCATGCCCAGCCAGGCCGAATCCAGGCTCTGCAGGGTCAGCAGAATCAGTGCTGCCGACCCGGCCATGCCGTGCATGAAGCCGATGAACAGGGTGCGCCAGGGGAAATCACCGTGCTCGTGGGTATGCCGGCAGGGGTCGTGACCCGTTTCACCGGCATGGGAATGGGCATGGAAATGCGCGGTGCCATCGGCGTGCCGGTGAGCGTGAAAATGGATGCGGTCGCGGATCACCCGACGCACTACATCCAGCCCGAGCAGGATCAGCATGACGCCCACCGCCAGTTCCAGCCCGTCGGCCAGATCCTGCGGCATCACCGTATCCATCCACAGCACGACGGAACCGAAGAGGAACAGTGTGGTGGTGTGCCCCAGCCCCCAGACCGCGCCGTGGCGCACGGTGGCGCGGATGCTGGTCTCGCGGCTGGAGATGGACGCCACCGCCGCCAGATGATCGGCTTCCAGCGCATGGCGCATGCCGATGAGGAAGCCCAGTAACAATAAACTCAACATGGCGGATGACTCCTAACAGATCCGGGGCAGCTGCTCGCCCACCAGAAGATCGACAATGCGTTCACCACCGAAGCCGGTGGACAAGAGGACGCGGGTGGCCGGTTCGGCCAGGACTTCGCCAATCAGCGCGGCCTGTTCCCCTCCCGGTTGCTGACGCAGTATGTGTAACGCCTCCTCGGCCTGATCCTCGGCAACAATGGCGACCAGCTTACCTTCGTTGGCCAGATACAGCGGATCGAGGCCCAGGAGTTCACAGGTGCCGCGTACTGCGTCGCGCAAGGGCAGGTGGTTTTCCTCGATGCGTATTGCGCAGCGGCTGGCTTCGGCAAATTCGTTGAGCACAGTGGCCACTCCACCACGGGTGGCGTCGCGCAGGCAATGGATGTCGATGCCGCCGTCGAGCAGGGCTTCGACCAGTCCATTGAGCGGCCGGCAGTCGCTTTCCACCGGGCTGTCCAGACCCAGCTCGCCACGGGCATCGACAACGGCCGCGCCGTGATCGCCGATGTAACCGTTGATCAGTATCCGGTCGCCGGGTCGGGCCCGGTCACTGCGGATGTCGCAGCCACGCCGGATGACTCCGATTCCGGCGGTGTTGATGAACAGCTTGTCAGCAGCGCCTCGGGGCACGACCTTGGTATCCCCGGTGACAATGCGTACCCCGGCGGCGTCGGCGGTCCGTTTCATCGAGTCAATGACCCGTCGCAGGGTATCGATAGGCAGACCTTCCTCGAGAATCAGGCCGCAGGTCAGGTAGAGCGGGTGCGCGCCGCCGACCGCCAGGTCGTTGACGGTGCCGGCCACGGCCAGGGTTCCAATATCGCCGCCGGGAAAAAACAGTGGGTCGACGACGAAGCTGTCGGTGGTCATCGCCAAGCGGTCACCGAGATCCGACAGGCTGTCGAGGCCGAAGCGAGCCTGATCCTCAAGCAGGCGCAGCTCCGGACTGTCAAAACCGGCCACGAACAGCTGGTCGATGAGGTCGCGCATGGCCTTGCCGCCGCTGCCGTGGGCCAAGGTGATGACCGAGTCGGGATCAAAGCGGCTCATGCGGCGTCGGCCCCCGTTGAAGCGGATTTGCGCCGGTCTTTCTGTTCCCGCAGGCGCAATAAGTCGGGGAGGTTGCCGAAGTTGTAATAAGCGGCGCAAGCGCCTTCACTGGAGACCATCAGTGCGCCCATCGGGGTTTGCGGGGTGCAGGCATCCCCAAAGACTTTGCACTCCCAGGGGCGTATGACGCCCTTGATCACCTCGCCGCACTGGCAGGCTTTGGGGTCGGCGATCTTCAGATTGGGAATGGTAAACTTGCGTTCGGCATCGTAGTCGGCGAAGGCGTCGCGCATGCGTACCCCGGAATGGTCGATGGAACCCAGGCCGCGCCATTCGAAGTATTCACGCAACTCGAAGACCTCTGCGATGGCCTGCAGACCGGCATCGTTGCCGTTTTTGGGGACGATGCGCTGGTACTGGTTTTCCACTTCCGACCGCCCTTCGGCAAGCTGGCGCAATACCATGTAGATGGACTGCAGGATGTCCAGCGGCTCGAATCCGGTGATGACAATGGGCTTTCCGTAATCAGCGGCGATGAACTGGAACGGCTGCTCCCCCACCACCATGCTGACATGACCGGGTGCAAGGAAAGCGTCGATTTGCATGTCGGGCGAGTCCAGTACCGCCTTGATGGTGGGGACCGTGGTGATGTGGTTGCAAAACAGCGAGAAGTTTCGAATGCCTTCGTTTTTGGCTTGCAGCACGGTCAGAGCGGTGCTTGGCATGGTGGTTTCGAATCCGAGTGCGAAGAAGATCACCTGCCGGTCCGGGTTGCGCCGCGCCTGTTCCAGCGCGTCCAGCGGTGAATAGACCATGCGGACATCCGCACCTTCGGCCTTGGCCTGCAACAGGCTCTTGCGCGATCCGGGTACGCGCATGGCGTCGCCGAAGGTGGTGAAGACGACATCCGGCCGTTCGGCCAGCGCTACGCAGTCGTCGACCCGGCCCATCGGCAATACACAGACCGGGCAACCGGGGCCATGCACCATTTCCAGGCCTTCCGGCAGCATTTGTTCTATGCCGTAACGGAACAGGGTATGGGTGTGCCCTCCGCAAAATTCCATGATTTGCAAAGGCCGACCGCGGTCCTTGCGCAGCTTCGGCATCACGGCTTCGATCCGCTGCTGGAGGCGACGGGCTTTTTCGGGGTCGCGAAACTCATCGACATATTTCATGGCTGGTTCTCCTTCAGTCGCCCGCGGTCGTCGGCGAGCAGGGTGTGTACGAGATCCCACAGGATGTGGTAGCAGGCGACATGCACCTCCTGCACCCGGTGGATGGAGTCGGTCTCGACCACCAGGCAGTGGTCGAGCAGGCCGGAAGAGCGCATTTCACCGCCGTTTCCCCCGGCAAAGCCCAGAGTGACCATGTTCATTTCCCGGGCCTTGGCAAAACCGGCCATCAGATTTTCGGAATTGCCACTGGTGGAAAAGCCGATCACGCAGTCACCGGCCCGGCCTTGGGCCTCGATCTGGCGGGCGAAGACATGGCGAAGTCCGACATCATTGGCCACGGCACTGAGAAAGGCCAGGTCATTGCCCAGGTTGAAGGCAGGCAGGCTGGGACGGCCTGCGGTTACGGGGTGCTGGAATTCCACTGCCACATGGCTTGCATCGCAGCTGGAGCCGCCATTGCCCATCGACATCAGCTTGCCACCACGGCGGTAGGTTTCGGCCAGAGCCTGGGCGGCGGCGACCAGGGCTGAAGCCTGCGTATCGAAAAAACGGCGCTTGGACTCGATGCTCTCCTCCGCCTTGCATGCGACCGAATCGAGCAGTGCCCTGTGCTCCTGCTTTCGATCCTTGCGGCTTCCGTGCAGGAAGGGGTACAGACCTTCCAGAGCGTCTTTACGGCTCATGCCAGGGCCTGCTCGGAATCACGCATGGCATCCAGCTCCTGCTGGACTTCGCCCAGCTCATCAAGGATGGCCAGGGTCTTGCGCGCTTCTGCCTCGTCGATACGGCTCATTGCAAAGCCCACATGGACCAGTACCCAGTCGCCAATGCAAGTTTCCGGGGGGTGGTCGTCGGTGACGATGCAGGCGATATTGACCGGGCGGGTGACGCCGCTGACATTGACTTCGGCCAACATCTGTTCAGTATCGGTGATGGCGGTGATCTGACCGGGAATTCCGAGACACATGATGAGTGCTCCTGTTTGATTATGTGGAAGCCAGCAGGCGCGCGGCGCCGATGGCAGCCTGCCCAAGAGACAGGCCGCCATCATTGGCAGGCACCTGTCGGTGAACGAAGACCTCAAAGCCTTCACTGCTCAGGGCCTGCTCCAGTGCCTGAAGCAGGGTCGCATTCTGCATTACGCCGCCCGACAGGGCGACTTTATGGATCGATTGCGATTCGCGCAGCATGCGACAGGCGTTCACAAGGCCGGCCACAAGGGCGGCATGGAAGCGTGCGGCCATCAGTCCGCGTGGTACGCCTCGACGCATATCGTCGAGCAAGTGCTGCCACAGGCGAGCCGGATCCAACACATGGCTGGAGTCAAGCGCCCGCAGGTCGAAGGGGTAGGCGGTTTCAGCGTCGAGGGCGTGTGCTCTCGTGCTTTGCTCCAGCTCGATGGCGGCCTGCCCTTCATAGCTGATGCCGTCGAAGCGGATGCCGATCACAGCGGCGACGGCATCGAACAGCCGGCCGGCAGAACTGGATAGAGGGGCATTGATGCCCGTTTTCACCATGCCGGACAGCGTGGCCAGAGGACGGCGCGCCAGTGACCGGAAGATGGGCAAGGAGTCATTTTCAGGCTGCTTGGGCATCAGGCCGTGGTGGTGCAGTTGTGACCAGGCATTGCGCCAGGGTTCGAGCATGGCCTTGACGCCTCCGGGCAGGGGGACCGGCATGAAATGCACGGCGCGCTGGTAAGTGCGGTAATCGGCAATCAGCACTTCACCGCCCCACAGGTTTCCGTCATCGCCGAGCCCAAGCCCGTCGACAGCGATGCCGATGACCGGGTCTCCGTCCAGGGGGTGTCCGTTGTCGGCGAGGCAACTGGCGACATGGGCGTGATGGTGCTGTACCTCCAACAGCGGCTTCCGAGAGGCGCTGGCTTGCTCTCGCCCGAACTGGCTAGGCAGGTATTGCGGGTGCAGGTCCACGACAAAGGCATGAGGCTCGAATTGCCACAGTCGCTGATAGCGGTCCAGCTGGTTTCGGTATTCTTCCCAGGCGGCCGCGTTCTTGAGGTCACCGATATGCTGCGACAGGGTCGCGGCACCGCCACGCAGCAGACAGAAGGTGTTTTTCATTTCCGCTCCGCATGCCAGAAGATCGGGCGCTGCTACAAAGCCATCCGGCAATGTCAGTGGCGTGGGGGCATAGCCGCGGGCACGTCGCAACAGGCTGAGCCTGGGTTCTCCGGAGACCGTGATTCGCCGTGCAACGCTGTCGTCCACTCGGTTGACGACTTTGCGATCATGCCACAGAAAGCCGTCGCAGAAGGCAGCGAGTTTGTGCAATGCTTCATCGTTGCCTCGGCATTGGGGTTCCCCGCGCGCGTTGCCGGAGGTGAGCACGATGGGGCCATCCAGTTCACGCAGCAACAGGTGGTGGAGCGGCGTGTTCGGCAACATGAACCCCAGTTCGTCGAGGCCGGGGGCAATGGCATCGGGCAATGGGTGTTGGCTGTCGTTGTGCCGGCGCAACAGCAGGATGGGCGCTGCGGGGCTGGCGAGCTGGCTGGCTTCGAAGTCGTCGATCAGGGCATGTTCGCGCAGCTGTTCGAGGTCACGGGCCATCAGCGCAAAAGGCTTGTGCGGCCGCTGTTTGCGGGTTCTCAAGCGATGGATGGCCTCCGGGTCCATGGCCGAGCAAGCCAGTTGGAAGCCGCCGATCCCCTTGATGGCGATGATCTCGCCGGCATGCAGCCGGTGAGCCGTGTCGCGTATCGGGTCATCAGTGGCGATCGGTTTTCCCCTGGCATCGGTCAGGGTGAGTCGGGGTCCGCATTCGGGGCAGGCGGTGGGTTGGGCGTGAAAGCGGCGGTTGGTCGGGTCTTCGTATTCCTTGCGGCAGGCCGGGCACAGGGCGAAGGGAGCCATGCTGGTCCGCTCACGGTCGTAGGGAATGTCGCGAATGATCGACAACCTTGGGCCACAGTGAGTGCAATTGGCGAAAGGGTGACGGTAGCGCCGATCCGTTGGGTCCAGCACCTCCTTTATGCAGTGTGCGCAACTGGCTGCGTCCGGTACCACGCCGGCGAGGGCCGTGCCTCTGCCGCTGCCGACGATGCAAAACCCGTTGCCGGGCAGCCAGCGGTGATCGGCTTTGCACACCTCGATGCGGTCGATGCGGGCCAGCGGAGGGCAGGCAGCCCGCAGGCGCTCCGGGAAGGCTTCCAGTGCCTGCACAGACCCATGAGCCCGCACCCACACGCCTTCACCGTCGTTGCGGACATCACCTCGCAGACCCAGCTCCCGGGCCAGCCGCCAGACGGTGGGGCGGAAGCCCACGCCTTGAACCAGTCCGCGGATGCGCCAGGCTCGAGTCTGCAGTGGGTGGTGGTCGAGAGCCAGATTCATGTCAGTGTACCGTGCAGACCATGCAGGGATCGAAGGAACGAATGATGTGCTGGATTACTACCGGGTCGTCATCGTTGCCGACCACCGTGCCTTGCAATGCTTGCTCCAGGGGGCCGGGTTGCTCGTCGCGGTCACGCGGTGAGAAATTCCAGGTCGTGGGGGCGATGATCTGGTAGTTGAGGATGCGCTGGTGACGGATCACCATCCAGTGTCCCAGGCTGCCGCGAGCCGCCTCCACCAAGCCGGCACCCCGGCCTTCCTCGATGGGGCGTGTCGGGGTACAAAAGGAATCGCCCGGGCGCAGCGCGCGGACCCAGTTTTCCATGGCGGGCACCACCCGCGCCAGCTCCAGCAGACGCGCTACCACGCGCGCCCGTACATTACCGCCCTGGTGGCGTACCAGATCGAGGATCAGTGGGTGACCGTCGTTGAGTTGCCGCGCCAGTGCACCGACCTCGGCGATCTGGCCGTCGAGGCGAGGTGCCTTGCACCAGCTGTAACCCTGGTCGTCATCATCGCCGGGCAGGGTACTGCCCTGCCACGGGTGCAGGGGCTCGCTATGAGCGTTGAGCCAGCTGTGGCTGAGGTCTTCTCGAATGGCTTCGCTGTCCAATGTTTGCTGACGGCCATTTCCCCAGATACCCCGGCCAAGCAGATGCCCTCCGGATTCATCCGGATAGGCGCCGTAACTCATGAACAGGTCGCCCGCGCGGCCCAGGAGTTGCAGTCGGTGCTGGTCCGACAGGCGTAGAAAGTGGGCAAAGTCCGAATCGGGGTGCTGTTCGGCAAATGCATCGAGAGCCTGGCTGCTGTCCAGCGCATCAATTGCCTCCAGAGGCGCAGCGAACAGGCGGGTTTCCAGAAAATGGCGGAACGCACGCAGCAGCGTACCCAGGCGGGATTTTTCGGCAGCCTCGACAGGGCGGGTGGTGCCACCGGGTTGCAGGGCCAGGGAATGCGGCCACTTCCCGGCCAGCAAACCGGTAATGTGCATGAAACCTGCGCGCGCTGCCAGCATCTCGGGAGCCGCGCTGCCCTGCTGTGCCTTGAAGCGGCGTGCCGTGGCGTCGAACCCGGGTTGGTTGCGGTATGCGTCTCTCGCGAAGTCGGGCATGAAAAACAGATAGAAATGGGTCAGGTGATCGGCAAGATTCTCGGTGGCAAGGATCAGATTGGTGGCGAGACGGCCGTTTTCAGTGGGTGCAATTCCCTGGGCTTGAGCCAGTGCCGTTGCCGCGGCCACCGATTGGGATACGGAACAGATACCGCAAATGCGGGGGGTATAGACCAGAGCATCCTGCGGCGGCTTGCCCTGCAGGATGTGTTCAAATCCGCGGAACAGGGGCGAATTCACCCGGGCCTGTCTGATGACGCCGTCTTCGACTTCCAGAGTGATTTCAAGGTCGCCCTCTACGCGATTGAAAGGTCCGAGCAGGCGGCGGCTCATGACTCCTCCTCCTTCTGACGCCCCGGTGGTATGCGGATGTGATCGGCCGTGGCATTGAGCTTGAGGCGCTGAGGAGTAGCCGCCTTGGATAACGACGCCAGGGCCACGAACCAGGCCTTGGGCATGTCGGTGGGCAGCCCCACCGGGATGCCGGCGATCTTCGGCGTTTCGGTGAACGGATGTCCGGGCTCCTCGAAGCCGGGTGCGGTGCAGTTGATGCAGGCATAACCGCCACGCAGACAGGAGCCCCCGCCGTTCCACGGACGGATATTGCAGTCGGCCCGCGCCTGGGTGCCCAGGCAGCCCATGTGTTCCATCATGCAGCCCAGATCCGAGGGTTTTTCGGCGCTGGCCTTGTATTCGTAGAATTCGTTGCGCGGACACCCGTGGTGGACCAGGTGATCGGTGACGGCGCGCGGGCGGTTGAGTTCATCGATATGCGACTCATGGAAGTCACCGGCGGCCAGTTGGCACAGTACATCCAGAACCCAGCCGGGGTGGGTGGGACAGCCGGCAATATTGATGACCGGCAAGCCGGAGCGGCTGCGCCAGTCCACACCTAGCAGTCCGCCGGGCTCGGCTATATGGTATCCGAGTCCGGTGGCTTCCCCGGGATTGGAGCCGGCCAGCGTGATACCCCCGAAGGCAGCGCACTGGCCGATGGCCAGGCAGTGACGGGCCTGACCGGCCAGGCTACGAATGACATCGAACATGGGACGGCGGGTGCCGGCCAGCCGGTGAAAGCGTCCGCTTCCGTTGGGGCCCATCATCACCGATCCTTCCAGGCACAAGGCGTCCAGCTTTTGCCGGCCTTGTTCGATGTCTTCGAGCAGTTGCAGGAACTCAGCGGTACCGGCCTCGGAAAGAGAGGGATGCCAGAGTAACTCAATGTCGTTGATGGCCAGTGTGGTCAGCAGATCGGGGGATTCGGCATTGAGCAGTGACAGGCTGCATCCACCACAACCGCCCGACTGCAACCAGAGTACCCGGTAACTCATGACGGGGCATCCTCTGTCAGTGCTTTGATCGGCAAGGACAGGATGAATTCGGCTCCGGGCCCATCCGGTTCGGTATATTCCAGCCGCCCATTACACTGATCGGTGGCCAGTCCGTAGCTGATGTACAGTCCAAGCCCGGTGCCGTGGCCTACCGGCTTGGTGGTAAAAAAGGGGTCAAAGATTTGCAGCCGGTTCTCTTCTGGGATGCCGGGGCCATGGTCCCTGATGTGCAAGCGGACAAAATGATCATCGTGTTCGAGACGAATGTCGATCTTCAGGGTCGGCAGTCCGGCCATGGCATCGATTGCGTTCTGGAACAGGTTGACGAGGATCTGGTGGATATGCCCTTCATTGTTGTGCAGCCACAGTTCGGACGGCAAGGTTTCCCGTACAATGGTTTTGGACGGGTGGGACTTTTGCACCCAGGACAAGGCCCTGCGCACCACGCGTACCAGGTCGAAATCCCTGCGGCTTTGTTTCTGCGGGGTAGCGAACTTGCGCAGATTCTGCACGATGTCACGCACCCGTTCCGCGCCCTCCAGTGAGCCATCGACCAGCGGCCCGATGTCCGCCAGCATCCGGTCGATGCCCAGGCTTTCACGCAGGTGTTCGCGTGCCGCGTCATCGATACCGCTGTGTATCGCGTCGAGGTAATGCTGCAGGTCCCTCTGGTAGCCTTTCAGAGCGTGCATGTTGGCGAACAGGAAACTGATCGGGTTGTTCAGCTCATGAGCGACCCCAGCGACCAGACGGCCCAGCGAGGCGAGTTTTTCCGATTGCAACAATTGTTGCTGGGTGGTTTTGAGTTTCTCGTGTGCTTCCTTCAGTTCGGCATAAGCCTTGCGCAGTTCGCGCAATGGGCGGCCGGTAATGACCAGGCCGGAAAGCCGATTGTCATGATCGTAACGCGCATTGCAATTGATGGCCATGGGTACCGGCTCGCCACGGGCATCGATCAGGTCGGCTTCGCAGTCGATTCGGGTGCCGGAACGCATGTGTTGCTGAAAGTCCGCCAGCAGTGGTTTTTGCTCGTCGGTAAACAGGCGGTCCATGGGATTGCCTTCCACGGCATCCGGTTCCAGACCCAGGGTATCGCAAAGGGCGGAATTGACGCGTTGAACACGGCCGTTGATGTCAGTGACGATGAGGATCTCCGACATGGATGACAGAATGCTGTGGATGAATTTCTGGGCGTCCTCGAGTTCGGCGTTCTTACGTTCCAACTCTACCTGGGAGAGTACAAGGTCGGCATAGATGTCATCCATGCGCTGGATGACATCGATCCAGGCCTGGTCGTCGGAACGGCGGCGCTCCTGGGTCAGGTCGCCAGGCAGGCTGACCTGATCGGTCAGCCTGGGGGATGATGGGGTTTGAGGCTGATCCATGAGCGGCATCGGTCAGGCGACATCGGTAATGGTTTCGATATTGGGGTTTTTTTCCAACCCGTAGCGCTCCATTTTGCTGCGCAGGCCAACGCGCGAAAGGCCGAGTTCCTGGGCAGCCTGGCTCTTGTTCCAGCGATGCCGGATCAGGGTCTCGCGTATGATGCGTGCTTCCAGAGCTTCCACCCTTTGCTTCAGGCTGCCGCCGCTGCCTTCGAGAAGATCTTGTACCGCATGCGGAGTATTGTCGTCAGGGGTGGCGCGGAGAATATGGGGCGAGACCAGTTCGGAACCCAGATAATCGTCCTGGGCCAATACCAGCATGCGTTTGATTTCGTTCTGCATTTCGCGGACATTGCCGGGCCAGTGATAGGCCTTGAAACTGACCAGTGCCTCCTCGCTTATGCCCTTGACCCGCTTGCCCAGTTGTTCCATCGCCTCGCCGAGCAGGTTGATGGCCAGGGGGACGATGTCGCTTCGGCGCTCGCGCAACGGTGGTATTTGGATTTCAAAAGTGGCCAGCCGGTAATAGAGATCCTGGCGGAATTTGCCGCTGCGAATGTCCGCGTTCAGATCGCGATTGGTGGCGGCGATGACCCGGACATTGACCGGGCGGCGCCGGTTGCTGCCCAGAGGTCTTATCTCACCTTCCTGCAACACCCGCAGCAGCTTGACCTGGAAGGCAGGGGAGGTTTCTCCGATTTCGTCGAGGAATACGGTGCCGCCGTCGGCCAGTTCGAACAGGCCCACGCGATCCTCGGTTGCGCCCGTGAAAGCACCGCGCTTGTGGCCGAAAAGTTCGCTTTCGAGCAGTTCGTCGGGCAGTGCGCCACAGTTTTCGGCCACGAAGGGCTGATCCTGGCGCAGGCTGTTGTAGTGCAGCGCGCGGGCGCAGAGCTCCTTGCCGGTGCCAGATTCACCGGATAACAGCACATTGATGTCGTAGGGCGCGACCTGTCGAATGGTGGCGCAGACCCGGTTCATGCAACTGTCGGGTGAGCGCACGATGCCTTGATCCCAGTCATAGCGGGCCTTGAGGGCGCGGCGTTTTTCGATCAGTGCCTGCTCCAGGTTGTCGGGCTTGAGCTTGAGTTCGACCGCCAACTGCTCGTTCTGCCTTTGCAGGCGGAACAGTTCGGCGGCATTGGTGAGCTTGGTGATCAGTTCGTCTGGGTGCCAGGGCTTCGTGATGTACTGGTAGATGCCGCCCTTGTTGACGGCCTCGATGATGTCTTCGGCATCGGTGTAGCCGGAGATGATCATGCGCACCACATCCGGGTAGTCGTTGCGTACCTGCTGCAGGAATTCGACTCCGGTGATGTCGGGCATGCGCTGGTCGCAGAGGATGATTTGCACCCATTCCCGGCCGAGAACGGTTTCGGCCTCCTTGGCCGAGAGCGCGGTGAAGACTTCAAAGTGACTGGAGAGTATGCGTTCGATGGATTCCAGCGAACGCTGTTCGTCATCGACCACCAGCACGGTGGCACGATGGGCGCTTGATCCGTCCATCAGGCTATCTCCTGTCGTGGTGTGTCACGGGTGGTGCTTGAGGCATGCCCGAGCAGGCGGCTCTGGTGCTCGAGGCGCAGCCATTGCAGCCAGTTTTCCATGCCCTCACCGCTGCGCGCGGAGACGGCCAGCACCTGGATGCCCGAATTGACGCGTCGTGCGTAATCGATGCACCGGTCGAGGTCGAAATCCAGATGGGGCAACAGGTCGATCTTGGACAGCAGCATCAGGTCGGCAGCGGCGAACATGTCGGGGTATTTGATGGGTTTGTCTTCGCCTTCGGTGACTGACAGGATTGCAATCTTGTGCGCCTCGCCGAGGTCGAAGGCCGCGGGGCAGACCAGATTGCCGACATTCTCGATGAACAGGATCGAACGCTCCACGGGAGCCAGGTGGTCCAGGGCGTGTCCGACCTGGTGGGCATCCAGGTGGCAACCCTTGCCGGTGTTGATCTGCAGTGCGGGCACGCCTGTGGCGCGGATGCGCTCGGCGTCATTGAGCGTTTGCTGGTCACCTTCTATGACTGAAAGGGGGATCTCGTTTTTCAGTGCATCGAGGGTGGCGGTGAGCAGCGTGGTTTTGCCGGATCCGGGACTGGAGACCATATTGAGCACCAGCATGCCCCGTTCGGCGAAACGACGGCGGTTGGCATCGGCGTATTCGTCGTTCTTGCCGAGTATGTCCTGCTCGATCTGCACCATGCGGGCCTGGCTCATGCCGGGTGCATGGGCCCGGGCTGGACCCTGGCCGTAGTCGAGATGTTCATGGCTGTGGTCATGGTCATGGTCATGGCTGTGCGCATGTCCGTGTTCGTGCTCATGACCTTCGATCCGGGTTTCGCCTTCACCACATCCGCATACGGTACACATCATTCAACCTCCAGTTCTTTGATTTTCATCTGGTCACCGCTGGTGACCTGCAATTGGTAACTGCCGCAATCCGGACAGGCATCGAAACGCTGGCGGACGGTCACGGTTGTGGAACAGTGCATGCACCAGGCTTTTCCGGGTGGGCGTTCGATGTTGAGCCGGGCCTGTTCGGCCAGGCTCCCCCGGATGACTACATCGAAGCTGAACCGCAAGGCGTCGATTTCCACGCCGGCCAACTCGCCGACCTCCAGCCAGATCTGCTTGACACGCTGAAAGCCTTGTTTTTGTGCCTCGGTTTCGAGCACCTGAAGCAGACCTTCACAGAGAGACATCTCGTGCATCAGGCGACCTCCAGCCGGTAACCGACACAGGGGTCGATGACGCGAATGCACAGTTCGGCCAGCATACGCCAGTCGGCATCATTGTGCGCCTTGATTGAGGACAGCATGCGCGCCACCGGTCCCCGGGGGTGAAAATTCCATTCGGTGGGCGCCAGAATCCGGTACTTGGCCACGCGGTCGCCCTTAAGGGTGACGGCATGTACCAGACGGCCGCGAGCCGCTTCAACCTGCGCCAGGCCTTGTCCGGAGGGCAATGCCCCGCCCTGAGCAAGCGGAAGAGCGTGGCGCAGGGTTTCGCGCATGCGCCCGGGCAGACCGGCCAGCTCGATCAGGCGTGCCGTGTACCGTGTCAGCAGGCCGCTGCCGAATTCCCGGTGCAGTTCGGCAATAAGCGGATGGTAGCGCTGTCGGGTCAGGCTGCTGGTTTCGTATTGCCGGCCTAGCCAGTGGGGACGGGCGATGTATGCGTCTTCACTGAGGTGGGGCATCAGCTGTGCGGCAGGCAATGGTGGCAGAGCGAGAGTTTCGATGCTGCCCTGGGAGGCCCAGCCGTTTTCACAGATGAAATGCAGCATACGGGATGCCGGGCTGTCGTTGTTCGTGAGCCAGTTTTCCAGTTCGTCGATGCGGTCGATGTCCAGCCAGTCTGCGGCCGGTCGAAGGAACACATGTTCGAGCAGCAACCGTTCCAGCGTCTCGATGGCGGTCAGCTGTTCCGTCTCTGTTGCGGATTCGCGCATGCGGGGTGTCAGTCCGTTGATGTGGGGCAGGATGCCGGCCCCTTGGTCATTGCCAAGAAGTTCCCGGTCGTCGAGGAGGAGGCGCAAGAGCAGCTCGCGCGCGCATTCCATGTCCGCCGTCAACCGTTGGTTCAGTAACACGGAATCTCCCGCACCCTGGGCCTGGCGCAGTGCTTGGCGGGCCGCCAGTTGCTGGGCTTCGGCACAGAGGCTAAAGATCAGCGCGATGCGTTCCAGAACTTCATCGCCTGTCCGGCCTTCCAGCAGTCGAGTGGCCTGCAATGGCCGCTGGGACATGATCTCTACCCGTTCGCCGGCGGCGGACCGGGGGTTGAACCGTATGTCGATTCGTCCTTCGATGCCGGGGGCCTGGGCGGTCATGAAACACCTCGTTGGCGGAATGCACCGCGCAGCAGTTGGCGGCGGCTGAGCTGGGTTTCTCCGTTGGATATTGCGGTGTCTTTCGGGGCTTCGCTTCGTTCGGTGCACGCGGAAACCGTATCTTCGGTATCCGCCGGGGTCTCGGCTTCAGGTAATGCCGTTGGTCGGAGTTTTTCTCCGCGCCAGATGGCTTCGATGTCGCAGGCCTCGGCGTCTTCGAGATTGATGTTGTCACCATCAAAAAGGCCTTCGATGACGACTTCAGCAGTCTCCACGGCGGCCCGATCGTCGGCGAATTCGAACATCGGGGAGAACAGCGAGCACATCAGGTAACTGCCCAGTCCAGGCTCGCGACCCAGAAGAAATCGGTAGCGGCCGGACGGGAACGCCTGTTCGTGTTCCGACAGTTCCGGCAGGTCGTCCCAGTCTCCGGGTTCGGGCGGGAGCAGCAGCAGGTTCATGAACCAGGGGGTGATCAGTACGCCAATGGCCCCGTCCTTCCAGGGTCTCAGGCCGATCAGGTGTATGCCGATGCGGTTGTTGAGAATGGGCACATCGGCCATGCGTTCATCACGAATGCGGCCGAAGCAGCGTTCGAAGTCCCGGCGGTATTGTGCAAGCCGTTGAGGAGTCATGGTTCAGTCATCGAGCAGCATGAAATCGACCTTGCGGCCGTCGCATTCCGGGCAGGTCCAGTGATCGGGGAGCTGCGAGAAGGGTGTGCCGGGTGGAATCTGCCAGTAATCGTCGCCTTTGGCCGGGTCATAAACATACCAGCAGATCTTGCATTCGAGGCGGCTGTCGTCACGGAGCTTGCGGCTGTCACCGCCGTAGGAACCGGGTAGGTGCTCGTTCTGTGTCATGGCTCAGTCGTAGATACGCAGTATTTCCTCGAGGCGCCGTGCCGAGTCGGCAATGTCCTCCGGTGCCGCACAGGCAACCTCGGGGATGGAGCTGATCTCAAGGGTGTTGAGGATCAGGGTTTCCTGAGAGTTGAAATACTGTACCCACCAGACATCGCGGGTACGGGTACTGCTGATCCGGCAGTTCCCATAGCCACGGGAGAGGACGATGACCGGGCCGATGCCAAGGCTGTCGGACAGGAACATCAGGTCTTCCTCGGTGTGGGGCAGCAGGGAAAGGTTGATGATGTACGGGCGTTCCGCGTTATCGCCCTTGGCCAGCTGGTCATCAATTTCAGTCAATAGAGGCGGTGCGTTGTAGACGGTTTCCGGTATCTCCAAGGCGGAAACATCAATGCGTTCCGCTGCTCCATTGAAGGTCAGTTCGCTGACCAGCGAGGGTGCGCTGGCAATCTCGATGCTGTCGCGAACAACCTGCTGCTGTGCGTCGAGGTACTGGACCCGCCACACGCCGGCCAGCACGGATTCCTGGATCAGCGCAGCAAGGTCGCCGCTACACTGGACACTCACTTCACCCTCTCCCAACAGCTGATTGATGAATTCCCTGTTTGTGTTGTCGAGGTCATCCAGCGACAGGATGGTGGCCGGCTGTCCGGTCGTGTAACCGGACAGGGCTTCCAGGATTTGCCGAGCGCGTTCGACACCGGCTTCGAGTCCTTCGATCTCGTCAGGCTCGGGTACGACCGGGGCCATGTAGGTGTTCATGCCCGAGGGCATGGCCATGAAGCTCATTTCAGCACCATCGCTGTCGGGGGGTTGTGATCCGGGGCCAAGCACTACGGGAATGTTGATGTTTTTCATGGGGCTTCTCCAAGAAGGGGTCAGGAGGCACAGCCGGGCTGGCCGGATTCTACCGGGGTTGGGAATCCCGGTGCGGGTTTCGGTTCTGAGGAAAGTATTTGGTTGATTTTCATCAGATAATCCACCCAGTCCTGGACCCGACACACCGCACCCAGATAGCGGGTGTCACGAAGAAAAACCAGGGCAGGCCATTCGTTGAAACCGTAGCGGGCCTGCAAGCTGCGTTCCGCCTCGCGCTCGACGACAGCAGCCGCGAAGCGGTTGCCGTATTCCTTGACCAGTTCAGGCAGAATCATTGCAACATCGTTGCTTTCCGGAAAACGTTCGGGGCTTTCAGTGAAAAACAGAACGCATTCTTCATGGGACTGGAGGAAATCGTCCAGGGTGTCTTCATTCAGTACGGGGTAGCCGTATTGCTCGATCATGTTGCGGATCAGCGGGGAGGGCATGGCTCAGTCTCCTTTTTTCTGTGAGGCCTGCTCGTGGGCAAGCAGGGAATCGGGTTTTGGGGGGTCACGGTCGATGAGGTCGGCGAAAAGGGTTTCCAGAGCGTCGTGTTGCAACCCCTGGTCGCTGAACCGGCCGCCGTGCTGCATGACCAGATCCACGGCCTGTACCGCGTCACTGATCCGCCGGGCATCGTCCTCGGTTAATACTTCCCGCGCGCTGTTGAGAAAGACGAGCAACCAGGTGCCGGGTGGCTGTTCGCCGACCAGCAAAGTATCGACTTCCCGTCGTTGTCCCATGCCTTCGCAGAGTGCATGGCCAAAGCCGGATTCGACGACCTGCATGGGTATGCCGATACACATGTCAGTATTTGCCCCGGTGATCCACATCGCAGGAAATGACCTGTTCCGGCTCCAGCGGGTGGGGTTTGTATTGCAGATGAAAATCCGGGTCGCGCAGTACGCGTTCATCGCCAATGCGGCAAGCCAGTTCAGGCGGTGGGCGCTCCCGTTCGTAACGCTGAATCTGAACCTCGGCGCCGGCAAGGGACTGGTCCTCGGGCAGCGGTTGCTCGCGTTTGCGGGCGTGGACGCCCCGCGCGGCGAGCCACCGTAGTGCCAGATCGATCGCCGGTTCGATGCGGGAGCGGGTCAGTGGTCGCAGGCTGCCTCCGTAATCCTCAAGCACCTCCGGCTGTACGCCAACGAGGAGCAGCTCGTCCGGGTATTCGCCCAGCATCTGGGCCATGGCCAGCACCTCCTGGAACCCGGTCTGATGCAGGCTCATTTTCTTGGCCCCCATGAAGGAGGGTACATCTTCGCCTTCCAGGGTTTTCAGTGTGCCGGGGGCGAGCCCATAGTCGATGGCATCGAAGATCACCAAAAGGTCGCTCTGCTGTACGAAGGGGGCCAGATAAAGGCCCTGGGTGCCTCCATCCATGAGAACGACGTCGTCGTTGAAACGGTACAAGGCATTGAGCTGTTCAACAGCGCGGACGCCAAAGCCTTCGTCGGCCCAGAGCAGGTTGCCTATGCCAAGAATAAGGGTGTTCATGGGGGGGCTCCCGGTAATGTCAATAATGGAATATATCATTCCATATTGGTTGAAACATGCAAATAAAAATTACAAATATGGATTTTTGCTAATAATCAATAGTGGATAAATACCTTTCATAAGCCGTGAGCAGGTGGTAGGGGTCTGTACAGGTGTAAACATGGGTTAATTGAAGGGCTATCGCCATAAGTAATTGATAAACATTGGTTTGGTGGTGTTGGCTTGTGTGATGCTTAATCATCCGGGCGTTATCAATGAAAATACAGAGGGGAGTACTCATGACCGAAACTTTTTATGATGTAATGCGACGGCAAGGGATCACCCGTCGCAGTTTTCTGAAGTTCTGCAGCCTTACGGCCGCAGCCATGGGGCTCAGCCCCGCCTATGCGGCGAAGATCGCGGATGCCATGGAAAACAAGCCCCGTATCCCGGTGCTCTGGCTGCACGGGCTTGAGTGCACCTGCTGTTCCGAATCGTTCATCCGGTCGGCACACCCGTTGGCCAAGGATGTCATCCTGTCGATGATTTCCCTCGATTACGACGACACCATCATGGCGGCTGCCGGAGAACAGGCCGAGGTAATCGTCGAAGAAGTTATCGAGAAGCACAAGGGGAACTATATCTTGGCTTGTGAGGGGAACCCTGGATTGGATGAAGGAGCAACCGGTGGCATGTCCTGCATCATTGGCGGTAAGCCGTACACTGAAAGTCTGCGGCGAGCAGCCAAAGATGCAATGGCCATTATCTCCTGGGGATCCTGCGCGTCCTGGGGGTGTGTTCAGGCAGCCAAGCCGAACCCGACCGGGGCTACGCCGATCCACAAGGTGCCGGACATTGGCAATGCCCCGATCATCAAGGTGCCGGGGTGTCCGCCGATCGCCGAGGTCATGACCGCCGTCATTACCTACATGCTGACCTTTGAGCGTCTGCCTTCCTTGGATCGTCAAGGGCGGCCGAAGATGTTCTATAGCCAGCGCATACACGACAAGTGTTACCGCCGCCCGCATTTCGATGCCGGCCAGTTCGTTGAGAAATGGGACGACGAATCGGCGCGTAAGGGCTATTGCCTTTACAAGATGGGTTGCAAGGGGCCGACCACATACAATGCTTGTTCCACCATCCGCTGGAACGGTGGACTGTCCTTCCCGATACAGGCAGGCCATCCCTGCATTGGTTGCTCTGAAGACGGTTTTTGGGACAAGGGCAGCTTCTATGACCGGCTGACGACCATCAAGCAATTCGGCATCGAAGCCAATGCCGATGATATCGGAATTGGCGCCGCCACCGTCGTTGGTGGTGCAGTGGCTGCCCATGCTGCGATTTCCGCTTTGAAACGAACCCAGAGCAGAGGAGACCAGGAATAATGAGCGTTATCAAAACACCTAACGGCTATACGCTGGACAACTCCGGACAACGCGTGGTGGTCGATCCGGTAACCCGCATCGAGGGGCACATGCGCGCCGAGGTGAATATCAACGAGAACAATGTAATTACCAATGCGGTATCCAGTGGTACCCTGTGGCGTGGATTGGAAGTGATCCTTAAAGGGCGTGATCCCCGGGATGCCTGGGCCTTCGTACAACGCATCTGCGGAGTGTGCACAGGCACCCACGCGCTGACTTCCGTGCGCTCGGTGGAGAATGCGCTGGGTATCAACATCCCGGAAAACGCGAACTGTATCCGCAACATTATGCAGCTGTCGCTGCAAATTCATGATCACCTCGTGCACTTTTACCATCTGCACGCACTGGACTGGGTCAACCCGGTCAATGCGCTTAAAGCGGATCCACGAGCCACTTCTGCATTACAACAGCAGGTGTCTCCCCATCACCCGCATTCCTCCCCCGGCTACTTCCGGGATGTGCAGAACCGACTGAAGCGTTTTGTGGAATCCGGCCAGCTGGGCCCCTTCCGCAATGGCTACTGGACCAACCCGGCCTATCTGTTACCGCCGGAAGCCGACCTGATGGCGGTGACCCATTACCTGGAGGCCCTGGATTTCCAGAAGGAAATCATGAAGACACGCACTATCTTCGGCGGCAAGGACACCCATCCGAACTGGACCGTCGGTGGTGTACCCTGTCCGATCAATGTGGACGATACCGGTGCGGTAGGTGGCCTCAATATGGCCAACCTCAACCACGTACACCAGATCATCAAGGACACCAAGACATTCGTGGACAATGTCTATATCCCGGATATTCTGGCCATCGGTCAGTTCTACAAGGGTTGGCTCTACGGAGGTGGGTTGTCGAGCCAAAACGTATTGGCCTATGGCGATATTCCTGAGCGTGCCAACGATTATTCTCCGGCGAACCTTATGATGCCGCGTGGCGCCATCATCAACGGGGATTTGAACAAAATCCACGAGGTTGACCTCACCGACCCGGAGCAGATTCAGGAATTCGTGCCCCACTCCTGGTACAAATACCCGGAAGGTGTCAAAGGGCTGCACCCATGGGATGGCATCACCGACCCGGATTTCGATGTCAGCACCGCCAAGGGCAGCAAGCACAATATCGAACAGCTCGACGAGTCGGCCAGCTATTCCTGGATCAAGGCGCCCCGCTGGCGTGGGCATGCGATGGAAGTGGGGCCGCTGGCGCGTTACATCGTCGGCTATGCGCAGGGTCACGAGTACTGGACCGAGCAGATCAATCGCACCCTCAAAACGCTGGATGTGCCGGTCAACGCGCTGTTCTCTACCCTGGGTCGTACCGCTGCACGCGCGCTGGAGGCTCAATGGGCCGCGGACATGCAGCTGTACTTCTTCGACAAGCTGATGACCAATATCAAGAACGGCGATACTACAACGCACCTGGGCGAGATGTGGGATCCCGCCGACTGGCCGGCGGAGGCCAAGGGTGTCGGGTTTACCGAAGCACCTCGGGGTGCGTTGGGTCACTGGATCCGTATCAAGGACACCAAGATCGACAATTACCAGTGTGTGGTGCCGACGACCTGGAACGGATCACCGCGTGATGAGGCGGGCAACATTGGAGCCTTTGAAGCGTCGATGATGAATACCAAGGTGGCGGTGCCGGAAGAGCCGGTGGAAATCCTGAGGAATATCCACAGCTTCGATCCCTGTCTGGCCTGTTCGACTCATGTGATGACTGAGGACGGTGAGGAACTGACCTCGGTTACCACCAGCCCCATCGGTCTGTAGGAGGTGTGTCATGGCTACAGTGACAACCAAGCCACACGCGGAACCGGCGGTTTATGTCTACGAAGCGCCGGTGCGTATCTGGCACTGGGTCAATGCCCTGTCGATTACCTTGCTGGCAGTTACCGGATATTTTATCGGTTCGCCTTTGCCAACGATGCCAGGGGAGGCCAGTGACCACTTCGTGATGGGTTATATCCGGTTTGTGCATTTTGCCTCTGGATATGTACTGGCCATAGGGTTTGCCGGGCGTTTCTATTGGGCGCTGGTCGGCAACAGCCATGCGCGGGAGATCTTTTTCCACAATATCCTGAGAAAGTCCTACTGGTCAGGTTTGTGGCATGAGATCAAATGGTATCTGTTCCTCGAAAAGGAACCGAAAGCCTATACCGGGCACAATCCGCTGGCCATTTTCTTCATGCACTGGATGTTCGTCTGGGCAGTGACCTTCATGATCTTTACCGGCTTTGCGCTTTATGGCGAGGGTGCCGGTTACGACAGCTGGCAATATACGCTGTTCAGTTCCTGGATCATTCCGCTGATGGGGCAAAGTCAGGATGTCCATACCTGGCACCATCTGGTGATGTGGGTCATCGTCGTGTTCGTCATCATCCATGTCTATGTGGCTGTGCGAGAAGACATCATGTCGCGACAGAGTATCATCAGCTCGATGATCAGTGGCTGGAGAAGTTTCAAGGACGCCCGGCCTCCGGAAGACAAAGACGTGAACTAGGCTTTCCCGCATTTGAGTCAATCACTACAGTGTGGACCTGACCCGGCTTCGGCCGGGTTTTTTTTGGGTGGCCGGGTCTGCAGTGACCAAACCGGACCAAAATCGGCTGAGGGTTTGTCTTTGTAGTGTCTTGCTTGATGGCCTGGAAAGCGGCCATGGCCCTTGTCTGGTTCAACCCGGGGGCAGTTCGCTTGCTGTGTAAATCTTTGGGGGCAGTGAACAGTGGTGCGGCGGGGAGCGAGGCAGATGTAGCAAGGTCGCTTTTGTTGCAGGAGGGCACAAAAAAGGCCGCTCCGGTTGCCCGGGACGGCCTGTGAATGAAGGCCTGTACAGGTCTTCAGTGCAACGGAACGGCGTTTCCGTCCAGGGTCACGCTGAGCTCCCAGCGGGCGGTCGGTGGCTTGCGCTTGTGCCGCTTGCCGTCTTCATCATCGTCGTCCTTGTCGCCGTGGTGGCGGCCGCGCATCTTCTTGATGTCTTCATGCACGGTATAGCCGTTGACCAGCAGGGTCCAGTTGCCGGCCTCGGGGTCGCTGAGGCTGACGCGCTCGGGGCTGTTCAGCGTGGCGCCGTCATACAGCACCTCGCCCGAGGGGCTGAGCAGGATCACATCCAGGTCGTCGGTGGGGTAGTAGCCCCAGTTCTCCTTCCACGACAGCTGGACATCGAGGCTGGCGGTGCCACCGGGCACGTCGAGCCCGAAGGCCTCGTAAGCACCTTCGGCAATTTTGCCCTCGGCGCTTTCCTCGGCTTCCTCGCCCTTGATGGCCTGTACCGTCAGGGTGGCGGAGACGGGCGCCGCGTTGGTCCAGTCGCCCATCACCGCGATGCGGATCAGGCCGGTCTGCGGCTTGTCGATGACGGTCTCGCTGTCGGTGCTGATGAAGTTTTCATACAGCGTGGCCTCGGTGGAGGTGATCGCATCTTGCACCCGCACATACAGGTCGTT